>Ga0209541_10016378_pt1 | contig 10961 bp, 12 predicted proteins | sample RifCSPlowO2_01_FD_184027 | JGI IMG/M metagenome (GOLD analysis project Ga0209541, IMG submission 184027) | Groundwater microbial communities from Rifle, Colorado - Rifle CSP2_plank lowO2_0.1 (SPAdes) (version 2) | ecosystem: Environmental > Aquatic > Deep subsurface > Groundwater | place... | reverse complement strand
AATCCTTGCCGGCGCGGATTTTTTGTCAACGATTGCGATAAGCGTCGAGAGTAAAAACTTGATGCCGCAAGTGCAGGAAGAGGCAACCTTCGCGCTTGCCGAAAAACACCGCGTTGATCCGCAGAGCCCCGATTTCTCCATCGTTTCGCAAGCCGACATTCTCGGCACGCTCACACAAGTAACGGATACTTTTACCATTTTTCTTGCCGCGGTCGCCGGCATCTCGCTTATCGTGGGCGGCATCGGCATTATGAATATGATGCTTACGACCGTTACGGAAAGGACTCGTGAAATCGGGCTTCGCAAAGCGATTGGCGCGAAGAAAAAAGATATCAGTACGCAATTTCTTGTTGAAGCCGCAACACTTACATTTCTTGGCGGGCTTGCAGGAGTCGCGCTCGGCTGGATTATTTCAATAGCTGTTTCGCAATTTACGGGAATTACCACGCAAATTTCTTTGCAAGCCGTGCTTCTAGCGTTCGGCGTTTCGGCCGCGATAGGAATTGTTTTCGGGTACTATCCAGCCCGCCGTGCCGCTTCGTTAAATCCGATAGAAGCGTTAAGATATGAATAAAACGCTAAACGGAGATGCTATCATGCAAACCGCGCGGCGTTCTTGCAAAAAATAAGTTTTTAGTTTAGGATTATCCGTATGAGCATCAGAATGCGGCACACCAGTTCTCATACCCGGAAACGAAGATCTCACCATAATCTGAAAAGTTTAGGATTTTCAAAGTGTTCCAAATGCGGCAAAGAAAAATTAGCTTACGCTTTATGTTTAAATTGCGGATTTTATAAGAGCAGAGAAGTTATTGATGTCCTGGCGAAATTAACCAAAAAAGAACGGAAGAAAAAAGAAAAAGAGCTGAAAGCCCGAGAAGAACAAAAAAGATCGGGAAAACCGTTAGACGCAGGAGAGTTGTCTAAGAAATCCTAAATTCTAAATAAATTCCAATTACCAAAATTCAAAATCCAAAACAAAAGTTTAGAACATTTGAATTTAGAATTTTGAATTTGTTTAGGATTTAGATATTAGGATTTAGGATTTTGAAATTATTTCTATGTCTTCTCGCCACCTATCACGTTCCATAGTTCTTCAAATACTTTTTGATTGGGACTTTAACAAGGATAAAAAAATCGCTCTTGATGAAATTATCCGTTATGTCGCCGCTAATTTCGCGGTCGGTCTTGAAAATACGGATTTTATTGAAAAACTTGTCCGAAGCATTTTTGAAAAAAGAGAAGCGATAGATAAAATTATTGAAAAGGCGGCTCCGGAGTGGCCGCTTGAGCAAATAGCGATTGTTGACAGAAATGTTTTACGAATCGGCCTTTACGAGCTTTTATTCGGAGATCCCAAAGAAGTTCCTCCTAAAGTCGCTATTAACGAAGCCATTGAATTGGCAAAGACATTCGGAGGAGAAACTTCGGGCAAATTCGTGAACGGCGTGCTCGGCACCGTCTATAAAGAAATCGGAGAGCCGGGCAAAGAAGAAACAGGTCATTCTAAACAAATAAAAGATTTGGAATCTTTGCCAAAAGAAATGTTGGTCGGAGCGGTAGTTTACAAAAAAGACGGCGCTCAATTCAAATTCGCTTTAGTCCACGATGTTTTTGGATATTGGACCTTGTCAAAAGGCAGATTAGAAAAAAACGAAGCCGTTGAAGAAGGCGCGAAACGAAAAATTAAGGAAGAATTGGGAATTGAAATACTGTTAAAAAACAAGTTGGGAGCAAACGAATATGTCGCTTCCGATCCTCAAAAAGGAAAAATTTTAAAAAGCGTTACTTATTTTTTGGGAGAAACGACAGATGAAAAATTAAAATTAGAGAATTCCGGAGGTCTTGACGACGCAAAATGGTTTTTAGCGGAAGAACTGCCGAATTTAAAAATTTATAACGATATCCTGCCGTTTTTAACGGAAGCGATAAAGCGAATTGGCTCATAAATTTGGAGCGGAGCGAACAAATTTATGATTACCAAACCTTTACCCCGTTAAATAATTTCGCCGAAGGCGAAATTGCCGCAAAGCGGCATTTAACGGGGTGCTCAAAAATTATAGTCACTTCGTTCCTTAATTTTTGGCATGACAGATTTTTCAAAATTTGAAAAAAAAATAGATATCTTGTTTCAAGATAAAAGTCTTTTGAAACAAGCTTTTACTCACAGGTCTTATTTAAATGAAAGGCCGTCCTGGAAATTGCCGCATAATGAACGGTTGGAATTTTTGGGAGACGCGGTGCTTGAGCTTATAGTAACCGAATATTTATTTGAAAAATATCCGGAAAAACCGGAAGGAGAGCTTACCAGTTTGCGCGCCGCGCTTGTGAACGCCACTATGCTCGCGAAAATTGCCGGAGATTTAAACATAAATGACTTTTTGCTTTTGTCTCGAGGAGAAAAAAAGGATACCGGAAAAGCAAGGCAATATATTTTGGCAAACACTTTTGAAGCGTTAATCGGCGCTATCTATCTTGATCAAGAGTATAAAACCGCGAAATCTTTTATCAAAAGATGCCTGCTTGTTTATCTTGACGAAGTTTTAAAAAACAATCTCTGGCGAGACGCTAAAAGTTTTTTTCAAGAAAAAGCGCAGGAAATCGCGGGCATCACTCCGGCTTACAAGGTTCTAAAAGAATGGGGACCGGATCACAATAAACATTTTCTCATCGGAGTTTTTTTAAACGATGAGGTTATTGCCCAAGGCGAAGGATTATCCAAACAGGAAGCCGAACAAAACGCCGCTTTTAACGCCTTGGAGCAAAAAGGTTGGGGATAGCTACTGGCGTAGTTCAGTCCCCACACCAATTATGGCGGCGTAGCTCAGTGGTAGAGCGAGGGACTCATAAACCCTAGGTCGGAGGTCCGATTCCTCCCGTCGTCATCAAAATCTGACTTTCTGTAAATTTGCCGACCCTATCAATGTCAACGTGCCACGTTGACATTGATGATTGACAAATTATTTTTCATATTACCGAAGAGCCGGGGAGAGGAGTTGAACCTCCAACCTCTGCTTTACGAAAGCATTGCTCTGCCATTGAGCTACCCCGGCAATAGATGGGGAACGAACGAAACGATTACTCTGCCGCTGAACTACATCGTGCCTTGACTTTATCCTCCTTTATTCTAAATCTAACATAGAATTGTCTCTTTGAAAATAATCTTGTAAGCAATCTATAAGAAAAAATAATAAATCAAATAGAAAATAAAAAGACCGAGAAAGAACGAGAACGGAAAAAGCGGCAAATTTAAGATTAAATCAACAATGACCCAAATTAAGTTTGGGTCATTTTTGTTTTTTTAAAAAAATCATTGTATTATACAAACAATGGCAAAAGTTAATATAGACGAACAAAAAGTAGACGAAATTTTGGAACGCGGCACTATTGTTAAAATATTGCCAGACAAAAAAGAATTTCGCGAGAAATTATTAAGCGGACAAAAAATGAGATTTTATATCGGTTTTGACCCAACCGCTCCTATCTTGCATCTTAGCCACGCAAAAAATTTTATTTTAATGGAAAAATTTAGACAACTTGGCCACGAAGCGATAATTCTCTTTGGAGATTTTACCGCAATGATCGGCGACCCAACCGGAGAAAAAGACGCAAGAAAACAATTATCGCGCGGTGAAATTGCGCAAAATGTAAAAAAATGGAAAGAATTAATAAAACCATTAATAAATTTTGACGGCCAAGAAAATCCGCCGAAACTCATGTATAATTCCGAATGGCTTTCTAAATTGAAATTAGAAGATTTGACGAATTTAGCCGGTAATTTTACTGTTCAACAAATGATTGAAAGAGACATGTTTCAGAAAAGGCTAAAAGAGAAAAAACCGATATATTTACATGAATTTTTATATCCTCTAATGCAAGGGTACGATTCAGTCGTAATGAATGTTGATGTTGAGGTTTGCGGGAATGATCAAATTTTTAACGCCTTGATCGGCAGAACACTGCTTAAAAAATTAACCGGGAAAGATAAATATATTGTGGCGGTAACCCTTATGGAAAATCCTAAAACCGGTGAATTAATGTCAAAAAGCAAAGAGGTTGGCGTTTTTTTGGGTACGTCCGCTAAAGATATATTTGGACAAATAATGGCGCAACCGGACGAAATGATTGAAATATTGTTCGTGAATAACACATATTTATCCTTAAAAGAAATTAAAAACCTGTTAGAACTAAATAATTCAAGGGATGCTAAAATGCGATTGGCCTTGGAAGTAACAAAAATTTTTCATGGCGAAGAGGCGGCTGAAAAAGCCAAAGAAGAATTTATCAGGGTTTTTTCTAAAAAAGAGGCGCCGGAAGAGGCGGAAATATTGATTTTACCGCGAAAAAATATTATTGACTCTCTCGCGGAGTCAGGAGCGGTAAAATCAAAATCAGAAGCGAGACGGCTAATAAACACTGGCGCCATAGAAATCGGTGGCGAAAAAATCAGCGATTTGAATTATTTAATAAACGAAAAAAATGAAGGCAAAATTCTGCAGATAGGCAAAAAAAGGTTTTACAAAATAAAAATTATTTGTTAATATCTAAAAAGTTATGAATACCGTAACTATTCCTAAAACCGAATATGAAATTTTAAAGCGGCAGTCATCGGCTTATTTTAAAATTGCCGAAGAAATCACAAAAGATGAAATGAAATCCGCCTTATATCTTTATGATTATAAATATATAAAGAGTTTAACAAAACAAACCTTAGATGATTTTAAAAAAGGGAAATGCGTTGAAGCGGATTCTATTGATAAAGCCGTAGTTAAAGCCAGAAAAAAATGAGGATTTTTTATTCACCTAAATTTTTAAGCTCATTTAAAAAATTATCCGAAGAAACCCAAAATTTATTTCGTATTAAAGAAATTATTTTTCGCGAAAATCCCTTTGATCATCAACTTAAAACTCATAAATTAAAAGGAAAAAATGAGTGGAGTCTCTGCGTCACTTATAAAATCAGGGTAATTTTTATTTTTGAAAATGACATTTATATTTTTGTGAATATCGGCGATCACTCTATTTACAAAAAATGAAAATCCCCCAGCCGAAGCCGGGAGATTAAAATTTTTTCTAGTAACTTGGTAAGTTCAACTTACCAAGTTGAACTTATCTTTATTTTTATGCTTGACATAAAATTTATCCGCGAAAATCCCGATATTCTTAAAGAAGCTGTCCGCAAAAAGCATCTTGATTTTGATTTGGATAGTTTTTTGGCTTTGGATCAAGGGCGCAGGTCGCTTCTCCAAGAAATAGAAGATTTGAGAGCAAAACAAAATATCCTAACGGAAAAGATTGAAAAAACGGCAGACGAATATGAAACAAAATCTTTTCTGGAAATGGCGAAACAAATAAAAGAAAGGATGGCCGGCCGGGAAGAGGAATTTAAAAATAAAGATATTGAATGGAAAAAGAAAATGCTTGAAATTCCCAACATTCCGGACGCGGCCGTGCCTGAAGGAATAACCGATGCCGAAAACATAGAAATAAGGCAAGTTGGCAAAATAAAAGTGAGGCAATCCCAGCATTATTATCTTGCGGAGTCTTCTAAATTATTTAAACCCAAAGACCATATTTCTCTGATGAGGGACTTAAATATGCTTGATTTGGAAAGGGGAGCGAAAGTCGCGGGTTTTAGGGGATATTTTTTAAAAAATGACGCGGTTTTGCTGTCTTTCGCCTTATGGAATTTTGTTTTAGAAGAGTTTATCAAAAAGGGTTTTGAGCCGCTTATGGCGCCGTCTCTTGTGCGGCCGGAAGGGTTTTTTGGCACGGGCTGGCTGCCTCAAGGCGAAGAAGAGGTTTATAAAGTTCAAGACAATCTTTATTTAACCGGCACCGCGGAAGTGCCAATGATGGCGTTTCATCAAGGAGAAATTTTAGAAGAATCCGACCTTCCCAAAAAATATATCGCTTTTTCGCCCTGTTTTCGCCGCGAGGCCGGAAGTTATGGCAAAGACACAAAAGGAATTTTCAGGATTCATGAGTTTTTTAAAATAGAACAAGTGATTTTATGCAAAGCCGACCACGAAGAATCGGTAAAATGGCATGAAGAAATAACACAAAACGCCGAAGAAATTATGCAAGCGCTTGATATTCCTTATCGGGTAGTTATAAACTGCGGAGGAGATTTAAAATTAGCAAACGTTAAAACTTACGATATTGAAGCTTGGATTCCTTCGGAAAATCGTTATAGAGAAACCCATTCCTCGTCTTATTTTCACGATTTTCAGACAAGACGGCTGAATGTCCGTTACAAGGACAGCGAAGGCAAAATCCGTTTTGCTCATTCTTTAAATAATACCGCCATCGCCAGCCCCCGTATTTTAATTCCTCTTTTAGAAAATCATCAAAAAGCCGACGGTTCAGCGGCTATTCCCGCGGTCTTAAAAAAATATATGGGGAAACGGAGTATATCGCTACGTTCCTAATTGCGTCGCTCGGAAAAAATGAAAATAAATTTTCATTTTATTCCTCGCCAACAATTATAAAAAAGCGGGACGACTAATTTTAACTTACGGTAAAGATGTTTTTTTCTAAGAAAATTTTAAAGATTTTAGCAATTGCGATTATAGCTTTGTTTTTAGCTTTGCTGATAAGATATTTTGTTTTTCAGACATTCTCTGTAAAGGGAACTTCAATGGAGCCAAATTTTGTTGACGGCGAATATCTAATTATTGATAAACTTTCGTATCTTTTAAGAAAACCGAAAAGAGGCGAAGCGGTAATCATCGCTTTTTCTCAAAAAGACCTGTTTTTTAAAAGAGTGGTTGGTTTGCCGGAAGAAACATTAGAAATAAAAAATGGCGACATTTTCATTTACAATAAAAAACAAAATCAATGGATAAAGGTCTCGGAAAAATATCTTCTTAAAAATACAAAAACATCCCCTGATTTCAGAGTGGTTTTGAAGAAAAACGAATATTTTGTTATCGGAGACAATCGACAAATAAGCTTTGATTCGCGAGCTTGGGGCGCTATACCTTTAAAATATATAGTCGGCAAAACTCTTATCAGAGTCTGGCCGCTTACTTTCTATTAAACTTATTTTTTCTTCCTAAAAGCCTCTTGTGTATAAATAACGACGGTCGTCATAGTTTATACACAAAAGTTAAAAATTTCATTTATATCTTAACGCTTTTAGAGGGTCAATTTTAGACGCTTTATTTGCCGGTAAAAAGCCGGTGAAAAAACCTATAACAATAGGAAAAATAATTAAAGCTAATATAAACCAAGAAGGCTGATAAAACAAATCAACCGCTTTTCCGCCCAAACTTTTTGCCAATAAATTGAATCCTAAATTTAACATATTTTGAGCTAATATCCCTATTATCACTCCGCCTATTCCACCCGCTCCAGCTATAATCATCGCTTCGGTTAAAAAAATTTTTTTTATAGCGCTATTGGTTGCTCCGACCGCTTTCATAATTCCTATTTCATTAATTCGTTCCAAAAGAGTGATAGTCATTGTATTAACCATTCCGATAGACGAAACAAGCAGAGCGACAATGCCGAAAATAGCTAAAATAGTTTGAACAGCTTTGAACACCTTATTTGCCTGATCAACTGTGGAGGATAAAGCGGTAGAGAGAAAACCGAAATTTATCACTTTTTCCTGAACAGAATGTATATATTCGCTTTTTTCAACTTTCACTTTTGCTTCTCTGTAAGAAAGATGTTGGATATTTTTGACGAAATTTAAATTTAAATAAAGATAGCTTATTGTGGGATCGTCTATCACGCCGATTATTTTAAATGTTTTTTCCAGAGGCATAAGTTCAATGGTGCCCGCTTCCGATCCTTCTTCTTTTAAAACAAATAAAGTTAATTTTATTTCTTTGTTTAATATATCTTCATATTTTTTGACAACCACACTTTCCATTAACGCCGAAGAAATGACGACTGAATAAAGATTATCGTCTTTTAAAACTTCTCCCGCCTTCACTTTAATCGCTGAAAGACGAAAATAAGACGGAAGAACGGCGTACACGAAAGTATTGCTGGCGATTTCTCCTAAAGCGAGCTCGGAAGAAAAAACGGCTAAAGGGCTGGTTTCGTTTATTTCCGGGAAATTAGAAATCTCCTCAATCTTCTGAGGAGTAAGTTTAACGCTCTCTGTGGGAATTACGCTCAAACTTAGTAAAGCGTCCGAAGACGCTAATTGTTTTATCAAGATATTTTCAAGGCCGTATCCTAAAGACACTAAAACAAGAATGGTTCCAAAACCGATGCTCACTCCCAAAGAAGTTAAAATGGTGCGCGACGCCCGAGTTCTAAAGGAACGGGAAGCCAAATAAAATAAATCAAAAAACTTTATTTTTTCTTGACCTTCTTTTTCCTTTTCACGAATTAATTCGGGTATAAAAACATGAACTTCTTTTACCGCTTTAAGTTTTTCGTGTTTGATTTCTTCTTTTTGAACGCGGCCTTCAATATCCGCAAAGATATTATTAATGATATTTTGCTCGTATCCGGCGCCAAGCAAACGTTCCATTATTTGCGTTTTCAAATACCCCTGATTTAATAAATCTTTAATATGTTTCTTAAGGGGGCGGCGATAAAAAAAATCTTTTATAGAAAAGATGTAAAACTTGCCTTGTTTTTTCAGCAAAGCGGCAAGTTTACTTAAAGATAAAATGAACATTGAAATTATGTTTTTCATTGTTCCGCGAAATTACGAAATATTACGAAAGCGCGAACAAAAGATAAGAATTTCGTATTTTCGTATTGTTTCGTAATTTCGCGGCTTTACGACGACACTAAATACTTATCAATTCTTTCTTTAACTTTTATATGCCGCGTGCCCGCCGGTTCTCCGCCCATCTCTAAACTTTCACCCACTTCAATCGGTTTTTGCGTTTCTATTTTTATGATGCCGCCGTCTTTCATATAAATGATTTTCTCGGCATATTTTAAATAAAGAGCTTCATGAGTTACCATAATTATTGTTTTACTTTCTTTTTCATTTAATTCCTTTAGAATTTTCATAACTTCTAAAGCGGATTTTGAATCCAGGTTGCCTAACGGTTCGTCGGCTAAAATAATGTCGGGGTTATTTATTAAAGCTCTGGCTATAGCCACTCTTTGCTGTTGGCCGCCGGAAAGAAATTGGGGAAGACGGGAAACAAAAGTAAGAAGACCAAACTTTCCCAAAAGTTTTTTGGCTTTTTTGAGTCTTGTAAAAGCGCTCGCGCCTTTAAAGATTTGAGGCAAAAGAACATTCGTTAAAACATTTAGAGTGGGGATTAAATTGTATGCCTGAAATACCAAACCGGTTCTGTTTCTTCTGAATTGAGCTAATTTGAGAGCGCTTAATTTAGCCAAATTTTCTCCGGCAATGAGAATTTCTCCGAAATAATGGGTTTCCATTCCCGAAATAGCGTAGAGCAAAGTGGATTTTCCGCAACCAGAAGGGCCGAAAATAATTACGAATTCTTGAGGATTTATTTCTAAATTTATATTATCTAAAGCGCGCACTTCGGAAGACAAACTCTGGTCGTAAATTACCGACAGATTTTTAATTTTAATTATCGGCTCCATATCTTATTTAGTTCTATTTATCTGTTAATGCCAGCGCTTCTTTAATCTTATCAGTGACCTGAGAGGGAGTGTAATTTACTTTAACCAGATAATAATCGGCGCCCAATTTCTTCGCCAATTCTCTATCCTTATCATTGGAAAGGTTTGTTAAAATAATTATGGGAATGTTTTTTGTCGCTTCATTTTTCTTAATTTGTTCCAAGACATAAAAACCATCTCCTCCCGGCATTACAATATCCAAAAGTATCAAATCAGGTTTATATAATTTAATCAATTTTATACCTTCCGCCCCGTTATTGGCGGAGAAGATATTGAAATTGTCTTCTTGGAGTCTCGCTCCGTAAAAGTCGGTTATCCATTTATCATCGTCTATTAAAATAATTGTTGGTTTATTCATCGTTCTACGAAATTACGAAATGATACGAAAATACGAAATCATTTTATGTTTACTATCCTTTTAAATTTTAAACCATCTTTTGTAAAATTTGCCAAAATTCCAAGTTTTAAATTACATGCTTTAAGGTAAGCCATAACTTGTTCAATATTTTTTCTGGAAAAGTTTTTATCTTTTTTAATCTCTAAAACTATTTTATTTTCAATTAAAAAATCTAAAAAATACTTGCCAATTTTCTCATCCTTGTAATTCAGCGGAGTCTGCATTTGTTCCTTATATTTCAACCCGCATCTTTTTAATTCTAAAGCTACGGCTTTCTGATAATACTTTTCTTGATATCCGCTTTCCAGTTGTTTAAATATTTCAAATAATATGCCAACAATTTGATAACTTAATTCCGGATAAATTAAATCTTTTCTTTTTAATTCTACCATATAAATAATCTTTTTTCGTACTTTCGTAAAGATTTGTAATTTCGTAGCCCTATAATCCTAACTTCTTTGTCCACCCAAATGTCTGTTCAAAGTTTTCAATAATTATTTCTAAAATTCCTTTCGCGATCTGCGGCGTGAAAACCGTGTAATCTTTAGTTTCAGCTTCGTTGCCGTCGCCGTCTTTGCTCAATACCCGAAAGCGATAAAGCACGCCTGCCCGAAAATTCGTCAACACCGCGGTATGGGAAGTGGTTAGATTGCGGTCAAGCGGTGTAATATTTAAAGGTCTTTCTTGAAAATTGGCTCCTTGCTCATAAGCTATCTGCGAAGTTGCCAATTCATCGGTCTTCCAGCTGATAATGGTTTGAACTCTGTCTTCTTGGCCGGGCATAATAGAGTTTTCAACTTTAACCTGGGAAATAAACGGCGCGGCCGTATCTTTGGAAGTAAAGAAAGAGCCAAGCGATTTTGATTCAATGTTCCCAAAACTGTCTTTTGAAAATAATTCCACAAAATAACCCGTGTCCGGCTCTAAATTCTCCAAATTCATTTCGTGAGTCAAAACAAAATTAGGGTTTCCCTCTGTTTTAGAT
>Ga0209541_10016375_pt1 | contig 10962 bp, 8 predicted proteins | sample RifCSPlowO2_01_FD_184027 | JGI IMG/M metagenome (GOLD analysis project Ga0209541, IMG submission 184027) | Groundwater microbial communities from Rifle, Colorado - Rifle CSP2_plank lowO2_0.1 (SPAdes) (version 2) | ecosystem: Environmental > Aquatic > Deep subsurface > Groundwater | place: Rifle... | reverse complement strand
TCAGATATTCCATGGTCTTCAACAATAAAATTTCTCCACCACCAGGATGTTGAAATACAGTATTGTTACAATTAAATAATACTTTCATACCATATACTTCCATTCAAAATTTATTCTATTGTTTTTAAAATCTCGATACAATATCATTGCCTGAAGGGCAAACATGGAACACCAAGAATTTGGGTTATTAGCCGGGGATCCATCACTTTTATTTCCAAAAATAAATGCACCTTTATGAATCCCATCAGACACATGGTAATTTATTAAGCGACTATAATTCTGCCTCAGTAATGATATAAAATCAGGATTTCTATTTTCATTTGTGAGTATTCCTAACCTAAGAGTTTGAGCTATTATATCCGATCTTTCATTATAATTAAATTTATGATCTATATAGTGCCTGGGTATTTTCCCATCAGTACTAAGATTGTCTAATAGAAATTTACTACCTTCAGTAGCTATTTTAAGGTGTTTGACGTCATCAAAGAATTGCCCCGCAACAAAATAAGATTCACATGAATAACAATGTGGGTGAAAATTTGAACTATCATAATCTGCATATGTTCTAAATCTGCCATTTGCTTGCCTCCACTTATTAGAATCTCGTAAAGATTGCTTAACACCTACAATTAAGTTCTCATCTCCAATTATATCATAAAGATTTAATAAACCAATGCATACTTTTGATAAATAACTCCCCGATTGAGTGGACCAGGTTTCCATTGTATTCTTATTTTGCCCTACAGCATCTCTGTATGGTATAAATGAACCATCAGGATTTTGCATGGACAACATCCAATTTCCTATTTTCTTGGACGCTTCCAAATATTTTTTCTCTCCGGTGTGTCTATATAAATTTACCAAACCATTTAAAATAATTCCACTATCAAAGGTAAATTTAACTCCTTCATTTTTCTTGTATTCACTAATGTAGGGAAAACAAGAAAAACAACCACCATCATCATCAATTACTTTATTAATAATCCAATCAGCAGCAACTTCTGCTTTGGCTAGATAATGATTATCACCTTCAAGCTTATGAAGATATGTCAATAAAGTTAACCCATAACCAGTTATTTCGGGATATGCAAATGTAAATCCCTTTGTTTCATATTGATACCAGCTATTGAATGCACCTTTATGTTCTCCTGTTTTTTGTTGAACATCAGAATTTAACAACCATTCTTTACAAAATTCAATCCTTTCTTCTAAATCTATAGCCATTTTTTAATCCTCTTATTTTGAAAAAATCATCTCCCCAATATTCTATATTAGAAGAATCACTAATCCTTTCAATAATATAATAACCATCATCACATTTTACCAAAAAACCTTTTCCATAACTTATCCCATACAATGTTCCATTTTGAATTTCAGTAATATCCTGGAAATTAATTCCGGAAGTGTAAGAGCCCCTCCATATACTAAGTTTTTCATCGTCAAGATATGTATAAGCTCCCGGAAAAGGATGAGTTTGTGCTCTTACAAAATTAAATATTTCTCTCCCATGAGCATCCCATTTTATTTCTGCATCTGTTGGTTTCCTTTGAGGTAAAAATATACCATCAGCTTTTGATTGTTTTATCCTTTCTGTATTGCCAGTAGATTTAAGATCAAATAACACCTTTCTTAACATTTTAACAGTATGATAATCTGATTTATCATGCAAGGTTTTTATATCATCCCTATCGTCAATATTAAAATAAGAAACTCCAATAATATCTCCCTCATCAGCTTTCTCAGATAAATAATACAAACTTACACCCCATTCTCTTTCATCTCTCAACAGTGCCCAATTCAAGGTAGCCCCTCCTTTAATCTGTGGTAATGGACCTCCATGGCTACCTATGCAACCATATTTTGGGATCTCAAGCACATCTTTAGGTATTAATTCAGAAGAACCAAATTCAAAAATCACATCTGGATTCAAATCTTGAATTATTTTAATATTTTCAGGATCTTTAAATCTATTGCAATAAATCAATTCAAATTTGTAAAATTCAGCCAAATCATTAAAAGTAGTCCACCTTGCCTTTTTGTGTTTTTTAGAGATAGAAGAACCAAATACCGCACTAACTTGATATCCATCAGTTTTCAATATCTCCTCTAAACATAGCCTAGTATGCTCAGTAGGACCAATAACTACTGTTTTAATCATTCTTTTGAGCTTTAGCCCATTCAATATTTCTTCTTAGTCCATCATCTATAGAAACAGTAGATTTCCAATTAAAAAGAGATCTTGCTAAAGAAGGATCACAACACAATCTTTTAACTTCTGATGTTCTTTTACCTATATATATAATCTCGCAATCAGACTCAGAATATAACTTGATTTTTTCAGCTACTTCTTTAATTGGAACATCAGTGCCAGTACCAAAATTAACTGCCTTACCAATTGCATCTTTATGCCAACCCATAGTAAGAAATCCATCAATTGTATCATCAACGTACATTAAATCTCTAGTTTGCAATCCATCGCCATGAACTTCTAATACTTTTCCTTCCAGTGCTTTATCTATGAATTTTGGGATTACATCATATGTATGCCTTGGCCCATATGTATTAAAGGGTCTGATTATTGCAATTGGTAAGTTATATGTATTCCACCAAGACCATGCTAATCTATCTGCAGCAACCTTACTCGCCCCATAAGGACTACTTGGATTCATCGTATCAGTTTCCTTTATTGGATCCTCATGAGTCCCATAAATTTCACTTGAGGAGGTACATACTAATCTCTCAATAGATTTAATCTTATTTAATGATCTCGCAGCTTCCAGAACATTTAAAGTTCCGTCAACATTGGCACGTACAACTTCCATTGGCTGATTAAAAGATTTTGGCACATAAGCTTCAGCAGCTAAATGAAAAATAATATCGGGATGATCATCTATAATTAATCTCTGGGTTTCAGGTGAACTAATATCTCCAGCAATAATTTGAATTTTATTTATTTGATGTTTTAAATTCTTTAAATCAAATCTATTAGTACCAATTACTGAACTCCCTCTAACATATGCAGTAACATCAGCACCCATTTCAATCAACTTGTCAACTAAATGTGAACCCATAAACCCATCTGCACCAGTAACCAAAGTTCTTTTTCCTTTATAATATTCAAAATATTGTTTCATTTTTTCCAAGGTAACTCAAAAAAATTTTTAAATCTTCTTATTTAAGCTTTTTATGAAGGTATTGGATTATTTTCTTGGCAGAGGTTCCATCACCATAAGGATTTTCCCAAGAATTCTCTGAATTAACCATTAATTTAACTGCATCGCATATTCTATCTTTATCAGTCCCAGCAAGTATATTACTCCCTACATCAATAGTTTCTGGTCTTTCTGTATGTTCTCTTAAAGTAACGCAAGGAACTCCTAATACACAACTTTCTTCCTGGATTCCACCTGAATCTGTTAAAATTAGTTTTGCATTATTTTGCAGTTGAATAAAATCAAGATATCCAAGGGGATCGATTGTTTTTACAAATTCAGGCACTACAATTTCAAAATTCTTAATACAACTCTTAGTTCTCGGGTGTACTGGGAAAATTATATCATAATTATATTCTGAATGAATCATTTTTAATGCATCAAAAATATTTTGTAGAATATTTTTGTTATCCACATTTTCAGGTCTATGAGTAGTTACTAAAAAATAATTTTTTTTGTCAATTTTAAGCCTGTCTAGTATTAATTCTTTTTTTTCTGCAATAGGCAAATTTTGTTGTATAGCGTCTACAATAGGATTACCACTAATATATATTTTGTCTCTCAAAATTCCTTCTGAGATTAAGTTACCATAAGAGACGCTAGTTGGTGTAAACAAATAATCGGAGAGGTGATCTGCAACTATTCTATTCACTTCTTCTGGCATTTTCTTGTCATAACTCCGTAAACCAGCTTCAATGTGACCTACTTTTATATGCATTTTCGAAGCAGCAAGTACACCTGCTAGTGTTGTATTAGTATCGCCTAATACTAAAACAACTGGTGGTTTTTCATCAACTAATATTTTTTCTATACCCACCAACATTGTTCCAGTCATCTCACCATGAGATTTTGACCCAATTCCTAAATTATATTTGGGTTCTGGTAGATTAAGTTCTTCAAAAAATTGTTTATCCATATTATAGCTATAATGTTGACCTGTATGAATCATAAAATATTCGGCCTTAGTATTTTCTAGATATCTAATTAAAGGAGATAATTTTATAATATCTGGTCTTGTTCCGATAACGACACCTATTTTCATAGTAGCCTCTTCTTTACTGTAAAATTCAGTAGGTTATTTGATTAAATTGCATAACAAATATAAATCTTGCGTACTAAGGTGATTTAAAAAGCTATCTAAAATGAAAGCCTTACCAAAATTTATATTGCTATTGGCAGTTTTAAGTATATTATTCTACTGGAAGATATTTTTACATCCCACAAATTTTGTGGCTGGAGGAGATAACATAGAATATGAAGTAATGTTCCACCAATTCATTAATTCTGCTCTAAACCAGTATAAAGAGATGCCTTTGTGGAATCCCTATGTATTTGCAGGATCTCCCTTTTCAAGTGATATTATAGGGGGTAGATATTTTCCAACTCATATATTTTTTTGGTTTTATTACAAAGATTTTTTTCTAAAGTTTCAATATCCCTTGTATATTTTCCTTGCAGGTTTGTTCACGTTCCTTTTTATGAGAAAAATTAAGCAAACCAACTTCCCTGCATTAACAGCAGCCATAATTTTCATGTTCAGTGGCAATCTTATCCAGAGATCTCTTGGGGGTGATGCATCTCATTTCCTTGGCATCTCATTAATACCTCTTATCTATTTATCTACAGAATATTTACTACAGCAACCAAATATAAGAAATTTAGTATTCCTTTCAATAACTGTAGCATTGCAGTTCTTTTCTGGGCATATTCAATATTTATTCTTCACCATAGTTTCAATAATATTTTATTTTCTTTATAGGGTATTCCAATCAAAAGAAAACCTAAAATCAACATATTTAAAAAAAATTATATTTACTACATTTTTGTCAATATTCTTTTTTATAGGATTAATTTCAATACAACTATTGCCTACATTAGAATTTGCTAACTTTGCATTTATGAGAGGTGAAAATGCTAATCTTCAAACTGCTTCTAAAGGATCACTCCCGCCGCAACACTTAATTAATTTATTTACACCATACTTTTTTGGTAATCGTTTACAAGGAACATATTGGGGTGCACCACATGCAGAATATTATCTTTACCTTGGAATACTCCCCATAATATTGGCCATCATAGGAATTTTTGGTAAAAAAAGTAAATATAAGGTCTTTTTCATAGGCCTACTATTTTTTTCTTTATTGTTTGCACTTGGGAAATATACTCCTTTCTTTGAGTTATTATATAACTATTTTCCAGGATTTAATTATTTTAGCGTACCTTCGAGAATGCTCTCTTTATTTAGCTTTTCCATCTCCGTCCTGGCTGGTTTAGGTGTAAGTATTTTAGCAGATAAAGACAATAAAAAACCACTAAATAGAACTATTACAATATCCAAATTGGTGCTAATATGTTCTAGCATTTTACTAATTTTTATATTAATTTTTAAATCTAAAATTATCAGTTTTGGCACTAAATTATTGAACACGTATTATTATGAGAAATATTCAAATACTTTTTTAGTTAAAAAATTTAGTATAGAAGAACTATTGCCTAAAGTTAGCACTGCATACAACAATATTCTTCTCAGCATTTTTTTGTTTTCATTATTATTGTTTATAATTTTGTTATTGTTTTACCTTTTGAAAAAAGATAGTCTTAACCAAAATAAGTTTAGATTATTAATAGTTATTATCATAGTTACTGATATATGGTTCTTTGGATATGGAGTTATGGACTTAGATTTAATAGAAAATAATTTTTATCCAAATAAAGATATAAGGCTTAAACTATTGGATAAAACTCCTGTTATCGAATTTCTGCAAAATGACAATTCTATTTTTAGAATAGATGATTTGGGTGAAAAAATAATACCACAACAATTAGCAGTACGTTATCATATCTTCTCTATAAGGGGATTCAATAGTCTAGTTCATAGAGATTATATGTCATTCATCAAGAACTTCATTAATTATAGTGATACAAATGTTTCAGAATATTTGGGTATTATGAATGTTAAATATATAATTACAAAGAAAAATTTATCGATCAATGATTTAAAGCTGTTACAAAACCTTGATGGTGTTAATATTTATGAAAATTTGAATTATCTGCCAAGAGCTTTTATAACCAATAATTATAGCGTACTTGATAACCAATCTAAGGTTACGGATTTTTTTGGAGAGAAAAAATTAATATCAAAAAATGAAATAATATTAGAAACAGATCCAACTATACAAAAGGGTAATTTTTTTCAAGAAGTCAACATATCTAATTATAGTCCAAATGTCATAAAGCTGAACTTCAATGCACCTCAGGAAACAATACTTTACTTTAGTGAACTATATTACCCAGGATGGAAAATTTATGATAATGGAAACCATTCTTATATATATAGGGCCAATTTCATCTTTAAAGCTATTAAAGTAGACGAGGGAAATCACGAAATTGAATTGAGATACAATCCAACGTATTACAAAATTGGATTAATAATCAGTATTATAACCATAATCGCTATTATTATTTTATTAATACTTATTAACTTACATTTAGTTATATAATTATCTTAACAATGTGATCTAAATCTTCTTGACTTAATTTTGGGTGAACCGGTAAAGATAATACTTCATTACTACTTCTTTCAGAAATAGGTAAATTATCTCTATACCCAAGATTTTGATAAAATTCTTGTTTATGTATTGGTAACGGATAAAATATAGCATATCCAATTTGGCCAAATTCCAATCTCTTAATTACTTCTGCACGATTTTTTGTTCCAATAGTATATTGATGAAAAACATGTGATGAATTATTAGTAATCTTTGGGATTGCATATTTACCTTCTAATTTACTAGATAAAAAAGTTGCATTTGAAACCCTTACTTTATTGAATTTATCCAATTTTTTCAATTGTTCAATCCCGATAGCAGCACATATCTCAGTCATTCTAAAATTATAACCCAATATTTGATGATAATATCTAATAAGTGATCCATGATTTCTTATAAGCCTAGCTTTTTCAAAAATATCTTTAGAATTTGTAGTAATCATCCCTCCCTCAGAGGTTGTCATGTTTTTAGTGGCATAAAAACTAAAGCAGCCTGCATCTCCAATAGACCCGACCTTTTTGGATTGATATTCTGCACCATGAGCTTGTGCGGCATCTTCGATAATAAAGAGACTATGCTTTTTAGAGATCTCCATCAATTCATCCATTTTACATGGATTTCCATATAAATGAATTGGTAAAATAGCCTTTGTTTTATTTGTAATCTTTTCTTTAATTAAATCAGGACTTATATTATATGTTTCTTTATCTATATCCACAAAAACAGGTTTAGCACCACAGAATAAAATAGAATTTGCTGTGGCAATAAAACTAAATGGGCTTGTAATAACTTCATCTCCTGGCTCAATTCCAGCAGACATTAAAGCAATTTGTAATGCTGCCGTTCCGGAATTTACTGCAATAGCATATTTTGTACCTATATAATTAGCAAACTGATTTTCAAAATCTTCTACAACCTTACCTTGAGCAATATTTCCTGATCTAAGTACATTAACAACTGCTTGCTCCTCCTCTTTGTCTATCCAGGGTTTCGCAATTGGGATCATTTTTCGCTTAATTTATATTGATAATTCAGTTAATTAATAAAAATTAATTATCTTTATAATGATGTTTATTCTCTTGATACCATTTAACTGTTTTCTCTATGCCTTCTTCAAGCTCTGTAGGAGGTTCCCATTTTAGCTTTTCTTTCATCTTATTAACTATTAGTACTTTCTTCATAGCCCCATCTGGCTTATCTGTTTGTAAAACAAATTTTCCTTGCCAATTTACCTTCTCCTTGATAAGGTTTGCTAAATCAATAACTGATATTCCCTTAGTCACTCCAATGTTCATTATTTCATTAGGTTCAAAATTATCAAAATTTTCAATGGTTTTAAGAATAGCCATAGCACTATCTTCTACATAGATCCATTCTCTAATAGGTCTTCCAGTACCCCAGATTTCAACACTATCATTATTTTTATCCTTCGCATCAACTATTTTTTTAATCAGTGCACCCAGTGCATGAGATCTAATAATTTGGAAGTGATCATTTGGCCCATACATATTGGGAAAAATTAAGTGAACTGGTTTAAAATTTTTATTTTTCTGGCAGTATGCAAAACATAATCCCCATCCCATTTTTCTGGGTAATCCATATGTTAAAACACTCTCGTGAATGGCACCTTCCCAAAACTTCGATTCCTCATATTCATCAAGATGTCCTGGATAGGCGCAGTTGGGTATAACATTGATTAAATTCTTGACACCCATTTCATTTGCTGCCTTAATTACATTTATTCCAATTTTTACATTATCTTCAAAAACCTCTATTGGATGTAATGCATTATAGGCAATCCCGCCAACATGAGCAGCACAATGAATTATCATATCAGGTTCCATATTCCCAACAAAATCTCTAAAAAATTCATAATCTAAGATATCAACACCCTGGCTTTTGCTACATGTTTCTACCATATAATCTTTATTCCTTAATAATCTAGTAACACTTTTACCTAGAAATCCTGTACCGCCTGTAACTAATACTTTATACATTTTTTATCAAATTTTATTATTAGACTAAGTTATTTAAACTTTATTATAGAACAAACTAGTTATCTTAAATTAAAATAAAATTCTTTTAAAGTATCGCAGATATACTCTATTTGTTCTTTTTTTAAGTTATAAAAAACAGGAAGTGATAATCCTTCTTCATATGCCTTATTGGATACAGGAAAATCAGATTCTCTATATTTAAGATGAGATAAATAAGGTTGCTTGTGCAAAGGATAAAAAAATCCTCGAGTTTGAATTCCCTTACCTTCTAAATATGGCATAAGTTCTTTTAAATGTTCCACCATAATGTTAGCTCTAAATGGTATAAAATTTGAATGATCATTCCCCTTAATGAATCTAATTTCTTTAAAATCCTTAAGCAATTTTGAATACATATCATAATGTTCAAGCTTTCTTTTTTCTATATCTCTAAATTTATTAATTTGTGCAACACCAACTGCACACTGTAAATCTGTCATTCTGAAATTCATACCATGTTCTGGATGAACAAATGTACCACTATTAACTCTTCCTTGATTACGCAAATATCTTAATTTATTATAGATTTTTTCATCATTAGTCAAAACAACTGAACCCTCACCTGTAGTAATGGTTTTATCAGCAAAAAAACTGATCATAGAAGTGTCTCCAAATGTTCCTGCATGTTTCCCTTTATGGAAAATGCCAAAGGCCTGCGCTGCATCCTCTACTATTCTTAAATTATATTTTTGTGCAATTTCAACTATTTTACTCATATCGCAACTTCTACCATAAATATGGACTGGCATTATTGCTTTAGTTCTAGGAGTGATATTCTTCTCTATCAATGATACATCAATATTTAAGTCATCTTCAATAACATCAACGAAAACCGGATTAGCACCAACAGCTACAACAGAGGCTGCACTAGCGCTAAATGTAAAATCAGGAACAATTACATCATCACCATGTTTAATATCTGCCGCAAGTAAAGCCAAATATAATCCTAAGGTCCCAGTACTTGCCAGTACTCCATATTTTGATTTTGTAATTTGCAAAATCTTTTCTAAAAATTCTTTAGCAAAGGGACCTTCAGTAAGCCAATTTGTCTCTATAGCTCTCTTTAAATTATTCAGTTCTTCTTCACCAAGAAAAGGTTCTAATTGAGGTACTTTATATGTCATTTTAAATCAACTTGAATTTCTTAAAAGCAATCCAGTTCATTTTTAATAGTAATACAACATGTTTTAAAAAACTTTTGAATGATTTTCCATAGGCTTTTGGTTCACCATAGTCTCTCGGTCTGTAATGCACAGGTATCTCAGCAACTTTTAGATTATTCTTAATTGCTCCAAAAATCAATTCATAGTCACCAAATGGATCAAAATCACCAAAATAGTTTATTTGCTTTCTTATCCTTAGGTAATTTTTCTTGGAAATTGCTTTAAAACCACATAATGTATCAGTAAATCTTTGACCTAATAACATAGTAAAAATATTTCCAAAGAATCTATTCCCTATATAATTAAAAAATGGCATTGCATTCTTCTCCATTTTGTAAACTAGTCTACTACCATTAATATATTCCCCCCTACCATGAATATATGTATCCCAAAATAAAGTAATTTCTTCAGGTGGTGTAGTTAAATCTGCTTCTAACCAACAAATAAAATCACCCTTTGCATAATCAAAACCCATTCTAAAAGCATCGCCTTGGCCTATACCTTTTTGTTTCAGTAATTTAATATCTTTATCAGGGTATTTTTCAATCATCTCCTTAATCTTTTCAACAGTCCTATCTTTAGAATGTCCTTCAACAAAAATTAATTCTGTATGTTTCCCAATTTTGGGAATCCGCGTAACTAACCCCTCTATATTGCCTTCTTCATCTCTACAAGTAATAACTACACTGGCTGTCAGTTTATCACTATTTAGAGGAGGAACATTCAATCTCGAAACTACAAAATGTTCAAGACATAATCTCCTAACTAATGGAAGTTTCCCTATAATTCTATTAAAGATGGGGCTAATGATGGGAATCTGTACTGGAATAAGTATATAGAAATTTTCTTTAACAACTTGATATCCAGAAATATTGAGAAAATTTTCAATATCGTCAATTGAAAGAGAATTTAAAACAACTTCGGGCATTATCCATCTTGTTTTTTGAGCTAATTTCAGTAATGGATTCCAAAGAGGATTATAATTATTAATTATTATTCTTGT
>Ga0209541_10016374_pt1 | contig 10962 bp, 12 predicted proteins | sample RifCSPlowO2_01_FD_184027 | JGI IMG/M metagenome (GOLD analysis project Ga0209541, IMG submission 184027) | Groundwater microbial communities from Rifle, Colorado - Rifle CSP2_plank lowO2_0.1 (SPAdes) (version 2) | ecosystem: Environmental > Aquatic > Deep subsurface > Groundwater | place... | reverse complement strand
GTGGAAAGTGGTAAACCCGTTCGTCATGGAGAAGTTTACCAATGGGAATTTGTGGCTATTGCCCTTGTTATCCTTAATCATTACCAACTTACCATCCACGTAAGATACTACTCCATCTACAGGTGAGAAAATAACGCGTCCGGTATCACGGATGGCTACTTCTTCGATACCAGTAGCTACCAAGGGTATTTCTGAAACAATGCAAGGTGTAGCTTGTTTCTGCATGTTTGAACCCATGAGTGCGCGATTGGCGTCATCATGATTCAGGAACGGAATCATGGAAGTGGCTATGGAGAAAGCTTGGTTGGTAGCTACGTCCATATATTGCACTTCCTCGCGAGGTAGTGTTTGTGGCGTACCCTTGACTCTCACTTCAACCATTTCAGGAATTATTTTGTCATCCTCCATAGGCGTGGCGGCGTGGGCAATACTTGAATTCTCTTCCTCCAAAGCATTGAGGTATTTAATCTCTCCGGTGAGTTTGCCATTCTTTACCAGAGCATATGGAGTCTCGATCATGCCGAAGTCGTTTATGCGAGCATAGGCAGCAAGGCGCAAAATGAGACCGATGTTCGGGCCTTCTGGAGTTTGAATTGGACAGAGACGGCCGTAGTGTGATGGGTGAACGTCGCGGACTTCATAACCTGCGCGAGCGCGATTGAGACCGCCAGGACCCAAGGCAGAGACCGTGCGCAAGTGTTCAAGTTCTTCAAGAGCGTTAGTCTGTTGCATGAACTGCGAGAGTTGGTTGGTGGTGAAAAATTCTTTCATCCTGGCCTGCAATGGCTTGGGTGAAATAAATTGAACCGGCATAGTAACATCGGTATCGATGGTGGACATGCGGTTCTGGATATTTCTCTTGATCTGGGCCATACCAACACGAATCTTCTGTTGGAAAAGTTCCCCAACTAGACGCACACGTCTGGAACCTAAGTGGTCGATGTCGTCTGCTTCGGAACCAGGGGTAACATTGAGATTAATGACGTGAGAAATAATGAGGACGAGATCAGCGGGCGAGAGAGTGCGACGTTCGATCTCTTTAGCAGTCTCCTTAATACCGAAACGATTGTTGAATCGGAAACGACCAACGCGAGATAGGTCGTATCGCTCTTTGTCGAAAATAGATTGCACGAATTCGCGAGCGTTATCGGCTGCAGCTAAGTCGCCGTCACGTAGACGCTTATGGATCTCTATACAGGCTTCGTCGACACTAGTGGTATGATCTTTGGCCAAAGTTTTCTCCAGATGATGCTTGGCTCCGGGGACATCGGCGAAAAGGCCTATGATCTTCTCATTGGAAACGGTGCCGAAAGCACGCAAGAGTGTGGTGATTGGAAACTTCCTCTTGCGATCGATGCGGACATAGATGGTGCCGTCGAAATCGGTTTCAAGCTCGATCCAGGCTCCGCGACCAGGGATAATCTTGGCCCCAAAAGTCTTTTTGCCCTTCAATTCTTGGGCGGTGAAGGAGACTCCGGTAGAACGAGCCAGCTGTGGCACTACCACGCGCTCGATACCAGAGATGATGAAGGTGCCGTGAGAGGTCATGAGTGGGAAATCAGCCATGAAGATTTCCTGCTCCTTCTCTGTATTCATAATGAGGTTCTTCAGTCGCACTCGCACCTTCAAAGGCGCCTCGTATGAGAGCTTCCTATCCTTGGCTGTATATTCATCGAACTTCGGTTCGGCGAGTTCGAAGCCGACGAAGTCGAGTTGAAACTTTTTCCCCGAGAAATCTTTTATAGACGAAAATTCTTCGAAAACTTCTTTAAGACCTTTTTCAATAAGCCACTTGAACGATTCTACTTGTGATATCACCAAGTTAGGTATTTCGGTGAGTGGTTTTCTGAATCGGCCGAAGTACTTTTTCACCCTGAGCGAAGTCGAAGGGCTTTCTCTATTTATATTCATAAAGCAAAAAAATTCCAAGCACACCACTCTGTGTTGTGCCTTTTAGAAAATTATTAATTTTTACTAAAAACCCCGCCTTGGCCGTAACTCAATCGTTGTCGCTATCTTACTCCTACCCCCTATTTCTTGTCAAGCCCCTTTTTCCTCCTTTTCCACTCCTCTATTTTAGCTTGGTGGCCTGACAGAAGAACTTTGGGTACACGATACGATTTACCTTTATATTTAAAAACTTCTGGGCGAGTGTAGACTTCGCTTGATGAAATTCGTCTCTCTTCTATAGAATCGAAATTACCGAGAACAGTCGGCACTTGTCGAGCCATAACGTCTAGAATAAGCATAGCTGGCAGTTCCCCACCAGTCAGCACAAACGGTCCAACCGAAATATCTTCCACCCGCCCGACCGAATGACTTCGGTCGTTCGGGCGGGTTTTGAAAACTTTTTTCACTCGCGCATCAATCCCCTCGTATCTCCCACATACTATTACTATATTTTTGTATTGTTTTGCTACTTTCTTAGCATATTGATTTGTAAATTGTTTACCAGATGGAGAGAGAAATATAATTTTGTCCCTCCTTTTAATACTATTTATCGCTCTTATGACTGGTTCGGCTTGTATAACCATTCCCGGCCCGCCAGCATACGGTGGGCGGTCAATCCTTTTAAATTTATCTTTGGTAAAGTCTCGTGGGTTATAGAAAGAGATTTTGATCTTTTTATCTTCTATAGCACGCTTCAATATAGACTCACCAAGATATGAGTCAAAAGCTTTTGGGAAAAGAGTTACTATATGAAAGTGCACGCTATTCTAAATCCAGATCCTCCATGGCCTGGTCAAGAGTTTTCGACGCGGTTGGAGTAGTTACACTAGGACCAGAGGCTCGCCAGGATTGCCCTCCAACAGGTTCATTGATCTTGAGATTGATACGAGCATTATTCTTCATACCAACTACACGCAGGAGTATCCTGATAGCCTTGGCGGTATTACCAGCCCGACCGATCACTTTGCCCATATCATCTGGGTGGACATCGAGAGTCATGAGCACTCCCATTTCATCTACGGTCCTCTTTATTTTGATATCATCTGGGTGCCCTACTAAAGCTTTTACAACATATTCAAGAAACTGTACGTCATCAATCATGGAATTTTCGGTTATCCTTCGACAGGCTCAGGATAACCCTGAGTGCAATCGAAGGGTTAAGGAATAATCAGACAGTCTTCTCCTCTTCAACTTTCTCCTCGACCACTGGTTCTATTATAGCATCCTCTTTCGCTACAGGAATCGCCACAGGAATTTCCTCGGACTTAGCTGCCTGCCCGCCATTAGCCTGAGCTGCAGACGATGGCCGGCGGGAGACATTAATCTTTTTAGCAGTAATAACTTTGTGTTTTATCAATAGGTTATGAACGGTGTCGGTTGGACTAGCACCACAAGAGAGCCAGTATTTGATACGTTCGGTCTCTAGTGCATCAGTTGATTTGCGCGGATCATAAGAACCAAGGATCTCCTTGAATCTGCCACTTTTGGTCGAGTTCTTGGAGTCGGTCAAAACAAGCCGAAAGCTCGGCTCGTGTACTCGCCCTATTCTCTGCAACCTGATTTTAAGCATTGAGCTACACTATCACAGATTTTTCTCCGCTTCAAGAAACTCCTCTAGGTCTCCGTCGAGTACTTTCTCCACATCGCGGACTTCGACATTGGTCCTGTGATCCTTAACCATTTTATAAGGATGTAAAACATAGGAGCGGATTTGATTCCCCCACTCTATCTGGGTTGTCTTGGAAATATACATGCCTTTTTCCTTGGCCTTACGCTCATATTCGAGCAGTTTGTAGAGCTTGGCTTCAAGCATGGTTTGAGCTTTTTCTCTGTTTTGCGCCTGAGAACGTTCTGTCTCAACGTGTACTGCGAGGTTTGTTGGGATATGTACAAGACGCACTGCCGTCTCGCGCTTATTAACATTCTGCCCACCAGGGCCAGAGGACTTTGAGTATTCAGTCTTAATATCCTCCGGCGGAATCTTCACCTCACCTATCTTTTCAAATTTTGGTATCACTTCCACCATGGAAAATGAGGTGTGACGCAATTGTTTAGCATTAAATGGAGAGATACGCACTAATCGGTGTACGCCTGATTCGTTCTTGAGAGTGCCGTATATATTCTTGCCGTTTATCTCTAGTGTGATATTCCTATACCCACCGTGATCATTCTCATTTTTATGAATTATCGCATATTGCCACTTCTTTTTGTCGAAAAACTTCAGATACATTTCTAACAAGATATGCGAAAAGTCTTCAGCATCATCCCCTCCTGCGCCAGAGAAAATAGTCATCACCGCACTACCCTTGTCACACTTCCCTACTCCTAGAAGTTCGTCCTTGAGGGTTTGGAGTTCGCGGATAGTGGCTTGAGCCTCATCTTTATCAGCCCAAAAATCCGCCAATGACATATTGACTTCTATTTCTTCTATTCTTTTCTTTATGTCTTCTGGTTTGGCCATGAGCCAAAGGTGAGAATCGGACTCACGTTCCTGCTTTACGAAAGCAGTGTTCTACCACTGAACTACTTTGGCTTATTATTTATTAGTGTGCGCGCTTCTTGAGTTCTCTTACTCAAAGCTCTATTGCCTCTACCATTTCCCTTATTCAGAGCAGAGAAGGTTGGCAGTAAAGCATCACAATTGGGGCAAATCAAACGCAAGTTAGATTCTGCATTGTTGCGCCAGTTACCATCTATATGGTCAGCCACTAAAGGAACTTTACCAGTTTTTTGGTTAACCTGCGACCATCCACAAAGACAACATTTATCACCAAACTTTTCTCTCAAATAACGCTTAACTGGAACAGAAACAATACCTATAGTTTGTAAGCCACTTAACTTCCCGACTTTCCAATTACTTAAATAGAGTGCTCGTTGATACTTCTGCTGGCAAGTATTACTACAATATTTATAACCTGAACGATCAGGCTCATTACCACAGACAAGACATTTGGAACGTGGTTTTCTAGGGTTTGGCACTTTTTCATTATACTACGAACTGAAGACCATTATCAAATCTATCATGTGGTCGGCAGTTGATGACTTATGGAGCCAAGATCGGGGATCGAACCCGAGACCTCATCCTTCGCTTACACCTCTTTTTATCTTTATAAGAGGGCTAGACTGTATCTTTTCGCCAGAGGCGAACCCTTGTCAGTCGTTCGGGCGCTAAGCGCCACGGTCTTGGCCTTTAGGCTTTTAACCGTTATTCGGGATTCACTAGAAAATTACTTTTCCAGTGGGCAGAATTAGTGATCTACCATGGATGTGCTCTACCAACTGAGCTATCTTGGCACAAATGAAATTGTGCTCTAAGTTCGTGTCTCATGCAACTTTTTGCCCTCCGGAAGAGTTATAATAGGTGAAGGGAACAAATTTATAATAAACTCGAGAGCGCGGCGAATACGTGCTCCGTTCCCTTGCATATGAGTACCAAATCTCCACCTTCAGACGCTTGGGTTCTCAGGAGTTCACAAACTCGTCCATGGATGTTTGGTATTCTAGTTGATCGCTATCAAGAAGCTTTCTTGCGCAGAGGAGTTTACATGCTTCGCTCCGAGGACCTGGCCGAAGACGCGGTACAGGAGACATTTATCAAGATATACAAGTATGCGTATAGGTTCTCGAACCGTAAGGGCGCCAGTTTCCGATCGTGGGCGTACAAAATTTTAACGAATACATGCCTAAGTATGTCGTCACGAAAGACTCTCGATGCTACCCGGATCAAGCACCTAGCCTTCGCCGACCTAGATGCTCTATCTAGCACTTCCGACTATGCTACTAAGGAACGAGTATCATTGGTGCAATCTATCCTCTCTCGCTTGCCTCAGAAGTTATCGCGACTCCTCTTTCTTTATTTTTTCGAAGAGAAAAGTTACGAAGAGATCGCCCTATCAGAACGTCTGCCTCTTTCTTCTGTACGTTCTGGTCTCCACCGCGCTAAAAAACAATTTAAAAATATTGCTATAGAAATGATATGATTAATCTAACTATGAGAAATAAGATACTCTTTGGCGTGTATGTCATGTACTGTATGCGCAAGTTGAAGAGCCCATTTTTTGCCGAGTCTTTCGTATTGGCCATTCTTGGAGCAATCCTGTTTTATTTTGTCTCTGTGCCAAGTGTCTTAGCGAATATGTCTGCTTCAGAGAGTTTCTACTCCTATTTTATGAACGCCTTTTTTGGCACTGATTTCTTAATACAATCGATCCTTATCTTGGCTGTTGCCACAATACTCTTTTTCGTGCGAAATATCACCGTTCATACTATATTCAAAACACGTCTCGCTTAAGAGGCACTTCAGAATCTTATTTATCTCTCTTCAACAAGAAAAGTAGTGCTAGAGGGGCGCCCCAATTGGCAAAGCGTTCTATAAAATCCCATATCGGCATCCCAACAATAGGACGCACTAAGGCGGTCCAGAAGCCCCAGAACACAGCCCATAGTAAAACTGGTTTAATAGGTCTGAAGAGTACCACTAGAGCAACTAATACGTCCATGGCGCCGACTAGCGTAAGTAGGGTCGCCGCCGTGCCAGGATCACTGACGCCAAATTTGGCAAACCATCCTATCCAATCTGCTTTGCCTTGCAAAGCAAGCACTCCGTGACCTAGAAACTCCCCCGCCACCCCTATCCTAAGGGCCCAGATAGCTTTATTTGTATTAGACATAAAAAATGTTTATTAATAACTATGTTAATTTTACAACAAAACTAACTAATAGATGTACACAGTATATACAGTGTACTGGATGATGTTGGAACTAGTATTCGGGAAAACGAGAGTTGTACAAATATACCTAATCTATGAAAAAATAGAAATTAGTCAAAGGGTGTTTTAATCTCCTTTACTGGGCCCCACGGTTGTCTCCAGCCATGAGTTTTGTAACGAAGAAAAAAATGAAGACTTATGCCCAATACAGCTAATATCGCCCAAAGCTTTACCACCACTGGCCAACCTTTCCAAAGAAAAAGAAGAAGGGTTACCAGAATAAAAACTGACCACTTAATAATTCGAAATTTGCGTGTTTGCCCATTAAACACAATATATTTTTCTCTTTTAAACCAATTCAAAATCATATATTAATACTAGCAGTTTTTGAACTGATCTACGGTTATTTTGCGCGAGTGATCCCCTTTCGCTAAAGCTTCAGAGGGACACAGTGGGACTCGGTAGGCATAACATATGATATATCGTATGTTATGCCCTTGGCATAAAGCCAATCCAATTTTGCTTTGCGCGAGTGATGGGACTTGAACCCACGGCCTCTTCCGTGACAGGGAAGCGCTCTAACCAGCTGAGCTACACCCGCAATGAGCTACAAAATAACAGATTTTTACCACTTAATCAATTTGGTGTCGACGCCAGGGCTCGCACCTGGGACCTGCACTTTATGAGTGTGCCGCTCTAACTACCTGAGCTACGCCGACAGTATAATAATGAAGATAACACGCTAGAAAATCAGGCACAAGCAGATATATGCTCCAAGGCACCTAAAATTCTGTTTTTGAGAGCATTTCCACGCCTTACTTTCACCCTCAAGATACCCCGATAACTATTCCCCCTTGAAGTGTCAACCTTCTTAAGAATACTCTTTATTATGGTGGTTTTGGTGAATTGATCTTCTTTTACGCTTAATTTTGCGAGCCAAAACCGTTTAATTCGCTTTTCTTGACTTCTAAAAGCCTCATTTATAGTTAGGCGAAAAATTAAATCTTTTCTTGAGACTCCAAAAAGAGTAAGCCAACTTAGATGAAATCGAATAATATCTGAGTTACTGTTTGTAAAGCCAAGCTCACCATTGTTACCTTTATAACCCTCTCCCCAATATAAACCAAAGCCAGCCATTGTAATATCTCTACTGGACAACCTACCTAAGGACTTTCTGCCAATACTCCTTTCTATCGCTTGTCTTTTTAACCGTCCTATTCTCTGCCTTTCGGTATAGACAAGCATCGCCGCACGAGCCTTCTTTTTACCTTGATTTGAAATTCTCCTTATTAAAAAACTCGATAGCTTTATATCTTTACACCAATAACTAACTGTAGTTGGTCTTAGCCCTAACATACGGGCAATATCGTATATACTCTTCCCACTCTTCCTTAACACTTTGGCCTTATTCTTTATTTGTATAGAATACATCAGGTATATTATAACATAATTTGTATACAAATATGTGTACATGCTATGCAAGTAAAAAACGTCATCATGACGTTTTTTACTCTTATATTGTTGCGGGTGCCGGATTTGCACCGGCGCCTACAGGTTATGCATACCACTTCAGTTTTCACTGCCCGATTAGAGTTCGTGGTCTGGACTATACCTTCTTCCTTTAGAAGGAAGCTTGCCGTCTAGTCTCTACACCTTCCTGAACATCATGTTGAGGTTTGGCTCGGTATTATCTTTCTCCATTTAGGAGTGAGGACTTCACCGAATTTGACAAGTGCACTCTCCCGATTACTCGGGGAGGGCCCAAAAATTGAGCCTGTCGAGGTACTACTCCTCCAACCCGCTATGAGCGTTATTATACACCTTTTTACCTTATTTTACAATCTAAATCACCCTGAATTCTCTAAACACTTTCTCAAAGAGAGCAACGACACGCTTTGTCTCGTGCTGATTTAATTTGAAGTTTCCACCCGAGTGAGCGATAGCATTCCTAACCCTGTGCGCTTCCCAGGCATCTTCGATAGTTAGAAACTCACTTTTATCTATTGACTTGAGTATGTCACCCACTGATTCCCCGACAAATCCTAAGGTATGGAGAAGTTCTTCGAGTATTACATCCGCCTCGATGATCGCCAGGCGCCAATCTGATTCACTTTCCGAGTTGGTATATTTTATAACCTTCTCCCATCTCTCATTTTTCGGCTCAATTATAACTTCGTCATCTGAAATAGGACTAGAGGGTGAAGGATTATAAATCGGCTGTTCTTCTATATTGATAGCTCGAAGTTTCCAAGAATTATGAATAATACCAACTATGGAAAGCCCGCTTATAAGTATCACTATTAGTTTCCAAATAGGCCATATATGATCAAGGAAATATCTTACAAATCTAGCCCAGAGAGATTGTGAACTACTTAAGTCGAGATTATGTATAAAGTTAAGAATAGCAGTAGCAATAGCACCAAGGATCAAGAGTCCGGCAAACAAAAAGATGAGTTCTTCGGTAACCGTCCTATCATTACCACCACCCCCGCCTCCTGGTTTGGCCGATTTCGCTGGTTTCCCTGGTTTTTTCTCGTCTGCCATCCCGTTAGAAGCTAATGTTTATATTACTCATAATTAAATTTTACCATAGTTACAAAAATGAAGGGCTTCTAACGGGACCATGTTACCTTGCACTATTCCCCTAAAAATTCTTTACCAGCAGCAAATAAATTATCTTCTCGTCCTAGCCACGCAGTAAGTTCAATCCCCAAAGGCAGAGCGCCATCTAGCCCCGATGGTAGAGAAACAGCCGGGCAACCACTAATATTGGCATGCACGGTGAATATGTCCCCAAGATACATTTCTAGCGGGTCCTTACTCTTCTCCCCCATCTTCCAAGCAGGACTCGGTGTGGTGGGAGTGAGGATCAAGTCGACCTCTTTGAAAACTTCCTTCAACTCTTCGGTAATCAAATTTTTCATCTTCACTGCACTACCATAATATTCATCGTGATAACCAGAAGAAAGTACGTAAGTGCCTAGGATAATCCTGCGACGCACTTCTTTGCCGAATCCCGATCCCCTAGTTTGGAAGAAGTCATCAATACTATCTTTACCATCTTTATGCATCCCATATTTGACCCCATCGAAGCGAGCCAAGTTGGAAGAAACTTCGGCCGGCATGATGATGTAATAGGCAGCTAGAGAATATTTTATATGCGACAGTTCAATATCTTTGATCTCATAGCCCAGAGATTTAAATTTCTCTACCGATCCTTCGAAATTTTTCTTCACACTTGCACTCACCCCTTCACTTTCCACAAATTCTCTTGGGATACCTATAATTTTAGAGAATTTCTTTTTCATTGGATAAGTATTTTCAGTAATGGTAGTACTATCCATAGGATCTTGGCCTTTTAATACATTGTATATTAGCTCCGCACCAGTAACTGTTTTGGTAAAAGAGCCAATCTGATCCAGTGATGATGCCATAGCGATGAGTCCATAACGCGACACTCGACCGTAAGTGGGCTTGAGACCGACTACACCACAAAATGATGCCGGCTGACGAATAGAGCCACCCGTATCAGAGCCAAGTGCCATATCACAGAGCCCGGATGCCACAGCCGCGGCAGAACCACCAGAGCTACCACCGGCCACTCTTTCTCGGTCATGAGGATTTCTGGTCACACCATAGGCGGAATTCTCGGTAGAACTACCCATGGCAAACTCGTCCATATTTGTCCGTCCAACAATGATGGCTCCCGCCTCTTTGAGCTTCTTTATAGCAGTGCTGTCGTATGGAGAAATAAAACTTTCTAAAATTTTGGAACCTGCAGTAGCACGCTTACCTTCCATAAGCATATTATCTTTGATAGCTATGGTCTTGCCACTCAAAGGGCCTTGACCATAAGATTTGGCATCATCGAACACCTCAAGAAATGCGTGGATGTCCTTGTCTTTGGATCTTAAATCTTGCGGAGTCACAATATTTTCTTCACCTTTATATAATTGCCCTCTCTCGCTGGAGCTTGTTTCAAAATTTTTTCTGTATATATACTAGATTCGTGTGGGTTGGTATCCTCTCTTAAAACATTCTTCACTATATAGTCGTTGGTTGTCGGTTGTTGGTCGTTAGTTACATCTCTAACTTCCCCAACATAATTAAGAATTGCGTCAAATTCGTGAGACAAACTCTCTGCTTCACCATCTCCCAACTCAATTCTCGCCAATTTGGCCAAATTTAGAACTTTTTCCTTATCCATGAACGTATTTTAGCACACTTCGACAAGCTCAGTGTGCCCTGAGGAAATCGAACGGGCATAAAAAAATCGGTCGAGCGGGATGCTGAGCACCCCCAC
>Ga0209541_10016373_pt1 | contig 10962 bp, 9 predicted proteins | sample RifCSPlowO2_01_FD_184027 | JGI IMG/M metagenome (GOLD analysis project Ga0209541, IMG submission 184027) | Groundwater microbial communities from Rifle, Colorado - Rifle CSP2_plank lowO2_0.1 (SPAdes) (version 2) | ecosystem: Environmental > Aquatic > Deep subsurface > Groundwater | place: Rifle... | reverse complement strand
CTGGTAATCCTTAATGGGGCAGGAAAGAATTATTCTTGAAAGGAGAGAATAAAAATTGCTCAAAACCCTTCTTAATTTTCCGTATTCCACTTTTGAATCCTTGAGGTGCTTTGAGCCAGTTGCCGCATCGCATCCGTTTTTCAGGCAGTCTATAAGTTTGGGCAGCAGCTCTATTTTTATTGCCAAGTCTGCATCAACATAAGAGATATATTCTCCCCTCGATTCCTTAAAGGCTTTTGTGAGGATTGAGCCTCGCCCCTGATTTATTTCATTTGAAACCATTCTGATATTTTTGAATTTCCTCGAAAGATTAGCTGCAATTTCCGGAGTTTTATCTTTGCTCCCGTCATTTCCTATTATAATCTCAAAATTTTTATAATGAAATGAGAGGAAAGAATGCAGCCTTTTTGCAGTGGCATGAATCATTTTTTCTTCATTGTATGCAGGAATAACTACAGATAGTTCAGGATTCATTTTAGGAAAGATTATTCTTGGTTATATAATTAAATGTTTCCATAATCCCGTCTTTCAAAGAATATTTTGGAGCCCACCCAAATTCTTTTTTTGCTTTTCCATTATCAAGACAGCTTCTCATGACTTCATTTAATGTATGCTTTGTATAAGTGACTTTTGATTTTTTTTTGGATATCGATTCCAGGATTTTAGTTATGTCTGTTATTCTGGTTTCTACTGAAGAGCTTGCATTAAATATTCCTTCCTTTTTGTTTTTAATGGAATTTAGGTTAAGCTCTGCAATGTCTTTTACAAAAACAAAGTCTCTTGTCTGCCTTCCATCTCCATTTATGGTTATATTTTGGTTGTCTTTTATTTTTTTTGAGAATATTGAGATTACCCCCTCCTTCTGCCTCTGTCCGTAAACATTTGAATACCTAAATATTAAAGGCGAGATTCCTTTTCCTTTGCAGCATTCAAGTATGCACTTTTCTGCAATGAGTTTGGATGCCCCATAAGGATTTATTGGGTTTGTCTTTGAAAGCTCAGTTGAAGGAAAAGTATTTTGTTCGCCATAGACTGCCCCCCCTGAAGAAGCAAAAATGAATTTTGAAAGTCCGGTATTTTTTACACACTCCAGCAGATTTAATGTGCCCATAACATTAACCTTGAAATATTTTTCAGGCTCAAGAAAAGATTCATTTGCCTTTATCAAGGCTGCATTATGTATCGCTGCATCAAGCTTTCCCAGTTTCCTGATTTTTCCGTATAGTTTTCTGTCGCAGATATCATAATTTAGGAATACTGCCTTTCTGTTTATGTTTGCCTTTGAGCCATTTTCAAGATTATCAACAACGATAACTTCAAAATTCTCTTCTATCAATCTGTCAGCTACATTGCTTCCTATAAATCCAGCACCTCCGGTAATCAAAACCCTCATTATTGAAAGCTGGAATAACTTATTTATATAAGTTATAGTAATAATTCTTTTGTGAAAATTGGAGAAATGGGATTTAAATCTACCTTCAGAAAAAATCTTGCAATTGCTGTTTTAGTTCTGACAGCAGCTTCGGCTATTGCCTATGTTTTCTCTCAATTTGTGCCTTACAACATGGACGAATTCAGCTACTACCACCCAATTATATGCCATCATTACAAATTTAATGGAATTAATGCATTCAGGGAAAACTGCAAAGGATATGATTTGAGCGTACTAAACCTCAGATTTCTTCCATTGCGCTCATACACTCACATAGGGGCATTTGCTTCCCTATACTATTACCCTGTCTTTTTTATTTTCAGGCATCCGATTTCATCAAGATTTTTTGGAGCATTGTCATTATTGATTCAGGGTCTGCTCATCTCCAAATTTTTCAACATTAAAAAGAGGTATGCAATAGCTTTCTTTCTGTTTTTCTTCCCCTATTTTTTCCAGCATCTTGCTGATACTGGAAATCTTGCTTACATGACTGTCAGCATATTTATACTATATTTCCTCTTTGAGAGATGGATGCATGAGAAAAAGCTGAGGTGCTCGTTGGCTATTGCAATTGTCATATTTTTTGGGATATGGTCAAAACTTGTCTATATCTGGCTGCTTCCCGGAATTGCATTGATGTTTTTATCGATAATGATTGGCAGAAATGCAAGACAGCATGCCAAAAAAATTTTAATGCAATCGTCGGTATCCTTATTTTTATTATTGTTCCTCCTTTCACTCTTGTTTTTTTCGAAGGATAGGTATGGATATCATTACTTTGAACTGGTTTCAGGTTCCAACCCCCCCAATCTAAAAATTCTGGCTGATTTTGATGAACTGAGCAGCCATCAGGTGTTCAGGGCAATGGCTAATCCGCTTGAGGCAACTCAAAGGATATTTTCTGTAAATGAAAAAATAAGCATGCTGTCTTATATTTACGGTGTATCCCTGATTTTATTCATTCCATTATGCCTTATGATATTATTGGTATTCTTTTACAAAAAAAGAAAGTGTTTAAAACAACAGGCACTGAAAGTCCTGCTCCTTTATTTAGCATTTATTATTACTGCCGCCATTGTTTTTATAACCCCAGGGACATGGGCAATGCACCACATAATTCCCGCATTTCCATTTCTTATTCTCGGAATTTTCGGCGCAATCTCAGCTCTAAAAAGTTTATTTGAAAAAGAAGCAAAGGCTTACTATATAAACAGCATATACAATATACCTCGCATAATTATCTTTTCCTTATTTTTATTTTTTATGTTATTTAACTTATATTTCTTTATATCTTTTTCAAAGCAGCCCTTGAATGGTAGTGATGACTGGTCAAAGATAAAACTGAATGGTATACTAAAAGATAAATATCTCGCATCGAATTATTTTTATGTTGTAGTTGATTGGGGAATGTATTACTATCAGGGACTATACGGTCCAGATGAACAGAGTGTAATCTATATAGGACCTCTTAATTCTATGGAGCAGATGAACAATCTCAAAAAATTAGCTGAAGATTACAATAGGAAACTTCTTTTTATATACACTCGGCCAAGTGAATCTGATATGGAGCTTATACAAAAATCTTTTGATTTGAAAAAATGCTCTTTGGTGGATGATAAATGGGTTTGGAATATTCTTTTAGAGAAGGATGATAGTCTGGAGAACCCCTGTTTTATGAATAAATAATGCAGATGGTCATTATGCTATCCATAATAAATCCTCACATCATTCTGCTTTGGAAAAATGAGCATGAAGCTCGGACTCGCTAGATATATTCTGTCTGCCCCTTCAACTTTCCATTTTGGGTGATACGAAATTTTGACAAGAACAGGCTTTCCGATGCAGTCTGTTTTTATTTTAATTTCTTCCTGCCAAAGTTCTGAATCAACTTTGCATTTTTCAATCGGAATCTTTTTGGGATTTTTAATGTCAATGCTGTTTTCATCAGACAGGATTTTGAAATTGTAATCCTTATTTTTTGAGCTGCTGTCAAGAACCAAATGGACATCCAAGCCACCCCTTACAAACCAATTGTAAAAAAGCTTTTTCCATGCTTTTGAGCTGACAAGGACAGGCTCATACTTTAGCGGGACCGCATATTCATTTTCATTGCCAGTTACAGCATAGATATTGTAATCGTCAATTGTTTTTACAAGTTTATATTCTGAGGTGTTGGAGAGCAGTGATTTTATTTCGTCGCTTACTGCGATGAAATTGCCGACATTAAACATCTTTAAGTGGGCTGTGCCTCTTTCGATGTCAATTCCACTGCATTTGTAATTGTTCCAGAATGGGCATGAATTCTGCTTTGACATCTCTGACTGTATGTAAAAAATGTATGGGGAGCTTATTGAAGACTGCATATACAACCCCTCTAAAGTGGACCTTCCTGAAAATAATGGAAGATTTTCAAATGCCCTCTCTGTTCCAAATGAATTGTGCAAAGTAGAATGCTCGTAAACAACCCTTGCATCATTTATATCTCCTTTAAGAAAACTGTTTATCTCGCTGAACTTATCCCACGATTGCTTTTTCTCAAAACCCTCATAATTCCATTTAATCCATCCCGGAATGTATGTTACGTTAAAAACGACCAAAATGATTGTAGCAACCAAAAACACCAGAGGAAAAATTCTTTTTAGTTTTATCCCTGAATCTTCTATAAGGTAGTAAGCTCCCGCTGCTCCGAGGATTGAGCACCAGATATAAATAAATGACAGAAAGCGGATATCAACAAGCCCTATTGTGTTTGCTGAGAAAAATAATAGAATGCCAAGCCCGAGAGGGCCTATCAGGTAATACAGTTTAGAATCTCTTTTCAGCTTTAGTGCAAGATAGAATATTCCTATAATTGAAAATGCGAAGACAGGTATGAGTATTTTTGGAACAACTTCATAAAAAGATGTGAAGTCCCACTTTATGTTGTAAGGGGTTGTGTATTTTAAATAAGCAAGGAATGGAATCATCCATGAAGCAATTATCAGGAAGCTAAGAAGGTACATCTTGAAGAGATATTTGAACCTCTCCTTGAAATTTTCCGAGAGCAAAAATAAGGAGGACAATGCCGCAATAAAAATTGTGTAGATATGACTGAAAGCTGCCGCAGAAAAAAGAAGCGCGTTGATTATTATCCATTTTTTCTTTGTTATGCCGCGATAAAGAGTTCCCATGAATATGAATGAAAGCGCGAGGCTGATGCTGTGGGAAAACTCCCCTGCCAAAGTGCTTGGAATGTTTCCTCCCCACATTGAATTTGCCTCATTGAATAAAAAAGGAAGAGTGAGTATTGCCCCCAATAAAGGAGCAGGAAAATCGAAATCAAGCATCCTGAGCATAAAGTAAACTGCCAATGGAAGAAGAAAAATTCCAAGAATAGTGATTATTTTGAAAGCTATCTCAAGCGGAATTATCCAGCTAATCGCTGCCATTAAAATAAAAGGGAATGGAAAATAAAACTGAAGCATTGGAAATCCTGCATAATTCCCCATGTTCCACCCTGAAATTTTAAAATGGGGGAGAAGATTGTCTTTCATGTATTGGGCAGTGTAATAATGAGAAGCTGTGTCTCCTCCGGAAGTGATGGTTTTTGAGAATATTAAAACCGGATTAAAATAGATTAAAAGAAAGATGATTATTGCGGCAAGGACAATAGCGTCTATTATCCACTTCTTCAGGTTTAAAAAATATAATGAAATTCCTGCGAGCAGCAGGAAAATACCGAGAATTACTATGGAGAGTCCATATCCAAATAATTTTTTCCCTGCATTTAGCTCTTTGAAATTCAGCAATTCCGACTTGATTACAGAATTATGCAGATTGTTTTCATTGTATTCCGCTAAAACATAAATAGCATATGAGCTTCCTGGCAGACCTGAGAATTCCTTGACATTGAAGATTAACTCTCCAGATGAATATGGAAGGATGATTGCATCAAAACTTTCCTTATCGAATGCAACCTCATCAGGAGCTATAAGGGAAATTTTTATCATTTTTTCCGAGTTTCCGTTATTGCTCAAAGAAATTTTTGAATTTCCCCTTTCATTAAGCTCCAATTCCAAATCTATTTCATTTTCAGAATTGTATTTTGTTCCTTTCTCAAGGATTCCGACTGATTTTAGATTGAATTTGTAGCTGTTTGAATCGTGATAGATTACAGAAGCTATAATGGGGTAGCTCCCATTGTTTCCTGAAAATGAGAAAGGAATATTCCATGTATAAGGTTTTTTTATTTCAAGGCTGCTTTTTCTCTCTCCGTAATATTCAAAGTTTCCTATTTTTATGCGAGGCTGGACATTATAAGCAGTTTCATCTCCAATATTGGTTATTTCAACTGCAACTGTGCCATTTCCGGAACTTCCCATCTCTGAGCTGATTGAAGTTTGAAGCGAGATGTAGCCTGCATTTACAATTGGAAGCATGAAAAGTATTGATGTAAGAACTGCAAAGTAAGAAAGGGTAGTTTTAAGACAACTCCTGCGTTTGTTTTTTTCCTGCATATTGGCAAGTAAATGACTTCCTAATTTAAAGATTGTTTTATTCTACGCTGATAAGTTTTGGAGATGTTCAAAAAGACTGTTTATAAAAAAATAAAAGCGAGGGATGGGATTCGAACCCATGATTAAGCGGGCCCTGCATTCATTTCATCGCTTGCGCTCAAAATGCTTGCAATATATTGCAGCGTGGAGTACAACAATCACCTTGATGCTTTGATGTATCGCTCCCCTTGGGCCGCTTGGGTACCCTCGCAAAAAGGAAACATAAAGTAAACCTAGTATTAATGACTACTATAAAAACTTTGACACTTTTAACACTAAAAATTAAGTCAAGGTGGTGGATATATCGTCAATTTCATAAATAATTGAGATATATCCCATTTTCTGCCTATTGGCAAGTCATGCTGAAGCATTAAGTTGTATTACTGAATTTGGGGGTTATACTAAGATTATTGGTTAAATGCCGAGTATTTCTTTTCTTTTCATCTGCTTTCTCTTTTTCTCAAGCCACTGGTAGACGCTTGAATGTGTTGAGCCTTTCAAAAGAGATTCAATAGCATACTTGGCATTTGCAGCATTTTCAGAACTTCCTATTATGCTTATAGTTTTTCCGTAAACGGATATGTTGGTTTCAGTGATTTCTTCTATGTATCTTCTTGATTTTCCTTCTTTTCCTATGACCCTTCCTTTAATTCTCAAAAGCACGCTCTTTGATTTTCCAGAATATTCCGCAAGACTCACGCACTCAAACACATAATCAGGCTTTAGCAGCAACAGAGCCACTTCAGGGTTAAATCCCCTTCCTATTGACCTGATTATTTCTCTTGTTACATAAAGCTGGAGAGCATCTTTACCGCTTATGAAGACATCCCCCTCATTTGAATCTATCTCAAGCTTGGTATCGGTAGATTCTTCAATCTGTTTTTTCACAGACCCCCCTTTTCCTATGATTACAGCTATTCTTTCCTTGGATATCTTTAATTCATAATTATACTCTTCCATTTCAATACAGTGTTTCCCCGCACCATATATAAAAGTTGTTGGTTTTTGGCAAAGTCAAGTTATGTGTGCTTAACTTTAATTTGAATATAAATCATAATCCGTCCCTTCGGGACAAAATTTACATATTCATTACAATACTCTTGATTTATTTATTTTTACCACTTAACTTGCAATTGCCCCAGATTCGAAAAATTTAAATATATGTATTGGGCATGATGATAAATTATCGAGGTGATAATATGAAACAAAAACAGGATAATAAAATTAATTTTGCAATTTTGGGAATTGTTGGGATTGTAGGAATTGTTGTTATTGCCATATTATTTGTTGGTAACCGTGAAGACGCAACTGGAAATGCATGGTATAATAGGGGTCCTCAAACTAATTGGCAAGCATCAAGAACTTTAACGATACCACCAACGACAAGTACTCAGCCTGCTTGGTGTTCTGGATATAGAAGAACATTGGATGATTATTCTTATTCATATAAGGGATGTCTAAAAACAAAAACCTTGTTGGAATGTAGAGGTATAATAGACAGTGCAAATAGGATATCACAAGAGTGTCGGAGATATTGTACAGATTGCGGTGTAAGCGTCTAGGATACCACAGGAGTGTCGGAGATATTGTACAGATTGCGGTGTAAATATTAGGAATAAACTTCCTTTTAGTGTTGGCAGTAATTAATTAAAAAGATTGGTTCAAAGAATATCTTTAGAAGGTGATATTCAATGAAACCAATCGATATTGTAAAAATAGTTGTATATAAAAGCATTACGAATAAAGGGTGTGGGACAGAATTGAGTTATCCTAACCAACACATATTGTGCCACAGGGACGTGAGCATATTCGCAGTATCTATCCTATCTGGTCTTTTCTGTCTCACACCCTAAGTTCACTCAGCCAATTTTGCCTTTTCTTTATTTTTAAGCCTAATGAGCATATAAACTCCAATAATAAATAGAGGTATGCTTAAAATCTGCCCCATAGTAAATCCTCCAAATATAAAACCTAGCTGGGCATCAGGCTGTCTGAAAATTTCCGCTATTGTTCGCAAAGCTCCATATAAAGTTATAAAACTCCAGAATAAAAATCCACTTGGAAGCCTTTTGTTTTTGAGAAGCCACAGTGATGTAAAAATTAAAATATTCTTTGCTGATTCATAAATCTGGGATGGGTGTCTGCATCCTTCAGGAATTGAATCCAGAAATTTGTTTCTTGAGTAATCTATGCACAAGCTTGAATTAGTCGATCTTCCATAAAGCTCCCCATTCAGAAAATTCCCAATCCTCCCTATCGCAAGTCCTATGGCGACAGGGAAAACCACAATGTCTGCTATATCATAAAATCTGATTTTCTTCTTCCTGCAGAACAGCAATGAAGAGATTACTGCCCCAATCATCCCTCCATGGAAAGACAATCCCCCATGCCATACAGCGAAAACCTCAAGAGGACTGCTCAAATAAAAACCAAGATTATAAAAAAGAACGTACACTATCCTTGCTCCAAGAATAATTCCGACAATGATATAAACAACTAAATCAGAAACATCATCCTTTGAGATGTCCAGCTTTTTTTGTTTTGCAAGATGGTATATAAGAAAATATGCTATGATAAAGCTGACTGCATAAAACAATCCATAATACCTTATCTCAAAAGCTCCCAGTTTAATCAGCACCGGATTTATATTGTGATAAAACATTTTGACCTCATTTCATTGCTCCATCGCAGCTTCATAAAAACTTATCCTATTTGCGGAAAATAAAACGTAAGAAAGTGCCAGAAAAAATAATTCTAAAATCCAAGATTGGCTTGAATTTTGCTCTAATTCCAGCAGGATATACGCAAAATTAACCAGCAGGGCTGTAAAAGCAAGAATAAGGAAACTTTGGAGAATGATAACGCTATATTTTTTTGATACGAGGGCATTAAAAGACGACTTGATAGTTTTTTTTATTGAGCTTCCCTTCCAGAAGACAGTCTGGGAAGAGCTGAGCATAACATAAAAAATCAGGATAAAAACTGAAAATGCTGCCAAAGATGCAGTCTTAGAGATATTTTCCTTGAGTCCTGACACAAAATACGCAAGAAAAATATAAATTAAAGACAATATTGACACAGTCACCATATTCATTGAAAACAATTCAATAAATTTTCTCCCTTCTGTTTTCTTGAACATAAAATTGATTTTTTTGAAAACCTGCATGGAAAAATAGGAATATACCAAGATTACGGAGATATAATACAAAAGTGTAAGCGTTAAGTAAACAATAAAAGAGAGTATGTCTGCGGTAAAAAACAGGCTTTTTGCAAAATAGTCTGAAATGACCTTAATGCTGAGAAGAGAAACAAAGAACAATGCATCAAGCGCAATTGTCGTAAAAAAGATATTTTTATTTTTGAGGAGCAGTTTGAAGCTGCCTATTGTCGTTTTCATTAGAAGAGTGTATCAAAAAATTATAGTGAATCATAGATTCTGTGAAAGATATACCTCATAAGTTTTTCCTTTTTCAACTCTTTTTATCAGGTCTTTCTTTTCAAAACTTGCGAGCACTTGGCTTAATTTTGACTTAGACATGTCTGCCCGGTATCTCAAAGTTGTCTGTGTTATGCCTTCCTGCTCCCTAACTGCTTTTAGCACTCTTCTCTCAGATTCATCCATTGCCTTGAGCATAATCTCAAACTTCCCTTCGCTGACCTTAACATTTTTTTCTTCTTCAAGCCTTTTCATTATAGCCTCTTCGCTGGTGCTGAAAAAAAGAAGGTACACTCCGAGAGCAGCTACAAAGGAGATAAGACCAACTGCAATATGGGATATTCCCAGCATTGATTCAACGTGCTGGCATTCATTAGTAGGATAACATTGAAGAGAAGCAGTCTGGGAGTTCAAGCCTCTCACAAACCCGAACATCAGAACCGAGGCTATCGCACTCATTGATACAATTAAAAATCCCAGCTTCTTGTTTTCCATAACAGTCTAAATCGGTTGTGTGTATTTAAAGTTTTTTATAGTATTTCCAAGTTGCCCGAACAATACGAACAATCTACTGAGTATCCGCCTTAATCACCTCTCCCTTTGAAATGTCCATGTAATCTCCAACTATTCCAAGTTCCTTGAAAATATAAGAGCCATCCTCCTTTATGTAGAATAGTTGCGCCAAGCTCTGGGATGCTGGATACTCTGTGATATCTTTTGAGAGGATTATTGTAGGAACCAAGGTTATATTATATTTAGCTACCAGTTTTTTCCCGTCTTCATCTGTTATGTCAATTGTCTTTTCTGATTTAATTCCTAAATTTAATCCTTCGGCTCCTAATTGTTTCCTGTGAATACTCACATCATAGCATTCCTTGCAGGTTTTGTCTGTTAGATAAATCACATCAACCATCCCTTTCAATTCATTTGTTGTCAGATTGATGTAAGGGGGATTCTTCATTCTCATGACATAATTTCCGTCATTCTCTTTTGTTCCAAGTCTGGTCCAAACGCTGTTGATGAGTTCATATTCCACAGCATCTTTTGAAAGAATTATTGAAGGGACAAAATCAAGTTTGTATTTGGATATCATGTCTTTCGCTTCTGCGGAGTTTATGTCGAGCTTCTGGTTGCTCTTTATGCTGATTCCTTCTCCTGTGAGCTGGCTGACAAATAAATCAGTATCAAAACACTCTTTGCATGAAGAATCTACTATGGAATAAACTTTTACTATTCCTTTTACTTCCTTTGTTGCAACATCAATGTAAGGCGGAGGGGCAAGTGAAAAAATCAAAGCATCCTCCTTTTTCTCAAACCCTTCAATATTGACCTTATCAATTTCTCCGGTTAATATAACTGAAGGCAGTTTCTTTATGCCGTATTTTGAGATTAGCGCTTTCGCCTCATTGGAAGAAAAATCTGATGTTCTTTCTTTTGTGATATTTAGTTTTGAGCTTTTCACGTACTTGACGACAGCCCCTGCATCAAAGCATTCACTGCATGTTGAATCTTTTATTACAGTAAGCTCTATTCTTGCAGGCATTGACTGCTCTTTTGAC
>Ga0209541_10016372_pt1 | contig 10963 bp, 12 predicted proteins | sample RifCSPlowO2_01_FD_184027 | JGI IMG/M metagenome (GOLD analysis project Ga0209541, IMG submission 184027) | Groundwater microbial communities from Rifle, Colorado - Rifle CSP2_plank lowO2_0.1 (SPAdes) (version 2) | ecosystem: Environmental > Aquatic > Deep subsurface > Groundwater | place... | reverse complement strand
CATGGCCGAGGTGTCAGGGCTAACTAAGACATTTGAGGTTGGTGAAATAATAGAAAATGCAGAGAATAAAAATTTAGGAGTGAAAGTAACTTCTTTTAAACAGTATCGCCCCACATTAGAGGGGGAAGACATTGAAGTCATAGCAAGCTTGGAAGGTGCCTCTTTAGATCAGGATACAGAAATAAATGTCTTTTGTTCTTTAGAAGATTATCAAAAAGGAGAACTGATACCAGCAAGCTTGGCAGGAAGTAATGCACAGGGAAATAAAGCTTTGATACCCAAAGGAGATAGTTCTATCTTGCAGGCAAGTTGTTTCTTTCCAGGTGGTCTAGATATTGATGCAGCCATTGCAGCAAAAGAAGCAAAATTAGTAGTCTTGTTTGATTTTAAAACAAAAGCACTCTATGAATTTTCTTTCATAAATGATGCTGAATTATCAGCGCTGCAATTATCAAACAGAGATCCTTTTGAAGTGCACTCTGAATTGCCAAAAACAAAAAAGAGTATTACGACAGCAGGACCAGTAAATCTTGGTATTGGTTCTTTATTTCCAACTCCTTGGACAAACAGAGGAACGAGAAGAGTGGATATATCTTTGACAAACGGACCAGACTGGAGAGGGCATTTGAAGGTATTGAAGGAATTAAATATTTACATTCCAAGCCTAGATACCTTTTCTATAATTTTAGAAGGAGAAGAAGGATTCCCTCAGCAAGGTATTAATTCCCGTTGTGATTTCCAGTTCACAGGGCAAGAAGAAGAAGGTTTCAATATTTATACATTAAAAGATCCTCTTTTGCAGAAAGTAAATCAGGATTGTGATGCAAGTGCATTGAAGGATTCAACATTATCCCAATTACAGTGCTTTGACATTTACAAAGAACCTACATATGGTTGTATCTTTGTGATTGACAATTTACCTCCACAGGGAAGAGGTTCTGATTATATTTTAGCATCTGCAGTCTACACTTATCAGATTGATGCAAGAACAACCGTAACAATTACAAAGCAGCCAGGATCTTTTGGAGCAGACAAAGCAGTAGACGAACTTCTTTCTTGAGAGAAACACTTTTATACTTACAGCAATGAAAAAAAGAAAATGAAAAAAGAGATATTCATACTCCTCCTTTTAACACTTCTTCTCACATCATGTGCTGCAGTCTCAAAATTTATTCCTTCTTTTGCTTCTAAAGAAGAAGCAGGAAGAGGTTTAATTCTCTCTTGGGAAGAATACCCACAAGCAGAATATTTAGATGAAGCAGAACCATTTAGATTAGTAGCAAGAATTGAAAACAATTTAAACTATCCTATTCAAGGACAAGTATGCTTACACCAAACAGCTCCACAACGCATAGGGGGAATCCCATCGGGTTCTTGTCGCACTATTAATATTCCAGCCGCAGAACAAATAGATAATAAAATTTTTGAGCAAAGTGATCATTACGTGTTCCCGGAAACAGGAAATTATGAATACAGAGGATTAAGTCAGGATCTTCCCCATGAAACAAAGTTCATTGCAGAATTGGATTATATTGTGGATGCGAAGGCAGGAACAACTCTTTGTGTAAAACAACCCGGCATTCCGGAAAACAGAGTAAATAATTGTGAAGACAAACAAACAATCACAGATATACAGCAACCAGAAATGCCGATAGAAATTGATAAAGTAGAAAAATCACTGACAGCACAATCAGATAACCAACTACGATTGAATTTGAATGTGTATGTAGAACTAAGAGACACAAAAGGGCTTCCATTTAGTCCAGATGCACTTTCTTCTAATATGAATATTTTTGAAAGACCATTTATACAATTTGAAGCGCGTTATGGTAACGTTCCACTTCTATGCCAAGGGGTGCAGGAGGGAAGAATACGCTTCGATAAAAGCGAAAAGGTTATTAAGTGCTTTGGCACTGTTCTAGTTGATGCAGAAACACTTCAAGATGTGCTGGAATTGCATTTAGTCTATGGGTATAGGACCAGCATAGAAACACCCATCATAAAATTAAGAAGATCAGAGGTATCAGGAGCACTTATATGAAATCAAAAACATACATTCTTATTTTTTCATTGTCTTTAGTACTCATACTTTCCGCATGTAATAATCAAAAATCAACAGGAACAGCAGGCTTTGGTTTTGTAGGTGGAACAGAGGCACTTACATCTTCCTTTGTGACGGAAGAACCCCCAAACTCAGTCTATGATGGTGACTCCAACGCATTTAGAATTTCATTGCAAATTGAAAACAAAGGAGAATATACAGTAGACACAGGAGAACTTTTGGCTACTTTAGTGGGAATACGTTATGACCAATTTCAAATAAAAAAAGGATCCTTGGAAAACATTGCGCCGATTGAGGGAGCAAGATTAGAAGCAGGAGAAGTAGTTTACACAGGTGTAACTACAGACATTAGTTATGAAGCAAAATACAAGGGAAAAGTTCCTGCAGATCAGTCTTTTGACTTGGGTGTGAATTATTGTTACAAATATCAAACTGATGCAACAGCAGATATTTGTTTGCAGAAAGATGTCACAAGAAGACCAGAAGAAACAGATAAATGTTCCATAGAAGGAGAAAAAACAACGGGAAATTCTGGAGGTCCTTTGCAAGTAAGTTCAGTACGGGAACGTCCATCAGGAGAAAATAAAGTACAATTATTAATGCTTATTGAAAATCTAGGAGAAGGAGATGTCTACGATCCTTCCTATTTGAGTGAACAGTCGGAATGCGTTGAACAAAGTGATAAGAAAAACAAACTAAAGATGAAAGTAAGTTTTGAGAATGAGAATCCAGAAGTCACTTGTGATATTTTTGATGGAAAGAATGAAGGAACAGTATCTTTAATTGATGGAAAACAAACAGTCTTATGCCGTGTTGATACTTCTTCTTTGACAGAACCAGCCCCATTCACACAAAGACCAAATATTGTCTTAGATTATGTCTACAAAGAACATGTATCAACCAAAGTAACCGTGCAACGATCTTCCTTTTAATTTTTATCCCATATAACTCACATGGGTGTAATCATCGTCTTCACGTTGCTGAAGAAAGAATCTCTCAATCTTGTTTTTAATTTCTTTCTCAATCATCTCTATTTCTTTATCCAACTCTTTTAAATTAAGGCGTAAATTGAATTTGCTGTTCAAAATATCTAAAAGAAGACGGGACTCTTTGACGCCAATATATGTAGGATGATTGAAGGTTTCAGCAAGAAGAATACTGCTAGGAATATTTCGTTCTTTGGCTAATCCTGCCAAGACCCCACTCATACCAATAATAGGTCCAACACTGCCCCCACAATGAGATAGATGTTTTTTCTTGTAAAACTCAGAACTTTGTTTTCCAGAGCTAGCATAAAAGACGCGTGGTTGATCAGGAATATTTTCCAGAGCCATGCCGCCAAGTGTAACAACTTCTTGAACACTAAACGATTTCAAAACATCAAGTACAGCTTCAGAAAGCAAATAACAGGCTCGCTCGCCGCTAGGCTGCACATCACCAGAAAGAAAAAATAAATCTTTCTTACCACGTTTGATATGATAGAGTCCTATTTTTGGGAGAGAAAAACCTCCTCGTTCATTGACGAAAACACAGTGGGGAAAAAAGGGAGAATGAAATTCAAAAATCTTCTTGGCATCTAAAGCTTCAACCATGAAATCAACGGCAATCTTTCCAACATTGCCAACGCCAGGAAGTCCTTCAAGAAGAAAAATCTTCTTGGCATTAACTTTTTTTAATTCTTTAACTTCAATATCTCTCATCGTGTAACCTCAAAACTTTGAACCTCTTCAAGCAAGCGTGCTGCTTTTTTATTTTTCTCAAAATGTTTCCGTACAGGATTAATCATAGAATCCAAGTATTGACTGACAGCAATCTTTAGGTCCATAGGATGAAGTTTTCCTTGAACATATTCTTGTTCTAATTCTTTATAATTATTCAATTCAAGACTGCCACCAAATTTTGCAGGTCTCTCAATGATCATGCGTGGATATTTCTCAAAAACTAAATATTTACAGTATTCCATAATAGGATTATCCTTGATAATTTTTTCAGGACAATATGCCTTTTTTATTTTACGAATAATTTCTTCTTCACTATCAGTCATGAATATGGCACTGTCAGGCATAGACTTGCTCATCTTTAATGCAATGGCTCGTTCACTACCACTCAACGTAGTTTCAGGAGGAGCACTCAATCCCATGAGCATATGATGACTGACGACAAGAGGTTTTTTGTATCCTAATTGAGGAGCTATTTCTCGTGCTAATACATTAACTTTTCTCTGATCCATTCCTAGTTGCGCAATGTCCACACCTAATTCAAAAATATCAGAACACTGCATGCAGGGATAAAAAATTTGTGCAGCACTTAAGTTCTCATCTTCGCTTCTTCCCATGATTTGAGAGCAGCGTAAGATTCTCTTGACGCTATTCATACGGGCTATGCTCACAACTCTTTTCCAATATTCTCCTTTGTTCATTATAGAATGAGACCACACAAACTCCACATGATCTAAATCCATTCCACAGGCTTTCCATACTTCAATCTGATACTTTCCAACGGTTTGAATTTTATCTAAATCACCGCCAACTTTATTATTTATCCAGGCAAACCAGTCAGCAACCAACAATTTATAATCCACACCAGCTTGAATCATCTTGTTGACATTAATAGTGCGAAGAACACCTTGTGCAATATGTAATTTACCAGAAGGTTCAAAGCCATCATAGGCAAGAATTTTTTTCTTATTTTCTAAAAGTATGCGCAGTTCTTCCTCTGTCAGAATCTCTTCACCAACCTCTTTAATCAAGCGTAAACGCTCTTCTGTTTTCATAGGATTTGAACAGAAATTTAGTCTTAATAAGAGTTTTGTCTTTGAAACTTATTCTTTTACTTCTTTCTTGTAGCTTCTTCTATATAATCCATATTTATCTTCCAGACTGAATTTGGCAGGTTTAGGAGAAACAGCTTCTTCACTGCAGGAACAATACTTCTCAAGAGTATATTTTTTACAAGATTTGCAATAAAAAATAAGATTAACCATGATGTTTTTTCTCGTAGCTCCCATAGCCATTAATTTTTTTAATAGCAAGCATGGCAAACTCACACTTATCTTTTAAAGAACTGTTAATGCTTTTATAATCTTTTCCTGTGATTTCAATACGATATTTTGGAGCACCTAAATAACTAATATGGGTACTAGTATCTTCTATCTTCTTCAAAATATTTTTAATGTCTTCAATCCCTTTCTCGCGATAACTCACCAAGGTAAGAGTTGCATCCAATTTTACTTCAGGAATCTTTACTTTTTCTTGAATGACTTTAAGCACTGCCTTCTTTAAAGAATCAGGAGCAGAAAAAGAATTCAAAAGAGAAGCATCCTGTACAAGATCTTCAAAAAAGCTATACAAACTTCCATATTCTTCAACAATTTTCTTCCCAATTTTTTCATACATTTGTTTTATATCAAGTTTTACTTCTTTCCCGGAAAGTTCAAGAAGTTTCTCGGCCTTTTCTTCCTGCTTGTATTCATTCATTTTTTTGATGCGCAATCCTGTACCTACTCTTCGCAGACTCAAATCAATATTTCCTGACCTCTCATCAATCTTCAAGACTTTGCAAACAATGCGTTTTCCTTCCTTGACATAATCTCTTAAATTCCTGATTCTTCCAGGAGCAATCTCAGAAATATGCACCATACCTTCAATATTTTGATACTCATCTAAGCTGACAAAGACAGAATGATACAATATTTTTTTAACAGTGCAAAGAACTAATTCCCCTGACTCTGGTTTTCCTTCTTTCTTGTAAAACATTAGCGAAGTTCCTTAAGAATACTGCCCAAAATCTTGGCATGCCCACCTTGTGGTTGGACGAGAACCGTATCACCGCAGACTAAACAATAAACAAGACTTGAACTATTGCTGAAAACAATTTGTTCATTCTTACATTTCTCACAACGAACTTTTAAAAAACTGCTGCGTGTAGTTTTCATAGAAAAACAAAAAGTCAAGAAGCTTTTAAAGCTATCGCCCGTGTAACATATTTTGAATCCCTAACTTATTTAAAGAGAAGAATACTAAATAAAAATATATGAAAGCAAAAGAAATTGCCATGGTTATAAGCGTTGCAGTTCTCTTTGCGCTTTTCATTGGATTATTGATAGATGCTGTCTATGAAACACCACATCATGAAGACATCTGCCCACAAAATTATCGGAATCTTGCAAGAACAATCTATGAAAAACCAATAATGCCAATAACACAGATAACACCATGTGCAACAATACAACAGGAACAAAGTGAAAATGTCACAAACTGTTTTGAAGAAGAAGGATATCCTATTTTTGAAGACAATCTAACGACGTGTACCGCAGAATTCAAGTACTGTGAAACCTGTGACAGAGATTTCAAGAAAGCAAACAACGCTTACAACAGAAATCTTTTCTTTATTATTGCACCGATAGGGTTGATAGCAGTTATTCTAGGATTATTGTTAAGTTTTGAAGTCATTGGTTCAGGGGCCATGTTCGGAGGTATAGCATTAATTATTTATGCAACAGCACGCTATTTCATAGGCATGGGTAAAGTGATGAGAGTCATCGTCATTTTTATAGAGTTAGTAATCTTAATTGCAATAAGCATCAAGAAATTAAAGAAATAAATTTTTACTTAAATTCGTGTTTCTTTGCTCGGAAACCTTTTTTTTGCTGTGTGCTTTTCTTGCAAATAGTACAGGTATATTTCAAAGTACTTTTTTTACTAATTTTCGCACCTGTGCGTTTAAATTTGGAGATAGCAGGCTTGCTACCATACTTTCCTTTATTGCCGGCCCCTCTTCCTTGTCCTCTGCGTCGTGCACGTTGAATAGATCCTCTCGTTAAGGCTCCTCTTTTGCCGGAAGATTTGTACATTTCTATCTTCTGGGGTGTAGACTTCTTGCACTTAGGACAATATCGATTGGTAGTTCGAGGCAATTTCATAAGTTTTGAGAACGAAAAACTCTTTATAATTCTTTCTGTGAAAGTGCATTCTTGCATTGCCGAGACTTTAGAAATCTTTTTAAAGAATTCATTCTTATTAAAAATATGAAAAGAGGGACTATGTATCTGTTTATTTTTTTAATCCCTATAGGTTTAATTCTAAGTTATTCAGGGCTTGTTTTAGCAGATTATAATGAAGATGGAGAGAGCTCGGAAAGTGAGAGTTCAGGCAGATCTGATTCTGGAAGAAACAGTGGATCAAGTCTATACTCCAGTAGTTCAAATGATTCGGAGGATTCAGACGATGATGCAAATGATAATCCTAGTACAGAAGACTCAGATGATGAAGAGGAAACAAGAGAAACAAATGATGGGAAAAGAGAAGGAGAACTAAGAAAAAAGACAAGAGAGAAAGATAACAAAATAAGAATTAAAGAAAAAAAGAATTTTTTTGATGAGAATGGAAATAAAATAGTTGTTATTACGGAAACAAGAACTAAAGATGGAGAAACAAGAATTATTACCAAAAGAAAAATCACTGATCCAAATGGTGTTGAAATAACTTTCAAAACTAAAACGAAAATAGAAGAGGGGAGAGAAAGAATAACTAATTCAATTGAATTTAAAGGTGCTGAAGTAACAACAAATTTATTTGTGAGAGAAGAAACAAGAGGGGGCATACAAAGATTTAAAGCAAAGCTTTCAACAGGAGCCGAAGAAGATATCATAATCATGCCTGATGAAGCTTTACGAATAGCCTTTGAAGAAATTAAAACAAGCAATAATTTTACCTTTGAACTTACCGAACTTGTTGAGGGGGATACATTAAAAGCAGCTTTTTCAGCGAAAGCTACAAAGCCTGGAAAGTTATTAGGTATATTTAATAAACAAGTAAACTTAGAAACTCTCATTGACACAGAAACAGGAAAAATTATTAAGACGAAGAGACCTTGGTGGTCCTTTTTAGTTGTTGGGCCTAATGAATCAACAATATGCCACGTTCCCGAAGATGATGTAAACAAAAGAAGAACGCTAAATGTAGCTATTCCTTCAGTCAAGGCACATCTAAATCATGGAGATAGTGTGGGGGCTTGTATTGCTGAATGTGGGGATGGAATACTTGTAGAAGATCAGGAACTATGTGACGACGGAAATAATATTAGTGGAGATGGATGCGATAACGTATGTGAGATAGAACCAATAAAAGAAACTCCAACTAATAACGAAACTGCATAGATATGAATAGACATATCACCAAGGGAAACTCTTTTAAATCTTCTTTCTCTAAAAAAAGTATGGATTCCTACCATACAAATCAACAAAGTACTCCTTCTGCCTACGGAAGTATAGCAAATATGGTACAGAATACAAATGCTCCAACAGGAACGTATGGTGCACCAGCAGTACAGCACTCATGGGAAACTTCTTCTGCCTATGTTGCAGCTCAATCTTCTCAGCAATCATGGGGGGAACAAAGTTCATCGTATGCGGGAACTTCTTCCCATCAATCTCAACAAACCTATAATAACCAAGGAGGTTTAGAAGGAAGATTACTTTCTCCTTCATGGGGAAACACACAGGGAGAATGGGGAATACAACAGCACGGAACAGGTTATGGTGGAACACAGACTAGTGGAAGCAGTCAAGCGTGGTTAGCGCATCAAGCTCATATGGCGAATGGACAAGCGAATGGTGGCTGTGCCTATTGTGGAGCAGGACCAAACATAAAAGAGATTGTACAAATCACAGAAGAACAATTAAGAGCAGCCTAAAGAGCTTCAGCTTTTTGTTTTTTGATTAATAACTCAGAAATCTTCAAAGGCAGATGTGCTATTTCTTCTTCTTCAAAAGGACCATGTTTATTCATTTCAGTATCTAAAAATTGAGGGACCGCTTCAAGAAAACGCACCATTTGTTTTTTTTCATTGTACTTTGCTTCTTGTAACAAGTCTGTATCATGGCGAAGATGTGGTTTTTTTCCTTCTAATAAAGAACTAAGAATATCTCCTCTAAATTGTGTAAATAAAGAAGAACATCGTTTAAAAAACTCTTCCTCTTCTTCTAATAAAGAACTAGATCCTAGAATATTCTTAATATCTCTTGCTGATAACAAAGCAAGTTGTATAATCTTGCCTTCTCGTTTATCGTAAATGTCGCGAATGATTTTGTAAACATTTTCCACTTGTTTCTTTGTTTTCTCCACTTCTCCTTTTGCAAAGATGCTGTTTTGTTCCTGTTGATTTTTCAAGATGCTTTCTTTCTCATGCAAATAACTAATTACTTGTTGAAAAAAATCTTTGTCTAAGGATTGCAAAGCCTCCTGATACTTCTCTTGTCTCAGAATCTCATACAATCTTTCATATGTGATTAGCTCATCTCCCATAAAAAAGAAAAGAGAAACCCTATTTTAAAGATTTAGCAAAGGAAACACTACTAATAAATTATTCCTTCTTCTGAAGACGAATAAAATCATAGCTGGCAGCACAGATAAAAATAACTTGTAAGCTAATGAACACAAAATCCCTGACAAAAAGGCTATAGGAAAGAAGAAAGAAACCACCTACAATATAATATAAATCTTGTAACTTCCTTCCTTCCTCTGCACTTCTTCTTTTACTTACAACACCAATGATAATCAAAATTAAACCAAAAACCCCTAAAAGAGAAAATAATTCCATCACACAAACCTCAAACTTCTAAGAGTATCCTTGCCGTACATTTTCCCCAAGCTTCCGTGCTGGCATTCTCTCTCGCTAAATGTTTCAACGGCGTCAGGAACAAGATCTTCTTTGTAATACAAAAGAGGAACAGGATCAGCACTATGCCCTCGTAACTCACAAGGTGTGCTATGATCCGCAGTAACAACCAATTCTAAATTCTTCACTCCTCGTAAAAATTTAAAGAACTCCTTGTCAAGTACTTCAAGCATTTTCTTTTTCTCTAAGGGTTTGTTGTCATGGCCTGCCACATCAATCTCTTTAAAATGAATATAATACTTTGTATGCTCCCCACATTCTTTGAATGCTTTCTTGCTTACACTAATAGTTTTCTTCAATCCTTTATGCAGTTGCTTGTACATATTTGTATTTCTTGATTCAGGATATACAAACTTTACTACTTTCATTCCACTTGCTCGTGCAATGCCGATTTCTAAGGGCATGGCAACAACAGCACACCAGTTCAAGCGCTTCTCAAATTTTCCTAATTTCACACCAGCATCTCTCGGAACAAGAATGTTGGCTTTCAGCAAATATCGTTTTTCACGTTGCGCATTCAGGGGATGATTTTTTAGAATCTGATGAGACTGTTTCACAAATTCATTCACCAAACGGGCGCTGTCTTTTGTTTCTTTTTTAGGGTCTAAGGATTTAGAAGGTAATAACTCATTGCCACCACCTTCAACAGCGACGCCAAAATGACCGACTTTCTTGTATGCAGGATCGACATTACTGATATTAGAAGAATATTTTCCATTTTTGAACACCAAAATACCGCGATGTCCAATCGTTGCTTTGAATATAAAATCATGATCAAGTTTCACTCCATCATTAATAGCTTTCTCTAATACTTTAGCTTCTTTTGTTAACAATGTTCTCCCGACTCTGCGGTCAATTAATTTCTTGTCAACAACAGTAGAAAAATTCACACGTAATGCCAAGTCTCCATTTTGATATTCTAAATCTGTTCCATATGCTTCTAAAGGGCCTCTGCCTCCATAATTTTCTTCCACATCATTACCTAAGAGAGCAACGACAGCTTCATCGCTTTCAGGTGCAAGACCATCTTTCACAGTTTGTACAAACCCATTCTTGCCTCGTTTTGCAAAATAATCTAAGTGAGGAGTATAGGCTGCTTCTAAAGGAGTTTGTCCATTAAGAATTTTACACGGTCTGTCTGCTAAACCGTCAATAATAACAAAAACTTTTGGCATAGAAAGTTTTAAAGAGATAGTCTTATTTAAGCATTATTATGATGATAAA
>Ga0209541_10016370_pt1 | contig 10965 bp, 9 predicted proteins | sample RifCSPlowO2_01_FD_184027 | JGI IMG/M metagenome (GOLD analysis project Ga0209541, IMG submission 184027) | Groundwater microbial communities from Rifle, Colorado - Rifle CSP2_plank lowO2_0.1 (SPAdes) (version 2) | ecosystem: Environmental > Aquatic > Deep subsurface > Groundwater | place: Rifle... | reverse complement strand
TCCAACCAAATTATCATAATATTTATTGTATTCATTGTTATTTTTAACAACGTCTGAAAAGGCAAATAATTTAACAGCATCTAAGCACTCACTTTCAACTCCTCCTCTGCTGCATCTAAATTCAGGCATACCGATAATCACACTTAACAGGTTATTATATCTCTGATCAAACAAAGATGCTTTGGTTTCTTCCAATCCTTGATAAGTAAATCTGAAATATAGAACCAAGCTGAATAATAGCAATACAATAAACACTATCAAAACCATTGTCGTAACTCCAATCTGCAATTGCCCCCTAATAGACACCTGCGCACCCCCTAGCTATTAAATTTTGATTCTCTCTTCTAATTCTGTTAACATAACCAAAGTCAAATGAATCAAAATCCTTTTTTAGCATCCTATTGCTATCAGTATCAAATACTGCATCATTATAAGAAACACCAGAGTTATAATCACAATTCCTATCTGAAAAAACCAAATTATTTGCCTTTTTTGCATAAATATCGTTCACAATCTTTAACCTATCAACAGCAATATCCTTAACACAGTCAAATTCTATTTTGCTTTCAGAAAAAATAGCGCCAATCATCATTGCCTCGCCATAGAAAAAAGATTTTTCTTTGCCCTTGAAGCAAACATACCCTCTAACATCATCATCTGATGGATTTTTATCATAATAAATCACCTTATCATATTCTTCATTATTCAAAGTCCTGAAATCGTATGAACAATCAAAACTTGAAGACGAACTCAAAGCCAAGCTGGAATCATGTGCAAATTTAATATTAATATCTCCGGAAGCAGAAGGATTAACCCATTCAGGAAGCTCTAAATCAGAATCGTAATCTAACAGATATCGTTTATCCCAGATAAAAATAAAATTAGCAACTCTAAAAGGAACGTCCCAGCTCACAGTTGCAACATTTATCTTATCGCTTTCAACACTCTTCGGAGAAAATATTATCTTCCCCCACAAATTTTTTCCTTCTCGATCATTAATCATAAACCTCTGTCTTTTATTTATCTTGTCACAGCTAAAATCCAGCTTAACATTTTTATCAAAATCTAATACGCTTTTAGTTTGAGTAGTCTCATATCCGGAAAATAAGATATCCAGCTCTTCAGCAACGATTCTAGCTGTTACCTTCCCAAATAAGTCAGTATTCTGCACAGCAAAGTAAATCAGAAAAGAAAATATCAGCACACCGGCAACTATTGAAAACATCCAATCGAAGGTAATCCCCATTCCTCTTTTATTTAATTTGTACACCTTGCTTGACCCCCAGATTTTCAAGATTAGCAATCAACACCCCATTAATAACATCTAAGCATTTAGGATTTTCATCTATGGTTATCTTTGTAGAAATGTTGAATCTATTTTCATTATAAGCATTAAAAGGTAAAATAAAGGCGTCGCTAAATTCTTTTAGATTATCAATAATTTCTCCATCATTGCCAGGAATATTTCCTTTAACAAAAGACCCTGTCTCATTTACGAAGCATACTTTTTTAACATCGCCGGGCAGCAAAAATTTCTCTTCTCCACTGCTTCCCTTATCTAAAAAATAATACTGGCTCAATTTTTTATCCAAATCATTGAAGAACTTAACAACCAAAACTTCATCTTTCAATCCCTCACTTTTCTTAATCAGTTTAATTCCAAAAAATAAAATAGCTCCTGCAACAATTAAAACAAATAGCCATACAAATATTTCTTGGGTTTGTCCTCTTTTCATTTTTCAAGCATCCATTTCCAAGCAGGTTTAACAATTATTTTTCTCTTCTCTATTTCTAAGGTATCCTCTTGATCATAAGTTAAAATTAAGCCTTCTTTCAATTTAAATATTTTCATAGCCTCAATTACACCATCAATTTCCCTCTTTTCATTTTCATCATTTAGTTCGTAGCAAACTTGAATAATTTCAACAATAGCATTCCCTTTCCTGATAAGAAAATCACACTCTCCATCTCTCTTAAAATAAAAAATATCCCGATTCTTCCGCCTTAAATTTAAAAAAACTAAATTCTCAAGTATTCTTCCATTATCCAAAGAAAAAGAAGCAGAAATAACCTTAGATAGGCCGACATCTATAGAATAAACCTTCTTAGGGTTTATTAATTGTTTTTTTAAAGAATAATCAAACATAGGAAGGACAAATAAAAGATAGCTATCTTCAAAATAAGAAACATAAGATACAACACTATTAGTAGATCCTATTTTAAACAACTTTCTTAATCCATTATAAGAGAATTCTTTCCCTGCATTAGTTAATAAATACAACGCCATCTCTCTAATCAACTTAGAATCTCGCAATCCATATCTAACGACAATGTCCCTTTCAATTATGTTAGTAAACAGTTCCTGGAGAAGTTCAATTTTCTCATATCTCAAATATTCAGGAAATCCCCCTTCTTCCATATATTTCTGAAAAGAATGAATAGAAGGTTTTTCTTTAAAAAGTTTTAACATCTCCAAGTAAGAAAAAGGAAACATCTCGTATCTTAAGTGTCGTCCGGTTAATTTTGTTCCCAATTCTCTACTCAATAAAGAGGCATTAGACCCGGTGATAAAAACTTTTTTTCTGCGATCTAATAAATATCTGGCAAAAACTTCCCATTTCCCAACGTTTTGAATCTCATCAAAGAAATAAGTATCACATTCTCCACATTCCTGCAAAAAGGCTTCATCTAGCTTCTGAAAGTCGCTAACGCTAAAGCTCAAAACTCTGGGATCTTCAAAATTAAAATAATAACCTTTTCCAATCCTCTTCATTAATTGCCCGAGCAATACGCTTTTTCCACTTCTTCTTATGCCCGACAAAACCGAAGCATGAGGAACATTAAGATCTATCTTGGCAAGTAATTCTCGCTCTATTCCATATCCTAAAACGTGTCCTTTTTTTTGCGATCTAATAATCTCCCTTAAATCATTTTTCTGCATTTATAAAGGTGTGCATTACAAATATATAAATCTTTGCATTACAAAAATATGATATTGTATATTACTAAAATAAAACTAAAATAAGTTAAGGATTGATTTTCACCGTCGGCATCTGATTATTCCATAAGTCTTTGCATCTGAAATAATAGCCTCCACTGACAGCAATCAAATGCTTCCTTCCAGTTTCACTGTCTTTACTTACTGCATTCCATTGATTTCCGTCTACAGAAGATTCGCAACTAGCAACCTCATTAATCCTGATAAATTTGCTATTTCCCCTGCTGATTATTTGGATAATATCTGGTGCTATTTTATCCTCTTGAACATTTATATTTAAAGTTGTAGAAGCAAGCTGATTGGCTCTATCCCTGCAATCGATTGTAATAATATAATTTCCATTAGGAACATCTTGAATAGTAGCATTATGTAAATATCTTCCTCCAGTAATTTGCTGTTTGTTCATATCTCTACCTCCTAAAATTCCTTGATATTTGCAGTTAACACTGGCGCCATTATCTAAGCCACCGCTGGTTTCAATTTCCAATAAAACATTCTTATTCCCATATATTCCTTCAGGAAATTTTCTTACAACACCAATCTGCTGAGATGAAGGAATTTGAATATTAAATTTAACTTCCTGCAGTCCGATAAATTTATTCTGGGAGTCTTTGCAGTTGATGTAATAAATATGATCTCCGATAGATAATCCATCTAACTCCTTAATATATTGTGTAATTTTTCCAGATATTTCTTTAGTTGTTTCAAATATCCCATCATAGCTATTAGGATTAAATTCTCTCTCCAATTCTCTCGAAAAAGTATCTGTATAATAACAAGTTCCAACTCCGAAATCATCCGGACCATCTTTCAAGCTTATTGTCAAGTTAACTCTTGTATCTGCCTGAATTCCATTAGGTCCTTTGCTGACGACACGCAAACTTGAAGGTAAAGATGGTGGTGTTGAAGTAGAACAAGCACCAGTATTTACAATTGTAATTCCTGCTATTCCAGCTAAGCATGAATTTCCATAAGTAACATTATTATTCCCACAAACAGGGTTATAAACAGTAGGACATACAACAGGTGGCTCTTCTCGGAATTTAACAATGAAGCTAATTTCAGCATCGGAATAAATCTTATCATTTTTATCATCAATACATCTCACAAAATAATTATAGTTTCCTTCATTTGAATCAGAAAGTAAAGCACCATGATTTACAGAAGAAATATGCATTGATTTAATCATCAAATTTCCCTGATTAGATTGAACAACATTGAGTTTATCATTGTATTTGCAAGTTGCCCTCCCACTTCCAACTCCATCAGTAGTATCCAGAGAAAATATCGGATTTCTTGTATCTGTATTAAGTACTTTGAAATTTGATATAGTTAATTTAGGCAAATTTGAATCGACAGCAGCTACTTTAATAGAAACTTCTTTTTGTTTGATATCAAAAATATTTGAGTTTCCCTCGTCAGTACATTTAATAAAATAAGTAATTTTATCACCATCTTTCAATCCGCTTAAAATTACAGAATGTTTGGTATAATCTAAAAATAGTTGAACATTAGAAAAGGAGTTTCCTCTATCATCTTTTACTTCATCAACATTATTTCCATATATACAGCTAGCTTTTCCATCTTTTTCAACTCTGCTTCCTCCAGTAGTTTCTAAAGTAAGTGTCGGAGTTAAAGTATTACTATTCTCTACAGAAATGCTTCTAATAATAAGTTTTGGTAATGTAGAAATTATTTGTGGAGGTTGAACAGTAGGACAACTATCATTTGGAATATCTTCACAATTGCAATCTTGATTATACTTTCCTTGACATTGTGTATAGGAAATAATACATGAAGCAGTTGCAATACACTGAATCTTTTCAACTTCTAATAAACTACTTGATTTCTTTAAATTACCTTCGATAAGCGCCTTGAAGTAGTATTCAGGATTTCCGCTGATGTCATCTTCCCATTCAGCATTCCATTGTGCAACAGCCTCTCCATCTCCAAATGTTCCTTCTAATGATGATATTGGAGCTCCCAGCTCTGGTCCAGCATCGTCTTCATAAATGCTGAAAGCAACTTTTGATCCGTCAGCACAGTTTCTTCCTTTTACAGATAAAACAACAAGCTCATTTTGTTTAATTTTTGAAATAGATCTTTTTCCGTCGGGATCAGCCCATTTTGTTTCAATTATTTCACATTGTCCGGAAGGAGGTACAGTATCCACTGGACCTGGTTGAGTAACATTGCTTCCAGGCTGAGCACTTGAAAACTTAGTAGTAAATTCAATAGTTTTATACCCAGTTATTCCACCTATTGCTGTTTCTTTACAGATGAAATAATAAGTATATTTCTTTCCATTTTCTAAAGAGCTTAAAGTATAAGTATATCTGCTGGCAGCTCCATTTCCATGAGAAACTATTCCTGAATAATCCAAACTATTTTCTAATTTATTAATAATTCCAGATTCAGATGCACTAAATGCCTTCTCAAAATCTGTTGTGAATTTACATTCAGCTCCTCTTCCAACTCCTTGTTTTCCTCCGCCAACTAAAGCAAATAAATCAGTGGTGTCTTTATCGACGTTGCCTTTAGGGCCATAATCTATAACAGATAAAGTAGTAGCAGTTCCAACTCCTGATGATCCAACAATTCTCGCCCTGAGCATCACATCAGAATTAAGATCATTTCCAATAGGATCATAGCAGTTTATCTTGAATTTATAATCTCCAGAATTAATTAAAAGATTATCCAAAATCAAAGTATGAATTTTCTGAATTACTGCATTAGCCGCTGTGATTGGATTTGTGATTTTACTTGTGTCTTCAAAAGTAGTCATGTTTGTAAATGGAGCATCATTAAATGAATAGGAATATTTACAAATAGACTTATCATTATCTCCCCCTTTAGTGCTCGCAATTAAACTATGTCTTCTCCCTTCAAGTTCAAGAACAGCTCCGCTATAAACAGAGTCATCAACTTTTATTTCCATGCTCAATATTTTTCCTTTTCTGTAGCTAAATTTCTGAGCAGGATTATGAAAATTTCCTAACTCATCCTTGCAGCTGACATATACATCATAAGTGTCTAGAGATAGATCCAATGGAATTTGCTTGCTACATTGTTGGACAAAATTCTGCTCAAGATCAGCTTCATCTGCAATAACCTCATCATTTTCAAATCTCGCAGAAACACAATCAAGTTTTTCAGTCATATCATTATAATTTTTAAGTTGGTTGGAATATCTGCAATCAACAATGCCAGCAGGATCAACAACTCCAATATTAAAATCAATCACTAAACTATTAAGAGCAAGCATTGCACCATTATCCGGACTATGTTTTCTGATTTGAGGAGCAAAAGTATCTGGAGTATCTTTTAATTTATAGAGGATTGTATATATAGTGGATTTTAGTTTTCTTCCTCCAACATCATCTACTGAGCACTGTACATAATCCCTGCAAAAACCACTCCCACCATCAGGGCACTGTTGGTACATTTGATTAAAGTCAGAATCACTCAATGCATGAAAAATAGTTCCATCCGCATGAATTAATCCATTAGTTAATTTCAGTTCATCCCCATTATTCTCATCTAATCTGCTTGGATTTGAAGCTCTGCTGCAGGTTGCAGGTTTATCAGTGTTAAAAATAATGAAATAAGCCTTACTTCTGTCTAAAATTCCTAAAATCCAAGAATCAGAACCTGCCTTAGCTTCTAATACCTTATTTTTATCAATTTCTCCATACCCAAACTTAATTATTTTAGGAGCATCAGAGGCAACAGAGCTTGTACAAAAACGAACTCCATTATTAATCTGCAACCTGCAGTTAGATCCAATAGCCCTGCATTTATATTCGGTGCAAATATTGAAAGCGCCAACGCCACACATCTCACAAAGATTTTTATCACTATATTTTGGGCTATAAGGATAGCATGAGTTGCTGACTGCACTAGTCACTCCTCCAAAAATACATCCAGCACCTAAAGCAATTAAATCATCCCATCCAAACCAAGCATAAGTGTAGCTACTTCCAATTATCAAAATCATAACCAACATCAAAACTTTTCTTAGATTACCCATTTTCTTTTCCACCAGCTTCACTAACATCTTTTTTTACATTTGCATACGACCAATATGTAAAAGCAGCAGGAATGGCAAACCCAGCAGTTTCCCCAAATGTAGCTAAAGGTCCGGCTACACTAGCACCCTCCAGTGTCGCGGGGATAGTTCCCCCCCAACCAGGATTAGCAAAAGCTCCAGTGCCACCAGTACCGCCACTTAAACTCCCAGCAGTCAACCAAGTAGCCTCAAAAATAATTGCATATTTTACACAGCCTCCAGCAATCTTTCCAAATCCAGGACCGCTAACGCTGCAGTCATCTAATTTTCTACATTCATCTTTACCACAGGCATTAAAGAATCCTTTTCCGCAATTTCCACATTGACTTTTCTGAATTGGGGGTGAAGGAGAAAGTTTCGCTGAAGTAGGTTGATAATAATAAGACCCTTTAGGAAAAGCAGCCCTACAACCTTCAATACTGTCTTCTAAATTTTTTTCACAAAAAGCCTCTTCTCTTTTTCTTGTATCAACAGGTACTTTCAAAATATGTCCATCTTTTTGTAGTTTAGTTTGATCATTCAAGCAGTATAAAATATCCTCGTTATAGTTTCCCCAATCAAGGTAATTCAATTCACTTTTAGTAATGCAAATTTCATCTCTCAAATCTCCTCCACACTGGTTAAAAGAAATTTCTCCATTGTTGCAAGTGAATCTATGAAAAGTAAGTCCAGCAGAATGCTTCCATAAATCATCTCCATAATCGGCAATTGCTTGATGCTTTGACAGGAAAAAAACTTCAACATTATTTCTTTTTTCACTATCACCACCTACTTGCCCAGAAACCATGCACCAGCTCTCACCATTTTGTCTGCTATTTTTCTCTCCAAGCATGTCTTCAGTTATCGTAATTGGCTCAGGAGTTATTATTTTTCCGCCTCCGATGTCAACTGGTGGAAGTAAAATTTTTTCTCCTACTTTACACTCAGTAGAATAACACCCGACAACGCCACCTTTATTCTCACAATACTCAAACTGCTTGCAATTCTCAATTTTCTCAATTTGGCCACATCCATTTTTAATTAATACAGAACTATGATCACTGCTACAGGATCTAACAACTCCTTGGCATTGAGGGCAACTTCCAGCCAAGCTACTATCAGAACAAGATTTTCCAGCATTGAATTTCCCTCCAGCTATAACACAACTTCCTTCATTTTTCAAACTGCAACTATTTCCCTTAACACAACAGCCTAAAGAAGGAGGAACCAACTTATTTGAAGTCTTTTCAACATCTTTTTGTCCAAAGGAATATTCCCCAAAAGATAATCCTTTTTGAGCCGCTAAATAATCGCACCTAGCTCTGCTAGTTGTCATAAGATCATCTCCTAACAAACACCTATCTTCTGCACATTGGTAAATCGGTTTACTATCAGTTCCGTAACAGCTGCCATATCCAACAATAGTCCCTCCATTAGTGAGGCATTCTATTTTTGAGCTTGAAGAAGTGCAAATTCCTTCATTAACGCAGCATACACTACTGCATTGAGAAGGATCAGTTACAATTCCATAATCAAAAACACAATATGATTCATCAGGAGCAGCGCCGCACCAAAGACCGTCAATAGTCATACCACAAGTTATATCAGCAGAAACAAAATTAGTAAATATAATACTAACAAAAAATAAAATCCCGAATATAAAAAAGTTTTTTCTTTTCATGGCTGCTGAACTGCGAATGTGAAGGGCAATCCGGGTTCACCTCCTTTTACAACATAGAATTTCACACCGGCATCTCTTCTTATCTCATGAGAAACACCTGTAACATAAAATTCAGATTTTAAATCATAAGAAGTTTTTCCAGTCCTATAATAAAATTCGAAAAAATCTCTAGCAACTCTCAAAAGTATTCCGAGATCGCTATCATATGAAATTCTAAATACATCTAGGTTAGTACTGAATTCATCTTTTCTTATCATAATTGGATATTCAACAATGGCTTCAACTAAGAAATCCTGAATATCGACCTCGACAAATATCAAATCAGGATCATAGCTTAAATCAAAATTATCCTGGAATACATTTAGATTACAATCCTTCTTCAGTTTCTCTCTAATAGAATTACTCAACATTTTTTCAATATCTACACCATCTTTAACATGTGTAAAATAGTTAATATCACCTTGTGGAACTGTATTAACTAAAGTATAATACCCACCGTATTTCTTCAATAGAGGCACCTTCTCATTTAGCTCGTCCTCAATACATCCTTCAATATATTCCCTTATAGGCTCTACCTGCGTACTCGTTATCCTCTCTCCGACTTGCACATCTTCTCGCGTAAAGAAAACAATAAGAACCACAACTATAACAATAACAATTCCAGCAATAATAAAAATACTGCTCTGTCCTCTTTTTTCATCAAACATCATTTTCTCTTTTTTATTTTCTCCTCAATAGCATCATTAATGAATTCAATTAAAGTTTTATTTTCTAGAACGGCAGCTAGTTTAGCCTTCTTATGCAGATCATCCTTAACCTCTATATTTACTCTAGTCATAAAATAACTTAACTAACTTAGCTTATTTAGCTTATGAATATTATCTATATAACTTATTCCTATAGGTTTTAACTAATATATAAAATTAACTAAGAAAACTCATCTCGGTCAAAAATCATGCTTTCTCCATCCTGAATTATGCCATTCAAAATCTCTCCAAGTAAAACTACATGGTCGCCGGCATCAATTTTTTTAACTAATTTACATTCAATAGCTCCAACGCAATTCTCTAGCACAGGGCTTCCATCCTCCATCTCTTTAACTTCAATGTCTTTAAAATTATTCATATTTTTACCGTCGGTAAATCCAAAGTGTCTCGCAATTTCTAAATGTTCATCGCCAAGAATATTAACGCAGAAAATCTCTGCATCCAAAAGCTCTTCATAGCCTTTCCTATTTTTTCCTATGCTTATCATCAGTATATTTGGTTTAAAACTCGCTCGATTAACCCATGCGGTAGTCATTCCATAATGCTGTCCATCTAAATTAAATGTTATTACAAAAACACCATTCCTTATTTTTCTTATCGCCTTCTCGACTTCATCCATTTTCAGCTTTCCATGAGCGCTTTTCCAAGAGTTCATTTTAATCTTCAGAAATTCTGGGAGCAAGGATAAAGCTCAAAGCTAATTTATCTAAAACATTATATTCCAATTTCAATGGATAGTCTGTATTCCACATTATCACTACTTTATCACTCAGCTTCCCGCCTTTAATCAGTTTTTTTAAGTATTCAATGCTGTACTTGGCATTAATGTCTTCATTAGTTGTTATCTTAGTATTTTCGCTTTTTAGGAATTCAACATGGGCATTGCTCAAATTTCCCTCCCCTCTTATTGTCATCCTGTCTTTGCTCAGCCCTAGTGCAACGCTCTCAGCAACAATGCCGACGTCTTCAACAGCATCCTCCAGCATCTTTGAGCTTATTATCACATTTGACTTGAACTCCAGCTCGGGGATATGCTGCTCTTTTTCTTCTATATCAATCAAGCTTAAATTAAATAGCCTCTGGGAATCTCCATTCATCTCTATTCTCAATTTATTCCTTTTTTTGTCCAGCTCTAAAGTCAAGGTATCATTCCCTTTCAATCTCCTTAATATTTGGTTTAAATTATCCAGGCTGACGCATATAACCTCTCTGGCTTCAACTTGGTATTCGATAAAGGCGCTGCTCAGTAATTTAAAAACAACAAGAACAACATTGGCAGGATCAGTAGCAACAATCTCTAATTTCTCATTATCAATTTTGAACTGGACATCGTTGATTAAGTCAGATAATATACTAACAGGCTCTTTCAACAGTCTTGGCTCAGCTAATGTCAGTTTCATAATAATGTTTTAAATCGCTAATTTATAAAATTTAGTATCTTTAAAAATATAATTCAAAACACCAACCAAGC
>Ga0209541_10016369_pt1 | contig 10966 bp, 12 predicted proteins | sample RifCSPlowO2_01_FD_184027 | JGI IMG/M metagenome (GOLD analysis project Ga0209541, IMG submission 184027) | Groundwater microbial communities from Rifle, Colorado - Rifle CSP2_plank lowO2_0.1 (SPAdes) (version 2) | ecosystem: Environmental > Aquatic > Deep subsurface > Groundwater | place... | reverse complement strand
AAACGCTGATTCTCCCCGACCGCTGACGGAAATTGTTATCTCCTTGGGACTGTATGTTTCTATAAAAACGTCACGGGGTAAATTGTCGAAAGTTACCGGCACCTGATACTCCCGGTAGACAATTTCGGCCCGGTAAGCGCTGAAAAACCAAATGACGCTGGTAACCAGGATCGCGGATAATTTGAGCCATAAATCCTTTTTGAACAAACGGATAAAAAAGCCATCAGAAGGCGGCATAAACTTGGACTTGATAAATCTGTCGAGTTCTTTTTCTAAGAGGGAAAAATCTTCAATAGTCTTCATTTTGCCGTCACGGCAAATCGAAATCGTGCCTTTTTCCTCGGAAACTATGATGGAGAGGGCATCAATTTTTTCCGATAAACCTAAGCCCGCACTGTGACGGGTGCCGTGTTTGCCGATTTCCCTGAAGTTGATGGAGAGAGGCAAATGCACGCCAAATTGGGAGATGCGATTTTTGGTAATGATCAAAGCCCCGTCATGGCCGTAGGAATGCGGCTCGAATATACTCATGATAGTTTCCTCCGAAATAATTCCGTCAAGCGGGATTCCGCCGGAAATATAAGAGTCCAAATTGTCTTTGCCGGCGACTACGATCAGTGCGCCGATCCGGGATTGGGCCAGCCTGACACAGGATTGGATAATTTCGGCTGTGGAGGGGGATTTCTGCAGTAAAGGACCGACTTTGATCTGGCGGGAGCCGGCAAGTCCCAGCAGTTCAAAATATTTGCGAATCTCCTGCTGAAAGACGATGACGAAAAGAAAAGCGGAAACACCCACAAAGTACTGGAGAGTCTGCAGAGTCAGATACAAATTGAAGACCTGGGCAAAAATATACAGAATGATAACTATGACCAGACCCAGGATAATGGATATGGTCCTGGTTTTTTTGAAAAGTATTAAAAGCGAATAGAGAAAAAGGCTGATGATGAGAATGTCGAGAATGTCGTTGAGGTAGAGGTTGCCGGAAAGAGGAAAAAGACCGGTGCCGGTAAGAAGTCTGGTTAACATAAATTTAAAGATACTTCTTTATATTACCCAATATAAATCCCAACCGCCAGGGTGTTATCTTTGAGAATAAAACAACCCACCGATATTCAGGCGGTGGGTTGTTTGTTAAGGTTTAACGGATTTAATATGCTCCGTAACCTGTAGGGTTGGCGTGGGCAAACCAGGTATGTAAACCACCCGAAATACCTTGATCCATAATTACCTCAAATTGTCCCCAGATGGCATAACCACCAGGTCTCCAGTATGGACTATCTTCTAAGTCGGAACCTACCCAGACTATTTTATAGTGCCAAACTTCGCCTGAACCACCGGGAACCGCACCATTCCACTCGTTATTTTCCCAGGCATCTGGTGTCCAAGGCGCACCATTAAATCTGGCATCATTCCAAGCCTTGCTCCATTTCATGACTAGATGGTCATTGGCATATGTAGGATCACCCCAGACCTTATTATCAAGGACGCGATCCACGCCATCAGCTGGACCTACAAATACTCTAGCATTGTAATTGTAACCGAATTCGTCAAATCCACCGGCTGCAAAAGCGGGAGCGATAGCGGCACCGAGCAATAAAGCACCGGACGCTGCTCCTACTAAAATTTTCTTAACATTCATTTATTATCACCTCCTTTCATTAATATAATTCCATCTGTCTAATGTAACACATTATGCAAGTAATGATTTAATTAAAAGAAGTGTATAATTACTATGTGGCAAGTATAAAAGCTGAATGTGCTCATGGAAAGGGCGGCAAGAATGTCGAGGTAACTATGGGGATTTTGCACAGCTATAGTTTTCGGCGTGTGTGCGGAATGTGTAACGTATGAACGTCGTAGGGAAGTACCCAAATACGTGCAGATAAAAACAAAACCAGGGGAAAAACCTGCTATTAGTATTTGTAAACTTGAACCTTGGTTTTAAGCTTTTTTAGAAGCGTTTACTTCAGGGGCTTTATAGTGAGGCGACTGGGATTCGAACCCAGAACCCACAGCTTAAAAGGCTGGTGCTCTACCATTGAGCTATCGCCCCAGGATCACAAAGGGCTTCAAATATTTTCATTATTAAATGTGCTCTACCATACGCGGCGACCTCTACCTCGTCGATTTCATCGTGAGGATCTCCGGGTATCTCTCGTTCCGCTGGGCGGAACTCGTGATTGAGCTATCGCCCCGCGAATTATGCGAGCGGGGAGATACAGCTTCAGTCGTATCGCCCCCACCCTAAACGCCCTTTCAAATTATAACCGTATCTATTCCTATATTCCATCTCAGGGGCAGGCTTGTGATTTTGTATATCCTGCCTTGACAGCTTCCTTTTCACTACAAAACCACTCTTCACCCCGGTACTTTTCTATCCGAGTGCTTTTGTATTGCGCGCATCCCGGTAAATGATAGATTTTCTCTCCCCTGTTTGTCCATTCGTCAACAATGTTTCCTTTGATATTACATTTCGGATTGTAAGCGTTCTCATATTGTGTACATAGGTTACTATGAATCCCTATTTTTAATATCTCATTTTGGTCATCGATAGATTTCAATTTCCCATGACCTTCAATGGTTGTAGATGCGTACTTGACCCAACCGGAAGCAATTAGCTTTTCGTCCACCCATGAAGATCCTTGGCGGACTGTGGCTATCACTCTGCCGGTGGGATCCCTTACGACAGCTTCTATTTTGACCCTTTTTCCCAAGATCAGTTTTTCCAGCTCCTGCTTTGCCTGCAAGCTTCCACACCGGCCTAATTCCGGTGCATCCAGACTGTCAAACCTGATGATGGATTTATCTTCAGTTACGAAAGTGTCGCCGTCCAGAACTTCCGTTACCAGATGAGTCGAGGATACAGTCGATTGATGTTTTAATAAAAAAATATTTCCAGCCAGGGAAAAAGCCAGGAGAACAAATCCCATCCGGTTTAAAACTTGCCGGTAATTGATAACTTTTTTGGCCATCGGCTGTATTTATCCTACTCCTGCTGGTAAAATTTGCCTATTGGCCCCGTCGTCAGCGCGGCAGACGCTACGCTTGACCGCTCCGATTTATGTCGGAGCTAAGGACGCCTAAAGAAGGGCTTCCTAGTCTGGCTACACGACAGGGTAAAAAAATGGCCCCGTCGTCTAGCGGCCTAGGACGCCTGGCTTTCATCCAGGAAATCGCGGGTTCGATTCCCGCCGGGGTCACCAAAAAGGAAATAGAGTCGGAATTGGGGGCAGCGCTGGCTGCGCCCCCCTCCGCAGACAGCGCTGCAAAGGCATAATTCAAATTCGCCGAGAGCCGCCGGTCTTTTAAAAAGAAGTTCGAGCCGACTTTTTTTGCCATGATTGATAAATCATGGCAATTATTTTTTTGCGCGCGCGATTTTTTGCGCCTGTAAGGCGCAATTTACGAATTCTCTCATAGGTTCGAGCCAAGCAGTTCCGTTTTTGGAAATCTGCGATTTCTTCTCCTCTAACTTTAATTTATCGTCAAACAATTCATTCTTCTTTTGTTTGTAGATTCCCGGTTCAATAACTTGATCGAGATAGCCGTCAAGAAGTCGATTTAATTTAACTTCTGATTCTTGGATTTGACAGTCTAGATGTTTTTCTTCCACTTCGGCGGTCAGCTTATCTTTTTCTTCAGCTTGGGAAATCCACTTTTCAAAATATGGTTCCCAACCCTCATGCAAGCCGCAATCACTGATAATTTTTCTTAATTGTATCTCTGTTTCGAATTCTGAAATATATTTTTGATTACAGGGTTTTAACTTTTTCGTACAACGGTAGTAAATGAAAGTTTGACCAGTGCCATTTTTGTATTTCTTAATATGTTGTTCTGCTGTGATTGCGGCGCCGCATTCGCCGCAGGTCGCCAGACCTGCAAAAGCGAAATTATGCCCTTTCTGTCTTGGTCTTTCGATTTTCTCAACTTGTCTTTGGACTTCGTCAAATAGTTTTTTGCTGATAAAAGTTTTATGAGTTCCTTGGTAAAATTCTCCGGCGTATTTGAGAATACCCAGATAAAATCTGTTTGAAAGCATATTTTTCACTTGCCCAACTTTTACGAGTTTTTCTCCTTCTCGTTTAATCCCAAACTTAAACATAAAATGAGAAACTCCAGTAAAAGAAATATTTCCATCAGCAAAAAGTTGAAAAGATTTTTTGACGACTTTTGATTTTTCTTCATCAATATCAATTCCCCTCGTTTTTGGATTATTGATATATCCATATGGTGCTTTACTTGGCCAAACACCGTTTCGGAGTTTTTGACGATTGCCTCGTTTAACATTTTCACTTAAATTGTCGACGTAATATTTTGATTGGCCAAATTCGATTGAAAGCATAAATTTACCTTGTGGGGTAGATTCAAACCAAAACGAGGGGAATTTTAGATCAAGGAGTTTGCCGGTATCTAAAAGATAAATTATTTTTCCACCGTCAATACTGTTTCTTGCTAGGCGGTCAGGATGCCATGAAAGAATGGCGTTAGCCATTCCTTTCTCGATTTTCTTCAAAACTTCGGCGAATTGCTCTCGTCCCGGGACTTTGGCGGTTTTGGCTTCGGTGATAAATTCCGTTACGAATAGGTTTTCTCTTTTGGCAAACTCCTTGAGTACGGCAGTCTGGGCTTCGATAGATAAAACTTGTTTGTCTTTTTCATCTGTGGATTTTCGACAATAGGCAATGTATTTAATCATAGTTTTTTATCCGTTCTTTAATTTTTGCGTTTTTCTTCATTCTTTTTACGGCGACTCTCGGCAAATTTAAATTTCCCCTTTGCAGCGCTGTCTGCGGAGGCGGGCGCAGCCAGCGCTGCCCCTACTTCCGATTCGATTTCAAAAATAGTGAACGTTTTCGAACAAATTCGAACTCACTTCAAAGAATCGTGTTAGCTCGCCTCGCCCCGCTCGGCTCGCAATGTTGCGCGGCGCCCCCACCCGCCGCGCTTCCGAAAAAGTCGGCTCGAACAGGACAATATCAAGAATGATTTTGTCTCAAAGAAAAACGCAAAAATTTTAAAGACCAATAGTTTTAATGAGGTATGTCACTTATAGTCTGTGGACGTAGAATATAAAGAATTTAAAATTCAGTCAATAAGTTACTGTAACGTATGGTCGACATAAAGAAAAAATACGGCGAGAGGTTGAGGCAATTGAGAAAAACCAAAGGGCTATCCCAAGAAGAGCTGGCTTTCAGATCAGGTTTACATAGAACCTATGTAAGCGATTTGGAGCGAGGAACCCGTAATGTCTCGCTGGAAAACATTGAGAAGATTGCAAAAGTACTGGGTTTGGAGTTATCAGAAGTATTTAAGGGAGTATGACATGAAGAGTGTCCCCAAAAGCGATAAGAACGGAGTTTGGCAGAAAATACTTGACGAATTGTATAAAAACATCGGGAAGCTTGTTTCTAACGAGAAGCTGATCGAGGTTTCAGGGCAGCATAATTATGCACGCCGGATAAGAGAATTAAGAGCAGAGGGATGGAATATCCGTTATAGCAACAGCCCAAGCGGATACACACTGAAATCCGTTAACAAAAAAGGTGTCAAGGCCAATGGATATATCAACCTTAAGTTAAGACTGAAGGTTTTGGAACGCGACCGCTACCTGTGTCAGCTATGCGGCTATAAAGGAAGAGAAAAATATGAGGATGGGCAGGTTGTAAAGCTGGAGGTCGATCATATAATTCCATTAAAACAGCAGGGAAAGACCGTGGAAGAAAATTTGTGGACTTTGTGCAGTAGGTGTAATGCCGGGAAAAAATCGCTTGCGGCCTACCCTGAATCTCTAAAGAACAAAATCATTTCCCTAAATCTTCCGGACGACTTAAGGTTGCTGGTAAGCGAGAAGTCCCTCAAAACCGGTCGAACCGTAAACTCTCTTATCCTGGACGCTATCAGAGTCGGCGTTAAAGAGCTTTAACAACTCCTCTCCTATATTCCTGGCCAGCTCGCACGGCACGGCGTTTCCAATTTGCTTAGCCACTTCCAGATGGGACCCTTTCAATATGTAGCTATCAGGGATTGTTTGTAATCTGGCGGCTTCCCTGATTGTTATCGGCCTGTGGGCTTCGGGGTGAAGGTATCTGCCTTTTTCCGGCTTAAAAAATTCGGTTCGGACAGTTAGCGACGGTTTGTCCCATTCCAACCTCCCGAAAACATCTGTCGAGCCGGTTTTTTTCCTTTTCCAACATTCCGGCATGAGGTCTTGCGGCAAGTTAAAACGATTTCCTCCGGGGGGAACGGATTTATATCTTTTCAAGGATTTTTTAGTGGGATTTCTGCCAACATGCCAGTTGTTTCCGTCCGGGTCGAGCGGAAGATCGCTTATAGCGTCCCGAACGTTTTTCCATGGAGCGCAATTATAGTTGTCCAGGGTCATTTGGCCGGGTAGCGCATGTGTGGGATTGGGAAATTTCGGTTCTCCTATTCTACTCCCTAAAATTATGGCTCGTTTTCTTTTTTGGGGTACACCGTAATCCGGAGCAAACAAAATCTTCTCTTTCACTTGGTATCCCAATTTTTCGGCTGTTTTTTTAATTTGAGCATATTCCTCACTCTTTAAGAGTTCGGGAACGTTTTCCATTAAGAAAACCTTCGGGTTGAAGTACTCAACAAACCTCATATACTGTCGCCAAAGCTGATTCCGAGGGTCACTTTTCGATCTCTTCCCCAAGGCGCTAAATCCTTGGCAAGGCGGGCCCCCTACTATTAGATCAACTTCATCGGCAGAAAGTTTTCCGGCAAAATCGTCCAGATCTACTTCGTTTATATCCCCTTCGGCCACAAAAGCTCCTTTGTGGTTGGCTCTCAACGTTTCACAAGACCAATGGTCCCAGTCGGTTGCAGCTACTAATTTGAATCCGGCTTGTTCAAGTCCGATACTTAGCCCACCGGCACCGGCAAACAAGTCTATCAACACGGGCCGATCGGAGAGTGTCTTTTTATTTTTTCTCATAGGTTTTGGGTAGAGTTTTTAATAATGCCTTATTGTTATTAATCTTACACTGCCAAAGCACCAAAACGCTCCAACCGAGTTTTTTAAGGGCAGTAATGCTTTGTTTTTGTTTTTCGACATTTTTATTAATCTTGTTTTTCCAAAACTCCGTGTTGGTTTTCGGTAATGAGCTTCTTTTGCATCCAGGGTGGCTATGCCAAAAGCAGCCGTTGACGAAAATAGCCAGTTTCTTCGAATGGATGATCACATCCGGTTTTCCAGGTAAGTTGCGAGCGTGCAATCGATACTTGTATCCCAGTTTTCGAAGAGTTCCTCTTACCGCAAGCTCCGGTGCCGTATTTTTTCCGGTAATTCGAGACATGATCTCGCTTCTTTTCGCCTTTGTGAAAATATCTCCCATATAAGTCGGCAGGTATTGCCATTTTATTCTCCTTTCCTTATTAAACCACAGTATTTTCCCCGGATTTCCAGCTGCTTCGGATAAATTGGACTCAAATTACTGTTTCTAGGCTCTAAGTACGTTTTGCCGTTTCTATTTCTGAAGACCTTAAGAGTCGCTCCGTCCTCAGTTAATGCAACCACTCTATCGCCGTCTTCTGCAGTCTGCATATGCCTAATTACCACGGTGTCCCCGTCTAGGATATTGTCTTCGATCATACTGTCGCCTTTAACCTCTAAAGCGTAATAGTTACCCGGCCTTTCCAGGAACGACGCGGGGACGTCGATCGGTTCAGGGTTTTCGATTGGTTCTATGGGGCTTCCGGCCGCAATGTATCCAAGTTTGAAAATTTGTTTGAGAGTGTTCCCCAGCGTGCTGATGCTCCTAGCAACGTTCCCCTTCTTTTGCAGATAACCTTTTCCATGAAGTTTGGTTACAAAATGCTGTGCAGAACTTATGGATTTGTCGAGATAATCGGCTATTTCCTGAAGAGAAGGTGCAAACCCGTGTTTTTTGGAAAATGATTTGATAAATTCGAAAACCAGTTTTTGCTTGGGGGTTATGGGTTTTTCCGTGTTGACATCCATAAGCAGTGGTACTAGTATATGTTTACTACTATTATATTACTTTTGTCAATAGCGAAAATGTACGACCAAAATTATTCGCATGTGTTATCAGAAACTCTACAGGAATCTGAAAAACACAAGGTGTTTATTAGTTTTCACCACGAGGACCAGTTATACAGAGATAAGTTTGACTCGTTATATGGAAATTATTTCATCAGCAAGTCAGTCGAAACGGGAAACATAGACCCTGATAACAGCGACGAATATATTAAGCGACTAATTCAGGACGAACATATCTCCGATTCGAGTGTTGTGGTAGCTCTCTATGGGGCAAACACATGGAAACGAAAACACGTTGACTGGGAGGTATATGCGGCGCTTGATAAAAAGGTAGGTGGCTACTCCGGTTTAATGGTGATGGTTCTTCCCAATTTTCCTGTTGATCCTTTTGATTCCTTTCGCAGGTACGATGAGCGGCAACTTTATCCTTACTTTCACCCAAGAACGGCGGCCAACATTAATTCCGGGTTCGCAAGCGTATATTATTGGCCGGGCATGTATCCCAGCTTACCGACGGTTCAAATTACAGACGCCTTCAAACTTGCATTTGACAAAAGAGTTACCCATAAACAATTGATAGATAATTCTCACCCGCAATTCCAAAATAACCGCTAAATATGAACTGGAATAATTTATTGCGTGTTTATGTGGACCACTATGCGCTAAACATAGAGATAGGAGCCATTTCTATCGTAATCGTGATTTTCCTAATCGTAATAATTCCGATAATAAAAAGGGTCTTCGATTGGAATTTTGGCTTCAATGAAATCGAGCTTAATATAAACTTGGGAGGGATAGGAAATTTAAAAATCACACCTAACCACGAGATAAGACAGATTGCACACAAGGCATGGACTGAATTAGTTACTCGAAAAGCAGGCTTGATATTCGAGCCGGAGCACGATGTCGTCGTTGAGGTTTACAATTCCTGGCATCAGCTCTTCAGCGAGATTAGATTAATGATAAGGGGCATTCCGGCTAACCAATTGAAAAACAAGGACACTAAACAGCTTGTTGAGGTACTTGTGAAGTCACTTAATTTGGGTATGCGCCCACATTTAACAAAATGGCAAGCGAAGTTTAGGCGATGGTATGAAAGAGAGTCGAAAAAGACCGAAAATGCAAGTAAAAGTCCACAGGATATACAAAAGAACTATCCCCATTACGGAGAATTGATAGCGGATTTGGTACAAATAAACGGCCAACTAATAGAGTATACCGAAGAGCTGAAAAAACTATCTTCTAAATAATGGCGGCATCCGCCGCCCCCGCCCAGTTTCGGGGAGTACCTGCATTGAAGCTCTCTCAGGCATGTTAGAATTCAGCAGGATAAGTTTTGGCTAAAAATCTTTTAAATGAGCAGTAAACATACTCCGTTGGATGGATTCATTGTTAACTTAGCTGCCCTGACGTTTACTAATCCATCGTCACCGAATCTTTTGGTGTCTCTAACACAGCATCATCTTTCAATGTTAAGGGTCATATATTTGGGAATGGTCGAGATTGATTTCTACGAGAAAGCTTTCTCTGGGTCACCGGGAACTCGTACCTTGTCAATTGAGGAATCAGCTCTTGATATGCCGTTAGACTCGTATAGATCAATTTTGTCTTATATTCAATTTTTATATGTACTTAGTCAATTCGGAAGAGTTTTAATAAAGCACGGATTTATTAACGATTTGTTTGAATTCCCCTGTTATTACAGAGTTAAATTCTATCGTAATTGTGTAGGAGAACACTGGGAAGAGTATGTTGATTTTGCCGGGAGAAGAGGTCTGACTTTCACCAAAGGAAAGGCTGCTATTCCGGTTGTGGAGGAGCTGTCTCATCTTGGAGAAAAAGCAGCAATAGAGGCGGAACTGGTTTCGGCCTTTAAAAACCTAGGGACTGACATATCGGTTCCAGAGAAGTTTTCTAAGACTAATATGAACGCAAGTAATAAAGAGTACAGTGATTTAATGTACGGCTACTTGGAGACAGTTGATAGTCAGTTGAGGACTGGCCATAACGGGAAAGTACCAACTGATATCGTGAGTCTTCTATTCAAGTTTGGGTTTCCGTCACCAATATGCGACGTCGAGAAGTATCTTGAAGAATTCATTGCTTATTTAGATTCAGTTCTGGTTAGGAACTTGGGTGAAGGTAAGTAAAATGGCGGCATCCGCCGCCCACGCACTGATTCGGAGAGTACCTGCAAAGTCCGAGGGAGCGGGGTAAGTAGACTTTCGGAATTTTGGCTTTACCCGTACCCCGCTCCCGAGTAACGCGCAGGCCGCGAGAACTTCTTTGTCTTTAGAAAGCGCGGCCGGAGCCGTAGAGAGTCCTCGCGCAGCCGAACGGACCCAAGGAGGGGTATGAATTATGAAGGCGGGGGCGAAAAAGCGGATACCTCATACGAGCGAGCTGACTATCTAGATCACCAGGCATTTCGGAAGGGATTGCGAAGAGATACTAAGCCGGCCGAAACGTGGGCAAAGGTCCCCCAAGGGAGCTCTGCGAGCGAGGATGGGGTCGCCGCCAACAAAAGAGGGTGGGTGGGAGCAACGGAATGCAGATACTCTTTCCCCAGGTTTTCTTCCCTGGGTACGCGCGCGCAAAAAATACCAGGAGGCGCGGCGATGCGGGCGCCGCGCACTAGCGAACCCCGAGTGAAACGAGGGGTGAGCTAGGTAAAAACAGTTCGAATCTGTGCAAATACGGTCACAATTTTTTGGAAGATAACTCACCTGCATTTAAAGCATAAATTTCATTGCAATCTACAAAAGGAACATTTACACCTTTTTGCGTTAGGAGCAAAGGTAGTTCGGTGCATGCGAGCATAACTGCCTCTGCACCGTCTTTTTGGAGCCTGTCAACAACCCTCCTTAAATTTTCTGTATCGTCTGCAGTTGTTTTTCCACCTATTTCATTAAGAATAATTCTTTCAATTTCTTTTTGATC
>Ga0209541_10016368_pt1 | contig 10966 bp, 11 predicted proteins | sample RifCSPlowO2_01_FD_184027 | JGI IMG/M metagenome (GOLD analysis project Ga0209541, IMG submission 184027) | Groundwater microbial communities from Rifle, Colorado - Rifle CSP2_plank lowO2_0.1 (SPAdes) (version 2) | ecosystem: Environmental > Aquatic > Deep subsurface > Groundwater | place... | reverse complement strand
ACACCGTCTCCGAGGTCTTGATCTTTCAAATAAAAACACCCGAGAAGGCCTTCGCCTTACAAAAGAATTCCTTAAGCGCATGTCAGACAAGACAAAGGATATGGGCAGTATCCTGGTTATTGCCCTGCTTCCAACCAAACAAATGGCATATCGTGAGGTGGTAGGGGCCTATGGTGGGCAAAATGAATACTATACTTCCATCATTAAAAATGAAATTGAGATAAAAGAAGAACTCAAAAAGTGGTGTCAAATACACGATATTTTTTGCATTGATATTGCACCGTCGATGCAAAAAATGCTTCGAGAGCGAAAACAACTCTATCCCAATTCGATTGACGACCATCCCACCCAAGCGGGCTATCGGCTTTATGCCAAGACAATAGCGGAGTATCTCAAGCACCGATGACATCCATTTTTAAACATTATGTGTGATGTTTCTCAATAAAGCAAAGTACAAAATATATCGCCTTCTTCGTCTTAGCGAAAAGTTTACGAAAACTGATATGGTATACTTGGCCAAGGGAGGCACCCTTATTTTATTGGGCCAAATTATATCAGTGCTGATGGGGCTAACTGTCTCTACAGGCTTTGCAAATCTCATTCCAAAAAATGTATTCGGAAATTATTGTTTTATAATATCTCTGGCTGGCATCATAGGAACATTTACGCTTACTGGGATGCGGACGGCGATTGCTCAATCAGTTTCCCGCGGTTATGAGGGTACATTAAAAGTAGGTTTTCGTATACGATTGAAATGGAATCTTTTCGCCTCTCTTTTTACTTTTGGAATATCTGCATATTATGCAGTGAACAACAACATGGCATTGAGTACCTCCTTCCTTATCATTGCATTCTTCATGCCATTTCGTGACAGCGCGGCCCTCTATAGTCCATTTTTAGCGGGAAAGCGTTTGTTTGGAATACGAATGCTTTTTAATTCTCTATGGAATATTATTACCGCGATCGTATTGCTAACCACTATCTCAGTTACCCACAATGTGGCGATGATCATTTTATCCTCTTTTGTGACAGGAACTGTACTGGCCAGCCTTTTCTACATCATTACCTTAAAGAGATATGTCACAAAAGAGAGTATCGATTACTCAAGCATTTCATACGCAAAATATTTAAGTATCATAAACATAGTAGGAAGTTTGTCCAGCTATATAGACAAAGTGCTTATCTTTAAATTTTTTGGTGCCACAGAACTTGCTGTATATTCTTTTTCGACTTCTCCTGTGACACATCTAAGGGGCGGTGGAAAATTACTGAGAACTTTATCTATGCCTAAGTTTAGCGTTATGGAATTAACAAATATAAAGAAAACACTGTTTCTCAAAATATTTTATTTATTCATATTTTACACATTTATAACTTTTCTCTATATTTTGAGTGCCCCATATATTTACAATTCTTTTTTCCCTGAATATATTGAATCTGTACGGTTTTCTCAAATATACGCATTAGGATTATTGACAGCTCCTATATCTATTTTGAGCAACGCATTCGTTGCACATAAAAAAACGCGAGAGATTTATTATATAAATATCATTATACCCCTAATGCGAATTATCCTGCTTATAGTACTTGCACCCATTTACGGTATTTGGGGTGCAGTGATTGCTCTTTTGGTCTCGCACATATTCAATGCGGGCTTAACAATTTTTCTATTTAAACGTATGCAATAGAAAAAAAATAGAAGAAACAGCTAAAATCTATTTCGAATGGTCTGTGATGTATTTTTGTAAAGGCATAAGAACCTTTTGAGGTATGAGCTTTTTTTGAAAAAATTGATAGCCTTGGTCTGAAATATATTTCCTCAAATCTGCATTTTTGTGTAAAAGTAAAATTTTTTCAGCAAGATCTTGAGGATCCCCTTTCTTGCAAAATAACATATGTTTCCGGTCTACAAATAATTCTCTCATGGCTTGTGTGTCGGATGAAATGATGGGTTTTTGGGTTGCAAGGGCTTCATAGACTTTATTTGGAATGACAATTTCAGATTTGAGTGAATTTCCAAAAATACCTAAGCTGATATCAGATTGCAGTAAGCATGCATGTATTGCTTCAATTTTAATTTTACGTGGCAATAAAAAGGTATTTGAAAGCTTAAGATCTGAATACAACTTCAGCATTTCTGGAAAGGTTTGTCCCCGTCCAATCAGCACAAAAAAAATATTTTCATCTTTCAACAGAAAGGCAGATCTTAGAATGACATCAATGCCATGAAGAGGAATGTAGGATCCGTGGAATTGAACAAGCGTGTGCGGGATTATGTGATTTTTCTTTTTTATAGGATAAAAAATATGAGGCAGCGTACTCAAATAAATGCATTTCAACTTGTGTTTTGGAATCATAAATTGACTTGAAAAATAATCGATTTGAGCGTGCGTATCCAGCAAAATCAAATTGCAAGCCTTACATGAAAGGTAGTCCAGTAAATAATAATATAAACCTCTGAAGCTGTATTTCCGGGCGTTCTTTCTATCTTCAACGCCTGAAAGATAGACGGATGTAAACGCATCCAAAATAATGGGCTTCCATGTGAAACAGCGGGCAAGGATGGCAACTTGATAACCAGGAAAGTGGATAAAAATGAGATCTATTTTTTTTTTGAGTTTTATAAATTTGAAAATAAGATGGATATAAGAAAAAAAATCTTTTTTAGGCATTTCGCAGGATATGATTTCAGCATCATGTGTTTTTAAGCCCTGATTTAAAATTGTTTTTCTTGAAGGATTTTTTCCAGTAAAACCGAGTATGCAAATGGTTAAAAATGGCGTCATGTTTGTTCCATCTCCATATTCGTTTTTATATTTTTAATTAAAGATTTCAAATCATGCTTCTCATGAATCATTTCTTGGCAATCATCTTTGAACTCTTTCATTTTTTGTGATGGCCATCTAGACAGCGCTATGATCTTTTGAGACAAATCTTTGCAGTTTTTTTCTTTAAAAAATATATATTTTTGATATTTCTCAGGAATAGAGTCATTGTACAAAGGATTACAAAAAAAACAAAGAGTGCCACACGCCATGCTTTCTAAGACATTTTTATCAAAGAACCCCTTTCGAGATAAATTGATTAAAAAGTCTGAGTGACGATAAAAATCAACACATTTTTTATAAGAAACAGCAGGCAAAATAGTAATTTGAGATGTAAGGCTAAAGTGCGTGATACGCGAAATCATTTCCTGATAATACAAAGCATTTCTTTCAATATAAATACCTAAGATGTTGAGATGAAAATCTACCCCGCACTGTTTTAGAAATTGACACGCATCGATCAATGTAAAAATATTTTTTGCAGGAGAAATCCTGCCTGTGTATAAAAGTTTTATCTGTTTTTGACCATAATCTTGAATGGGTTTTGGTTGAAAAAGATCGAGAGGAATGCCATGCCCCAGGTCTTTTACTTTTGGATTTACAAAAGGAAAACTACGCGCATGTGCCGTAAAAATTCTGGAGCAAAAAAGAGAAGCTATTTTTAAAGAGATACTGGACTGAGAATGCGTATACCATAAAAATATTTTTTTCCTAAAAAGTTTCCAAAATAGGCCACCCAAAACAATATAGATCGGTGTCATGTGAACAAAAACAACCTGATATTCTTTTCTGTGGAAAAAAATGCACCAGTAAAATCGCAAGAATTTTAAAATTCTGGGTGTAGTGTTTGAGGACAAGGACAGTGCATCGATTGTAACACATTTCGGAAAAGTATTGTGTCGAACAGGATGCAAGCTAATAACATGTATTTTTTCAAAATGAGGGATCATTTCCAAAAGCCAATAATAAATAAATCCCAGATGGGTGGCATGGGGATCTATTTTTTGTGTAATAAAAAGTAACTTCAACGTGTGTAGTTTAAAATGTTCTTGAGGTAAAAGCAATGCGCGTCACTTTATTGAAGTACCATTCATTGACTCAACAAGAAAGGCAGGATAATAAATCAGGGGCACTCCAGAATTTTAAAACACCATTTGGAACATTTCCATGGATCTTTATATGAAGATATTGCTTTTTACCAGTATTTTCCCTCCTGACATTGGAGGTCCAGCAACATTTGTATCTCAATTTTCTAATGTATGGGAAGCGGAGCGTTCACTGACAGTGGCTACCTTTCGAAATCATAGAAATTTAAAAATAATTCTTAATCAAAATAAGAAATACCCTCTCTATGAAATTCCTTTTAAAAAACATCCCTTTTTACGAAGTATTTATGCTTTATTTTTTTTAATAAGAATGAGAAAGCACTACGATCTTATTTATTGTCATGGCTCTGTTTGGGATACAGGGCTTCCTGCACTTGTAACTAAAATCTTTAGAAAAAAGATCATTATAAAAATTACAGGAGATAGCGCATGGGAACGGGCCGTACAATATTATAGCTGTCAAGATTCATTAGAAAAATTTTACGATAAAAAATATTCTCTTAGAATTGAACTTCTTAAATTTATTCAAAAAAAGGTTGCCTTCCACAGTCATAAAATCATTGTCCCCAGCTTTTATTGCCAAAAAATAGTTCAAAATTGGGGCATACCTGCGGATAAGATTGAAGTTGTTTATAATGCGGTACACCCTCCTATCACCGTGGAGAAAAAAGAAAACTCATTCATCAAACCTTTCATCTTATTGACCATTTGTCGACTGGTTAAACATAAAGACATCGATGAATTAATTGATTTTGTTAAGGATCTAACATTGGAAATTCCAAATATTGAGTTACATATTATTGGAGCAGGACCTGAGTCTATTCGGCTATTGCCTCATGTAAAGTACTTAGGAGCCATGCCTTATGAAAACTGTTTCAATTATTATAAAGCAAGCGATGTGTTTATTTTAAACTCACAGTATGAAGGATTTTCTCATGTTCTTTTAGAAGCAATGAGTTTTGGGCTACCTTGTGTGGCTAGCGCTGTGGGCGGAAATGTGGAATTAATCGTCCACGAGACAAATGGCTATTTATTTCAAAAAGGAGATTTTCAAAAATGTAAGGAAATTATTTTATCTCTTTATAAAAATATCGAAGTTCGTAGCCAGATTTCACAAGAAGCTAGAAAGACAACTAAAAAATTTGATTACCCTCAACTCCTTTCTAAACATTATCGTGTTTTTCAAGAGGTCGTAAAATGAAAATAGTGTCCATTAGTCTTGATAAAGAGCTGTTTAGCAATACTCATCCTGAAGTCATTCAGCGACATTTAGATTACAGTCATTATTTTGATACCTATTCTATCATCGTATTTACCCTCAAAGGGTTTTTACCCAAGTCTGCACCTCCAAAGCTTCAAGTGATTCCGACAAATTGTCTTCTTAGGTTAGGGTATTATCCAAAAACACTATGGCTCTTTTTGAAGCTGTATAAAAAAAATTCCATAGATCTAATTACGACTCAGGATCCTTTTCTAACGGGCTTTATAGGGCTTATCATTAAAATCTTTTTTAAAATTCCCTGGTGCTGTCAAATACATTTTAATATAGAAAGCCCATTTTGGAAAAAAGAAAAGTTATTACATCGTCTTTTTTATGTGTGCTGCCCATTTATTTTAAAACAAGCTGATGTCATTCGAGTTATAAACAAAGAGACTAAAAAAATTTTGATACACAAAGGCATTCCGGAATCTAAGATTGTTATTGCTCCAGTGCCCCTTGATCTATCTTTTTTTAAGAAGCCTCCTGTGGAGCAATCTCCTTTTAACTTCGACTCTCAATTTAAACATATTCTTTTTGTAGGCAGGTTAAGCTATGAGAAAAATGTAATACTATTGTTAAAAGTATTTAGCGACATTCTTAAAAGATTCAATACTGTTACATTACATATCATAGGCAAGGGACCGCTTGAATCTAAAGTCAAAAAGTATGTTTATGAAAACAATCTAGAAAATAATGTCATTTTCTATGGGCATCTGAATCAAAAGCATCTCAAGCAATTGTACTTTCAATGTCATTTCTTAATTCTTCCTTCCCTCTATGAGAGCTTTGGAAGAGTTATTGTAGAAGCAGCGATGGCAAAAAAACCAACGCTTACGTTTGAAAATGGAAATATCTTAACCGGCACAAAAGACCATGGACTTTTACTGCCCTTAAAACAAGCGGAAGAAGAATTGAGAGAAGCAATCCTTTTTTATTTGATGCACAATGAAATTGTTAAAAAACATGGCGAAAATGCATTTGAGTATTTTAATAAAACATTGAACTATGACCAACACGTATTACAGATCATCCAAGCTTATCAGCGAGTAAAATCGCCCTTTCTGAATATTAAATAATAATTTTTTTTAAAAATGAAATAGAGCGCTAAAAAGATAGTTATTGCTGAAAAAAAGATACGATAAAATAAAACGATATGGATAGCCGTAGATGAAAAAACGCCATAGTATTTTAACATAAAAATCATTGAGATATCAGACACTCCTAGCCCTAGAGGAATTTTGGATATTTTGCCTAGAAAAAAAGGGATCCAAAAGATTGAAAAACATTGAATAAAGGTTAAATCTACAGAAAATATTTTAACATCCAGCCATATCCATAGTCCGTTTAAGAAACTTACAAAAGCAGATAGCAAGATCAGGGCAACTATAGAGTAAAAATTAAAAGTTATCTGTTTAAAGAAAAAAAGAACTTTTTGAAAGTTACTCCCTAAAAAAAACTTTTCGATCCATTCAATAAATATTTTTCTTGTGCCTAAAACACCCCCTATCACAATCAACCCTAGATAAACCAGCAGGGGAGCTTTCGTAAGTTTTGAGTGGGTTACATACAATAAACTGGTTTGTAAGGCGATCACAAAGCTCAGGGTATACATAAAAAAATTACATACCACTTCAAAAGATGAAGCCAAAATAGTTTTGTGATATTCTATATCGTGAAATTTCTTTAAAATTAAAGATCTTCCCGCCCAATGAGTTCCTGGAAAAGGGATGAGGTTTTGAATTCCAAAGGTAGTTAAAATAATGGGAAATAAGTCACGCTGAGATAAGAAAACATCAAGATTTTTATAAATAATGGAGGTTCTATAAGAAATAACCCCCACGATGAGAAAGTACGTCAGGACTGAAAGTAAAATATAGACAGCAGAAGAAAAGGTAAAACTCATTAAAGAGCTTTTGCTCTCATATTATTATAATGCATATCTATTTTTTGAATCATTCGACCTACAGTAAACATCTCCTTTAAGCGTTGGTGTCCTAGTTGCCCTAATGAATTTCGCAGAGGCTTATTCTTCATAAGGGCAATAATAGCCTGAGCCAAATCATGGGCATTATTTTGGGGAACCAATAAGCCCGTTCGTTTAGAAACCACGATCTCAGGAATAGCTTCGACATGGGTAGCTACAATGGCCTTTTTAAAGAGCATGGCTTCTAAAAGAACCCGACCAAAAGCTTCTTGTTCAGAAGACAAAATAAAAATATCAAATAATTGTATCCATTGATACGCATTGGGGGTAGCACCCATAAATATAAGATGATCAGAAATATCATATTTTTTTATCTTCTTTTGATATTTTATAAGATCTTTCCCCCCTCCTATCGTAATAACAAGAACATCAGGACAATACGCAATAATTTCTTGCGTGGCTTCAAAAAAACAATCATAGTTTTTCTGGGGTCTAAAATTAGCAACCGTACCTATAATCGTAATAGCGTTATTATTTAAGTTTTTTTTGAATTTTGTTTCAAAAGCTGTTAATAGATGCAAACGAGAAGAACTGACCTCCATTAAATGCTCCATGTTGATCCCCGTTGGAATCACTGTAATATTCAATAGTTGTCCAAAAGAAGAGCGTAAAAGATAATATTTTGTATAGTTCGATATGGCAATAAAATGAGAAGATAATCGTCGCGTTAGTCGTTCAAATCGATAAATCCAGGTTGCATCCTTAAATTGATAGGCATGATGCTGCGTCGTAATGATAGGGATCCTAAAAAGGGTCCCCATTAAACGACCTAAAATGCTGGCATGGATAAGATGCGTGTGAATAAGATCAAACTTATTTCTAGCGAGTAAAAAAAATAAACGAAAAATAGAAAAAAAAGAAAATCCACCCCGCCAGGTCAGATCTTCAATTTTAATATAAGAAGGAAGGGTTCTATTTTTAAGAAGTTCGGCATTTCCTAAAATATAAGCAAGCGTAATGGAATATCTTTTAGGATCCGAATGAGAAACTTCATCCCAAAGCCGAAGCTCTGCTCCCCCATAATCCATTGTTGTAATAAGGTGGAGAATCTTAAGTTGAGGCATCAAGTATTTTTAAAATAAAAAAATGATCATATCAATCTTTTTCATCACCACGCATTGCTTTTAGCCAACAAATATTTTATAAACAAAAAAAAAAGAATCTATGATATATGACTATCTCGTTTTTTTTGAGAACAAGCTGAAGCTGTTAGCCCAAGAAAACTACATTCTGGATATTGGAGGTGGAAGCACATTTCAAAAGGGGATGGGAAAATATAAAAATATATTTAGGCATAAAAGATATGAAACGCTAGATATGTCCCCCCACTATCATCCCAATATTATAGGAGATATTCACCATTTGCCATTCCTGGATAACGGCATTGATGCGATATTATGTAATTCCGTTCTTGAACACCTTTATGATCCGCATAAGGCTATTCAAGAAATATTTCGAGTTCTTAAGAAGGGAGGAAAATTTTTAGGCTACACACACTTTATCTATCCCTATCATGCGAGAAACAAAGTATATCAAGATTATTTTCGTTTTACAGAAGATAGTCTGCGGTATCTCTTTCAACAGTTTTCTGATTTTGAGCTCAAGAAACAAGGAGGAGTGTTTAGAGCTTTGATGTTTTTTATGCCTTTTCAATACAAGACTCGATTTCTTTGGGAACCCTTAACCTATTTTTTTGATAACCTATTTAAAACAGAGAGAAGGACAACAACGGCCGGGTACTATATATATGCCAGAAAATAATACCAATTACGTATCAAGCCCCACAACTGTCCAGTGAATTAAGGGCTTTCCAAAAAATATCGAACATGAAAATTTTTAAACTTGTTCTCCAAAGGTTTATGAATAAATTTTTAGATAACCCTAGGGGCGTTTTATTTTTTATTTTAGGAGGCTCCTTTTTGCTTCGGCTTGGATTTTTAGTAATAATGCTTATTTTAAAAAAACCAGCCCCAGCCGAAGATGAAATCAATTATTTTGAAGGAGGCCAAAGATTATTAGAACAGTGGCTACACAATACAGATATATCCAATTTCCAATTTTTAAGCATGGACAGAGGCTATTATTATTATAATGCTTTTATTGATTATCTTTTCGGTTCCAACATGGCCTGGGCTCAATTTATAAATATTATCTTTTTTGTTTTTGGAAGTTTTTATTTTTATAAAATGGTTGAAGTTTTATTTGAGTCTAAAATAGCAAGAATCACTCTGCTCATCACTTCCTTTTATCCTTCTTTGATTTTTTGGTCTACCAGAAATACAAAGGAAGCGATAAGTTTTTTTTTAGCTTCTGTTATTTTTTATAACTTTATTTATTTATTTCTTATACAGTTCCACATGAAACGGCTTTTACTTTTATATAGTTTTTTATTTGTGTTCTTATCGTTTCGAGAGTACATAGCATCTTTTCTGGGCTTTCTCTGTGGAGCTAGTTTTTTCTTTTATTTTCTGAGAGTCCCCTCCTTAAAATATAAAAAGATACTATTTTTTATAACCATAGCAATTACGAGTTTCAGTATTTTTATTTTATATCAGTATGTAAATGACAGAAGTAAAGGGATGCATATAACACAATTATTTCATTATTTTTCAAACATAAGGCAAAATAGTTGTTTGGGCATTCATCAAGTATATCCCCTGACAGATATTTCATCTCTTTCATCATTTATTTTATTTCTTCCAAAAGCGTTATTTCTTTTTTTTATGGCTCCTGTTCAATTTTTATTTACCAGATCTCTAACACCCTTTGAGAAGAGTATTTTGATTGAGATTATTCCATGGATTCTAGGACTTCTTTATTTCCCAAAGGGGATATATATTTCATTGAAAGGGGCTGACTTAAATAAGTTTCTAACTCTAGGGGTCATTTTTATTTTTATGCTTACTTTTACACTTCTTTATTCGACCGTAAACTGTAACTTAGGAACTCTCTATAGATTCAAAGGAATTCTTTTGCCATTTTATTTCATGTTTATGGCAAACGGGCTCTATCATTTAAAATCAGGAACAAGAGGATTTAGGGACAGTGCCTTAACTTTTTCTATACATCATGAATGATCTTGCTATAATGAAAACATGTTTTTCTATGAAGATTTATTTAAAGCCCTAGAAGAAGATAAAATTGAATATGTCGTGGTGGGAGGGCTGGCATTGGTGTTACATGGCGTCGTACGCTTAACGGCTGATTTAGATTTAGTGGTTGCTCTTAGAGAAGACAATATTCATAAGTTTTCAAAAATGATGACGCGACTCGGATATAAACCAAAAGCTCCAGTCCCTCCTGAACAGCTGGGCAATGCTCAAAAAAGAAAAGAATGGATTGAAGAAAAAAATATGAAAGTTTTTTCTTTTTTTCATCAAAAAGAACATTTTAGACTGGTTGATGTATTTGTCACTGAACCCATTCCATTCCAGGAGCTCAATAAAGAGAAAAAAATTGTTAAAGTAAACGATATCCATATTCCGATATGTTCTATAAAGCATTTAATTGAGCTTAAAGAAAAAGCAAGACGACCTCAAGACTTGGCCGATATTAAAGCTTTAAAAAAGATACATCATGAAGAATAGATCAAAATTTAGTTTTGAATTGGATGAAAAGAAACTCAAACAATTTAAGCACCTCACCGCTCTTGAAAAATTAATTTGGCTTGAACAAGCAAATCTCTTCTTACAGAAAGCGCTTACTCAAAAACAAAAAAAACGTTGGCAAAAAATACGGCAGGGACAGTTCTAATTAGGGACTGTTCAAAAAGGAGCATAATGAATTTTCA
>Ga0209541_10016365_pt1 | contig 10968 bp, 14 predicted proteins | sample RifCSPlowO2_01_FD_184027 | JGI IMG/M metagenome (GOLD analysis project Ga0209541, IMG submission 184027) | Groundwater microbial communities from Rifle, Colorado - Rifle CSP2_plank lowO2_0.1 (SPAdes) (version 2) | ecosystem: Environmental > Aquatic > Deep subsurface > Groundwater | place... | reverse complement strand
CTATACGCTATATGCTACACCCTAAACCCTATAAATTATGAAAGTTATATTGTTACAAAATGTTGCCAAGACTGGCAGAAAATATGAAGTGAAAGAAGTGTCAGACGGTTATGCATTAAATTATTTGATTCCCAACAAATTGGCAAAAATTGCTACAACCAGTGCTTTGAGAGAGCTTGAGACAGAAAAATTACAACAGGAACATTCAGAAAAAAAGAAAGAAATTGGATTGATCCAAAGTATTGAACAATTAAAAGATTCTGTAATAAGTATTTCTGCAAAAATTAATGAGGAGGGAAAACTTTTTGCCGGAATTGATAAGGGAGATATCATTAATGCAATCAAAGATCAAAAAGCTCTTGATGTGAGCGCTGATAATATCGTTTTAGAAAAACCAATAAAAGATGCTCGCGAACATAAAATAACAATCAAAGCAGGAGACAAGAAGACAGAATTTATACTTAACATAACTCCTCGAGGATAAATTAAAAAACACCGATTATTTAATCGGTGTTTTTTAATTTGTTTATTTTACGCTTACAATCTTCTTTGTCTTTACTGATCCGTCAAAACTTGTATGTCTTTTGTTTGCAAATTTTACAATACCATCTTTTGTTGCGAATAGAGTATGGTCTTTTCCAACACCTACATTAGATCCGGCCATTATTTTTGTTCCTCTCTGGCGAACCAAAACAGAACCAACTTTTGCGGTTTGCCCGTCGTAAAGTTTTGTTCCAAGATATTTAGGATTTGAATCCTTTAGATTTTTCGCCGATCCGCCGGCTTTTCTATGTGCCATATCAATAAGTAGTAAGTAGTAAGTATTAAGTAATAAGTACGAGACTTATTTCTTATTAACATTTACCATCTTACATTAAATTATATAATTAAATGATTATGAATGAGAGTATAGGATATTTAATCAATAAAATCAAGTCGGCAATTAGACTTTTAGACAAAAACGATGTTTTTATTGTTATCCTGATTATTTTTTCCAGCACTGCTTCTTTTGGATTAGGGAGACTTTCAAAAATAGAGGAAAACAGACCTGACTTACAAATATCTTCTGTCGCAAATGTATTGAACGATCAAGAAATAGCGGGGAAGTATGTTGCATCAAAAAATGGTACAAAATATCATTTGCCGTGGTGTTCAGGGGCTCAAACTATTAGCGAAATTAATAAAATATGGTTTGAAACCAAAGAAGAAGCGGAAAATAGGGGATATACACCAGCCAAAAATTGCAAGGGAATTTAGTTGTTCAAACAACTAAACTCCCTTGCAATTTTTGGCTGTAATTTCTAAATCATAAATCCTAATTTCTAAAAAATTTATCCGTTAAATTTTATTAAATAATTTTGTGCATTTATTGACGGTCGTCAATAAATGCACAAAATTTAAAATTCAGCTTTTATTTACGATCGTTTTTAAATGCTAGATTTTAAGTTTATCCATTTATCCATCGCATTTTATCTTTTAAACAGTATTGACAGTTGACAAAGATTTGTTTTGTGGTAATATCTTAACCAGAAACTTTCTTATTTTAACTCTGGACAGGAGGCAGTTATGGCACAGCATCTGGTTGTCTTTACAGAACTCGGTCAAATCCTCAATCCACTTCACGGCATCACCCCAAGGATGATGTCGGCGGAGGACGGGAAGCTTGGCTTTCTCGAAGAAGATTTCCCGGGTGTGAATCGAGGGGACATGTTCGTGATCGCTCACCCCGATCATTTCGCCAACAGAGCGATCGGAGATTTCTCTTCAGAGAATCTCCAGCTTGATCTCTTCCCGGATGGCTTCGAGGACGATGACGAAATCGTCTTTGCCAACGACGAGCACATCTTTCCCGACGAGCAGGCGATGTGTGACCCAGCTTACGCCGAGGCATGGACAAGATTCATCGCCGAAAAGGGCGTCCATTTCACCAATCGGTGGATGGACGATGTTCCGCTTCGGGGAAATGAAAAATCTCCGACGAGTCAGCGGTCCTGTGAGAAGATTCTGATTCCGTTGGATTCCGAGAGACTTTGTCGAAGTCACGGCCGTCGTGGTCGTCGTCGGCGTGCTCCGAGTATCCCGGAGCGGATCCGTCACCATCACAAGGCGCTCAGTGCCTTGGTACCAGTGGAGTAACAGTACAAACTCCGTAAAAGAGGCCCCGTAAGGCCTCTTTTTTGTTTCCATACAAATCTATTGCTATATAGAATAGTCTTGTGATAGAGTTAAATTATTAAAGAATAATCAAAATTACTATGACAATGGCACATAAAATCAAAAAATTACATCTGTCAAAAAAAGACAAGAAAGTTGCCGGTGTTTGTGGTGGAATCGGAGAAACATTTGATATCGATTCAACTATTATAAGGTTACTTTTCATCTTTGTTGCTTTGGTAACTGAATTGTTTCCGGCAATCATTATTTATATTCTTGCGTGGTTGGTCATTCCAAGTAAAGCAGAATAAATAAAAAATTAGAAATTTAAAGATATGTACCAAATCCATACGGTCGTATTGATTCGGTACATATTTAAATGAAACAAAAAAGAGCAATACAATTGCTCTTTTTTGTTTTTCTCTTTATAATCAGAAACGGAGACGAACTTTTAATAAAATATCAAAAAGGTGAGATAAATGTCGCTCGGAATAGAACCAGTCTTTATAAGTATCGAGGATTTGTTGTTAAAAAAGCGTGTTGTTGAAGAAATAGAAGACATGATGGCAAAAATAGTTGATTCGGTAGACAAGGCTAAAATAATTGTCACCGATATATTTGATTTTAACCATTTTTATCTAGAAGGAATAGCAAGAGTCGTTATAGTCAATATATCGGAAGATACTTTTGAATTGATGGAGAAAGATATCAGAGAAATCGGTATCAAGACCTGTTTTAACAGACTTGAAATTTATCTTTAAAAAGGCGGAGAAATCTGCCTTTTTTACTTTTATAGCTTGTCGGACGTCCGACAGACTAATTTCCAATCCAATATAAAAGCCCACCTTTTTCTTTTATATATTCCAAGTGTATAATAAATTGCAATATGGATGATTTACAAAATATTTTAAAATTTACGAAATTAATCAATAAATTCCAGCAAGTAAGAAGGCACTACCATGCCAACGGGGAAGACCGCATGGAAAACGATGTCGAACATAGTTACGAGCTGGCGATGCTGGCTTGGTATATAATTTCTATCAAGAAAATAAACTTGAATCTTGACCTGGTTATAAAATATGCGTTGGTTCATGATCTGGTTGAAGTCTATGCAGGGGATACCTACGCACATACAACCGACACGGAACTAAAAGAAAATAAAATAGAAAGGGAAGAAACAGCCCTGAAAAAGTTACGGGGAGAATTCACAGAATTTCCGGAGATATTTGGATTAATAGAAGAATATAACAGAAAGGAGAATCTCGAGTCTAAGTTTGTTTATGCTTTGGACAAAATCGAGCCGATTTTTGATATTTATACAAATAATGGAAGAACTTGGAAAGAAAGAAAAATTACAATCGATATGATTATTGATATTAAAAAAGATAAAGTGAAACTAGATCCGGAAATAGAAAGACTTTTTTATGAGATACTAAAAGTCCTTCGAAAAGAAGAGGAAGATATATTTAATTGATCAAGGGTATCCAAGTACCTCTATATGTAGGGAGAAGGCCTTTTTTGGCTCATTTATTTATTATCATAGTGTCGCACAATATACCTTTTGCGACATTGAATAATTAAAATAAAGCCCCCACTACTGTGGGAGCTTCAATGAAACATCGGCTTTATTTATAGAAGGAAGCTTAATTGCAGGATAAGTTGTTTCGCTCCCGTTATTTTTTTGGTACTCTAATTCTTCATCTATAACATTTTTTATTTTTGTAAATTCCTCTGATCCTTCGCAAATTTTTCTTGTTTTTGTAAAACTTACATCCCAAATAGCAATATGTTCGGCATAATAATCCGAGGATACCTTGTCAGCAACCTCAAATACATAAATGCCTCCATCGTGATAACTGCCTATAATAAAACAAGCTCCTTTCAAGTGACTACCGTGTATGGTCAAAATTTGAGACAAAAATAAGAACAAAAAAACGCTTGAGACGAAAAGAATCTTTTTCATAGTTTTGCCCATTTATTTAAGTTTTTGTTGGAATACCGATTTCTGACAAAAGAATAGCACTTCTAGATAAAAAAGAAAGCGCTTTAATCAAAAACACTTTCTCCCCCATTTCTAATTTATTTTCTAAGACCCGACAGTAAAAAACCAGAGAATAATTACAAACAAAGCAATAATAATTACTAGCAAATGATCCCACATAAAAATTATTGAATATTATTTACAGCAGGAGCCATTTCTTCAATGGTTGTCGGTTGTCCTGCTTTGATTCTTTCTAGATTATCTATGAAACTATCCCAAATCAAATCGATAAAAACATCATTCCAAAGATAAGAAACCGGCTCTACCAAGTAGGTGTCCCAAACATTGGTCACTATCCCCCAAACATAATCTAAATTAGTTTGAGTTCTTTCGGCCTCAATAATTGATCTCAAATCAAAGCCAAAATAACTTAAAATAATAATTGCAATTATAATAATTAGAATTAATTTTAAAAATCCTTGATTTTTGTTTAACATACTCAAATTATACTTTAAAGACAAAAAAGTAACAGTGGAAAATTTTATTAGTATTTTGGCAAATAAGACATTGGATTTAGATAAGCATCGTGTGGTGCTAGCGGAATATATTTATCTTTACAATTAATACTATTGGAGAATTTTGTTATCTGAACACCTTTGCTGGCATAAACTCCAAAGTGAAGATGAGGACCTGTTGAGTATCCAGTATTTCCGCTGTAACCGATTACATCTCCTGTATTAACAACATCTCCCTGACTTACCTTTATTATAGATAGGTGTGCATACAGAGTTGAGATTCCATTATTGTGCTCAATAAGAACCCATTTGCCGTAAGAATAGCATTTTGGAGGGACAGAATCAGTGTTACCTGTACCTTTTACTACGCCATCAAGAGCAGATAGAACTCTGGTACCAGAAGAAGCCCTGAAATCGACCCCAGGGTGTCCATTTCCGTTGTAAACCTGAGGATTACTTGTTGCGAAAGGAGTCTTTCCAAAGAATTGGGTAATATAAACATTATCTAGTGGCCAGTGCAAAATACCGTACGCACTATCGGGTAAACTGCCTGGGTCAATTTCTATTTTTAATTGTGATTCAAGTTTATTAATTTCCTGAAGCATTTCTTCCATTAGACGCTTTTTTTCTTCCAGTGTTTTTAAATAAGTAGTTTCTTTATTTTTTGTAACCGAAAGAAGTTGATTTTTTTCTGTCTTACTGTATTCAACAATTTGTTTTTGATCTGCTAGCTGAGACTTATAACTTACCAATTCCCTTTCTTTTGTTTCTGTTTCCATTTTATCTCCCAGCAAACTTTCTTTTAATGAGAGCAGTTGTAATGTCTTTTCTTTGATAACAAATTGAAGTCTTTGCAAATTATCTATATCACCCCAAAAATCAGATAGATTTTCTTTGGCTAGCAAAATTTCAATCAAAGAATCAGAATCGTTCTTGTTTATTATCCGAATTGTTTCCGCCAAGGCTGTGTTATTTTGTGTAATTAATCTTTCTTTGTCACCAATATCGATAGATAGTTTTTGGATTGCCAAACTGGTTGACTGAATCTTGTTGTCGGTGAGATTGATGTTGGTCGTTATTTTTTTCTGATCCAAATTTAATCTATATATTTCAGTATTCAATGTCTTTTTTTCCTCGCCTACTTTGTTCAGCTCGGTTTGATATTTTTGAATTTCTTTTTCTAACTCACTAATACTAGTACTCTTTTCTGTTATCTGATTTTTTAATTCATCAACTCTGGTAGCACCAGAAGAATAGAAAGGTTCAGATAACCCCAAAAAAATAAAGATAATAACTATTGGAAAAAACTTTAAAAATTTGAAAAACATTTTAATTTAATTTTTTAAGTGCTATTTTAATACGATCAACAGTTTCTGGTTTTCCCAAAACTTCAGCCAAAGTAAACGGATCTGGCGATTTGTCTTTTCCAGACAAGGCAAATCTCATCGGCCAAAGTACCGCACCTCTACCCTGCTCGGTCGCATAATTCCACAAAGATTCTTTAATTAAATCAGACTTAAAATTATCAATTTCGTCAAGTATCTCTAGAATTCTGTTTAGATGAGCTTTTGTTGTGTTAACATCAGCGTCTTTCCAAACCAATTTTTCTTTGTCGTATTCTGGTACATTAAAATAATAACCGAACTCCCCTGCCTGATACATTTCTGTGATTTCAGAAAACTTGCTAATCCTTTCTTTAATTATAGGTAATATTTTTTCTACAATAAAATCAGAGTATCCTCTTTCTTTTTTAATTTCTTCCGGTAAAAATTCAAAAACCTTTGTTTTAAAATCATTCTCAGACATTCTTTTGATATGTTCGGTATTTACCCAGTTCAGTTTAATTATATCAAAAATTGCACCACCTTTTTGGATTTTGTTGATATCGAATTGAGCAACCAATTCATCAAAAGTAAAAATTTCTTGGTCGGTTCCGGGGTTCCAGCCTAATAGCATTAAATAATTAACCATTGCTTCCGGCAAATAACCCATCTTTCGATATTCTCTGATTGAAACTGCACCGTGTCTTTTTGAAAGTTTTGAACGGTCAGGCGCAAGACTGAATGGCATATGAGTATAAACAGGTCTTGGAGCACCGACTGCCTCTTGAATTAAAATCTGTCTGGGTGTATTTGAGATTCCGTCTTCGCCTCTGATGACATGAGTAACTCCCATTTCATAATCATCTACAACAACAGCCAGGTGATATAGTGGTTCACTTAAACTTTTTGCAATAACAAAATCACCCAATTCGGTTGTATCAAATTTTATTTCTCCCCTAACGGTGTCTGTAAAAATTACTCCTTTGTTTTGATTTTTAAAACGAATTACTTCGGCTCTGTCCCCTTCTTTCTCAACAATTTCTTTTGATATGTAGGCGGTTCCGTCAGCAATCATTTTTTCCAAATATCTTTTGTAGATTTCTCCCCTCTCTGACTGTCTAATTATTTTTGTTTTATCAAATTTAATTCCAAGCCATTCTAAACTTTCTAAAATTTCATCTTCAAATTCTTGTTTTGATCTCTCTTTGTCTGTGTCTTCTGATCTAAAGAGCATCTCACCACCATTTTGTTTGGCAAAAATGTAATTAAATAAAGCGGTTCTAGCACTCCCTACATGCAAATAGCCCGTCGGTGACGGAGGAAAACGAGTGATGATTTTCTTTGTATTTTCTTTATCCATAGCATATGTATTTTAACATAAATACAGATAAAGGTTTAGTTTATAAGGGTTTATTAAATAATTTTATTGCTTCATCGAAATTATCCCCGCTTACCAATTTGTTTCTTCTTTCATGTTTGCACTTTTCACAAACCTGAACAACATAAAATACATCGGACTTTTTATCTAGACCGATTGGTTTCATCATTCCTCCACATTCTGCCATTCTGTCTCCCGGATTTACATCCACATGCTTTGACCAAAGACAATTTGGACAATGGTTCGTATAGCCATTTCCCTCTACTTTGGCACCGCATTTTTCACAAATAAAATTTTCTTTTGTTCTTTGAAATTTTTTACTTTCCATTTTTATTTTTCGTGCCTAAGAGCAATTGCCAAAATACCCTCGGCAATTTTTTCCGCTGCGTCTAGTTTTGAGAATTCTTTTGTTGAATCGGACATTCGTTTTCTTTTTTCTGGATTATTCATAAGATTTACAATTTCAGCTATCATCACATGCGGTGTTAAGTTACTTTCTTCCATTACAATGGTTGCCCCCGTTCTTGCGTAAGAAAAAGCGTTTTTTCTTTGGTGATCTCCTGCTGAACTGGTGATTGGTATAACAATGCTTGGTAAACCCCAAGCAGCCAATTCCGAAATAGAACTACCCGCTCTCGAAATTATTAAGCTGCTGGCCCCGACTGACATTCTCAAAGCAAGCATATCTAAATATTTAAAAGGTCTGTATCTATTTTTATATTTATTATCTAACAAAATTAGGTTTGCTCTATTTGTTACTTCGTCAAAATTATTTTTTCCAACCTGATGAATTACTTGATATTTGTCTAACAGATTAGGAAGAATATCAATAATGATATCGTTAATAGTTTTAGAACCCTGTGAGCCGCCTAGAATAAGAATAGTTGGCGTTTCTTTTTCCAATTTCAAGAATTCATGAGCACCTTGTTCCAAAGGAATTGCCAACCCCCTTCTAATTGGATTTCCCGTATAGGCAGTTTTGTCTTTATCCATATATTCAGCTGTTTCTGGGAAACCGATTGAAACTTTTTTTGCAAATTTTGATGCCCATTGAGCAACTTTTCCAGGAACGGTATCCGATGCGTGAACAACAACAGGTACTCGGAAAAATCTCGCAGCAAAAAGCATCGGAAATGCACCATAACCGCCATTGGTAAATACAACATCTGGATAGATAGACCACATCATTAGCATTGCCCTGATAATAGCAATGGTTGTTTTAAAAATATCAAAAAAGTTTTGAATAGAAAAATACAAACGGAGTTTGCCGGTCGATAATTGTTTAAAAATTATATTATTTTTAAACAATAAATCTTCGTCATACGGTTGATCAGAAACAAAATAAATATCAGGTTGCAATAATTTATTTTCCTCTGATATTTTTCTGATGTATTGAGCGACAGCAATCATTGGATAAAAATGCCCGCCTGTTCCTCCTCCTGTTAGTAAAATTTTCATAAAATATTTTTAAATTCGCTTCATATATTTTGAGACATTCAAAATAATTCCAACTTCTAATAAAGTAAACATCAACGCCGTTCCTCCTTGGCTAACAAATAATAACGGATCCCCTGTTAACGGAAAAATCCCTAACATAGAAGCCATATTCATAAACGACTGCGACACTATCAGTATAACAATTCCAACCACTAACAGTCTACCAAAATCACTGTCTGATTTTGCAGAAATATGTAATCCGCGATAAGCAAAAACAAGAAATAGCGATATCAACAAAACACACCCAACAAAACCCCATTCTTCGGCAGTAACTGCAAAAATTGAATCCCCAATCGGTTCCGGTAGATAATTAAATTTTTGAATACTTTTACCGAATCCCCTGCCAAATATTTGTCCAGAACCAATGGCAATCAAAGATTGTTTTATTTGATAACCCGCTCCCAACACATCAATATTTGGATGAAGAAACGTTGTAATTCTTTGCCAAAGATATGGTTTCAAAAAAGCGACAGTAGAAAGACCCGCAACACCTAACAAACCGAGAGACAAAAAATGGTTCCATTTTGCTCCGGCAATAAAATACATTGTCATCGCAATAATAGAAATTACGAGAAATGTTCCCATATCTGGTTGCAGTAACAAAATAATTCCCGTAATCGCAAGCATTCCTATTATGGGGAGAAACCCTAATTTAAGAGTGCTTACCATTTTTTTTATACTTGCCAACCAAGCTGCAAGATAAATAATGAATCCCAATTTCAAAAATTCCGCCGGTTGAAAAGTCATTCCTCCAAGTTCTATCCACCTTTTTGCTCCCCCATGTTCAAAGCCTAGAAACGGGACAAAAACCAAAGAAGTCAAAACAAGCGAAGCAAGAAAAATATAAAAAGCATATTTTCTATAATTTAGATAATGAATCCTAGAAGTAAAAAACATTGCGATCAAACCAAACAATAAACCAAAAACTATTTGGTTAAACATTATTGAAGAAAAACGAATCCCCTCTCTGGTTAAAAGGCCGAGAGATGCAGATGAAAAAAGAAAAAAACCCGCCAATATTAAAATGGCAACAATTACCAAAAACGGTCGATCTAATTGTTTAGTTCTCATTAAAGATTATTATAACTTAATGAAAGTAGAAAGTAGAATGTTGGTTGTGGAAAGATAAACAAAAATACCAAGGTTAGACCTTGGTATTTTTGATACACTTGTTTATTTTCCAAACTATCCCAAAATTTTCACGGTCGTGAAAATTTTGGGATATATTGAATTATATATTTATGTGTTGTATAATAATTCTGTTCTTTGATATTGGATAATTGCGTTGTTTACTTTTGTAAACAACGAGGAAAGTCCGGACACTTGGTCGCTCCTCACTGCGTTCAAAACGAATTTCGAATTCAAAATTTCGAATTTCGATTAAATGTCAAATTTCAAATAAATTAATTATTAAACACGAAATTTGCTAAAGCAAATTTCGTCAAATTTAGAAATTAAAAATTTGAATATTAAAAATTTAATCGAAATTCGAAATTAGAAATTTAAATTTCGAGCGAAGCGAGGAGCGACAAAAGTAGCGGGTAATACCCGTCGAGAGTGATCTCAGAGGTGCGAGCAGAGACGCTTAAAATTGAAAAATTTTAAGAACCCTTTTGGGTTAGTTTTTATGGAAACATAAAAAGTGAAACGGCTAAATCCTTACTCGAGTGCAAGACCGTGTTGTTACACCTATTTAGGTGTAACAAAGAGTCGCTAGAGGTTGTTGGTGACAACAATCCCAGATAAATAATTATCACCCACTTTATGTGGGCACAGAATCCGGCTTATAGGTATCAAAAAACAAATTAAATCAAAACCCCGTGGTATTACCACGGGGTTTTGACTTTTTTGTTACTATTGACTATATGGCATTTATTGTGGTATATTTGTAGGTAGAAAATAAGCGTATTTTGATATAGACAATCATTTTTTGGAGGTGTACCGTGAAAAAGTTTTTCGTTTTTATTTGGCAAGTGGTGTGTTTTCTTCCTAGACTTATGTGGAAGGGGGCGAAGACAGTCGGACAAAAATTAACAGCAAAAAAAGAGAAAAAGCCCGTCAGTAAGTTTTCCACTTATTTGATCGGCTTGCTGTTCAATTTGGTCTTGATCGGAATTATCT
>Ga0209541_10016363_pt1 | contig 10969 bp, 14 predicted proteins | sample RifCSPlowO2_01_FD_184027 | JGI IMG/M metagenome (GOLD analysis project Ga0209541, IMG submission 184027) | Groundwater microbial communities from Rifle, Colorado - Rifle CSP2_plank lowO2_0.1 (SPAdes) (version 2) | ecosystem: Environmental > Aquatic > Deep subsurface > Groundwater | place... | reverse complement strand
AAGAAAGATTGCTTTTTATTCCCCGGCACTCCGCTTTAATTTAAGTGTACGCCTGTGGAAATGTTTAAATAATCTTGTATATCATTTGATATATAGTGAGATTATGCAGCCGCAGCTTCAGATTTTTAAGAAAGAGGTTTTGCGTTATCCTAGGCTCGACACTGTCCTCATGATTGAGGGCGCAATAAGAAAATCCAAAGGCGACAATACTGCAAGGGAAATCTGGCAGAAACTGCCGAAGAAAACAATGTGGCAGACCTTTCTTGCAACTCTTGATTATCTGGAATATTCCGGAAAAATCCTTGTTGAGGAAGACAGGCATGTTTCCTGGATTTGGGCGCCCAGAGAGATTGAGAAACTGAAAAAGCGCGGCCTTGTGGTGAAATGAGACAAAAGCCTGAAAGAACAAAAAGCGTTGCCTTTATTGACGCTGATTTGAGAACTGCTTTTGAAGAGCTGAAAAAAGGGAAATACGAGGAACAATGCCTTGCGATGTTCCTTAACAATGCCATTGATGCCCTGAAAGAAAATCCGCTCTGCGGAATAAAGGTTCCTTCAAAGCTCTGGCCGAAAGAATACATCCGGAAGTACTGCATTGACAACCTGCGCAAATACGATTTGCCAAATGCCTGGAGAATAATTTATACTTTGAGAGGAAATGAAATAGAAATAATTTCAGTCATAATAGAATGGCTGAGCCACAAAGATTATGAAAGAAGATTCAAGTATTAGTAGAATTCTTGCAGTGTTCTGTTCAGTTTTCCTCTTCAATCATTGCCAATGCTTTTTCATTCTCTCCCTGTTCAAGGAGCTCGAGCAGTTCCTTTACATTGCTTTTTCCGAATCCTGTTTCCGCAAGATTTTTTTCCAGCAGTTCCAATCCTATTGCGGAAACAGATTTTTTTGTTTTCTGCAGTGCGCGCAGCTCTGCAATTTTTGCCTTGAAGGAATTTGAGTCGAATTCCCTTGCAATGGAAAAAATAGCCTTTTCACCAAACTTTTTTTCAATTTCTTCAAGTGAAATATCCGAATTTGAAAGCCCTTTTGCAAGAGTTCCGGTTAACTTCAACCGCACCAATGGCTTCAAATCGTTTTTTTCCGAAAGCCAATCCGAAAGCCTTTTTTCAACTGCCTCTGTTATTTCCTGCTGTGCGGCTTCTTTGAAAACAATTTTTTCATAAAACATTTTTCTCTGCCTATGCAATGGCAGAAAATCAATTTTTTTTGTTTTAGAATCAAACAGGCAAATGCCTTTTTGCTTTTCAGATTCAAGCCTTTTCATCTGCGTAATTATCGTAGAACCCGTCAGCAAAAAAATAGAATCGTGAAGCTTTTCGGTTCCGTGCCAGTGAAGGTGCCCATCTGCAATCAAATCAAATCCTTTCGGCAAATCAGAAAGAGAAATGCTTGCAATCATTTCATCATCAAAAGGCAGGTATTCCTTTATGCTCTGGTGCAGGAGAAGAATATTCACTGCCCCTTCCAAAGGGACGGGATTCCACACGCGCAGTGCTTCAAGCGCGTGCTTTTCAGGAATTCCTCCCAAGCCGTGCACTGCGATTTTTTCTCCCTGCTTTTCCAGCACTGCAACAGCGGCGTGCAAATGAAACAGGAAGCCAGCGCTTTCAAGGACTTCAACTGCATTCCGAAAATCCTTTCCCCGATATTCGTGCGTTCCGTGAATTGCAAAAACCGGAATGCTTGCGCATTCGATTTCTTCTTTTTTTTCCTTTTTTATGCGTGTTATCATGCACGTGCTATGAGTTTTTTTTATCTGCGCAAATGCCCTGAATGCATTGTGCCAGGTTTCCTGCGAGGGGATTTCAGAATCAAACACATCCCCCAGAACAAGAATGCAGTCGGGTTTTTGTGCAATTGCAAGCTCGAGCGCGCTTTTTGCGTTTTCAAAGCTTTCTTCAAAGCGTTCAGAGCCTTTTCCAAATCCTAGATGGAAATCCGACAGCAGTGCGATTTTCATGCAGAAAAGAGTGCTTGGAAATTATTAATAATTCTTTATTTGAACTTGTTTTTTAGTTTTTGGCAGGTTCTAAAAAACCTGTCTATTTCAGGTGCAGTATGCCAGTCCCATTTTTCCGGGTTGCCTGTCCTGATTGCAATAATTCTCCTTATATACTGCGAAGGCGCTATTTCAGGAACTGAAAATGCAAACCTTTCCTTTGAATTTGTTTCAACAAAAAAATACGGCTTTTTTTTCCAAAAATTTTTCTTCAGTTCGGCGAGAGAAAGTATTTTTTTTGGCTTGAACTTTTTTTCCAGTTCCCGCACAATATCCAGTTCTATGGGAACCGCGTGCAAATGCGCGTGAGTTATGCAGCAACTCCCTTTTTTTGTTTCGGAAACAGGGCCGTGCTCAAAAAACAAGGGAGTTGAATAATTCTCTTCCAGAACAGCGCGCACTTTTTTCTGCAGTTTTTCGAGTTCGGAAAACATGCTTTTCGGAATTGCGGCAATTGAAATGAAATGCTTTTTTGGCGCAATCAGCAAATAGCCCTCGACAATCTGCCCGATTGTCGGGAAAACAACAAAATTTTTTGATTCAAAAAGAATCCTATTGCCAATATTCCTGCCTTTAAAGTTATCCGCTCCCCCCTCAACAAAAGCGCAATAAGCGCAATCGGTTTTTTCAGCCATTTTTGATTCCCTTTATTCAAACAGGATTTTCCGCTTTTTCACGAATTCTTTCCCTGCTTCTTTCAGGAGTTCTTTTCCCTTTGCAGTAATGGAATAAACCTCGCGGTTTGCATCTGTTTTTTTTGAAACAAAGCCCCTGCCTTCCAGCTTGTACAAAACAACATAAGCCGTAACATTTCCGGGCCTGAAGCCGAATCTTTTTTTGATTTCAGCGCGGATTGCATACGCGTGCGAGGGCTTTTTTTTCAGAATCCCTAAAATGTAAATCCAGAGCAGTTCAACCCCGAGCTTTTCGCGCAGGCGCGCCATTTCCCTGCTTTGAGCAACATTCATGCTATGTATTTGAAAAGAAAAAATTAATAATGCCAGAGTTTCGAAGGCAGCTGAAGGCGGTTTTTTTATCTGCACAACAGGAATGTTTAAATAAACATGCGTGAATCATATTTCACATATGAAAGAGGATAATTATCACTTATTCTTCGGAATGTTTTCCAACAGGCTGAAAATCGACATTATAAGTGAATTGTCGCAGAAGCCCATGGAAGTGAACCTGCTTTCAAGGCGTTTAAAACAGGAAAGAAGCAAGGTTTCCCATGCTCTGCTTGTCCTTAACAAATGCCATCTTGTTGAATCCGAAAAAAAAGGCAAGAACAGGCTTTATGCTATTAACAAGGAAACAATTGCCCCGCTTTTGACTCTGGCTGACAAGCATGTTTCAAAATACTGCAAAAACTGCTGGGCGAAAAACAACGGAGGCTGATTTTTTTTGGCTAAAAAAAATGCAAATTGTTTTAAGTGCAATGCCTCGAGCAAGGAAAGCGTTTTGCTTAAGGCAGAACTGGAAGGCGCGGATATTTTTGTTTGCGCGCAGTGCCTTCCAATGATAATCCACGGCGGATGAAATGCCTGAAAAAATTAACGAAAGAATAGTTATAAGGAGCGTGAAAAAATGATTTGTACTGAAAAAACAGAGGTATACAGCAGAGTGGTCGGATACCTGAGGCCTGTGCAGGCCTGGAATCTCGGAAAACAGGAAGAATTCAGGGACAGAAAAATGTATAACGAAAAAAAAGCGCTTGCCAGCGTTTAATTGCATTGCAACAATAAATTGGAATTCTCTTGACAGGATAAATCGGGTGTGCGGATGGCAAAAACAGCAAAGATTGAGTATGCTGAAGATGCGTGCATCGGCTGCCTTGCCTGCACTACTGTTTCAAGCAACTGGGTGCGGTGCGATGCCAAGGTAAAGCCGTTGAAGACAAAAATCAGTTATAAAGAAATAAAAGAAAACAAAGAGGCCGAAAGCATCTGCCCTGTGCAGGCAATAAAAGTCATTGAATAAGAACCATGCAAGAGGGGTTAGATGAACGAATTTGCAAGCTTTTTGATAACATTCAGGGAAACGCTTGAAATGGCGCTCATTGTCGGAATAATTCTGGCTTATCTGGTGAAAATAAAAAAGCCCGAATACCACAAGACTGTTTATGTAGGCGTTGGAGCCGGAATCATTGCGAGCGTCATAACTGCAATTGCATTCAATTCAATTGCAGGCGGTTTTACGGGCGCTGCAGAACAATTGTTTGAAGCAGTAACAATGCTTTTTGGCGCCTTTTTAATAACAGTCATGATTGTCTGGCTGATGCGCTGGAGAAATGTTGCAAATAATCTTCGGCATAAAGTAAAGGAAGAGGTTTCCCACGAGCACAGAACCGGATTGTTTTTGCTTGTTTTTTTTTCAATTTTCAGGGAAGGCGTTGAAACAGTTATTTTTCTCGGAACTACTGGTTTCACAGCCGGCTCTTATTCCCTGATTGGCTCTGTCGGAGGCATTGCACTTGCAGTGTTTCTGGGCTTTTTGCTTTTTGTTGAAATGGTTAAAATAGATTTAAGGAAAGTATTCCTTGCAACAAGCATATTGCTTGTTTTTTTTGCAGCCGGGCTGGTTGCGCATTCAGTGCATGAATTCCAGGAGGCAGAGGCGCTTGCAATCGGCACTGAAGAAGCCTGGAACATAAACCCGCCAGTGAATCCCGACGGCACATATCCTTTGCTGCATGAGGGCGGCGCAATCGGAAGCATTGCCAAGGGCCTGTTCGGATACAATGGCAATCCTTCCCTGCTTGAAGTGCTAAGCTATGCCGCATATCTCGGAATAATAGGCGCAATTATTATTTTTAACACCAAAATCAAGCCGAAAGGCAGCAAAATTCCTGCTGAAAACAGGATTGGCAAATAAAAAACAAAAATGCAGTGCGTGGTGCAAATTGGCTGAAAAGAAAATAAACGAAAAAATGACTGTGCGCGAGGTCTGCACAAAATGGCCGCAGGCAAAAAACGTTTTCCAAAGGCACGGCCTGATGGAATGCGGCGGGCCGCAAGGGCCTGTAGAGCCGATAGATTTTTTTGCGCGTGCCCACAAAGTAAATTTGGAAAAACTGCTGAACGAACTGAATGATTCTGCCAAAAGCGCGGCTTCTTTTAAGGAAACCGTTGCCGAAGCAAGGCAATTCGGCTATGAAAAATTTTTGAAGGCGGCAATTCTTGTAATTCTCTCCGTAGGGTGCGCTCTCGGCGCTTTTATGATTTTTGGGATCGGAAGCAGCAGGAGTTTTGAACTCGGATGGGACAGCATTTTGCAAATGCACGGGCATGCACAGATTTTTGGATGGATTGGATTGTTCATAATGGGCATTGCATATTTTGTAATGCCAAAATTCAAAAACACTGGCTTGTTCAGGCACGGACTGGGTGAAGCAAGCTTTTGGATGATGCTTATCGGGCTAATATTAAGGAGTGTCGCACAGCCGAATGCAGTTAATTTTTTGAATTCCGCCCTGCTTGTTTTTTCGGCTTTTTTGGAGCTCGCCGCAGCCTGCATTTTTGCGATTGTGCTCTGGAATGTGATAAGAAAAAGCACTCAAGAAAAAGAGCATTTTGAAAAGTTTGCAATTGCAGGCGCTTTTTGGTTTGTCGTGCTTGCTTTGCTGAATCTTTTTGCGGCAGTGCAAATGGCTTTTGCAGGGCAGTTTCTTGTTCCTCAAAACATTGACAATGCAATTATTCACACAGGCCTGCTTGGGTTTGCGGCTTTAATGATTTTTGCCGTGGCTTCAAGAACACTGCCGGCTTTTATGGGGCTGAAGGAATCAGGCAAAAGAGCCCTGGATTTTTCTTTTTTTGCCATGAATTTCGGCGTATTGTTAATGCTGTTGAATTTAATGGGCCTGCTGGGAAGCTTTGCTTCTGCAATTGCGGCACTGCTTGAATTTGCCGCGGCTGTTTCTTTTGTTTTTGGAATAAGACTGTTTGCAAAGCCGGAAGTGGATTTAAGCCGGGAGAGCCTTGACAGGAGCTATGAAAAATTTGTAAAGGTTGCATTTGCCTGGCTTTTGTTTTCCTCTGCAATGCTTTTCATTATTGAATTTTACAAATTCGTCACAGGCGCCGCGGTAGAACACGCCTTTGTCGGCGCATACAGGCATGCATTGACAGTTGGTTTTGCAAGCATGATGATTTTTGGCTATGCAACAAGAATAATCCCTGTCTTTAAGGGAGTGGAAATTCACAGCAAAAAACTCATTAACGCGACTTTTTGGCTTGTCAACATTGGAAACATTTTCAGGGTTGCCGGGCAGATTTTTGCAGGGTTTTTTGGAGGAATTTTTTTTGCAGCCATAGGAATTTCCGGCTTCATAGAATTGGCTGGAATTATTGCATTCGGATTTAATATCTGGAAAACCCTTGGCAAAGAATACGAAGAAACAAAGCCCGTTGCATTGAAAAAAGAAAAAATCCAGAGAACTGCGCCCAAAATAAGCCCGGACGAGATAAACAAGAATACAATTGTTTTCGATGTTTTGGAGTCCTATCCGAATGCCCTTGATTTTTTTGTAAGCCGCGGCTTTGGCACTCTGCGCAACCCTGTTTTGAGGAACACTGTTGCAAAAGCCACTTCAATTGGAAAGGCGTGCAGGCTGCACGGCATTGCAGCCGAAGAATTTATCAAAGAATTAAAAAAAAATATAAAAGGCGGCTGAATGGCTTTAAGAAAAAAAATCAAAAGCCAAAGCAAAAACAAAGTTTTGATTGTGCAGAATTCTGAAAGCGAAGGCCCGGGACTGCTGCTTGAGGCAATTAAAGAGCACGGCATTAAGTTCAATATTATTGATTTGAACAAAAAGCAGGAGCTGCCTTCGCCAAGCCATTATTCAGCCCTGATTGTTTTGGGCGGCCCAGACAGCGCAAACGACAAAACAAAAAAAACCATTGCTGCTTTGAAAGCAATAAAAGAGGCTCTTGATTCAAAAACCCCGTTTTTGGGAATCTGCCTCGGAATGCAAATGCTTGTGAAGGCATGCAATGGAAATGTTTTCAAAAGCCGAATAAAAGAAATTGGATGGAGAAGCCATGACAAACAATTTTTCCGTGTTTTTTTGACAAAAAAAGGCAAAGCAGACGCATTATTCAAAGGCATAAAATCCCCGGTAAGAATATTCCAGCTTCACGGAGAAACAGTAAAACTGAAAAAAGGAATGCGGCTTTTGGCGGAAGGCAGGCACTGCAAAAACCAGGTCGTCAAAATCGGAAGCAATGCCTATGGGATACAGGGGCATTTGGAGCTCAGCCAAAAAATGTTCAAAAAATGGATTGCAGAAGACACTGATCTGCGCCTGCTTGATTCGGCTTTGCTGAAATCGGATTATGCCGAAATAAGAAGCAGGTATGAACGCACAGGAAAAAAAATGATTGAAAACTTTTTAGGAACAGCCGGGCTGATAACGCCCCGATAAAATGAAAAGAGTTTTTTTCATGAAAAAAATTGTTTTTGCCGAAGTCGAGGAATGGGAGCAAGAGCCCATCCAAAAAAATTTGCCAAAAAATTTCAATGCAAGGCTGCTGCACGAATCAATAAACGAATTAACGCGCAAAGAGCTTGAAAAAACCAGGATTCTCTCAATATTTATTTATTCAAAAATTGACAGGGCAATGCTGGAAAAAATGCCTTTGCTCGAGGCAATAGCCACAAGATCCACGGGAACAGACCACATTGATTTGGAAGAGTGCAGAAAAAGGGGAATAAAAGTCTACAATGTTCCAACTTACGGCGAAAACACTGTTGCAGAGCACACCTTTGGATTGATTCTTGCGTTAAGCAGGAAAATATACCAGGCAATCAACAGGGCAAAAAAAGGGGATTTTTCAGTTGCAGGCCTGCAGGGCTTTGACCTGAAAGGAAAAACAATCGGCATTATCGGCATGGGCAACATTGGAAAGCACGTTGCAAGAATAGCAAAGGGATTTGGAATGGCGATTATTGCCTTTGACATTGAAAAAAACCAAAAGCTCGCAAAAAAACTCGGCTTTAAATATGCCGGATTTGATTTTCTTCTGCAGAATTCCGACATAGTCACACTGCACGTGCCATACAATAAAAACACGCACCACCTGATAAACAGGCAAAACATTGGCAGAATTAAAAAAGGCGCAATAATCGTGAACACTGCGCGTGGCGGCCTGATTGAAACAAATGCGCTGATAAAAGCCCTTGAAAGCCACAGGATAAGCTCTGCCGGGCTTGATGTGCTGGAAGAGGAAACGCTTGTAAAGGAAGAGAGCCAGTTGATTTCAAGCAAGCTTCCGAAAAAACAAAGCCTGAAAGTGGTTTTGGAAAACCACGTGCTCATGGGAAAAGAAAACGTGCTGATAACCCCGCACAACGCGTTTAATTCAAAAGAAGCGATTGAAAGAATAATAAAAACAACAATAAAAAATATTGAAAAGCACCTGAAAGCCAAAGCCGAAACAAAAGTTTTATAAGCATAAAACACCTTATTTTTAACAATATTTTATGGCTGTAAAATAGGTGGTTTTTTGGGTGGAGGAAAAGAAATCCGGGTTGCGGTTGCGGGAGTGGGGAACTGCGCTTCTTCGCTTATTCAGGGTGTGGAGTATTACAAGAACGTTACTGATTCTGATGCCTTGGTTTCAGGTTTGATGCACAATGTTTTTGGAGGCTATAAAGTAAGCGATGTTAATTTTGTTGCTGCCTTTGACGTTGACAGGAGAAAGGTCGGCAAGCCCCTGAACAAGGCAATGTTTGAAAAGCCGAACAACACAATAACTTTTCAGGAGCAGATTCCTAATTGGAGCGATGTGATAGTAAAAAAAGGCCCTGTTCTTGACGGTGTTGCGCCGCATATGTTTGAATATCCTGAGGAACAGAGTTTCAGGGTTGATGAAAAGCAGAAGCCTGTTGATGTTGTAAAAGAGCTGAAAGACAGCAAGGCGGATATTTTTGTCAATTATATGCCTGTCGGAAGCCAGAAGACAGTCGAATTTTATGCGCAGGCGGCGCTTGATGCGGGCTGCGCTTTTGTCAATTGCATGCCTGTTTTCATTGCTTCAAATCCGGAGTGGGCGAAAAAGTTTCAGGAAAAGGGTCTTCCTGTCTGCGGCGACGATTGCAAGTCGCAGGTTGGCGCCACTATTGTCCACAGGGTTCTTGCAAAATTGTTCAGCGACAGGGGAATGAAAATAAAGCACAGCTATCAGCTGAATGTCGGTGGAAACACTGATTTTTTGAATATGAAAAATCTTGACAGGCTGAAAAGCAAAAAAATAAGCAAGACCGAATCAGTTGAAAGCCAGCTGCCGATAAAAATGTCCTGGGACGACCTGTATATAGGCCCGAGCGACTATGTCCCTTTTTTGAAGGACAACAAAATCTGTTTTTTGCGCGTTGAAGCAAGCCAGTTCGGGGATGTTCCAATGAATCTTGAATTGAGGTTGAGCGTTGAAGACTCTCCGAACAGTGCAGGAGTAGTAATCGACGGCATAAGGGCAACAAAAATCGCTTTGGACAGGGGCATTAGCGGGCCTTTGATTTCCATAAGCAGCTATATTTTCAAGCATCCGCCGCAGCAATTCCCGGATTCTGTTGCCAAAGAAATGGTTGAAGATTTTATCAAGGGGGCAAGGGAACGCTAGGATTCAAATCATACAAGAATTTTATGTGTTCCGGCAGTTCTCCAAGAATATTTTTTTCTTTTTTAATTTTTATCAGTGCGAACAAAAGTTCGAGGGGCACTGCTGTTTCGCTTCTTCTATAGTGCTCTATCTGCCTGTTGCTGTATTTTTTCACTGTAAGCCTGTTAATCTCGAATGCAAGCATTCTGTCAGTTCCGAAAGCGTTTTTCAATTCGGCTATCAACAAGCAAACAGGCTTGGCTTTTGTCCTGCCGAATTTTGAAATTGCAATAGCGGCTTCTTCAAGCGGTTTTTGTTTTTCCGGATTAAAATAACCAAGGTTTCTGTAGAAATTTATTATTGAAATCTGCCCAGATATTGCAAGATGCAATTTTTTCTTCCCGTCCTTGGATCCCAAGTGCTTGTCATAATTTCCGATTTTCGAAGTGCTGACTCCAAAACCAGCTAATAATTCTTTGATTTGTGAAAAGAAATAAATTGCGTTCTGCAAAAACTTTTCGCTTTTGACCATGAATAATGCTATTTGGAAAGAGCATGGGTGCGGGCGCTTTTTTGGCTTGCTTCCTTCAAATGTAAAAAAAGCCCTCAAAAACTCGCTTTTGATTTCTTTGCTTCCATTCATTATCCACTGCGGAACAAGAAATTCTTTTTCGGTTTTGTTGCCAGCGGGAACACCGGCAAGAATCAAAATTCTTGCAACTGTTGCATTGTGTACAACTGCTTTATACGGCTGCTTTTTGAAATACCCTGCTTTTGGGAAGTATGCCTGTATTCTGCCTTCTGTGCCAAATATTTTCCTAACCAGATTCAGGAACCATTCACATTCCGCCCGATTGCTCGAATAAAGCACTATTTTTCTGGTGCGCGGCCTTCCATCGCTTGTGTACCAGTCAATGTGCCCGTCAGTCATTAAAGCCGCGGCAATTGCCGCAAGCTCAGGCGAAGCATACAAAGGCAATATTCTCTTTGCAAATTCTTGGCTTTTTTTTGTAATGCCTGGAAATTCTTTTGCCAGCTTGTTCAAATCAACAATTGCTTCAGCCATCTTAATCGTATAAAATATGTTTTTGGAATTTAAACCATTTTTGAGAGCGGGTTTCCGCTGTTCCAAAATTAATTAATGCGATTTAAAAAAACTTTGATTCTAATTCTAACAGGCTTTTATGCTATACACTGCAAGGCAGAGATTTGAAAAATTATCCATAAAAATAGGCATTGCCTGCAGCAAAATTCCCCTTTCAGCAAACCAGTGGACAATAATTTCAATAATTCCCGCTATCGCGGCTTTTTATTTCTTAACTAAGGAACAGTTTCTTTTCGGGGCAGTTCT
>Ga0209541_10016362_pt1 | contig 10970 bp, 11 predicted proteins | sample RifCSPlowO2_01_FD_184027 | JGI IMG/M metagenome (GOLD analysis project Ga0209541, IMG submission 184027) | Groundwater microbial communities from Rifle, Colorado - Rifle CSP2_plank lowO2_0.1 (SPAdes) (version 2) | ecosystem: Environmental > Aquatic > Deep subsurface > Groundwater | place... | reverse complement strand
CCTTCTTGTTCTAATTCATTAAGTCTTTTCATGGTTAATGAAGCAATATAAGATTTTAACTCCTCATTTAAATTAAAAAGAGCATTTAACTTTGGGTTGCTTTTGTACTCTCTAAAGAGATTATTTTCATTTGAGGCTATTTCCATAATATTTGATAAGTTTAATAAAACTATATTCTTATTTATCTCTTGGTCAAATTTATTATTAATATTTTGTTTTATAATATTAATCCGATTTAGAATATTTTCATTATTTTCTTTTATCTTTCTGCCAAAGTATTCAAAAGCTCTTTCATTAGAATTTTCTTTCCTATACCTATCTTGTTGTGGTGGGGCAATAATTCCTTGCGGTTGTGCAGTTCTTTGCGCTTCTTCAGCCTTAATTTGATTAAGGTATATTCTTCTATCCTTTAAATATTTAATAAGTAAAACTTTAGTAGATTCATAATTAATATTATCTGATGACTGTCCCATTATTCCAAGATTTAATTTTCTTAGATTTTCTAAATCATCTTTCATAAGCTCTTTTTCTTCTGGGCTTGAAGATTTGATTATTTTCTTCTTTCTTTTGTAAAGCGAATTATTCTCTGCAGAGAGTATTCCTTTTATCTTTTTAAGAATAGTTTCTAAATCTGCCTTATTATTTATGAAAGCAGATATCAATCCTTCAATAACACCTGTATTTCTTTTTATGCTCTCTAAAAAATTCTGTCCCTCTTTTGTCCTTCCTACTCCAAAAGATTCTTTTAACTCTTTTCTTTTCTTGATGGCATTTATCCCTCTTTCTATAAGCCCTGGTGAGCTTCCTTCAGAGCCTCCTTCTGACGAGCCTATTCCAAGCAATCCCTTAGCAAAGTAATACAGCGCTGCAATTATTGCGACAGCCATGCTTAGTGACACAGAAGAGCTGTAAAACCAGTTGCTATTCTCAATCAAGCCAAGGAACATTAAAATCAGCAAAAACAGGATGAAGAATATGAATCCCTTGAAGAATGGGGGAACCTCCATCTTATATGCCAGTATGATGAATGCAATGACCATCCCTATGACAACAATGCTTCCAATAAGCGACTGGCCCTGGCTGAGTATCTCCCCCGGAAAAAATGCAGCTGACATAAAAGCAATTATCCCTGAAAGAGCCCATGAAAATTTCTTGAAAGTCTCATTCTTGTTAAAGACAGTCTGGAGTATGAACAGCAGGAACAGGAATATCATTATCCTGAGGAAGAAGCCGGCAGTTTCATCATTGCTCAGGGCATAGCCAAAAACAGGGCCTGCAATTCCGTTGATTAAAATGTTCATGACACCTTTCATTGCGTTTGACAAATGCTCGACAGAGCCGCTGAAGGGGTCTGTAGCTGCCCCGGTTATTGAATTATTGTAAAATCCCAAGCCTCCAAAAATAGCCAAAGCCAGAAAACTGAATGCTACAAAGTAAATGAAGCCAACATTCTCTTTTTTACGCATAACTACTAAGAACAAAAAAGTATATATAAACATTTTCTTTTAAATAATCATGCCATCATACGATCAGATAGGGAATATTGCAGTGTTCAATGAAAAAATAACTAAAGAAAAGGCAAAATCTTTCTTGAATAACAGGATAAAGACGGTTGCATACAAGTCAGGGAAATATTCAGGAAGATTAAGAACTCCAAGGATAACAATACTGGCAGGGGAAAAAACAAAGGAAACTATCCATAAGGAAAGTGGCTGTTTATTTAAATTGAACATAGAAAAATGTTATTTATCAGTTAGAAGCTCAAATGAAAGATTAAGGATTGCAAGGCAGGTTAAGAATAACGAATCTGTTCTTGTCATGTTCAGTGGAATCTCTCCATTTCCATTGGTTATAGAAAAGCACTCAAGTCCAAAGGAGGTTTATGCAGTGGAAATAAGCAGGGAATGCAATAAATATGCAGGAGAGAATTTAATAATCAACAAATCCAGAAAAATCAGGCTGTTTCAGGGGGATGTCAATAAAGTTCTTCCAAGAATAAAAAAGAAATTTGACAGGATATTGATGCCTCATCCAACACAGTCTTTCTCTTACCTGAGCATTGCATTAAGATATATAAAAAAGAATGGGACTGTTCATTTCTACTCATTCGGTCAGGAAAAAGAAATCAAGGATATAAAGAACAGGATTTTATCATATTCCAAGAGAATCAGGATAAAAAAAGTTGTGAAATGCGGAAATTCCGCCCCTTACACTTACAGGCTGTGCTTTGATTTAAGAGTAATCTAGGCAGCAATCATCATTTCTTCTTCAGATCCTTTAATTAAGTTCCAATCCAGTTTTATTAATTGCTTTATGGCAGGATTGTTTGTATTTAATTTGTATAAGTCAGATTTTCCCCTCTTTTTGTTTTTATGACTATCTTATTCTTTTCTAATTTATCCAAAAAAGTCTGCAAAGTGGAATAGCTTAGTCCAGAGTTCTTAGCTATTTCTGTAATGGGTATCAAATAATTGATAAGTCATTAAAAAATCCAATACTTTCACGACTGGATTATTCCTGGATAATTCATTGAATATATTTTCTTTTTTCATGCTTTTAACCTTGCTATAACATAAATCTCATTGCTTCTCTTCTTGCTTGCTCTTGGCTTGAATACCTTGACATAGCCAAATTTTTTCCCAAGTTTTTTTACATACTCCTTTAATCCTGGATTGTCAAAAATCTTGACCAGGAAATTTCCTCTTGGCTTTAACACTTTTTTTGCAATCTCAAATGACCTGTAGCACAGGTCCATGCTTTTCTCATTGTCTAATTCTTTTATTCCGCTCAATCTCGGGGCTAAATCTGAGATTACCACATCAAAATTATCTCCAATATCCCCGAAAATTGAATCATCATAGACATCTTTACTGATAAATTTAAAATTTAATCCTTTTACTTCTTTTACATCAATGCCATAAGCATCACAGTTTAATTTGATCAGATACTGAACCCACGATCCGGGATAGCACCCTAAGTCAAGAACCTTGTCCTTATTCTTTATGATTTTAAACCTGTTGTTTATCTCCTGAAGTTTGTAAATGGATCTTCCAAGAAAACCCTCCCTTAATGCCCTTAATGTATGCTTGTCTTTCATAATCCAATGTCCAGAATATTTTTCTTTATCTTCACTGCTGAAGGTGCATCTCCTCCGTGCCAGCTTAGCTTAGGCCTTGTCTTGAACGGGTAAATTCTCTCTGAAGTGTCATCCATGATGATTCCAGCGCCTTTTATATCTGGCAGGTTGTTGATGTAGGTTAATATGTCAGAAGTAAGATAAGTCTGCATTATTGAATTCAATGCTTCTATGTCAAATTTTGCAGTGACCTTGTAGCTTATCACAATGTCCGATTGCGTTAAAACATCTTTGTGGATTTCCCCCGGCTGCTGGGTTGCCATGACCAAAGAAATTCCGGGCTGCCTTCCTTCTCTTAATATCTGCACTAAGGCATCTGTTGCAGGGGTTTTTCCCTCTTTGGGCAAAAGCTCATGGCTTTCATCCAAGAATATCCAAACCATCGGAAAATCCTGCTCTTCTTTGATTAGAAAATGCTCTCCTGCCTGAATCCTAGACATCTCCTCTTTTTTCCTTTCAGTCATCCTTTCCTGTAGTAATTTCTTGCATAAAATCCCGGTTACCAGTGCTTTTACATTGAAATCATCATAGCAGCTTGTGTCAAGAATTGAGACTTGTCCGCCTTTTATTATCTCTTTTATATCTCCCGCGCTTTTATTGAATATTCCCCATGATTTTGCAGCTTCAAATCTGTTTTCTGTTGCATTCCTTGCTTCTTGGTTTGATTTCTTGTCTTTTTTTATTGCATTTATTATCTCATCAATGCCATAATTCCCATCTAAATCAGAAATTATTCTTTCTATTAATACTCCTATTGGTTCATTAATGCTCAAGCTGAAAACATTGCACCAGTCATTTGCGCTTAATTCATTTGGCTTTATTGAAAAAGAAAAATCAGTCGGGATTCCCTTGTCTTTGTAATCCTTGAATTTCCCGATAGGAGTGTAGACATTTACATTCAATCCTTGTGGCTTTAAGTTCCATTCTCTCAGTTCATCTTCCTGCCTTGAATTTGGATATTTCATGCTCCAGAATATCCCCATCGTGTCTATCATCAATATCGCAAGATTTTTTCTTATGTCTTCAGGCAGGCTGGACATTTCTTCAGCCATTACGGATAATGAATAGCTTTTGCCGGATCCTTTTTTGCCTGAAATCAAAATTATGTGGCTTGTTGCAACGTCAAGCATAATTCTGTTGCTCAAAGAGCTGAACTGCCCCATCTTGACATACTGCCTTCCGAGAAAGATTAGTCCTTTATCGCCTAACTCTCTCAGTTGACTGTCATCCCTTCCTATAATAATGTCATAATCCATTGTTAATCATCTCTTTTACCCTTTCTTTAAAATCATTGGATATCATTAAATTATCTTGTGCAATCTTTGCAGAATAAACATAATGATAATCCACATCCTCTCTCGAAGAGACTCCTGCATTGAAATAATTCACATATTTTCTTTCCATTTTTCCTTTCTTGTTTAATTCATCTAAAACAACTGAGATGGCAAAATGCCTTTTTTCCTTGAGGCCTAATTTAAACAGCAAAGCCCTTGCAACATGAAACATAGCATAATAGCTTTTTATGATGCTCCACTTATAATCTTTGTCATCAAAAGTTTTTTTTGCCTTTTCAAAGTCATATTCAGATTCTTCTATTTCTTTTTTTATCAGTTCTTTGTCTGGCTCTATTTTTGTTAAATACCCTTTTTCCAGACATTCATTTATATTCATTTTACACTTCTATCTTGTCCTTTTCAACTCTTTCATAAAATGCCGCGTCTTTTTTCCCCATATTGGCCCATTCTAAATCATTAAATATTTGTAATGTTATCTTTTTGTTTAATTTCTTGCTTAATCTATTAATATCATCAATTATCTCATGCCTTTTTACATTTCCAATGATTAGCAAATCAACATCGCTTTCCTTGGAATCTTCCCCCCTTGAACAGCTCCCGTATAAATAAATTTTGATGTTGTTTCTTTTGCTTAAGTAATTTAATTCCTGGATTTTGATGATATTGCTTAAGATTTTGAATTGTTTTAGAATTGCATTCTCTTTGTTTAATCTGTATAATTTAGAGACCCCCTCAATTTTTACATTGACAAAATTGTTTTTTTCAAGGTAATTGAGCCATTTTATCAGGGTTGCCTTGGCTATCTTTATCTTGTTTCTTATCTTTGTTTGTGATAACTCCTCATCATTGTCTATTAGAAAGATGATTATATTGACTAAACTCTTATTGCCTAATAGTTCATTTATTTTTACCATTTAGTTCAATAGATTATACTATTATCTAATTATTTAAACCTTTTTATCATATCAATAAAGCTTTTAAATTGGACAAATAAGTAAAAACTATGAATCCGTTATATTGGATACTGATAATTCTTGGGGTAATCATTCTTTACATTATCATAGCATATAACTCTTTGATTATTCTTAGAAACAGGATAAATAATGCTTGGTCGCAGATAGATGTCCAGTTAAAAAGAAGATATGACCTTATTCCAAACCTGATTAACACAGTCAAGGGTTACGTGAAGCATGAAAAGACAGTCCTGACAGAATTGACAAAGGCAAGATCCCAATTAATCTCAGGCTCAATGGACCAGAAGGCAAAAGCTTCAAACCAGATAACCGATGCATTGAAATCAATTTTTGCAGTTGCGGAAAATTATCCTCAGCTGAAAGCAAATGAGAATTTCAAGATGCTGCAGGAGGAACTGTCAGGAACAGAATCAAAGATTGCATATGCAAGGCAGTTTTACAATGATAGTGTAATGTCATTTAATAATAAGATTCAGACATTTCCGTCAAAAATAATAGCAGGAGCGTTTAATTTCAAGGATAGGGAATTTTTCAAGACAGAAGAGTCTGAGAAGAAAAACATAAAAGTAGAATTTTAAAGATGTATTCTGAGATAAGCTCAAACAAGTGGAAATCAGTATTGCTCTTCATAGGATTCTTCATCTTTATAGGATTATTGGCATTTGCAATCAACTTGATATTTTTTCAGGGTTATGTCTTTATCATATTTGCCGCAATAATTGCAGTAGTTTTTGCATTGATTAGCTATTATTCTGGGGATAAAATAGTTTTAGCTATGTCTCACGCAAGGGAAGCGAATAAAAAAGACCATACTTATCTGATTAATACGGTTGAGGGATTAGCCATAGCTGCTGGAATTCCTAAGCCAAAAGTTTATGTAATTCCTGGAGCCCAGATAAATGCATTTGCCTGTGGAAAAAACCCAAAAACAGCATCGGTTGCAGTTACAGAAGGATCTTTGCAGAAATTGAACAGGCAGGAATTGGAGGGAGTGATTGCTCACGAACTTTCTCACATCAAGAATTATGATATTCGAGTAATGGTTCTTGCCTCTGTTTTGGTTGGTATAATAGTATTCACGAGCGAGATAATGTTAAGAAGTTTCTTGTTTGGAGGCATGAATTCAAACGATAACAGGGGGGGGAGAGCAAATTTGATTTTTATTGTCATTGGGATTGTTTTGCTGATTCTTGCGCCAATAATCGCCCAGATGATCAAGTTTGCCATCTCAAGAAAAAGGGAATATCTTGCAGATGCTTCTGGCGCATTATTGACTAGATATCCAAAAGGCTTGGCGGATGCTCTAAGAAAAATAAAAAATGACACTTCTGAATTAAAAGTTGCCTCGAATGCAAACGCGCACATGTACATCTCAAACCCTTTCAAGAAGAAACAATGGTTTGCAGAATTATTCTCAACGCATCCGAATGTTGACTCAAGAATTCAGAAGTTAGAATCAATGTAAAAAATTTATTTACGATTCAAAATTAGATTAATGTTCTTGAAAAAAGTTTCAGCATTTTTTAGAAACCTATAAGCAAGAAACCCACACTCCTTTAGGTCTGAGTTGAATTGCTGGGAAATTCTTAATAAAATTCTTTTATGCTGATATAAGAGAGTTTACATTACCAGTATAAGGAAGTTTCTATTCTAAATAGAAATATTTATAAAAGATAAAATATTGTATAAAATATGACATCAAGAGAAGATTTAAAAAAAATAATAATTTCACAAAAAGAATGGATAGAATCAATTGATAAAGGAATAACCAGAGAACAACTCAGCAAAATAGATTTGAAAAAATCTTTTGCTTTAGTCATAACCGGAATAAGAAGGTGCGGAAAAAGTACATTATTAAATCAAATTTTAAGAAATCAAAAGAATTTTTACTATTTAAATTTAGAGGATACAAGGCTTGAAGATTTTAAATTAGATGATTTTAATAGGGTAGATCAAATTTTCCAGGAATTATATAGTCCTAACGGGACTTATTTTTTTGATGAAATACAAAATATTGAAAAATGGGAGAAATTTATTAGATTTTTAGTGGATAGAAAAAAAGAAGTAGTAATAACTGGTTCTAATGCTTCTTTATTAAGTAAAGAACTTGGAACAAAGCTTACAGGAAGGCATATAAATTATGAGTTATTTCCATTCTCTTATTCGGAATTTCTGGAATTTTTCGATGAAAAACCAGGTAAGGAATCATATCTAAAATACTTATATAAGGGGGGATTTCCAGAATTTTTAAAAAAAGACGATATAACCATCTTGCACGAACTATTAAAAGATGTATTGATGAGGGATATTGTTAACAGATTTGGGGTAAAGAATACCTCAACATTAAAAAAATTATCTATATATTTATTAAGTAATGTTGGAAAAGAATTTTCATGCAACTCTATAAAAAAGATGCTTGAAGTAAAATCTGTCCAGAGTATTATAGACTATGTATCTTATTTGGAAGATTCCTATTTAATTTTTACTATCCCAAGATTTAGTTATTCTTACAAAAAACAACAAGTTAATCCTAAAAAAGTTTACTCTATAGATAATGGACTTTCTTATACTAATTCAATTTCTTTTTCTAAGGATAAAGGAAAAATGTTGGAAAATAACGTATTTATACACTTAAGAAAAAAATACAAAGAGATATTTTATTTTCAAGAAGACAAAGAATGCGATTTCATAATTAAATATAGGGAAAAGATTATTGCAGCAATTCAGGTTTGTTATGAATTTAATGAAGATAATAAGGATAGGGAAATAAAGGGGTTGTTAGAAGCTCTAAAAAAATTCAAGTTAAAAGAAGGGTTAATTTTAACATACGATCAAGAGGATGAATTTAAGATTGAAGAGAAAAAAATAACAATAAAACCCGTTTGGAAATGGTTATTGGAATAATCAATGTAAAAATCCCATATATTGAAATTCTTTCATGAACTTTGATTTGGACATATGCAACTCTTTTGGCAATTTTTCAGATAACTCCTTCCTCTTGTCCTCTCTCCTGTTGTTTATCCATATCTTCAGGATTCTTGAATTTCTTTTATAATTAACATATTTATTATCAAATTTATCTTTGGAAAAAGCCACCCCAAGATTCATTAATACATTTTCATAAACCAAAAACCTCCAGTACTGCCATCTTTTTATCCTGCCCCTGAAAACATCAGCCTTGCTCAAATAGTCATAGGCATCTCTTAATATTTCATTCTTGTATTCATAAGGAATATTCTCCTCAAGCCACAAGAAAACTTCATCAAGATTTTCATCAAGCAATTCAATGGATTTTAATATCTCATCCTGGCTTTTTGTCTTAAATATGTTCTTCAGCGCATTAAGGATTGTTTCTTTCTTGTCCCTTAATGATATCTCATCATTGCTTATCATCAAGAGTTCAAGGTCATTTATCGCGCTTCTTGCGTCTCCCTTTGAGTTGACAGCTATTTTTTTCAGGTGTTCCTCATCAACCTGCTTGTTTTCATTATTAAGAATGTTCTTCAAAATCTTCATGACATTAAGGTAATTTAGCCTTTCAAATTGTATCAATTCGCAGTTCTTTCTTAAGTCTTTGAATTTTGGATCAGATATTTCATTTCCGATTATAATTATGGGATGGCCTGAATCTTTTATGATGCTTATTATCTCCTGTATTGCCCCCCTGTCATCTCTGTTCAGCCCATCTATTTCATCTATTAGTATTATCTTCCCTTTTGAAAACAAGCTCTGCTGTCTTGAAGAGCTTCCCACAGTTTCGTTAATTTGTTCTTTGTTCCTGAAATTGGAGGCATTAATCTCAATAATCTCATAATTTAGATTATGGGCTAAGGTATAAATGGAAGAGCTTTTACCAACTCCAGGAACCCCATAAATAAGAACAGCTTTTTTTTCATTAACAGCTTTTTTTAATTTAGATATAGCCAAGTCTTGTCCTATAATATCTCTTAAACTTTTTGGCTTGTATTTATTTAACAGCATATTACCTGTAAAACCGATATATATATATATGTTTGTTGCTTTATTTCATTAATGAAAAAGAGGTTAGTTTATTTATTTGTAATTTTGATAGGTTTAGTACTTTTTATTTCTGCCTGTGAGCAGTATGTTGGAGGAAAGGTTAATAATAGAAGGGTTGAAGATAGAGAAGTTGCTATTCTCACAGAAAATATAATTTTTTACGTTGGTACAGATGCTGAACAGGGTGTATCTGCAGAATTTCTTCATTTGGATTTTAAGGATAAAGCAGGCAACGATGTTAGGCGTGTTAACTTATTTGGTTGGCATTGGTTAGATGTTGGGAGGGGGGAAATATCAGCCCCGCCTTATGGAAGAATGCTTGTGGGCGATCATCAGATTGATGAGCCATTTATTATAAAAGAAGGGATGGATGGAACAATATATCCAAGATTCTATCTTGAAAATGATTTGTCTGGTGTTAAAACCACCTTTTTATATTACAAAAATGGTTACTCTTATATTATTAGAATAAGTTCAATAGGAACTCAAAATAGATATGATGAGAATGGTAATCCTGATAACGGTGAAAATTATATCCGGTTTTATGTTAAAAATACAAATGAATTTTTTGATGAAACTTATAATAATGGAGAAATAACAGAATATGACTTAAATGGTTTATTACCTTCTCCATTTAGATTGATAGTTAAAAGGACAGGCGAAGGAAATCATGCAATAATAGAATCAATTTCTTTTGTTGATATAAATGATGAGGAAGATAAGATATCTAAAATAGAAACTTTTGGGGGGGCTATTGTTAGGCTGGATTATAATACACAGTTACCTGAAAATTTGTGGGAGAATGATATGAATCATGATCCTTTATCGAGGGAATTAACAGAAAGAATAACTTATGAAAAGATATTCTTTAAAGAAAGAAATGGTAAGGAAATTGGTGCTATTATTAATTGGGAACCATTTAGTCGCACTCTTGAGATAAGCTCTTTGATAAGTGACGGGAATTCTGATTTTGAAGTTCATCCTATAGAGCAGTATCTTGGAGCAAATGTTAAATTTGAAGGAACCACAAAAAGTGGAACAGGAATAAAGTGGACCAAACTTAATGGTCATGTTCTTAGTGGAGGAAATCCGTTTGAGCACATACAGTATAAATTAGAATTTAACCACCATTATCCCATAAATTTTAGGGGGTAATTTTATTCATAATCTTTTTTGTGTAGAATGTGTAGTTAAAGTTTTTTAACAGTATATCTATCTCCTTGACAACCCGTTACTTGAAAATCTTGAATATCATTTTGATTATAACCCAATAATCTATGCATTTGGACTTAATACAAACAATACTAGAAATTTAAAATGGCTAATGTATCAGCATGATTCACAACATACAGGATTATATCCTCAAGCAATGAGGATAGGAGGACAGCCAGCAAGAAGATTAGAAGGATAGTTATTTCATTCTTTCCAAGAAGTTTACAATTCCTTTATCAAACTTCCCATAGTAATGATTCACTCTTTCCCATTCATAACCAAGCTCGTCTATGTAATTCTCATTCTGCAAAACTTTTTCGAAATATTCTCTTC
>Ga0209541_10016360_pt1 | contig 10971 bp, 19 predicted proteins | sample RifCSPlowO2_01_FD_184027 | JGI IMG/M metagenome (GOLD analysis project Ga0209541, IMG submission 184027) | Groundwater microbial communities from Rifle, Colorado - Rifle CSP2_plank lowO2_0.1 (SPAdes) (version 2) | ecosystem: Environmental > Aquatic > Deep subsurface > Groundwater | place... | reverse complement strand
CTCTTCGGCTCGACCTGGATATTTTATACACCATAGAAACTGGCAACAACCGCTGGTTTAAAAACGTATCGGAAGGCGTGGCTCCGTCCTGAGACTTTGCTTGCACCTTTTGCAGCTCTCCTTCTTTACTTTCCCACTCCTTGCTTTGCAGAGGAGATGTAACGCGTTCTTACTGCTGTTTTCTTTTTCCTTTCCATTACCTTTTAGAGAGAGGAAAAATTAGAACATAAGGAAAAACAGCATAAAAAAGGTGCAAATCAATGCACTCTCATCAGCTTTCTCATTGGGAACGTAAGGGCTAGAGTGAACAGGAAGTAAGTTGCGAGCCATCCTGGCTGCCAGCCGAAAAGCTCAAAGCCGCCAAATGGGTGCAGGGGCTTGAGGTCAACCGCAACCATTCTTATTTTGCTTTCGGGCTTTATGGGGTTCTTGTCCCCGAGGTTGATTACTCCCAAAAGTGAGCGCTTTTTCTCAAGGTAAGGGTCGGCATATTTCCACTCTTTTGTAAGGATAACTTCCCGTTTGTAAGTTTCGTTACCGAAGGTGTAGAGGATTTCATGCTTCCCTTCCCCTCCATTTATCTTCCATGACGCCTTACCATCCGAAATTTCCTGTGTAGTGTTGTCAATAATTTCCAATGTGTCTGATTGTATTGATGCTGTGCCTGTTGTTCCATAGTTGAACGTCATTGACGCGGTGAATTCCTCTCCCGGCGTTGCCTGTATAAAGGCCAAGTTGCTGTTCATCCAGCCGAAAATAATGAAGATAGGAATGATGGTTATGAATGTTGATTTCATGGAGTGCATTATTTGCTGCATTGTTTTTTCCATAAGGCGCTTGTTCAATGCCCCTGCCTGTGCCGGGTCTTTTATATTTTTTATTTCTTCCCTAAGGGATTTCATGTCGTGGTGGAGCATTTTCATGAATTTCTGGTTTGTGGTGAATTTGTAGACAATTGTGATAAGAAGGGATATAAAAAATGAAAGTAAGAATATGGCAAAGAGGGGCGGTAACACTTTAATGAGTTCCAGTATTTCTAAAACCATTTGCATCACTTCTCCATGAATTTTTTAAGCAGGGGGTTCATGTCAAGGGCATGCTGTTGCGCTATTTCCTCGTAAAGCCTGTATATTATCATAACGGTTAGCAGAAGCCCTGTCCCCGATGTGAGTGCTCCGGAAACGTCTGCTGAAGCTGCCAGAAAACCCACTGCGATGGCGCCCATGACTGTTAATGCGGGAATGTAGCGGTTGAGAAGGCTTTCCAAGACTCGTTCATCCCTTCTGAAGCCTGGAATCTGCAATCCGTAATCCATCATTTTTTTTGCCTGGCTTCTTGCATCCATTCCTGCCGTCTTCACCCAAAATATTGAGAAAAGCACTGAGCCCCCCATAAGGAACAGGGCGTAAGTGCCTGCTCTTGCAAAATCTATGGGCGCTACTATGCCCCGCACTAGGTTTCCTATTATGTTTGGGCTGCTTAGCCATAAGGCAAGCCCTGAAACGCCTGTTCCTCCAGGTCCGAATGCCCCAAGGATTGGGATGCCCCTGTTTTCAAGGAGCCTCGCCCAGAGTTGGAAGTTTGCGAGAAGAGCTGCTGTAAGGATGACAGGTATATTGCTTGTGTAGATAAACGCAAGTGGCCATCTTATCCCGTGGCCGCGAATTCTTCCGAATGAAAGCGGCACCTCAACCTTCATTGCCTGCGTGTAAACTGCTATGACAAAAACAAAGACAGTTGCGAATATTGCTGCAAGGCTGGAAGTTACTTCTCTCAAATCCCCTGCCGCTAGGAAATAAAATATTGAAAGCAGTGCTCCTATTGGAGCCTCGCCTGATGTAAATGCGAGGTTTCCTGAGGAGCTTAAGGGGCTCAGGAGTCTTACCATTATTTCCTTTGATACGCCTGCTGCTATGAAAAGGCTTACGCCCTGCCCGAATCCCCACTTGCTTACAACTTCGTCCATAAAGATAATCATTATGCCTCCAAGTGTCAGCTGGAAAATCAGGGTGAATGGGCTGTAGCCGGCAGCAGGGGCTAGCCCTCCTGCAAAAACGTAAATTCCTGCTTCAAAAACAACGAACGCAAATGCGAGTCCTTTTTGTACCCCTTGGAAAAGTTTTTTCCCGTCAGGCGTGTTCAGGTCGAATTTCACAATGCCTGAGCCGTTGAGGAGCTGCAGGAGTATGGAGGCTGTTACTATGGGTCCGATGCCTAATGAGATGATTGAGCCGAACTCTGCACCCAGTATAAGGGATAAGAACTGGAATTGCGCGAGAGAGTTTGCCCCCAAGCCAAATAGAGGCACAAGCCCTAGGATGAAGAAGAGCAGCAGGATAATGCCTGTCCATTTAAGCTTCGCGTTGAATGGAAGCCGCTTTTCAGTTGGCCCCATGACTTCAGGGAGATTCAGAAGTATTGACTTTATCCTCATCAGGAACTTCCTCCTTTTTTGGCAGAATAACCTTGCCGCCTTTGGATTCAATAGCTTTGACTGCTTTGTTTGATGCGGCTTGGCAGGTTACTGTAAGTTTTTTTGTAACTCTGCCGTTGCCAAGAAGTTTCTTGAATCCTATGTCCTGCAGGTTTATTGAAAAACCCCCAGAATCCTCTTTTGCAAGCTTTTTTGAAATGAGATTTTCAAGGTTCTCTTCAAGGTAACCGACGTTCACTGCCATTAGCCTGTGTTTTCTGCTTTTAAATCCGTGCTTGCCAAAATAGTTTTTAATGTGCCATATGGATGGCTTGTTGCTGTCCGCCCTCTTGCCAGTTCCGGCTTTTCCGGCCCCTCCCCTGTTGCCGGAGCCGCGGTGTTTTTTCATAGCACCCCAGCCATAGGTGTGTGAGCCGCGTTGCCTTGAATTCTTTTTCCTTCTGTTAACTACCATTTTAAATCATCCTTTTTATCAGGTCATTTATTGCTTCTTTTCTCTCTCCAAGGGCCCCTCCTTTGGAAAAGGTTTTCTTTATCCCCTTTCTGCCATAGCCTTTTCTTGGGCTGTTAAGCCTTATAAAAGGCTTTTTTGATTTTTGCTCAAGAAGTTTTACTGTTCCCTCTTCCACATCTCCCCACGTGATATAGTCTTTCACTTTTGCCAGCATTCCCCTAATCGCTTCATTCTCTTTTAATACGGCACAATAGTTTTTCTTGTAAAGGTGTAGCATCCGCAGCGTGTCTTCTTTCGGCTTGTCCACGCCTATTTTCCCCCGCACTCTTATTGCTGCAATCATTTTGCCCCCACAATAATTCCCAAGTCCTCTTTGTTCTTTTGCTTGATTTTTGTTCTGTTGAGCTTGTTAAGAGCTGAAAAACATGCGCTTACGAGGTTTATTGTAGCTCTTGTATTCCCAAGGGTTTGGCTCCATACGTCTTTTACGCCTGCTGCAGCCAGAAGCTTGCTGCATTCCGAAGCTGTCCTTAGTCCTGCTCCTTTTGGGGCAGGGATTAATTTTATTATAGCTGAGCCGCATTTGCCTGTTACTTCAAGAGGGATGCTGTGCGGTGATTTGCAGAAGCACTGCCAGCTTCCGCAGCCGCGAAGAATCTTTGTTATATTGAGTTTTGCGTTCCTCGTCGCCTTTTCCCTGGCAGGAACGGTTTCTTTTGACTTGCCGTAACCAAGGCCGATGTAGCCGTTATTGTTGCCTACGACTATTAACGCTCCGAAGCTTGGCTTGTTTCCCTCTGCCGTCTTTTTCTGGGTTTGCCTGAATGTACGCCTTTGGCCTCCTCCGAATTTGCCTTTGGCCTGGCCTACCATAAGCATTTCTGCTGTTAAATCGGGCAGAAGCGCATCAACTATTTCTGGCTCAAGAATGCGCAAGCCAGCGTCCAATATCTGGTCAATATGTGTTATTTCCTTGTTTTTCACTTTTATTCCCAGTTCTGTCTTGGGATTCCAGTTGTCAACATCAAAAGCCCTTTCGGGGATTAGCGTCCTTTCTTTGTCCGGCTTTTTTTCCTTTTCAGCGCTTGAAACCTTGTCCTGAGCCTCTTCACCCATTTTTGGCACCTGTGATTTTCACTTTTACTGAATTGACCTGCCCTTTTACCTTTTCAGCCGACAAGCCGGCTTTTTTATATGAGGAAAACTGGTTGGCAGATTTTGATGAGTTCATATAGTTTGAAATGTGGATGCCTGATATTCTTTCTTCTGATGGGAAAATAGCTTCAGAAAGCGGGACTTTGACGCCTGCGTCAACAGCCCCCTTAAGGGCGGCATAAACCCTTCCCTTACTGGAAGGCGTGCTGATTCCTGCGTCAAGCACAGCGTGTTTCACGTTTTTGGCCAGAGCGAGCTTGCCTGCCATGAGACCTGTAAGGTAGGCTGCCGGTATGTTTTTCAATCCGAGTTGCCATCCGTGCTTCTTAAGCTGGCTTGATGAGGCGGAGGTGATGACCATATCCCCTTTTTCGTCAAACCTGGTGAACTGGACTATTATGCTGCGCGAGGTTTTTCTGATGACAAGGCGCTCTTTCCCTGACATGAGTAATTTAAGGCGGTTCCTGTAGTTCGTAACCTGCTTTCTTTTCCTCGTGAACTGGACAGCAATTATCCTTTTCATTTTTGCTTCAGCCCGTGCTCTGAAATGTAAAGTTCTAAATGCCGTTTGCTTCTGAAAAAGCCGCCTTTGGACTTCATATAAAGTTCTCGATACGCCTTCTTTGGAATTAACTTGTCGTCTCTCAGTTTTCTGAGAAAATCGCGTTGCAGTCTTATTCCGTTAATCCAGCGTTTTTTCTTTGGAAGCCTTGCAGTAGCCCTTCCCTTTCTTGAGCCGTGCCCCCGTTGTCTTCCTTTCCCTCTTTGGTTTGCTCTTATTCTGGCTCTGGCTCTTGACTGTTCGTTGCCCCTTACCCTTTTTATGGAGCCGTCTGAAATAAGTGTTTTTATGTCCTGTTTTGTGATTGCTTCTTTTATCTCAGAGAGTTTTTCAATGTCAAAGACTACTTTTTTGGGTGAGCATTTCAAAACTTGCGCTGCAATCCTTTTCTGAGATTTCAGCATCATTTTTCACGCCTCGTGATTATTTTTTCCATTTCCTTGTTAGCAGTTTTTCTCTTTTCCTCTTCTGTTTCGTCTTTCTTTGGCTTCGGCTCTTCTTTTTCAGCCTTTCCTGGCTTTTTGGATTCCTCTGGCTCTTTTGTTATTTTGGCGGCTTTTTCAGCAGCTTTTTTCTTCTTCCTTTCAGTAAAGGCTGCTTCTGCTTTAGTTGCGTAGTAGGAATTGAGGTTAAGGACGGTGAGCTTTCTTTCTGTAGCGGCCTTTATCAGGGCTATCTTCTTTTTTATGCCTACAGATGACGAGATTACAACGCCTTCATCCGTAACGCTATCAAGCTGCTTCATTGAATTTATTACAGCCGGCATAAGTCCTGATGGGTGGGCATACCTTACCAGTTTAGGGGACCTATAACCCTGTGAGGGCATCTTTGGGTTTCCTTTATGCTTTAGGCGCATCTTTGAATGCATGCCCCGCGGCCTCCTCCACGAAGCTGGAAGGCGCTTTCTCTTCCAGGAGTCCTGGGTAGCAAAAGCTGGTTTCCCGGATTTTTTCGCTTTCCTAAGCTTAATGAGTTCTTTGGGCATTTTATTTCTCCTTGAGAAGCACTATACCGTCCTGGAATACTCGGCGGTCGAATGTTGTGCGTCTAGTAAGCTTCTCTATTGAGCTTGTAACAGAGCCGACCAGCTCCTTATCGCAGCTTTCAATCTCAATTTCGTTTTCTTTTACTTTAACGCTCACGCCTTCCGGCAGGGTAAACTTTCTGGCGGTTTTCTCACCAAAATAGTTCCTGACAGAGAATTCTCTGCCATTCACTGACACGGTAATAGGGAAATGGCCTGAAAGGACTTTCATTTTTGAATGATGGCCGTCAACAACGCCTTTAAGGATGTTTTGAACATGGGCCTTGAAGCTTCCTGCCATTTTGCGTTCTCTCTTTGTGTCATTGGGCGCTGAGATGTTTATTTTTCCTGAAACAACTGAAACAGCTACGTTCTCTGAAAAAAAATCCCTTGTTACCTCGCCTTTAGGCCCTTTTATAGTAAGCACGCTGCCTTCTGCTGAAGCGGTTATGTTTTCAGGCAATTCTATGCTTTCCTCAAGTTTTCCGGACATTTTAACCTCAGTAAAAATACGCTATCAGGCGCCCTCCAAGGGATTTTTGCTTGGCTTCTATGTGAGTCATTACCCCCTGAGGGGTTGAAACGACGATAAAACCAAAATCTTTTGAAGGCAGGAATTTTTTTTCGAATTTTTCGAAACCGTTGTTTTTCACAGCATACCTTGGCTTTACAGCCCCGCACTTGTTGATTGCGCCAAGCAGCTCCACATTAAGCACTATGCCCTTTGATGTCTCTGTTTCAGTAAACTTGCCAATATAGTCGCCATTGTTCATTATGGCGAGTACTTTTTTAATAATGCCAGACACGGGAGTTATTGAGCAGCTTTTCTTGCTGCGCGACTCGGCATTCAATATCGCCGACAACGCGTTTGCTAATGGGTCGTTTAACATGTCAAAAACCACCAGTCGAAGACTGGGGGAATGTCCTCCTTGTTAACCACATGAAGTGGTTTTTGAGCATGATCAGAATCATCAGAAATCCTTCGGATTTTTGAGTGCTCAGAAACTTCGTTTCTGACATTTCCGACCATGCAAAATCGTTATAGCAAGCAAAACTCGCCTTCAACCGCATATTGGTGGAAAATTCTGACATGTTAATCAGCTGAATTTTTTAAACCCTAAGTTCACGGCATTTTCCCTGAAACATTTTCTGCACATAAAGAGGCCATACTTGCTTATCATGCCGCGCGTGTTCCAGCATTCCTCGCACTGTTTTGTCCCCTTTCCGAATTCCCTTTCTTTAGGCTTATTGTGCTTTAGGTATCTCTTCATGATGAAGGGTTTTTCCTTGAGTTGTTTCAGCATTTTTTTGTAGGAGGACACAGTCATTTTAGTTCACCGTAATACCGAACTCTTTTTTCAGGTAATCAATAGCTTCCTCCCTGGTTATTAAGTGCTTTTTTGAGATGGGATTTTTTTTAACTCTGCGGTTCTTAACCCTGAAGCCTGGCCTTTCAAGGGTTACGCACACTTCCAGCCCCATGATTCCAACTTCCGGGTCGTATTTTGCTTCGGGAATGTCTATATATTCGTGAATCCCGAAGGCTAAATTCCCTAAATTGTCAAACTGTCTGGAGCTGAGTTTGTTCTCCTTTGCCCGGAGAAGCCGGGAAAGAACCTCCATGGCGGTTTTTTTCCTCAAGGTAAGCTTGCAGCCCAAAGGCAGGCCTGGGCGAACGCCCCATGCTGGTATGCGCTTGGTTGTAAAGGTTTTAACAGGCTTCCTTCCCGCAATGTGGCTTATTAGCTTAATTCCCTTTTCAAGCTTGGAAGTATTAGTGCCTGCTCCGATATTAAGCGTTACTTTTCCTATTCTTATGTTTCTCATCGCATTCATTTTAATCTACTTTAATGATTGGGCTTCCTTCGCCTATAACAAAGACTTTTTCCTTGCCGGTTTTTACAACAATTCCCTTTACTTTCACAACAACTGAGTCAGAGACTTTTTCCACTTCCCCGACACTGCCGATGTTGCTGCCTCCAATAAGGTAAACGCTTGCGTTTTTTGCCAGTTTAAGGTACTTTTCAATCTTAAATTCCGGTAGCTTGAATACAACAGTGTCATTTATGCTGACATTTTTGTTTTCAGCGATAATTGTTCTGCCGTCGTGAAATCCCAACTGTAGTTTTCCTCCTTTAAGCGTTGTTTTTGAAACTATCTTGCAGAGCTTGATTGATGACTCCTTTGAATCGAGCTTCTTAAGGAAGATTTTGCCATTGGCGTTGAGGAGCACCCTGAAGGAATCTATGCCTTTTACTTCAACCACGGACATGATGCCTGCAGGAAGTTTGTCGTTCCTCGCTGTTTTGCCGTCCAGCAAAACCTTTTTGGAATTAACCACTCTTTTTGTTTCAAGCCTGCTTTTTGTAAGCTTTAGGAGCTCTTTTAATATTATCGCGATAGGCAGTGCGTATTCCAAATAGCCGTAAGGTCTTACTATTAGCTTGGATGATTTTCTGTTAATATTCCACGTCCTTGGTGCTGCGAGTCTTTTAAGGTGGTTTTTACTCATTTTTTATTCTCCTGCTGTCATCCGTGTTCAACTCGATAATCATGAGGTTTGAGGCTTTTACAGGCACAAAGACCTTTGTTCCGTCGCGTCGTGAAGATTCGACACCGTCAATGTAAGCAGAGAGTTTCTTTATGCTTACCGAATTTACCTTTCCTACTTTACCCTTAAAACCTCCCTTAAGCACCTTTACCGTATCATTTTTTTTGACAGGGATGCTTCTCTTTCCGTAACGCTTTCGTAGTTCGGCAGATAAGTGTGCAGAAAGCAGTTTTTGTTTTAGATGTAAGTGGGCATTATAGCGGTATTTCCTCTGCTTTCTGGGTTGTATGCTTCTATTCCAGCTTTTTGAAAAGTATGCTTTCATTTTGAATATCCCCCTGTTCCTGCTTTCAAAATGAAACTTTCGGGACGAAAGCTACGAACGGCAGTGAGTTTGGCTACGAACGATAGTGAGTATGCTTTCATTTTGAATATCCCCCGTTAGACTATGATGCCGGCTATTTTTGCTATTTGCGGCCATCTCGTGCAGACTTCTTTTGCAACTGGGCCCTTAATCAGGGTTCCTTTTGGGTTGCCTGCCTCATCTTTAACAATAACTGCCGCGTTATCTTCAAACTTTATGTGCTCTCCCGTGAGCCTTCTGAACTCCTTCTTTTGCCTTACAATGACTGCAAAAACAACCTGCTTCCTCATTTCAGGGGTGCCTTTTCTAACAGAAGCCAGCACCATGTCGCCTGTAGCAGCTGCGGGTTTTCTGCCTTTTACTGTTTTGGCCCCAATTATTGAAGTGATTCTTATCAGCTTTGCTCCTGAATTGTCGCAAGTTTCAATAAGCGATCCATGATTCAGCGCCTTTGGAAACTTTGCCGGAACTGGTTGCATTTACTCCTCCTTCTTTCTTTTTGATATAACTACAAAATGTTTTGATTTGCTAAGCGGCCTGCACGCAGCAACTGTGACAATTTCGCTTTCTTTGACTTCTATGCAGTCTGGGAGGTGGGCTTTTATTGAGCTGTATCGCTTTGCAAACCTGTCGTATTTTTTCAGCATTACTCTCAGCTCTCGTTTTACATCTACAGTACGCCTCATTTTTGTAGAGCTGACCACTCCTGTGAGTGTGCGCTTTTTAACCCTCAAACTTCCGTGAAAGGGGCAATTTTTATCGTTGCAGCTTTTCATTTAATCACCAGTCTTCAAACCTATAGCGACTGACATTAGTTTTTGCACATGCTTGTCAGCCGCTATATCAGGAAGACACAGCTATTTTGTCAATAATTATTTGTGTCTTCCGCTATGACAGCAGACGCATTGCTTATTTCACATCGATTGTTGCTGTTTTGAATCCGAGGCTTGCCAGCGAATTCTTGATTTTGGCTTTGTGGTTGCCCTGAAGCTCGATTCTTCCGTCCTTTACAGTTCCGCCGCATGCAAATTCTGACTTAAGTTTGCGTGCAACGTCCCTGACATCAATCTCGCGCTCATTAAGGCCTTCTATTACCGTCGATACTTTCTGGAACTTCTTCGTTACCGTATACACCTTGATGCGCTGGCTCTCTTTTGCTATTGTTTCACAAACACAGAGCTGTCTCGGCAAGCCGCACTTGTTGCAGATTTCATTCATTCCTTTGTGTAACCCTCCTCGATTTTATAGTATTAATTCTTGCTATGGTTTTCTTGATGAGCCTGATTCTGCCGGGGTTTCTTGGAACAGTTCCTGAAGCAACCTGTGAGCGGAACTTCATAAGCTCCTTATCTAGCTCCTGAAGCTTGCTTTCAAGCGCTTCATCCTTCAAATTGACGAGTTCTTTAACCGCTTTCATTTTTTTCTTTTCTATCGGTTTTCTTTTTCCTGGGTTTTTTATCAGCGGCTTCTTTTTTTTCTTTATCTTCGGCAGCTGTTTCCTTTTCAGGCATTTTCTCTTCTTCAGCCTTTTCGGTTTTTTTCTCTGTTTCTTTGATTTGTTCGATAAATTTGATGGTGTCTGGCATCGTGATGCCGGGAGGCAGTATACTTACTTGTATTCCTATGACGCCTGACTTGAGTTTTGCAACCGTGCATGACTTGCTTACGTGGGTTATAGCAGCATCGCCGCTTTTTTTAAGGTAGCCGCCGTAAATTCGCCAGGATTTTGCCCTTGCCCCGGGCAGTTTTCCTGAAAGCCTTATTTCAACCCCCCTTGCGCCGGCCGCGAGCACATCGGACATTGTTTTGTGCATTATTCCCTTGAACCTGTTTGAGCCAAAACGCTCAATGGCTGACGCAATTCTCTCTCCGACAATGTTTGCTACAAATTCGGGATGCTCAACCTCGCTTATTTCAACCTGCGGATTTTCAAGTTTGAACCTTGTCTTTAGCAATTCGGTAAGCTTGCTTATGTTTTGTCCTTTCCTTCCTACGATAAGACCTGGTTTGGAGGTGTGGATGATTACCTTTTCCCCAAGTGGAGTGCGCTGCAACTCAGTATAGCTGTGGCCAACATTCTTAAGAGTGGCTGTAATGAACTCCTTGAGCTGGAATTCATTTTTTTTCTGTTTTACAAAATCGCGCTCTATCATTTTTTACCGGATATTTTTTGTTTGCCGATTTTCTGCATTTTCTTTTCAGCGGCAGTTTTATTGGAAGTTGCTGTTTTTTGCTTGACTTCTTCCACGATTACTTCAATATGCGTGCGTTTGGCAGTTATCCCCCGCTTTCTTCCATACTTCAGAACCTTAGCACCTTGTTTGGCAACAACTGCTTTTATTACAAGGTTGTCGGTGTCAAGGCCTTTTTGGCTGGCGTTTGCATTAACAGACCTCAGCAGTTTGAGGATGTAATTGCAAGCCTTGA
>Ga0209541_10016359_pt1 | contig 10971 bp, 6 predicted proteins | sample RifCSPlowO2_01_FD_184027 | JGI IMG/M metagenome (GOLD analysis project Ga0209541, IMG submission 184027) | Groundwater microbial communities from Rifle, Colorado - Rifle CSP2_plank lowO2_0.1 (SPAdes) (version 2) | ecosystem: Environmental > Aquatic > Deep subsurface > Groundwater | place: Rifle... | reverse complement strand
GCTGGGGGCGCTTTTTGAAGCGAGCTTTTGATATGGTGCTTTCAACCTTGGCGCTTCTTATATTAAGTCCGATTATTCTTGTCATTGGTCTGGCTGTCAAATTGGATTCCAGAGGACCGGTGTTTTATCTGCATCGACGGTTGGGACTCAACGGCAAAGTATTTAAAGTTTTTAAGTTCCGCACTATGAAGCTCGAGTTTTGTCGCGGGCGAGGCTATGGCGGCGCGGCGGCGGAAAGAAAGTATAGAGAAATGATGAATCAGGCCAAATACCGCGCGGAGCTGGAAGCGAATTTTAAGGTTAAAAACGACCCGAGAGTTACTCGTGTCGGGCGCTTCCTGCGGCGCACCAGTTTAGATGAAATGCCGCAGTTCATCAATGTTTGGCTTGGTAGCTTGAGCTTGGTGGGACCGCGGCCGGTCATACGGGAAGAAGTTGAGCGGTATAAAGGCGCGGAATACCTGCTTTGGTCGGTGAGGCCAGGCCTTTCGGGGCTCTGGCAGGTAAGCGGACGCAGCGAACTGTCATATGAAGAGCGGGTAAAACTCGACCTCTTTTATATCGAAAACTGGTCGCCCTGGATGGATATTATCGTCCTCATTAAGACTATCATCCAGATTTTTGTCGGCAGAGGAGCGTATTAATAAAAATTGCTAATTACACTTGAATGCCTTCATAGTGTCATTGCGAGGGCCAATGGCCCGAAGCAATCTCGAGAGTTGAATAGATTGCCGCGTCGTCCCAATGGGACTCCTCGCAATGACAAAAGAGGGTAATTTAATTCACGAAAATTGTATATTTTATGCCAAAGAATAAAGATTATAATAGAAAAACTCTCACGTCCCACGTCCCACGCCGAGCACCAAACCAGCGGGTAGCTTTGGTGATGGACTGGATAGACGCCGTTGGGGGGTCGGAAAAGGTTATGCTTGAGTTACATAAACTTTTTCCTCGGGCACCAATTTATACGACTTTGTTTAATCCCGATGCACGGCGAGAATTTTGCAGTGCCGATGTTCGCGCCAGTTTTCTGCAAAATCTGCCCGGTGCCGCTCGACACCACCAGCTCTTTACCCTTCTTATGCCTCTGGCCATCGGCCGAATTGATTTAAGCGACTGCGACCTGGTAATTTCGAGTTCCCATACCATCGCTCATGGGGTGAATATCGGGCCAAAAACGGTTCACATTTGTTACTGCCATACGCCCGTGCGTTGGGCTTGGGTGCCGAAGATTGATAATTTAAATGACCGATTACTCCTTGGACCCTTGGCAAGAGTTTTTGAAATGTATTTTCGCTGGTGGAGCAAAAAGAAGGCGAAAAACGTAACGCGTTTTGTCGCCAATTCGCGCTATATTCGCGCTCGAATAAAAAAATCATTTGAGCGCGAGTCGGTGGTCATAAATCCGCCCGTCAATGTGTCAGGAATTCCGCTCATGGAAGAGAAGGAAGGTTTTTATTTGATGGCAGGCCGTCTCGTGAGTTACAAAAAGCCCCAAATAATCATAGAGACGTTTAATCGGCTGGGATTGCCGCTTCTGGTCGTCGGCACGGGTCCAATGGAGAAGGAATTGAGGGCGCTGGCCGGGCCGAATATTAAGTTTATGGGACTTGTTAACGACAAGGAACTTTACTCGCTCTATGGTCGTGCTAAAGCGTTTGTTTTCGCGGCGCTTGAGGATTTCGGTATGGCGCCGGTGGAGGCCATGGCGGCCGGCACGCCAATAATCGGTTTGGGCGCCGGTGGTTTACTGGAAACCGTCATTGACGGCCAGACCGGCATATTGTTTTCTAACCAAAACGCCGCCTCTATTATTGCGGCAGTGAGGCGCTTCAAGCGTGCCAAGTTTGACCCTCGGGCTATACGCCAGCATGCGATGCAATTCGATGCCCGCGTCTTCCGCCAAAAGATAAAATTACTTGTCAGACGCGCATTAAGTCCTACTGGGAAAGGAAAGAAGTGATACGGAAGATAGAAAGTGGTCGTGTGTCTGTCGGCCATGCATTACCGCAGCCGCTACAAGATTGCGGAGTTTATCCCGAGGAAACGAGGGATCGCTGGCTCCCCGCAATGACAATCTTTTTCTGCCATTCGAGTGTAATTCGCGACCCATTCGAGCGCATTAGAGTGATTGCCGCGGGCTAGCGCCGCGGCCGGAGAAGTGCTAAAATAAGTAGGATGAGGCATTAACCAACTCTTCTTTTTTCTATGGCAGAAAACCAACAACCAGACACTTATACCGCCAAAGACATTACAGTTCTCGAGGGCCTGGAACCGGTGCGCAAGCGGCCGGGTATGTACATCGGCGGCACCGGCATTGAAGGGCTGCACCACCTTGTTTGGGAAGTGCTGGACAATGCTATTGACGAAGCGCTCGCGGGATATGCCAAAAACATTACGGTAACGCTGGAAGCGGAAAATAGAGTTAGCGTCAAGGATGACGGCCGTGGCATACCGGTTGATATTCACGCTCAAACGAAAAAGTCGGCGCTCGAAACAGTGATGACGACGCTCCACGCCGGCGGCAAATTTGGCGGCTCGGGTTACAAGGTCTCCGGCGGCCTGCACGGGGTCGGCATATCCGTCGTCAACGCGCTGTCGGTCTCAACTCGAGTCGAAGTATATAAGAGCGGTAAAATCTACACCCAATCGTTCAAACGGGGCAAGGCCGTCGCGCCACTTAAAGCGGAGGGCGAAACCAAAGAAAGCGGCACAAAAGTTACATTTGAACCCGACCCGATGATTTTTAAGGACATCAAATTCAACTGGGAAACCATTGTCGGGCGCTGCCGCCAGCAGGCCTATTTGACCAGAGGCATACATATATCTCTTGTTGACCAGCGCGAGCAAACCAACGGACATCCCGCGATCTACAACTTCTATTTTGAGGGCGGCATCGTGTCATATGTGCGCTACCTGAACATTAACCGCAAATCTTTCCACGAGCCGATTCTGGTGAGCAAGGAGTCCGACGAGGGTGCTCTCGAAGTCGCTATTGGCTATACCGACGATTTCAACGAACACGTTTTTACCTTTGCCAATAATATCAACACTATTGAAGGCGGCACCCATTTGACCGGTTTTCGCACGGCGCTAACACGCGCGCTCAATGACTATGGGCGTAAGAATGATGTTTTCACAAAAGTTTTGCCGGCGGGATTGAGCGGGGATGACGTGAGAGAGGGTTTGACTGCCATAGTTTCCGTCAAATTGCGCAACCCGCAATTTGAGGGTCAGACGAAATCAAAACTCGGCAATCCGGAAATAAAAAGTATGGTGGACAGCGCGGTATCGTCCGGCTTGGCGTCGTACCTTGAAGAGCACCCGCAAGACGCGCGGCGGATACTGGAGAAATCACTGCTCTCCGCCAAGGCGCGGCTGGCGGCCCGCGCGGCACGCGAAACTGTTATTCGCAAGGGCGCGCTTGACGGCATGACATTGCCCGGCAAATTAGCCGACTGCAGCGAGCGCGACGCCGCCAAGAGTGAGCTTTACATAGTTGAGGGTGATTCGGCGGGCGGCAGCGCTAAACAGGGCCGCGACCGCCGCTTCCAGGCAATTCTGCCCCTTCGGGGCAAAATATTAAATGTCGAGCGGGCGCGGCTTGACCGTATGCTTTCAAGCGAGGAAATTAAAGCGCTGATTGTCGCTATGGGGGCGGGAATCGGCGACTCGCTCGATACGACAAAAACGCGCTATCATCGCATTATAATTATGACCGATGCCGATGTTGACGGCAGCCACATCCGCACCCTGCTTCTGACGTTTTATTTCCGCCATTTCCGCGAGATAATCGACAAGGGCTACCTGTATATCGCCCAGCCACCGCTTTATATGATTCAAAAAGGCAAGAATAAGCAGTACGCTTATTCCGACGAAGACAAAGCCGAGATTCTTGACGAGTTTAAATCCAAGGCCGACGGCGAGGGCAAGGAAGAAAGCAAGATTAACATTCAACGGTACAAGGGCTTGGGCGAGATGAACCCATCTCAACTGTGGGAGACCACTATGAATCCGGAGAACCGCATCCTTTTGCAGGTCAACGTGGAAGACGCCGAACGCGCCGATGAGATATTTACCATGCTCATGGGCGAAGAGGTGCCGCCGCGCAAACGCTTCATCCAAACCCACGCCAAGAATGTTAAGAATCTGGACATCTGAATGAGGGTTATAAGGTTCATAAAGTTCATAAGGTTTGTAAGGTTCGAAACTTTAACAACTTTACAAACTTTAATAACTTTATAAATTAATGCCTTATGGCTGACAATAAAGATTACAATCCGGGGGAAGAGATCGGCTATATTAAGCCGCGCCACATAGAGCGGGAGATGCAAAGCTCCTATCTTGACTATGCCATGAGCGTCATCGTCGCGCGGGCTCTGCCAGATGTGCGCGACGGCCTTAAGCCGGTGCACAGACGTATATTGTATGCTATGGGCGAGATGGGGCTTTACCGCAACCATCGCCACACCAAAAGCGCCAAAATCGTCGGAGAGGTCTTAGGTAAATTCCATCCCCATGGCGATTTGGCGGTTTACGATACGCTTGTCAGGATGGCGCAAAATTTTGCCATGCGCTATCCGTTGATTGACGGCCAGGGCAACTTTGGTTCTATGGACGGCGACTCGGCGGCGGCCATGCGTTATACTGAAGCGCGCATGGCGGCTATTTCGCAAGAAATGCTATCGGATATCGGCAAGGACACGGTTGACTTTGTCGATAACTATGACGGCACGCTGCAAGAGCCGCCGGTATTGCCGACCAAAGTGCCACAGCTTTTACTCAACGGTTCTGTCGGCATTGCCGTCGGCATGGCGACCAATATCCCCACACACAATTTATCCGAAGTGGCGGACGCCATCGCGTTTCGCGTTGATAATCCCGATTCGGACCCCGACGCGCTCATGGGCTTTGTCAAAGGACCGGATTTTCCCACCGGCGGCAGTATCCACGGCCTCGAAGGCATAAAAGCCGCCTATTCAACAGGCAGGGGAAAAATTATTATTCGCGGCATAGCCGCCATTGAAGAAACAAAAAAAAGCGGTTGGCGCATCATCATTAGCGAGTTGCCCTACCAAGTCAATAAAGCCGAGCTTATCGTGCGGCTGGCGGAGCTTGTCAAGTCCAAAAAAATCGAGGGGATTAGCGACCTGCGCGACGAGTCCGACCGCACTGAAGGGGTGCGCATCATCGTGGACCTCAAAAGTAACGCCCAGTCCAAAAAAATCCTCAACCAGCTTTATGAAATGACAGCCCTGCAGACCGCTTTCCACGTTAATATTTTGGCGCTGGTTAACGGCATTGAACCCAGAATCTTGACACTCGGACAAGTAATCGATGAATTCATTAGACACCGCCAAGTAGTTGTACGGCGACGCACCAAGTATCTGTTAGCGAGAGCTGAAGAGCGGGCTCATATTTTAGAGGGGTTGAAAATCGCGCTTGACCGGATAGATGAAGTTATCGCGACCATTAAAAAGTCACCGACCAAAGAAGCGGCACAAAAAGCGCTCGTAACAGATTTCAAACTTAGCCAAGCCCAGGCGACAGCTATTCTCGATATGCGCTTATCGGCGCTTGCCGCTCTTGAGCGACAAAAAATCGAAGACGAGCTCGAGGAAAAGAAAAAGTTGATTATCGCGCTCCAAGCGATTCTTGGCGACGAGAAAAAAATCTTAGCCATTATCAAAGAAGAAACGTTAGGCATCAAAGAACGTTTTGGCGACGCCCGGCGCACGAAAATTATTCCCGAAGAGTTGGGTACTTTTTCCGCCGAGGATTTGATTCCTAACGAAACGGTGCTGGTGACGCTCACCAAATCAAACTATATCAAGCGGGTGCCGGTCGGCACCTATAAAAAGCAGGGGCGCGGCGGTAAAGGCATCATCGGCATCACCACCAAAGAAGAAGATGTGGTGGAGCATCTATCGATTGCCAACACTCACGACGATATAATGTTCTTTACCGACCGCGGCAGGGTTTTTACGACCAAAGTTTATAATTTGCCGTCCGTGAGCAGACAGTCAAAGGGGCAGGCGGTTGTCAACGTCTTGCAAATTTCACCCGAAGAAAAAGTAACAGCCATCATCGCGCTGGATAAGGGGAGTGTCAAGGAAAATAAGTATCTTTTTATGGCCACCGAAAAAGGCGCGGTGAAAAAGACGAAAATCGACGCCTACCGCAACATTCGTAAAACCGGCATTATCGCTATGGGGCTCAAAAGCGAAGATAAATTACGCTGGGTCAAGATGACGAGCGGCGAGGATAAGATAATGCTCGTGAGTCGCAACGGCCAAGGCATACTCTTTGAAGAGAAGCAGGCCAGGCCCATGGGACGTTCGGCATCTGGAGTTCGCGGCATAAAGTTGCGCGAAGGCGATGCGCTAGTGTCTATGGATGTTGTGAAAAACGACACCAGCAGTTTACTTACCGTCCTGCACAACGGGTTCGGCAAGCGAACAAGAATTAAAAAACACTTTAAGGCGCAAAATCGTGGCGGTATAGGTGTGCGGGCTACAAGAGTTTCGACTAAAACAGGAAATTTGGTGGCTGCGATGGTGATAGAGGGCGATGACGGCGACTTGGTGATGGTGAGTCGCGAGGGGCAGATGATTCGCATCAAACTTAAATCCGCCAAACACTTGGGACGGGATACTCAAGGCGTAACCCTCATGCGTTTAAAGTCACCGGACAGGGTGGCGTCGGTCACATTGGCGCGAGAAACAGAACAGGGCGACCCCGTTCTGCCGGTGATCAGCTCCTCGGAGGCGCCCGCGCCGACTATCACACCTCCTGCCGCTAATCGGCTCGATCTCAAACCCTAACATTTGCTTCACTTTTCCCTAAACTCTCCCCAAAGGACGTAGGGTTGCAGATTGAGTAGTTCTATAAAAAAACGAATGTGTGGGCTAAAGGGGTGGTTGGTGCTGTAAATGCCTCTCGCGACAAGGGCGAAACCGTCTTTCGTAAGCTTTAGGCGGAGAAAGTCTCTGATCCGGCGCTTACTTTCCGGCACCGCGACTATGAAAATATTTCGTTTCGGCGGAGATATAGTCCTTCGAATATCAACAAGCGGGTATTCTTTTAGAAAACGAATGGTGCCTGATAATGTTAGGAGAATGGCGACTTCCGAGGGCTTCGTTTTTTTGCGTAACTTAATGTACTTACGTTTTTTTAGATAATAAAGGGCATTGGTGGTCTGCTTGTGGTCATAGCCCAGAATTTTGAGGTGGCGCCGGCAGTGGGACAATGTAGGATACGAGAATTCACCCAGCGGGCGATGGCTACGCACGTGACGAATAATTTTTTGCCCTAGATACTCAAGAAGCGCCTCGACAGGATTTACCATATCTTAATAATGTATAAAGCTAAATCAAAAGTCAAAAATAAGTATACAAAATTAAGGACACTGAATTGTCATTGCGAGGAGTCATCGACGCGGCAATCTGGGTGAAACAGGAGATTGCTTCGCCCCACTGGGGCTCGCAAAGACACCCCGATATTCCTAATTCTATTCGTGTGCTTTACCCGTATCACTTATTCTGATACCATATATCGTGTAAGCAAAAAGGAAAAAAAGGAAGTTATGGCGCGCGGTAAAAAAATCACAATTTCTAAAAAAATTAAGCGAGTTGCTAAGCGCGCCGGTGTGGCCGTGGACAGCCGCGGGCGGCTGGAAAGACCGAAGGTTATTGCGCCCGCCGATACCATGGCCCAAGCCGAGCGTAAAAAGGTGTCCATCCCGCAAGTGGTGCCGGTCAGACAACTAGCCGAACTCATTGACCAGCCGACGACGGCGGTGATAACTAAATTGTTCCAGAGCGGCGTGCAAGTTTCAATAAATGATAGTGTCGATTTTGACACGGCGGCCATTATAGCCGATGAATTCAACTTCGAGGCCGTGGGCGAAAAGGAAGTGGACCGCTTGTCGGCCTACGACACGCCCGGCAAGGGGAGCAAAAAACTTAGCTCCCGTCCGCCGGTGGTAACGGTGATGGGGCACGTTGACCACGGCAAGACCAAATTGCTCGACGCCATACGGTCAACCAATACTATCGAAGGCGAATCGGGCGGCATAACGCAGCATATCGGCGCCTACCGTGCCAGCGTCAAAGTTAAAGATGGGAAAAAGTCGGTTACCCGTCAGGTAACTTTTATCGATACACCGGGACACGAAGCTTTTTCCGCCATGCGCGCCCACGGCGCCAATGTCACCGATATGGTCATACTGGTGGTGGCGGCCGACGATGGTGTCAAACCACAAACCCTTGAAGCCATAACCCACGCCCGCGCCGCGGGGGTGCCGATTATTGTGGCGATTAATAAAATCGATAAACCGGAAGCCGATATTGAAAAAGTTAAGCGTCAGTTGTCGGAACATAATCTCATACCGGAAGAATGGGGCGGCAAAACGCCTATGGTGCCCGTGTCCGCTAAGGCCGCGACCAATATCGACAAGCTGCTGGAGATCGTCATCTTAACGGCCGATTTGAATGAACTCAAAACCGACGCTGGTCTGCCGGGACGCGGCATCATCATAGAGTCAAAAGTTAAGCCGGGACTCGGTCCGGTGGCAACGATTTTGGTGCAAGATGGCACTCTGCGCTCCGGGGACATCATGATTGCCGGCGAGCAAGTCGCGAAAATCAGGACAATGGAAGACGGAAGCGGCGCGCGAGTGAAAACCGCCGGCGCGGCGACGCCCGTTCTGGTATCTGGATTCAAAGTAATGCCCGAAGTTGGAGCAAAAATTTTAGCGGTCGAAGATGAAAAGATGGCGCGCGAAACCGTTGCCGGCTGGCAGAAGAGCGCGACGACACGGTCTATTATCGCTAAAAAATTAAGCGTTGGCGCTTTGGAGCCCACCCAACAGCTGAACATTGTCGTAAAAGCCGACGTTCAGGGGTCGCTCACGGCCATTAAAGATACTCTGGCTGATATTCCGCAAGAGGATATCAAAGTCAAAATCTTGGAAGCCGCCATTGGTCCCATCACGGAGTCGGATGTCAACATGGCGGCATCGTCCGCGGCCATAATCTTGGCCTTTCGCGTCCATGTCTCACCGCCCGTCAAGCGATTAGCCGACACGGCGAGCGTTCGCATCGCCCGTTATGAAGTGATTTACGATTTAGTGGATGATGTGGTGGCGATTTTGCAAACCATGCTCAAGCCGGAGATTGTTAAAACCGAAATCGGGACACTCAAAGTGATAAAGGTTTTTCGCCGCCTGCCGGAGGGCGGTATCGTCGGTGGCTTGATAACAAAGGGCTTTTTGCGTCCCGGCGCTTCCTTTGTCGCGCGGCGAGGAGAGACGGAACTTGGGGAGGGCAAAATAAACAGCATTAAAATCGGTCCGGACCGAATAGACCGCGCCGAACAAAATAGCGAATGCGGCATAGAGTATGAAGGCAGTTTCAAGTTCAAACCGGACGATGTCATTAGCGCCTACCAAACCCAGGAAATCGTCAAAACCATCAAAGTCAGAAAATAATTTACTCTTAACCGGCATAAACACACCTCGTAGGTGTGTTTATGGTTGATGCATAACAGGTATATTCGCTACCTTTTTAGCAATAGTTGCACCTCGTAGGTGTGTTCAACGGTTGGAAGTTGTTATATAGTGTAGCTATGGCGCAGTTTAGAAAAGAAGCTTTGGTTACGGGTTATTATTATCATATCTTTACTAGAAGTATAGCTAAGTTCGTTGTGTTCAATGACAAAGACGAGTATGAAAGACTGTATCAATTAATTATCCTCTATCGTCATACGAATTTTGATTTTCGATATTCTCATTTTACGAGATTAACGCTTCAGGGTCAGGACGAAGTAGTTAATAAGATAGAAAATCAGAATGATCATCTAGTAGAAATTATAGCTTTCTGTTTTATGCCGACGCATATTCATCTAGTTCTTAAGCAAACTAGAGATGGGGGTATTACCAAGTTCATGGCACGGATACTCAACAGCTATTCGAAGTATTTTAATACTAAACATAAGCGTACCGGTCCACTGTGGTCCGGGAGGTTTAAAAGTGTTATGGTTTCCCACAACGAACAGTTGCTGCACCTAACACGATACATCCACCTGAACCCGACATCGGCTGATATAGCAAAAGACCCAAGCGATTGGCCGCATTCGTCCTACGAGGAATATATTAGTGATAACGTTACATCACAGATCTGCAAGTTTAGCAATATTATCGATATGAGCAAAAAAGATTATAAGCGTCTCACTGAAGACCACAAGAGTTACCAAAGGGATTTATCTATTATTAAATACCTAACAATCGACAGCTATTCTGGCTGAACCGCTTACATACACCACACACCTACGAGGTGTGTGTAAGGTTATAGAATAACAGGTACGTAGAGCTCTCTTTTGACCATAAACACACCTACGAGGTGTGTGAGGGTTTATGTGGGGGTGTTTCGCGAACGCGCGTGTTGGCGTGACCCAAATCTTCTGCCGCGTTCGCGTGATCCAAAAGTGCGTATTCGCACGATAATTTGCTATATAATTTGCTATAATAAACATGTAATCGCATCGGGTAGCGAGAGACATTTGTATGTGTCCAGTATTTGATAATCTGATATTACGCGACTTACGCATTCACCCCACCCAATCCTCCCCTTGTTAAGGGGAGGCAAGGAGGGGTCAGCTAGTTGCGTAAGTCCTCGAAGTTAAGTATTTTTTCAAACACTCTTGGGGGAGGATTTAAAAGCCATGGCTCTTAACCATAAACTGGAAGCCATACAAAGGAGCACCAGAACCCTTGTGCCTTTTATGGTACCCTTCCACGACACACTCCGTATGAAGTACGGCTGGTACTACCGCTGGCACCTTCTCAAGTACTCAAGCTTAATCCACCTCATCGCTCTTATTGTCTTTACTGCCGGTCTCGCTACCGGCACCCTTGCCTACTACGGCTCCCGCCCGGCTCCCACCCAAGCCGCCGCCGTATCGTGCTATTGG
>Ga0209541_10016357_pt1 | contig 10973 bp, 15 predicted proteins | sample RifCSPlowO2_01_FD_184027 | JGI IMG/M metagenome (GOLD analysis project Ga0209541, IMG submission 184027) | Groundwater microbial communities from Rifle, Colorado - Rifle CSP2_plank lowO2_0.1 (SPAdes) (version 2) | ecosystem: Environmental > Aquatic > Deep subsurface > Groundwater | place... | reverse complement strand
AAATGCAAGAAAAGAGGAGTTAAGATAAGAATTGCCGCGCCAATTAATAAAAATAATATAAAAGTTGCAAAAGATTTAAAGAGCGTCGCTGAAGTCAAGGATTTGCAGGAAATAAAAGCAAGATTTGTAATTATTGATTCAACTCAAATAATGTTTATGCTTCTTGACGACGAGAAATTCCATCCAAATTATGATATTGGCGTTTGGATTAATACTGAATTTTTCTCAGCAGCATTAGAACAGATGTTTGAACTTGCTTGGAAAGAAATGAAGAAGATTTAAAATTATTTTTTAGGTGATTCTAAGTTAGACAGATAATTCTGGGACGAAGCAAAGGGATTAAAAGAGAATTATAATGTTAAATTTAAAAAAATTCAAAACGAATTTTTAGAAGTTATATCTTAATTTTTTCACCCAATTCAGCACCTGTTAAGTTAACAAGGCACTATAAACGAAAGATTTAAATATTTAAACATAATTATGTTTTTATACATAAAATGGTAAGTATAACTCTCTCAATTCCAGAGGAAATAAAAAAACTAATGAATAAATCTCCAGAGATAAACTGGTCAGGATTAGTAAGGCAGATGATTATTGAAAAAACTAAAGAACTTGCGCTCAAAGAAGAAATGCATAAACAAATAAGAAACGAAAGAGAATTTAATGATTGGGCTGTTAGATTAATAAGAGAGGGCAGAAAAAATGAAATTAGTGGCAGACACTAATATTTTATTTAGTTTTTTCTGGGAAAATTCATTGACAAGAAAACTTTTGATTTCTTCTAATTTAGAATTATTGTCTCCTGAAAAAGCTATAGTTGAGATAAATAAATACAAAAAAGAAATAAAACAAAAAACAAACTTAACTGAAAAAAAATTTAATGGTTTTTTTAAAGAATTAAAATCAATTATACGAATTATAAAAAAAGAAGAATATTCTTATTTTTTGCAAGAAGCCAGGCAAATTTCTCCAGATATAGGAGACTCAGAGTTTTTGGCTTTGTGCATTAAATATTCGTGCGCTTTATGGAGCAATGATAGCGCATTAAAAAATCAAAATAAAATCAGAGTTTTTAACACAGATGAGATAATAAATTTATTTATTTAAATTTCTTTGCAAAATCAGACATTTTATTTTCAAATTCCTCTAAAACATTATCTATTTCCATTAAAGAATATTTTATTGATAAATTTTTGAAGCAGTTTTATCATCATTATATAATCCAAGAGTTTCAAAAATTAATCCTTGGCCAGATTCATATAGTTGATGAGACCAAGCAAGCATATTCCGGTAGTTTTTATCTCTTTGATCTTTTTCAATAGAATTATATGCTTCTTTCAGGCTTTTTTCAACTATTTCTTCTAGAGATTCGTTATTCCCCGTTAAAGAAAGAAAAAGATGTTTACCCTTAAAATCAAAATAGTTTCCATTAAAAATCATAAGATCAGTTATTTTGGTTTTATACTTTTCTAAATTTGGTTTAATATATTGATTAAATCCTTTTAAAGATAAGCCGTTCCCAATAATAAAATTTCCTGAAGTCATAAATGAAATAGATTAATTTGCTTTTTAATGAGTATTATATCTGAAAGTATTTATTAAAATAATAAATTTTTTTTCTCTTAAAAAAATAAATAAAGAAGAAGTATAAAAAAATAAAAAAAATAAAAATTTGTTTAATTTCGTGCCAAACTAAAAACGTTTTTGATTGCTACAATTACTGTAGCTGGTACGAATACTGCAAGCAACGCGTCAAGAACTGCTCCGACATAAGGCATATCGCTCATTAAACTGCCGCCGAGAGCGCTTGCAATTATCAACACTGCTCCAGACATTAAGAAAGGCGTAACTTCTTTATCAGTAACATTAAGCAATCCTACGATAAGTCCGATAACTACAAGAACTATTGCCCAATTTCCCATTACAGGGTCAAATAATCCAAGGACTACTGCAAGGATTACACCGATAAGAAAAGCCCACTTTCCTACAACATCAACTCCTCTTGTTTTTGCCATTTTTTACCTCCTTTCAAGTCTTTGATTTTCACTTTCAAAGATTATATACTCTATTATATATACCAAAGCCTGATTTAAATAGCTTTTGTTTTCATATTTTGAGGAAAAAGAAATGCAGTTTCCTAAAAATATTTTACAACAACTAAATTTGTTTAGCGATGAAGCTTAATAAAAATTTTACTAACTAATATATCCAAAAAGCCAAATATTTATATAATGATTAAGCATTTAATTAAAATGGTTAAAGATAAAATTATTTCTGCTTCTCAAATGGTTTTATTCTTGGAGAGATTGAAAATTAAAGAATACACTCTTCGCAGTAATTTTTACATTGATCATCCAATAGTTTTTGAATTTGAAAAACCAACAGAATATTACAAAGTGATAAAAAACTTTAATTTGAAAAGCACTAAAGAGCATGTTGGCTCTCCCTGTTTTATTGAAAAATTAGAGGCAAATTATTCTGGAATAATTCTTAAAACAACTATAAAAGAAAATTCTGAACATTCTCATTTAATTAGTAAATTAAAAAGAGATTTATTGATTGACAATACAGTTTAAAATAAAGGTTTGTATTTGAATTGATAGCCCTGTTTTTTATAATGTTTGTCGAATATAAAGTTTGGGTGATTAGCTGAAACCAATCTATGTTTTTAATTTTAAATTATTTCTGACAAATTCTGCTGGAACTTGAGAGAGTATTTTTTCTTGCTGCAGCGAAATCCAGAATCCTTTCTTTCTATATTTTTAGTTTTCATTATTCTTTAGGTTCTGTCCAGAATTTGGTTTTTAGCAAAAATCTTGGCTCGGCGATGAGGTAATCAAGGGCAGGGCTCGATGATAGTTGAAGTTGAGTGCGAGCGTTTTTGCGAAAGTAAAATATTTTTTATAAATTGCTGAGCGGGGGCGCGAGTAGAGCATTTTCGCGGAAGTAAATTTTTTTGATTAATAACTGAGCGAGAATGTGAGTAGAGCGTTTCGCCTTTGACAAACTTTTATTATTTCTTATTTTATTAATAACAAAGACAAGACGGAAGTTAGAATTCTAAAAACCAATTTCTCTAAGAAAAAGATCTATTCCGGACAGAGCAATTATTTATAATTCTTCAAAGCAATTTTAACATTTTTTAAAAGCTGTCTCATGCTGTCTTCAAGCTGGTCTTTATTTTTTGTTCCTGTGCAAACCAGCTTTCCGTTGGAAAATAAAAGAAACGTCGCTGTTGGATCAACTAATTTGTAAACTAAACCAGGAAACTGCTCTGGTTCGTATTCTGTATTTTCCATTTCTAATGCTAAAAAGTTTAAATTAAGTTTTAAATCAATTGTGCCTGATGCAACAATATTCTGAACAGTAATTTTTGGCTTTCCTGTAATCTTTACATTTATTTTTTTTAACTGTTTTATAACCGCGTTGATAACCTGCCTGACTTGGGTAGTTGATTTTGTTCCTGTGCAAACAAGATTTCCAGACGAGAAAACAAGGACTGCTGATTTTGGCTCTTTTACTCTTAAAACAAGGCCTGGAAATGTTTCTGGATTATATTCCGTGTTTGGCTGTGTTCTTGCAAGTTTTGTCAAAGGAACAGGCTTTCCCAAAGAAGCGGTTGCGACGATGTTTTGAATTTTATATGCTGAAGTTTTGGTCATTTTCTTGATTTATAAAGGGCGAATTTCATTTATAAAGCTATTGAAAAGAGCCGCTTACAAATAATTATTCACAAACACACAAAAACTTAAAAAGATTTTTGAAAAGATCTTTTAATGAATAATCATGACTTTGCCAATTTATTTTTTTCAAATAATCCAAAAATTTATGAAAAATATCTAAAACAAAAAAATCAAGAGAAGTATAAAGAAGAGTCTTCAAAATTTCCATATAAAGATTTTGTTGAAAAATGTGTGCCTGAAGATGAAAAAAGTTTAGCATATGCTTTTTTAATTGGTGACTATAAGAATGAGTATAAAATAAGACAAGGACTTTTAGAAAGGCATATTTTTGATGAATCTATTCAGATGCCAAGACAAAAATTTCTAAAAAAAATGAATAAGGATGAAAATCTTGCAATGATTAATTTGCTTGAAGATTTTTGGAACTCGCGCGGACGAAAATCCGGTTTTTCTTTTGCTGTTCTAGCTGTTGGTTCAAACTTGTATAATCAAGAAGAAATTAAAGAATATTTTAAAAAAGAGGGATTAAAAAAAAATGACTTTTTAAAAGAATTTACAAATGACCAGGGTTCTGATGAAGAAATTTTTAAGGAACGCAAATTAAAAGTAAAAGACATTCTTGATAATAAACACAACGATATTGATTTGCTTATTTGTCCGGATTTTAATCATTTCACAAAACTCCATATTTGGGATAAAGTAAAAGAAAAAGAATCATGGGAAGATTGTTGTTCAAGTAAAATTACTTTAGAATATTATGAAAAATTCTATAGATATTTATCTGATAAAAACATTTCAGTAAAAAAAGAAAAAGCTTCACAACTCGGATTTAGTTTTTATAAAAATCCTGAAAACAAAGAAATTATTCGGATGAAGGGAATATCTTATTCTTCTCTTACGCTTAAAATAGATTATAAAAAATGCATAAGACCATTTCATATCTATTTTGATCATAATCTTGCAGAACTTAAAATTAAACAAGACTTATTAAAGAGAATTCCTTTTAGCGTTCTTTTAAGAAGAAGCGACATCTCAGATTTGAAATATGCTTTTTATAATGGAATTAATAAGGGAATCTATGAAAATCCACTGTTTGTTAAGAAATAAAATTATTCTTTAAATCTTCTATTAATATATTCCACCAACTCGCTTCCTTTTAATTGCACACTTGAAGGTCCAATTCTAATATAAAATTCCTCTTCATTTATTTCTGATTTAAGAAAAACCGGATTTTTACTTTTCTTGCATTTGAGATTTACAATTGTTCTGCCTTCAATCACGCTATTCTGAATTTCTATTAAATGAAAATGTTTTTTGCCAATTTTTGTTTTTATTATACTGATTAAATAAAGATTAAATTTATCAGTGTCTGAAAATTTATCATGTTCTATTCCTAAAATCTTGCCTTCATCAGTAATTCCGAGCAATAAAGTTCCGCCGTTTGAATTTAGAAAAGCGGAAATTGTTTTCAATACAGAGAATTCCATTTTCTTGTCAAATTCATTTGTATGAAGATTTGTTCTTAAAGTTGATTTAAATTCTATTTCTTCGCTCTCTTTATTTTTTATTAATTCTAAAATCTCATCTGAAGAATTATTTTTCTTTGAAAATATCTTTGGATTTTCTTGTATAATTTTTTTTACAGCCTGCCTAATTACTCCTTTTTCTGATTTCATATAAATATATCCTATTATTGAAGCTATTGCTGCTCCAATTATCACAAAAGTCATATTTTGCATAGAAAACTTATACATTCCAAGACCGATTTCCTGTTCTAAAAAGATTTTCAAATAATATTTCAAGAGTTCAAGAAGAAACCCGAAGGTTATTGTGAAGCTAAATGTAAATAAAAGTATTAAGAAATAATCTTTTTTTATCTGATTATTTGAATAAAGAATTGCCAGAATCATAAATCCTATCATAGCAATTGCAATTCCAAAAAATATAGGAACAATAATTCCGCTGATTTTTCCGAGGAGAAGCGTGAAAGATGTAAAAACCAACAATATCCATTCAAATTCAGCAGGAATTATTATTTGATATTTCTTTACTATCTGAGGGATAAACATTAAAATTAACAAGAAGATATTTGTTGACATTATATACCAAAGATTATTTGAAATTGCATTTATTATTGACAAAATTAAAATTAATTTTATTGCAAGAGAAAGATATTTTTGGAGCCCTTTTAGTTTCATAAAATTTTTAAGAAACAAGAGTTTATATTTTTTGGGATTTGACTTTTTAATATCCTGCAAGAGAATCTTTTTCTTCTTTTAAAAAATATTTTGGATCCTTTTTATATAATGCCTCGGATTTTTTATTTGATAATTATTTTCTTTGTTTTTTTCATTGAAAATTGTCAGGATCCTGCCATTTTTAAAATGTTCCTAATTTTGTTCATATCAATAAAGTTTCCAAGCTGGTCATCTAAAATTTCGTCCTCTATTTCTATTCGCTGTCTTGTTCTTGTATCTACGACTTTTATTTTTGGTTTTGCTTTTTTGTTCCCAATGCTGATATTTCCAAATGCGTCATATTTAATATTTCCATGTTCATCTTTCTCTACAACTTTAACTTTCTTTTTTGTTATTATTTAAAAAGGACTTTATTATAGAATATTTCGCGAATTGAATTTTAATTTTCAATTATCTCATTTATTTTTTTAAGCAATTCATTAAAACAATTTTTTGCAAAACTTACGGATTCTTTTGCATCATAAATATTTGCTTTATATCCATAATAATTTATATTGTGTCTTAATTTCCTTAAATTTTCTAAAATATTTAATGATTTTGAAGTTTTTAGTTCTAATTTTAAGAGTTCATTTATTGAATTTATGTGATCTATGGGTCTTATGCCTTTTTTTAATAATATTGCTTCTCCCAACATTCTAAATGATTCATAAATATTTCTTACAATTGTGTTAGCGGATTCTTCAGAAATATTTAATGTTAAGGTGTATTTTATATCTTTAATAGAATTTTGTATCAGGCTTTTTGCTCTTTCTTTATCTGGGAGCTTGTTCATTTTTTAACCTCTAAAAACCCTTCAAGGATAATCCCATTTGCAATATTAGAAAAGAGATTATTATCTATAAATTGTCGGGAGAAAATATGCAAATTTACCAAAATATTTTTTCTATATCCCATCTCTCTTATCTTTTCAAACTCTTCTATTTTAAGTTTTTGATTTCCCGATATTTCTACTGCGAAGTCAATATCGCTTTTTTCTGTATCATCCCCTTTTCTGTAACTTCCAAAAAGAATTATTGACTTATATCCTGGAAATTTCCGTTTTATTTTATTAATTATGCCTGAATTATAGATTTTTTCTAAGTTGTATGCTTTTTTTATTGTTTTATTATATTCATGCAAAAGATTGCATTTTATTAACCAACTTTTTCCTGCTATTTTTCTCTTTAAAAAATCTTCCTTTAGCAGAGAATTAATTATTTTATTTGCATTTTTTTTTGAAACTTTTGTTAAATTTACTATTTCATTAAATCCAAATTCTCTTTCTGGAAAATCAAAAAATAAATGCAAAATCTTTTGAGATGCTGTTTGTCTCCCCATTTTATTAGGATTATATGAAACTATATAAATCTTTTGGAAACCATATAGTTTTATTAGAAACCATCAATTATTAATAATAATCGCCATTTTTAAAATGTTCCTAATTTTATCCGTATCAATAAAGTTTCCAGGACAAGTTTTTGTTACTTCTGGAAATTCTCTGTGTCCTAAAATATTTTTTATCGGTATTTTATGTTTTTTTATTTTTTCTTTTAAAAATTTAATTAGGGTTTGAATTTGCTTTTTTGTTGGTTTTTCTTCATCAAAATTTCCAATCAAACAAATTCCAAGAGAATTTTTATTATGTCCAAAGACATGGGCTCCAACGAGTTTTTCTGGACGCCCCCTATGAATTTTGCCTTTTTTATCAATTAAATAATGATAGCCCATGTCTTCCCAGCCATATTTATTTATATGCAAATTTTTAATTCTTTTTAATGAATCAATTTTTCTCTGAGAATGATGAACTGCAATAAATTTTATTTTTTTAAGGGGTTCCATAAAAATAGTAAGAGAATTAGATAAATAAATGTTTTTGATTATAGTTTATCAAATGGGCTTTTTAGCTGTCCGTAAGTTTTTTGAAGTATTCCATATCTTTCAAGTTTTTTTCTTTTAATTTTCTTGCCAAAATAAGAAGTGTAAATTTCCTGTAATTTCTGTCCTTTAATTTTTCCTACAATCTCTCAAAGCACAATATCTATTACTTCTGGCAAACTTTCTCTTGAAATATTTATTTTTCCAGTATTGATTATCATCTCTTCTAATTTTGGCAATTTTTTACCAAAATTTGTTTTAAAATCAAAGAGATCTCTCTTGTTTTCTTTTTTATTTTTCCATATCCTTCATACAAAGAATATCCTTCTAACATTTCATTATTGTTTTCAGAACCATCAATAATTATTTTCTTTGCATAAAAATACCCTTCATATTTCTTGCCATCTAATTTTATCATTTAAATTAAAAAATACTTTTCTTTAAAAGAATTATCGTCTTTGAAAATATTAATTAAAGAGATTTTATTTGTTTTATGAATTCCACCTCTTTAACTTTGGAATTGTATTATTTGCTATTTCTCTTGCTTTGTCTTCCGGCATCCATAATTTTTTTGAAAGTTCCACACTTTTTTCTATTACTTTTTCCATTGTTAAATCTGGATTAATAAATTTTCCGTTTTCAAAACAGAATTTGCAATATTCATCTGTTTTAGAATTATCCATTTTTGTCCCCCAATTTTTTTCTTCATGAAGAGGCATTCCGCAACTTTGACAGACATTGACTTTTGCCATGTTTATTAAAAAGAAACGAGATTAATAAATTTTAGGGTTTGTCTTTAAAATTATATTTTGTTTTTACTGATATTCTTTCGCGGAGTCGCTCTTTCTTTCGCTTGAATGCAATTTAAAGGTCGGAGATTTATATCTTAATCCTCTTGATTTTTTTCCTGCGCTTGTCAATCCCCGCATTGCTCTTTTCTGATTTTCAGGACGACAAATCCAATTTATTGTTTTGTCATTTTGAATTTCCGGCATTAAAGGGTCAACGCAAATAACTTCATAAAAATAATGCATTCCATCTTTTCCAATTTGATAAGAATTTAAAACAACTAAATTTTTATATTTTTTTTCTACTCTTTGTTCTGCAATCCCCCGGTAGTTCATCATTAAATTTTTTCTTGTATGGAGTCTTTTTGATCTTCTTCCTTTGTTTGGTCTTGAACGCTTGTGTCCTCCTCTTTTGACTCTTGCCCGAATTATTACAAATCCTTTTTTATCTTTGTAACCTAGGGCTCTTGCTTTGTCCAATCTTAACGGCTTGTCAACTTTTGTAAATGCTTCAGAATCTCTCCATTTTACCATTCTTTCTCGAAGAGTTTTGGTCTCTGGTTTTTTCCAAGCTTGTTTTATATAATAATACATTCCGCGTGCCATGATAATTCGATGAAAAATTAGTTTAAAAAAGTTTCTTAGTCCAAATTTAAAGAAATTAACAACTTTTATAAATGATTTAAGATTTAAGAAAAATAATGAGGCTGTAGCTCAGCTTGGTAGGCTCAGAACATCTCTACGAGATTCTGGCCAGAACCAACCTGACTATAATCTTATTCAAAAAATAATGAGGCTGTAGCTCAGCTTGGTAGAGCACGGCTCTGATAAACACTGATAAATTTGTTCATTCATAATTGAGTGCGATTCAGAAAGGCCGGGGTCCACAGTTCAAATCTGTGCAGCCTCATTGAAAAAAATTTTTAGATTTGAACTGCTTGCAGTTTCATTTGACCACGCTTTTGTTCAAAACTGAAATTTTGAATAAATGAGAATGTTTGCATTCGCTTGGGCAAATGAGGCGAAAATTTTTAATTTTCAGCTCAAATCTGTGCAGCCTCATTGAAAAAAATTTTTAGATTTGAACTTTAATTTATTTTTACGATAAATATTTAACCTTAAAGAATATCTAATTTTCATGGGAGAGGTGCAAAAAAATATAGTTGAAAAAATTTCATCAAAAGATTTTCCAAAAGAGATTGTTTCTGAACAGGAATTTTTTAATATTTTAAAATTTGTTTCTCCTGGAACTAATTTTAGGAGCGCCTTAAACGGGGCATTGCAGTCAAAAAGAGGAGCGCTGATTGTTGTAGAAAATGAAAATACCACTGGAATTCTCGACGGAGGATTTAGAATCGGCGCGAGATTTACACCTCAGAGATTAATTGAATTAACAAAAATGGATGGAGCCATTGTTTTAAGCAAAGATCTGAAAAAAATTAATTATGCTAATGTTCTTTTAGTGCCAGACAGCAAATTTAAAACAATTGAAACAGGAACAAGGCACAAAGCTGCAGAAAGAACAGCAAAACAAGCGAAAACTTTAGTTATTGCTATTTCTGAAAAAAAAGAACAAATTACTTTATATTATAAAAATATGAGATATCCTCTAATTAACACCGGAGAACTTCTTAGAAAAGCAAACGAGCACATTCAACTTTTAGAAAAACAGAGAAAACTTTTTGATAGCTTTATTGAAAAATTAAATCATTCTGAAATAAAAAATTATTTTGATTTGAAAATTGCGATTAACGCTGTACAAAAAGGAAAATTAATCCAGAAAGTTGTTAAAGAACTTGAAAAATATTCAATTGAGCTTGGCGGAGAATCTACTTTAATTAAAATAAGCCTTAAAGAAATATGGATGGGCGTTGAAAGAGAAACAGATTTAGTAATTAAAGATTATTCTTTGGTTGGCTTAAAGAGATCAAGAGAATTTTTGGACGAGCTTAATTATCATGAAATTTTATCAGAAGAAACAATTGCAAGAGCATTGGGATATGAAAACGCAAATTTTTTAGCCGGCTCAATTAAAGGATGGAGAATTTTGTCAAAAACTTTACTATCTGAAGAAGATCTTGAAAAAATAATAAATTATCTTGGAGAAGGGAGCTTAAAAACCCTTTTGGAAAGCGACGAGACCTTTTTTATAGGATTTTTTTTAGAAATAGAGCCTGCGCGAAAGTTAAAAGAACAGCTGGATAAATTAAAGGCAAAATTTTAGATTTGTAAAATAATTAAGAAAATGAATAAAAAAACAAATAAATCTTTTATCAAGGGGATTATTGCAGGCATTTCTTTAACGGCAATATTTGATTTATTAATTGTACATTGGATTTTTGGATTGCATAGAATTTATAACCATCAAAGCGTTAATATTGTTGAGCCTT
>Ga0209541_10016354_pt1 | contig 10974 bp, 12 predicted proteins | sample RifCSPlowO2_01_FD_184027 | JGI IMG/M metagenome (GOLD analysis project Ga0209541, IMG submission 184027) | Groundwater microbial communities from Rifle, Colorado - Rifle CSP2_plank lowO2_0.1 (SPAdes) (version 2) | ecosystem: Environmental > Aquatic > Deep subsurface > Groundwater | place... | reverse complement strand
TATTTCTTCATCAATGAAACTTCCGCATAGTTTTCCATTCAATGAGCATTTTTAATATTCCTGGAATAATTCCGGTAACTACGACGTTATCTTTGATAAAAATTCCGCGCCATTTGCCTAAACTAATAACCATGGGCAGTTTTTTAACCCGGTATTCCTTCAACGTTCTGCCGCAGTCTAAATTAATTATGTTTTTGACTACAACTTTAGCTTGCTTTTCAGCGCCTTGGGCCAGTTTTTCTTCTTTAATAGCCGTAATGTCCCCGGCAGCAAAAATATTTTTAAAGCCCTTCACCTGCAAATAATTGTTAACTTCCACAGCTTTTCGCTCGTTCAGGCTGCCAGCGCAGTAAGGCACCAATAACTGATAATTTGGTTTAATTCCCGTGCAAAAAAAAGCCAAATCCGGCTTAAATAAATTGTTTTTATCAGTTTTATAATTCTGTTCCTTAAACTCGGCCACTAATTCATTAAAGATTAACTTAACTCCTCTTTTTTCTAAAAATTGCCGCGCATAATCTCTGGCTTTTCGAGGATTTCTTTCAATAAGTTCAGAATGGGCATGGATAATGGTGATTTTTTTATCCGGAAAAGCCTCGATAATCTCGGCTGCCAGCTCTACTCCAACGATGCCGCCGCCGATAATTAAAACCGATTCCGCTTTAGCCAGTTTTTGGGCATAATTTTTTAGTTCTCTGGCGCGCGCCGCCAGAACCATATTCTCAGCTTTAATCGGCAAATTATATCTTGAGCCGGTGGCGATTATTAAATAATCGTAAGGATACTTTTTAGTTTTAGTAACAACCGCCTGGCTGTCAAAAGACTCTACGATTTCATCAACAACCTGCGCCTGATGCAGGTAACGGCGATGAAGAACTTCTATTTTTTTATAGTGTCCAGGCTCAATCAATGTTCTCAATATTGAAGGGGTAAACTCAAAATAATCCTTGGCGTCAATTAAAGTTACGGCAAAGCTGTCTTCTAATTTTCTGGCTGCCAATGCTCCGGCAAACCCGCCGCCGATAATTACTACTTTTTTCATTAATCCAAAACAAATGTTTAATCCTTTAAATTTTTATTGAATCTGCTTATTCCGCGAGTGTATTCACTAGTGGTTTACAAACGATTATACATGCATTGGAATAAGCAGGGTCAGAAAACCGACCCGAACGAAGCTTGCTGTAAAGCAAGTAACGAATGCAGTGACTATACGAGCATGCCACCGGTCTATTGACTGGTGGTGGTCGGTTTTCTTTGACTTTTTGTTTTCGGTGAGCTAAACAATTACGAATTTTTTGGAGAGGAGGTTAATTTTAAATAGATTGTTTTCTTTCTTGTATAATAGATCTGTATAATAGGTAAATCGACAGATATGAAAGAATTTGATGCAATCGTTATTGGTTCGGGAGGAGGTCTTAACTTAGCCAGCGCGGCTCTTGAGCAGGGATACAAAGTTGCGGTAATTGAAAAGGGAAAGATGGGCGGAACCTGCCTGAACCGCGGCTGCATTCCCTCTAAGATGCTGATTCATCCGGCCAACCTTGTTTCTTTAATTAAAACTTCTAACAGATTTGCCATTGATTCAAGGATAAATTCGATAGATTTTTCCAGCGTTGTAAAAAGAATAAATGCCGCCACCGATAAAGATTCTAATCAGATAAAACGCTGGTACCAGCAGAAACACCCGCGGTTAACCTTCTATGGCGGCCATGCTGCATTTGTCAGCGATAAAGTAATTGAAGTAAACAATCAGAGAATAACCGGCAAAAAAATTTACATTGCCGCTGGCGCCAGCCCCTTTACGCCGCCCATTCCAGGGTTAGATAGAACACCGTATTGGACTAGCGCTGAAGCCTTGCGAGCTAGGCGAAAACCTAATCGTTTGCTGGTGATTGGCGGCGGATACATTGCCTGCGAGTTAGGCTATGCTTTTTCGGCTTTAGGATCGGAAGTGCGCTGGTTCGTTCGCGATTCCAGGCTGCTAAGCCGAGAAGACCAGACTGTCAGCAAAGTATTTACTGAAGTTTTTTCCATGCGGGAAAAGGCGCATTTTCAGGTTAATGTCGCTAAAGTGGAATATAAAACTGATTTATTTATCCTGCATCTGGATTTTTCTAATGGAAAGAAACAGATCATTACCGGAGATGCTTTACTAGTGGCTACGGGAATCAGTCCTAATACGGCAGAATTAAGGTTGGAGCAGACTGGAATTAAAACCGATAAACAAGGCTTTATTAAAACAAATAGATTTTTAGAAACCACTGTTAAAGAGGTCTATGCTTTGGGCGACGTGGCGGGAAATTATTTCTTTCGCCATGCGGTGAACTTTGAAGCAGATTTTTTAATTAGGGCTCACTTTATAGAACGACGAAAGAGGCTGATTAATTATCCGCCCATGCCCCATGCGGTTTTTACCAATCCGGAAATTGGCTCGGTGGGAGCAACGGAACAAGAATTAATTAAAAAAAAAATACCTTACGCCATTGGCTTTAATTTATATGAACAGAGCGCTATGGGGCAGGCCAGGCAGTCAAAACAGGAATTTGTAAAATTATTATTTCATAAGAAAACCAGAAAATTGCTGGGAGCTCATATTTTAGGAGAAGAAGCTGCTACGATGATTCACCAGCTGATTTATGCCCTGACTTTTGGCGCTACAGTGGATGATTTAGTAAGAATGATTTACATTCATCCGGCCCTGCCGGAAGTGGTGAGGAATGCTGCTTTTAATGCCCTGGATAAATTTTGATCGCAAGCAATTGATTAGAAATTGATGAGAAATAAAGGCCTATTGAGAATTTTGAATAATTTATTTTTTATGGACCAAGTTCTCTATTCATAAAAAGGAGGGAATAATTTTTAAATTTGAATCTATTAACCGCTAGAGATGAAGAAAAAGATTTACATTGCCTACATTGTTCTTAGCCTGATCGGCTTTGCTGTATCTTTATATTTAACCGTGGAGCATTTTCTTAAAAGCCAAGGCGCCTGCGATTTTAATGCTACAGTTTCCTGCTCTTTAGTTAATACCAGCATTTATTCAGAGATTTTAGGCATACCGGTGGCTATCTTTGGCCTGCTGTGGTTTGTGGCCTTATTTTTATTAGCTTGGCAGGCGTACACCAAAAAGGATAAGAAACAGCAAAAACGGCTGTTGTACTGGAATATTGGCGGTTTATTATTTGTAGTTTACTTAATCATTGCGGAAATTTTATTGAAAGCTATTTGTCCGTTATGCACCGCAGTTCATGTCATTGTTTTAGTTGCTCTTGGATTGTCGATTTATTCTTATAAGAACAATATGAACAATAATAACATCCAGTAATGAGAAGCAATCTAAACAACAGGCGTTATTGAAAAGTTCGAAATAGCCATCAATATGCGAGGCTCTCCGATTTATACCAAAGGACATAAATTTTCGTAAAAATTTAAGCCCTTTGGTATATACAAAAGGCACAAAATTCTGTTCGGAATTTTGAGTCTTTTGGTTTAAATAATCTAGCAAAAAGGGGATTGCAAGAGGAATTTTTGCCTTCGTCATAATTTAACGCAGCCGAGCCGATGGCTATCGAGCCTAGAGCGAGGAACTTTTCAATAACGCCAAACAACAGAAAATTATATATAATACTTGAGCCTCAAATTTTCAGGTGAATAAAATGGAAGTTAAAGATATAAAAGCCAATCAAGGAAATATTGATTTAGTCTTGGAAGTTGTAGAAAAAGAGGAACCCCGGGAATTTGAAAAGTTTGGCAAGAAAGGAAAAGTCTGCAATGCCCAAGTTAAGGATGGTTCTGGAATAATAAAACTAACACTCTGGAATGATGATGTCGGCAAGATAAGGGTAGGTGATAAAATCCATCTGCACAATGGCTGGTGTTCGGCCTACAAAGATGAAAAGCAATTGTCTACCGGCAAGTTTGGGACCATTGAAGTTCTGGAAAGCGCTTCCCCAGAGGTTTTTTCCAATGATCCAGGAGTTTTTAGGCAGAATGAAGCTGAAGAAGGTTCTGTGAAAGAAGATTCCGATGCGGCGGCGATGGATGATATCGAAGAAGAATTTGTGGGATAAATTGCGAGATCAAAGGCCATGAAGCTGCTTCCCTCCCTGAGACAAAAAAAACGATATATCGCTTTTGAAATCATTTCCGACAAGCAGTTTACGACTGCCGAAGTGGAAACGGCAGCCCTGCAGGCGATAACAGAGTTCATAGGGCAATTGGGGATGGCTAAATCAGCGCCTTTGTTTGTTAAAGAGCAGTATGCAAATAATCGGTTTGTTTTAAAAGTGAATCATAATTTTGTTAAAGAAATTATTTCCGCGTTAACGCTGGTTACGGAGATTAATCGGGCTAAAGTTATCATCAAATCGGTGATTATTTCCGGAATGCTTAAAAAGGTGAGCGGATAACTAGAATAATTGATTGTCAAAATATAATTTTAATCCCTGAGGTGCCGCTATGAATAATCAAAAACAAATTGTGGATAAGATGAGTTATGACCGATCTATTACGATGTTTTCTCCAGATGGTCGGTTACTGCAGGTAGAATACGCTAAAAAGACTGTTAGGCAAGGCTCTTCAGCTTTGGGAATTGCCTGCAAGGATGGGGTGGTTTTAGTTTCTGATAAGCGTATAACCTCCAAATTGATCGTTCCGGAAGCTATTGAAAAAATGTTCAATATTGATAGTCATATCATAGCTACGGCTGCGGGAATAATTTCTGATGCCCGCGTGCTGGTTGACAGAGCTCAATTACGGGCGCAGCAGCATTTGGTTACCTTTGACTCCAAAGTAGATGTATTAACCATTGTTAAAGAAATTTGCGATTTAAAACAAGTGTGCACTCAGTCAGCTGGCCTGCGGCCGTTTGGCGTTTCTTTGCTGGTTGCGGGAGTGGAAGAAGACGGAATGGTAAAATTGTTTTTAACTGAGCCGTATGGGTTGTATTTCCAGTACCGCGCTGCGGCCATTGGCGAAGGCGAAGCCGAATTGGATGAAATTCTGAAAAAAAAGTACAAGCCCAGCCTAACGGTGCAGGAAGGCTTAAAATTAGGCATCTTGGTTATGAAAGAATTCCTTAAAGATGGCTTTAACGTGGAGCGGGTGGATGCGGCTTATGTGGATGTTAAGACTAAACGATCCAGGAAGCTGACCGACGATGAAATAAAGGCGTTGGTTTCTTGAGCATAGTTTCATTATGCCGGCCTAGGCTTAGGGATATTTAGTAGTTTTTATATAGTTGGCAGTAATAATTATACGATCAAATAATTATACGATCAAATAATTTACGATAATATATTATACTATAGAGAAATGCGTTAATTGGTGTAAATAATAACACATTTCTAATATAACAAATGTGTTAAATATTCGTACACTTATCCACACATTTTGAACTGCACTCCATTTGCTATTAGTAATTGTGAACAAATATTCGGAAATAATTCACAATTACTATATATCCCTTACTAAATTAATCCACTAAATAACAATACACTAAATAACGCAAAGGCCTATACTGCCTGATTCTGGAACTCCGATATAATGTAAAAATAGAAGCCTACAATTATGTCAAGAAACAGAAAACTTAAAATATTCTATTGCTTAAAGAAAAAATATGGCTCTCGGATTTATTGGTTTGGGGCGCATGGGCTTTTCCATGGTAGAACGATTGCTGCTTCATCAGATTCCAGTAGTGACTTATAACCGCACCGCAGATAAAGTAGATGAAATTGCCAAGAAAGGAGCGGTTCCAGCTTACACTGTAGATGAACTAATTTCAAAGTCAGGAAAAAATAAAATCATCTGGCTAATGCTGCCGGCAGGCCAGGTTACCGACGAAATGATTAAAGAAATTTTACCTAAGCTAAATAAAGGCGACATTATTGTTGACGGCGCTAATGATTTTTACGGCAATGCCGAAAAACATGATCAACTCTGTAAAGAATATGGCGTTCATTTCTTTGACTGCGGAGTCTCGGGAGGAATTTGGGGTTTAAAGAATGGCTACACTTTAATGATCGGCGGCCCTAAAGACCAATTTAAACAGATCGAACCGTATTGTAAAGCTCTAGCGCCTAAACAGGGTTATGGCTATTTCGGTCCGGTTGGTTCTGGACATTTTGTAAAAAGCGTGCACAATATCATTGAGTATGTTTATCTACAAGGGCTAGCTGAAGGAGTAGAATTATTAAGCAAATTTAAGCACCCGATTAAACTGGATCAAGCTACTTCTGTCTGGGAGCCGGCTTCGGTAGTAAGAAGTTGGTTATTGGAGTTAACTACCAGAGCTTTGAAAAGAGAAGATTTTAAGGAAATTGGCGCAAAAATTGGCAGCGTAACTATCGAAGAACTGCAGAAAACCAGAGCCGCAGTTAATGGCTATGCTCCAGCTTTTGAAGCGGCAGTTAAAATTCGGCAGGACGCTAGCGATCGGTTTGCCTTAGGCAAAAGAACTATTGCCGCTGTCAGAAATGAGTTTGGCGGGCATGCGGTGGAGAAGAAATAGAGGATGAATGTTCAAGAAAATTAAATCGAGTTTTTAATTATACCTCTCGTTAGATTACAATAGCCGTTCTAAACCATTCTCTCTCAAGGCTAGCTCTATGCCTTTTTTATTGCAATATTCCCGCTAGCGGATTAAGATGCCTTAACAAGCATTCGGTTTTCTCGCTGGCGATAATTTTCTTGACCCATTGATAGGAATAGGAAGTTTCCAGGCCAAAACCTGTGGTGAGAGTAACCATAAAACCGCTGATTCCACCACAAAGCAAAGTTTCCGCCATTTTAGGGTTAAGGTTGATAAAACCGGAATAATGAGCCGCAAGAACTGTGGAAGAGCCTAAAAAACCGCTATTGCCCAACAAAGTAGCCTTGTTGGCATACATGCATTTTAAATAATCCATTAAATTATTGGCAATTGCGCTCATGGCTGCGCCTCAATAAACACTTTTTTAACTTTTACTGCCAATCCTTTCTGCTGCGTGTTGATCTCCACTGCCGACATTAAAGCTTCCCCAATCGCGACCAACTCACCTTTTAAAGTTAGAATGGCCACAGTCTCGCTTTTCTTAAAATTCTCTAGTTTACTAATTCCCGGGATAGCTAAATCACGGCCATGAGATAAACTGACGATAGTAGTGTCAAAGATCCAACATTTGGATAAATTTTTTAAAGCGTTTTCAATCGGTTGAATACAATAACGCAAATATTTATCGTTACCTTCATCTTTATAGTAATGAAGAGCATCCTGCAAATCGTTTAACGTAACGAGATTATCTTTTTCCGTGAATGGGCCGGCTTGTGTTCGCCTTAATTCAGCCATATGCGCGCCAATCTTTAACTCTTGGCCTAGATCGTGGCAGTTTGATGAAACATATCCAGTCTCAATAAGAAAATTATGAGTCTCTGGGACGGTAAGGTCGTAAACATACCCTTCTCCTGGTAGGATTTCTATGGAATTAATTTTTTCTATAACAAATTCATCTAATTGAGGTAAGCTTACCATCTTTGAAGCTTTTTTATAGAAAGCTAGAGTAATTGGAATATTAATGCTTAAAACTCTGGATAAATTTCCGCCCATTCGGTAAAGCTTTGCTTTATTTTTCCTAATCTCTTCTTTGTAATGCAAGCCAACATAGAGATGATCGTTAGGATCCGTATGGTAATTTAAATTTAATATTTTTTTAAACTTTTCAGCTTTTTTAGGATGCTTTGTTCCAATTTTAGTTATGAACTTTTTTTCTGCCGAAATGTTACCGATAGTAACATCATATATAACGCATCTTTTCTTTATTAAAGATGAAAAATGGTTTCTCTTAAAAATTTTACTTTGAATTCCAATTTTTAATAACATTTTATGTAAGTTTACAGCATCTGCATAGCTAACGGTATGGATACCTATTTTACTCTTATCGTTGGTGATGGTCTCTTTATGGTATATCGAACCATCCCCCTCAAAATACCCGCGCAAAAAAGCGGTAATCAAATTATTTTTTAAGTTTATAATTGGAGATAGTGATGATTCTTTCTGAGGACTCTTTACACCTAACGAAGCAGCTATAGTTGCTAAAAAACTATTAGATGTATCTAGCTGCCATAGCTTAGTTGTTACCTTTCTTTTAGATATTGCAATTGAAGGAAATAAATCATTATGCATCTTCACAAAATTATCTATAAGGATTTCTTCGTTATTATGAAATTTTATTCTAGTATGGCGGTCTGTCTTCCTCTCCTTAGTATTATTTCCATCAGAAGCAATTAAACCTAAGAGATAGAAGAAGTCTTCCCCCAATTCTCTCATTTCAATAATAGTCCCTTTTTGCGTTTTAAACGTGTGGATATTCTTCTTGACCTCTTCATAGACTCCGGCGAGCTTTAAATGTCGAATGCTAATGGCATAATTTGCCTTAGTTAAAAATGCTTTTCTATCCAATTTGAGCTTACGGTGCATTCCACGGATACTTCCATATTTAGAAATAAGTGCTTGCTTGCACCTTTCTTTGATATCTTCTTGTTGTATTAAGTAGTTATCATCTAACAGATCTGCGATTGCATAATCTATTGAGATATTTGGAAAAGCGAGGCTTTTAACAAGATAATCTCCTACTTTAAGTGCCCGCGATTCTACCATTTTATACCCTTCTGTTTGAGAAGCTAAAAGCTCGTGATCAGGAGTTACTATAAAATGTACTCCCGAGGACATAGTAATTTTAACTACCTCCCTAGGGGCAGAAATTTTTTGAGTTGCTGAAGGTTTTTTCTCAATCATCTTGCCCTGATGGTATGAATATACATTTGGATGATTTAAAAAAAAATCAGAAGCGCACAATGAACCATTCACGGTTAAAATTGCGGTTTGAGGATGCAAACAAAGTTTTCGGATATAAGTCCCAGCCTGGCATTTAACTCTAAATAACACATCCTGTTTCTCAACTTCTAAAAGTTCAAACTCATAAATTTCTCTCGTTCTAAGTTGTCTTTTAACAGCACTTTTAATTGGCGGCAATTGTTGGATTCTACCAATAAATTTGCTAATCGTCTCCTGTAATAATTTTTGGTCTACCTCTTTATGCAAATGCATTAAACAAACATATTTCTTAGGCGCGGTAAGAAAGAATTGGGTGATTCTGGTGGCTTTGCCTAAGGCAATAGGCTGTACTCCGGTTACCTGCGGATCTAAAGTGCCGGAATGTCCGGCTTTAGAAATATTAAGAATTTTCTTAACGTAATCGGAAGTTTGATGGCTTGTTGGGCCTTTAGGTTTATCAATATTAGCGATTCCATATTGGATTAATTCTTCGGTAGTTCGTTCTTCGGGAGGTTTGCCAAATGTTCCTGTTTCTTCCTTTTTGATAAACAGTTGTTTAGGCATTAAAGAACTGGTTAATAGTTTTAATTAAAAGGTTTTCTGAAAATATTTAAAAAATAAAAGAAATTAAAAGTATAAACAGCAGCAGATATACTAATTTCATCAATTCACCTTCATTATAAATTCTAAAAAGGATTCTAATTTAAGTATTTTTTTATTTCGAGGCGTTATTGAAAAGTTCGAAATAGCCATCAATATGCGAGGCTCTTCAGTTTAAATCATTTGGCAAAAAGGAGGTTCCATGAGGAATTTTTGCCTTTGTCATAATTTAACGCAGCCGAGCCGATGGCTATCGAGCCTAGAGCGAGGAACTTTTCAATGACGTCTATTTCGAACAAGAATTCTCTAAAAAACTATTCCGCTTTCTTCCTGCCGGCTTTTTTGGAAACGGTTTCAGCTGGTTTAGTCTATGGAGCTGCTTCCACAGGCTCAGTTTTAACTTCAGTCATTTCTTCTTTTTTTAATTCAGCTGCTTTTTTAGGCCGTCTAGTTTTAACTTCTTCTTTCTTAGTGCCAAACAATTCAGCTGTTACTGCCCCTTTATCATCTTTAGAAACAGTAACTTTAACATGATGCGGCGGATTTTTAATGCCATGCTTCCATAATTCGTTGTTTAAGGCTGTGCCTAACCGCACATCTTCTGATTTCATATGTTTAGCCAGAAATTGCCGCAAGGCAGAAACCGCTTTTTTGGTTCGATTCCAATTGGGGACTTTAAGATATTCCCTGCGCAAAGGGACGGTATAAGTTCTTTCCAGCGCTTTAGTTTCAGTCTTAGCCATAGTTATACTTTAGGTTTGCCGCGCCTCCAAGTTCTTTTAACATGAGTATGCCGGGAAGGATGAACTCTTCTTCCCTTGCCATAAATTTTAAACACGGTCCAAAAGGGAGCCCATTTGGTATGCGTCTGCAATTTAATTAAACGCTTCTTTTTAGCCGGATGTTTGTAGCGGGCCATTTTAATTATCTGCCTCTAAACTAGAGCTCCAAAATAGTAAGATTTTTGCTGGAGTCATGTTATTGCTGTTTACGCTCTTCCTTAGTAATTTGCATCGCCAGCTTGTCCAAGAAAGATATTCCTTTGGGAGTAGCTATGCGGCCCTTATGCGCGCCTTTTTGCGTTTGCTTAATTAATCCTGACGTTTCTAATTGCTGAAGAATAGTTCTGATAATTGATCCGGAAGCTTTGTAAAATCGTTCAGGCTTATGCCCTCTGCCTTTAAGCCCGCCATATTTGGTCCGCAACTTTTCAGTTCCAATAGGCCCTAACTTAGCTACGCTTCTTAACACAGCAGCTGAGCGGTAAAACCACCAATTAAGGTCATCGGGCAGCCGCATTTTATGCCGCCCGGTTTTAACAAAGATGGCCCACTCGGGCAGTTGAATGATCTTTTGTTTTTTCAATTCTTCGGCAGCCCGGGAAATCAATGACTGCGGATTTACAGATAAGATATGCGTCATACCGCCTTTTGATAGATGGTTATTTATAAATGTTTCCGCGGGGTTTAATAGAAAATACCGTTCAATTCCAAATCCGAAAAAGGAAAATATTATAAATAAAATAATTATCTTAATTCATTATGGAAGTAAAAAGAGTGATCAGG
>Ga0209541_10016353_pt1 | contig 10974 bp, 5 predicted proteins | sample RifCSPlowO2_01_FD_184027 | JGI IMG/M metagenome (GOLD analysis project Ga0209541, IMG submission 184027) | Groundwater microbial communities from Rifle, Colorado - Rifle CSP2_plank lowO2_0.1 (SPAdes) (version 2) | ecosystem: Environmental > Aquatic > Deep subsurface > Groundwater | place: Rifle... | reverse complement strand
CGTCCCAAATCATGTTGCCGTTTGCATCGTGCAAAACCTGATACTCCTGCGCTAAAGCCATAGGGAGGCTTATGATTAGCAGAGATATAAAGATTGCTATTATTCTTGCATGTTGTTTATTTTTCATGATATTGCAACACCCGTTACATTATCATTCTTATTTGATGAATTTATGAGGAAGTTTAATGGGTAGATTCCTGATTCAGAGAAGTTTGATTCTACAACGATAAAGGCTGTATCGGATGTATTTAGCTCTAAGTTTTGCGTGGAGGTTATATTATATTGAGAATTGTCTAATCTCCATGATAAGTTTAGTTTATTGATGTTATTTGTGACTAATGCAGCAGTTATTGCCCAAGAATTGTTTTCGTGCAAAGTTTCAAAGGAATTGATTCCAATATGCTTTATTGTAAATATCTCTATTATTTTATCTTCTATATAGGTTTTTGAAGTGGTGGCTTATTTTTTTGTTCAGAAAATACTCTTACTCCAAAAATCAACAGAATGATGCTGTATAGTCCAGCAATAACTGATATTGCTAAATAAAATTCAGAAAGAAGCATAATATCTAGTAAAAACTGAATTAAAACAATAGGTATTATTAAGCCAGTTACATAGCAAGTAATTTTCCAGTAGTACCTAAAATCAAACTTTATTTTAAATAATGAAGACGCTATCTTTGCAATGAAAGCAATAACAATCGAAAATACAAAAATAGCTATTATATCAACTAGCAAAAACAATATGAATATTCCGAAAGTTCTGATATCAATGACTTTGAAAAGTTCTGCATATAATGAAATAGTATCATTAAAATGATTTGGACTAAAAATCAAATAGAAAATCCTAGCAAACCATATAACAACGAATAAAATAGAAACATATAATAAAAATATGATATGCTTTTTATAATTATTATCCTGATACAATTCTTTAAAGAACTTCCTTGGTTCTGTTACTAATCCAAAAATTTTATTTGTGCTTATCATCATAGCATACATAAACCATCATATATTTAAATTTATTTGATTTCCGTTGAGGATATAATTCTAATTCTTTTTACTTCTACTATTTCTTAGGCTTCTTATAAGCTTTTGTTGCCGAACAAGAGCTTGCATAGCATCTAAAGCTTCCAGATCTTCCGCCGGAGCCTAAATGTGTCGTTCCCTCAGAGTCTATTCTAGGCTTTCCGCCACTTGAGCTATACCTATTATAGGAACTACTGCTACTTGAACTACCAGTATTTATTGTTTTTGCAGAGTTAGCTTGGGAAGAAATACTTGATACGCTAGGAGTTCCTTTAGGTTTTCCATTAATATTTTGTGGATTTTGACCTTCAATCTCTTCTTTCTGACAACTAACAGTAATACCACATTTTGGGCCTTCTTCTATTTTAACTTTTTTGGCTTCTGGTTTTTCAACAATACTTTCTAATGCATCAATATCTATTCTTCTTTCATAACTTATAACAGCCTTTCTTGGACCTCCACTAACTAAAGTTCTAACATAAGGATCAACAGGAGCATTTGGATTTATTTCCCTATATTGGGAATATAATTCTTCATACCTTTGATTCTCTGCTAGTTTTTTATTTTCTTGTCCCAAAAGATATATTGCGAGGTATCTATTTATAGTGTCTACATAGTCAACGGCAGTCTGATGCCCATCTGGATCTATATACCTATACGGATTATTCCTCTCAAAACTATACCTATTCAAAGATTGAGGGTCATAAACATTCTGAATCAATGTATCAGGCTGCATAAAAATTCTTAAATTAGGATTGTATTTCCTGAAATGGAAATCGTAATCCTGCACTAAACTATCATATTCCTTAGCCTCATAAGAAAATTTATTCTCTTTTACTCCTTCCAATGGCTCAGCAAAAGGCGAGAATAAATTTTCTTCCAAAACATCTCCACTTTCATTTAAAACAATATGCGCAGAGCCTTCATGGTCCGGCAGAACATAGCGCTTTTTTCCGTCAAAATCTTCATATCCAACTAAAACACCATCTTGGAAAATGCTTGTCCTGTTGTATGTTCCGCTGGAATTTTGAATTACTACATAATCATCGTCAAAATAGTAAGTTGATGATTTTAAAGTGCCATCAGAATTAAATTCATCTTTGATGAATATTCTTTCTTTTAAAGGATCGTAAGTGTATTCCTGCAAAATTGTTCCAGAAATGTTATTTATTCGTGTTCTAGATAATTGATTTAATTCATTGTATTCCCTGTAAACATTTGATTCTTGGTCATAAACAATATTTCCGTTTGCATCATAGTCAATCCTGTATTCTTCTGCTATGGCTATTGGAATTGAAACTATTAAAACCGCCATTAAGATTGCCAAAGTCCTCAAATAATTTTTGTTTATGATATCGCCACCCCTGTTGCATTGTCGTTTTTGGTTGAAGAGTTAATTAGGAAGTTTAGAGGATAAATGCCTGACTCTGAGAAATTGTTTTCAATAACAATAAAGGCTTGCTGTGAGGTATTCAATTCCAAGTTTAGTGTTGATGTAATGTTGTATTGGCTGTTGTCTAAAAGCCATGAAAGATTTAAAGGATTAATATTATTGGTTACTAATGCTGATGTAATAACCCAAGAATTATTTTGGTGCAGAGTTTCAAACTGATTAATTCCAATATGTTTTATTGTGAATACTTCTGTAACTTTGTCCTCTAGGATAGTTTGGTTATAGAGTCTTACTTCAACATTTTTTTTGCCCTGACCGTAGTTTTCTTCAATGACAACTATTAATGATTCATTGCTTGTCAAGTTAACTGTGTTTTGTACTATTGGATCTGAAACGTTCCAGTATGCTGTTAAAGTTGTCCAAGTGTTTTGGATTACAAAATTAAAGACTCTTGTAGTGCCATTTTTTGCGATATTGAGGAAGTTTAAGATATCTAATGAATAGAGTCTTACATTTTCAGAATAGGTATCTGTAAAATTACCGGAATAAACTGTAATTTTTAATGGCTTAACTCCTCTTGTTGTAAAGTTAATTTCCTGAGTAATTGATGTAGTCTGCCCTTGAGTTAAAGTTATTGGTGCTGAGCTTTTGATTACTTGGTTGGCAGCAGTTATATTCCATTCAACATTTAAATTGTTAAAGTAATTTTTAATCTGGAACTGCACTTCTATTCCACTATCGCCCTTTAATGTAGAATTGTAGCTTTCTATTGCTATATTATTAAAGCTGAATGGCAATGTGATGCTTTGGTTGCCATCTGTGGAGTTAACTTTGCAGGTCAAATTAAGTGATAAGCTAGATAATGAATAATTATGTTCCATAACAACTAATAATCCCTGATTTGAGGACATATTGAAGCTTATAGTTGAGAAAACTCCGTTAGAACAATTCCAAGCCCAGTTCTGAGAAAGTTTATTAATAGTATTTTCTGCTGAGAATTGAGTTACGATTAATGTGCCATTTTTCTTGATAACTGTTAAATCATTTGCTTTAGCACCAAACAATAATTTTAAGGTTTCATAATCAGATAACGAAGCATTTATGCCGCCTGTCAAGTTTATTCTATAATCTCCGCCTTTCGTGTAGTTATGCTCTACTATAACCAAAATATTGTCTCCTAAGGACAAGTTAAATGGCTGGTTGGAAGTTATTTTGCTGTTATCTCCGAATTCTGCCGTCCAGTTTAGATATTCTACAGACTTGTTCTTTTCATTAATCAGGTAAAATTCAAAGACTTTTGTTTTATTTGAGCCATTAAAGTTAGAGTATCTGTGCACATCTACGCTGGTGTTTGTTACTATATATTTTTGAGGTGCATGGGCTATTGAGCCGTCAAACTTGAAATTAGTGGTGGTAGAGAAGTTTCTTACTATTTTAAGCACGTTTCCTATTGCATTATAGCTATAAACCCATTTGTAAGTACCTATGCTTACGTTTGTAAGCCTGTCTAAGTTGTCATAGGACATGGAATAAAGCCTGCTGTTGTTCTGATCATTAATCTGCTTGACATTTCCTACATTATCATAAGAATAATTCAGAATTTGAATTGTATCTGTCTTTATTTGCTTTAATCTGGCATTGTCAGAATAATAGTCAAACTGTGCTGTTTTAGCTATGTTGTAAGTCCTGTTTAATGGATTGCTGAAAGCATTATAATTGCTTTGGTTAATCCATCCCTTTATCTTGTTAATCCTGTTTTGGTGGCTGTAATACAGGTCTATATCTTTTCCATTCGGCTCTATTATCTGCCTTATTCTGTCCATGGAATCATATGCAAATTCCTTTTCCATGGTTTGGTTCCAGTCTTTCTTTAGGGAAATTCTTGTTTCTTTTATCGGCCTTAACCTGTCATCATAAACATAAGAATAAGTTATGTTATCAAATTCTATTTTTGACAATGTTCCCTGGTATTGCTCATCATAGGTAAAATTGTATTTTGTTGAGCTAGTGTTTTTGTGGTCTATTCTATTAAGCCCATCATACCCCATCACTATTTGGTTTCCTTTATTATCAGTCTGCCTTATCAAATTCCCGGCAAAATCATACCCATATTTCCAAGTTCCCAAGTCAGGATCATCTAACTGTATTTTTTGCCCTAAAGAGTTGTATGTAAAGTTGAAGTTATTCCCTTCATTATCTCTAATGCCTACTAATTCATCTGCTCCATTGTAAGAATAAGTTGTATTATAGGTTTCATTATCCTTAATGTAAAAATCGGTATTATGCTCCTCTACTCCTATTATTCTGTCATAAGCATCTAAATAATAAGTTTTGAAATTACTGTTTTCATCGTAATCTTTTATTGTGTTTTTATTGTAAGTTGTATTCTTTTTTGTTCCGTCTGGATTTATCACCGAAGTAATTCTCGATAATGCATCATAATTGTATTTTGTTGTATTTGCACTATTGGAAACGTTGGATATTGTTGTTGTAAATGTTGAAAAATAAGGATTCTGCTCTTCTTTGACTCTGAACAAGCCATCATAGAAGATGTTTTTGACTACTTGAGCTTCTGCATCAATGGACGCTTGTTGGGATGCAGCCCAATCCAGGGCATTTTGCCATAATATTATGCCGTTTTGGTTTAAGTCAGAGCCGTTTGTTTGCAGGAACGCTGCTCTTCTTCCGCCTGCTGTGTTGCCTCCGGCTAATATTTCGCCTTTATCAACAGCTAAAATCTTGGCTCTTGCAGGGCTGGAAGCATAGACGGCAAGAGCCTTGACATCATTGCCCCATCCAAGCATATGGCCCTGGTTGGTTGTATGGTAAGTGGCATTAATCTGGCCAACAGAAAAGCCAGATGTTATTGTATGCAACACATTAGTTATATTAACAGTATCATCATTTGCTGTTGTATCTGAGCCACCTGTGCCAAGCCCAAACTCATCATAATTAAATCCTTCCATAGTAATAACACCAGTGGCAGTTGTATTGCCAATCCAGGCTACATTAGAAGAGGTTATGCTGGCGCTTATGACAATAACATCATATTTGCTTGTGTCCCATGAATTGTTTGTATGTATGATGGTTGTTACTTGGTAGCCAAGGGCAGTGAGGTTGTTTTTGTAAGGGACATCTTGTCGAGCATTAGAACAAGCAGCAGTTAAGCAAATCATAGCAGCCTTTTTTTGGGTTGATGTTTGTGTTTGTACTTCTTCATCCGTTGGGCTTTTAATCTGCACTAAATTAGCAAAGCCATCATAATAGTAATAAATATCTAATGTATTGTTTGATGTTGTTTTCTGGCTTACTTTCATTATTTCAGGCGCAATGCCGTCAAAGTCATAAGTGTACTCTTTAGTCGGGAAAGTTGATGTGTCGTATGGCTGTATCTCTTTCTTTATCCTGCCGAAAACATCATACGCATTTGAAAAAACAACTCCGTGTTTTGTTGTTGATAATATGTTTCCTGTTGCAACATCATATTCATAATCAACTGCATGGCCAAGCTCATTTACTCTTCTGTCTGGGTAGGTGTTTGTTGAATCTTTAGAGCCGTAATAATAGATGATTGTCCTTCCCAAAGGATCTGTTTGTCTATAGGGATTTCCGAATTCATCATAGTTATAGTATGTAACCGGGTTTCCTGTTTCATCGTCAAGCCATTCTTCCTGCTTGGTTAGGTCTCCTTTAGTTAGCCCAACCAATTTATTGTCATAGAAGTATTTTGTTTCCCTCAATTTATTGGAATTCGAGTCAAATAACTGGTATTTTGAAACTTTGTCCATTATCCATACAGAATTATTGTAAACAAAGGTATAATTCTCGTATTTTTCATCTCCATTAATGGAAATATCCCCAAAACTGGTTTTAGAAATGACATTTGAATAATTGTCATATTTATATGAGATGTTGGTTGTTTTTGGATTTTCATTATTGCCGTCGTATAGGTAAGTTGAAGCAGATTTTAGTTGGACTGCAAATATAGAATTATTATTTTTATTTGTTATATTGTAAGTATTTTCTGTCTTTAAGAATAAATTGGCATTTTTATCAAATGTTTCTGTCTTAAACTCTTTTCCTTTTAATTCCTTATTTTGATGGAAGTAATGGGTTATTGTTGTATTGTCTGGCAATGTTTCGTTTACAATATTAAAACCTCTAAACTCGGAGTCATTGTAGCTATATAAGCCGCCAAAATAATTATAAGAAGTGTTTGCCTTTACGCTAAAGTTATTATTCAATCCGTTATCAGCCAAAGCTGTTTTAATAACCCAGACATTAAAGCCTATGTCTGATAAGCCATCTTCTCCTGAATTATTAAAAATTGTTGAGGGAGAATAATAAAGATAAGTCAAACCTCCAAATTCATTTGTTATGTTTTTAAGAAGATAAGGAAATGTTTGGTTTCTGATTAAAGTGTATTTTAAAGTGTCATAGCCAATAATTATATCCCCAAAACCATCGCCATTTACATCTCCTATTCTTCTTCCTATGTTTTTGCCGGAAGAAGTAAACGGCTCTGGAGAATTCCAGGCAGTGCTTACTTTCCAGCCTGTGCCATTGTTGAGCCAAGCATCCCTGTCTGTGGTAGTTCCATTGGCATAATCTTGGAATATATCCACCAAGCCATCGCCGTTCAAGTCAATTAATCTTATTCCATTATCTAATCTGGAAGAAGTTGTAAAATCATCAGGGGGCACAAACTGATCATTTTGCACCCATCCAGTTCCATTATTAAGATAAGCATTCCTAGTTTGAGTGCCAAAATTATAGCCTTGCAAAATGTCTATCAAGCCATCCGCATTTACATCTACTAATCTAGCTCCAAAATCACTTCCAGTTAGATCATTTCTGGAAAAGTAAATTGGAGAAGTCCATAAGGAAGAAACATCTTTCCATCCGCTGCCAGTGTTTAAATAAGCCTTCTTTACCGCTCCATTCTCTTTAGCCTGCAAAATATCTACCTTGCCATCCCCGTTAAAATCAACTAATTGCGTTCCTTCATCAACTCCAGCAGCAGTAACAAAATCTACTGAAGGAGCCCAGGCAGCAACTTCATTTCCAAAGCCAGTTTCATTATTAAGCCAGGCTTTCCATACCCCTCCCCAGCCTTGGATTAAGTCTGGGAAGCCGTCTGTGTTAAGGTCTTCTATCCTTAGGCCTTTGTCATTATCAGAAGAATCAACAAAATATTCCGGCAGCACAAATAAGGAGCTTTGGCTCCATCCTGTCTTGTTATTAATCCATGTATTTTTCTCAGATGTTGACTGTCTGCCTTGTATAATGTCTATAAAGCCGTCATTGTTTAAATCGGCAAGACGCAGACCAAAATCTATGCCTGCAGCATCTTGGAAAACCGTGCTTACATTATAAACGGTAGAGTTTGTATAAAAAGAATTAGCGCCATAGTAATTAAAATTTATTGTATGTAAAATGGATGCATTGTCAGAGCCAATATAAGAAATATTTTTTAAAGATGACAAAGATTTTTCATCATTTAAATTTGTAAAGTCGAAATGGTGTCTTCTTACCAAAGAATTATTGAATAAAATAGAAATATCTGTTAATCTTCTTGTTTCCTCTAAAACATTTCCCTGCTCAAATGCTTTTCTCCTGTCTGGCCTGTTGAAATTTTCATAATTAAACTCGATTTTCCTTTTTTGCTCATTATTATATGTTATTGTTGATAGGTAAACAGAGCCATTATCCTGAGGATAAGGATTTTCTAAATAAGAATAAAATATTTTATTGTTGTGGGTATCTTCTATTAAATCGAGGCTCCATTTTAGAGCATAATTATAGCCCGTGTTTGAAGTTAATTCGGAATCGGGATTGTAGCCAAACCTTAATTGGGTGCCATCTTTTAAGGTCATTAGCCAATATTGGTTGTATGTATTAGAATTATTTGTAATGTTTTGTATTCTGGCAAATGTTTCTGTTTCTGTATGGTAAAAATTGTCATTATTGTCAAATATTAAATCGTAGGAAGCGCCATTAAGAATTAATTTAAACTCGTCATCTGTTGTATTTGAGGGAGTAAAATTTACGTCTCTGAAAATATAATTTTGCGTTAATGACCATCCTGCCCCTAAAAATGAAGGCCTTTGCTTCATTGACTGGGAATTATAAGAAATAGTCAAAGATGGCTGTAAGCTATTCGTTCCTTTAGGAACCTCAATCCCGTAGGTATAAGTCCCTGCTCCTGGAAATAATTCTGTAGAATATTTGCCATACAATTTGACTTTAGGATGCTCCGGCACGTTTGGCTTGTGCAGGTATGGCTTGTAGCTGTCATCAGCAGCAAAGGATACAGGGATTAATAGAAGCACCAATAACAAAAGCAGGAAAACAAACACTTTTTTGCTTTTTCCCAACTAAAACACCTCTTTTTTATCACCTCCTCATACTATCTCGTAGCCTGAATGAAATTGTAGATTGTAGTGTTTACTGTACTATTAGTCATATTTCTTATCTCTAAAGTATACAAAACAGGTGTTATGTTAAACATCCCTACAACAGTATCATTTCCAGTTAGGAAGTTAAATGCCCATATCTTGTTCATCCACTTAACAACCTTGTCAAAGGTGCCTATAGATTGCTGGTTTGCAGAATTTCTGGCGTATACCTTCTGGTTAGTGTAGATTGTATAACCGCTTGTTAAGGCAGCTTGTGCTCCTGTTTCTATGCCATACCTTCCCCTGCTTTCCAAATCTGATGTAAAAATCGACATTTTTAAAGCACCGCTTGTGCTTGTTAGATTTTCATGTCCAAATAGGTCCTGGCATCCAATATAAATAAAAGAAATCTCCTCTTTAAGTTCGTCTTGGCTTGTCAAAGTACAGGTATGCTCCTCCGACCCTCCGCCACTGCAAGTTCTATTAGACCCTAACATAGTATAGTTGAGATTAGAGGCCCCAATAGCGCAAGTAGATAGCTCATTGGTCCTGATAAAAATAGTAGGTGTTGCATCAGAAGTTGTACAAGCGTTGCTTTTGGCTGTATTCCAGTTTGTGCAGCCTTCTCCACCTTCTGAAGTCATATTATAAAAAGTTATTTGTGGTGGTGTTGGTATTATTTCAGATTGTAAGGGAACATCATCTGGTGTTCCATTCCATACCAAAATATTATCCCAGTGACTATTTGATGGATTTGATTGGTCTACCCCAAAAAGTATGGCGTAAATTCCTTCTGCACTCGTAGTTTCATTATATATTTTCGTCCCATTTAAGTAATAAGTTATTGAATTTCCATTAGGGTTAATGTAGAAAGTATGATTCATATAATAATCTGCTCTCGTAATAGGAGTATTTGTAACTGCTATTGTTGGTGTATCATACCTATAATTATTTGGTGCCACTGACTGTTCTACTATTGTAAAAATCGCTATATCAGCACCACTATACAAATATACTGGTGCACTATCTAAACCTGTATCACTTGGTGCATTGTAATAAGATAATTGAATTGTTGCATTCGTTAGATTTCTTCCAAAATTAAATTTGTTATATTTTGTTGTTCCAGTATTTGGATGTCTAATCGTCATATTACCTGTTTTATTTACTGTATCATCATCATATGTTAAAGAAGAACCTGCACCGATTGTCCATCTTGCATTTGTAAGTAGGTCATCATCTGCTGGAGTATTAGTAAAAGTTCCATTTTGCATTCTATCTCCAAAGTCTGCAAAGATGTAATCTGCTGGGTTAGTTGAGAAAGCAGAAACTAAAGGCAAACCTAACATAAATATTGCAATAATCCAAGAAAAGGTTATCTTTTTCATTTTCCAACCTCCTTAACAGCTAATTTATTTAGGTGGAAGGTAGGATCATCCTCCACAAAGTCTTCTCTTGAGTTTTTATAGAAAGTTTTTATGCTGCCATCGCAAATCTCAAATCTCTGGCAGCTTTTTCCACCTCTACAATCTGTAAATTGCCCTTTATGGGCACCATCATATAATGAGACGCAAGTAACAACAAGGCAGCTATTACCGTTTAAGTTTTCTTGCTGATAAATGCAAGGACCCCAGTCAGAATAATCAATTTGTTTCTTTAGCGTTGCAGTTCCCTGATTTATTGTTATTATAAAATCTTTGTTTGGCTTGCATTCTGTTTTGTTTTTTGTTACTGTTGAAGTTCCTGTCTTGCATTGAAAATCCCATGTCCTTTGCTGCAATGAGCAGCCTGTATTTGGCCCGGAAACATTTGAGCAGAAAGTGTAGTTATAGTAATAAACGCAGTTTCCATATATATCCTGAGTTTCGTCATAAAAAGTTGTTGTGCAGGTATCTTTCTCCTCCAAACTTATTGTAGGAGTAACTTGCGTATTTTTTGTTATTATATTCGCTAATGGGCTTAGTTGGCTTAATGCCGTTATTGACAGCAAAACAACTGTAACTATAACTAACGCAAAAATATTAATTTTTTTCATAGAAACACCCCGCGTTTGTTTTTTGATAATTAATAAGATAAAAAATATTTTGCATAAGAATAAATATTAAAAATGATGAGAAGCTGTAAATAAAAACTAAATGAGTTAGCGTTTTATTTTTCA
>Ga0209541_10016352_pt1 | contig 10975 bp, 11 predicted proteins | sample RifCSPlowO2_01_FD_184027 | JGI IMG/M metagenome (GOLD analysis project Ga0209541, IMG submission 184027) | Groundwater microbial communities from Rifle, Colorado - Rifle CSP2_plank lowO2_0.1 (SPAdes) (version 2) | ecosystem: Environmental > Aquatic > Deep subsurface > Groundwater | place... | reverse complement strand
TCGGTGCGGAAGGCCTCCAAGGCGCGACGTGCATCAAGCCAACAGGCCTTGTTTGCGTCAACAGCAGGGTGAGTGGAGACGCGATTATATGCCATCGTTTCCTCCGTGTTGTGCCTGCTAACTACTGGATGAGCACTGGCCTCATAGAGACTATCAGGGGGCAAACAGAATAGCAATAAAAGCTGCTTTTTTGTTGTTTTTATGCTAAAATGAAACCAATATGGCTGCTAAGAAAACCGAGGAAATAAGCCCTGAAAGTCGGCCTGCGGGGGCTGGGGTGGTCTCTCGGAGCATCTCCCAGGAGATGCGGGAGAGCTATCTCGATTATGCGATGTCCGTCATCACCGCTCGCGCGCTTCCCGATGTGCGCGATGGCTTGAAGCCGGTGCACCGGCGCATTCTCTATGCGATGCATGATGTCGGGCTCACCGCGACGGCAAAGACCCGCAAGTCGGCGACGGTAGTCGGGGAAGTCTTGGGCAAATACCATCCACACGGCGACGTGGCCGTATACGACGCTATGGTGAAGATGGCGCAGGATTTTACGATGCGCTACCCCCTCATTACTGGCCAAGGCAACTTTGGGTCTATAGACGGTGATCCGCCTGCAGCGATGCGATATACCGAAGCAAGAATGAGCCGCCTCGCCGGCGAAATGTTGCGCGATATTGAAAAGGAAACGGTCGCTTTTGTACCGAATTATGACAACACTAAAATGGAGCCATCGGTAATGCCCGCGGCAATTCCAAATCTCCTCCTCAACGGCACGCTCGGAATCGCGGTCGGCATGGCGTCCAACATCCCACCACACAACCTGCGCGAGGTAGGGGAGGCGGCGATGCACCTCATTGACAATCCAAAGGCAACGACCGAAGACCTCCTCCAATTCGTGCAGGGTCCGGATTTTCCGACCGGTTGCATCGCTTTTAATCAAAAAGACATCGCACATGCGTACTCTTCCGGCCGCGGAGGTGTGGTGGTGCGCGGCGCCGCCGAAATAGTGGAGTGGAAGTCCGCCAGAGGCGGATCCGCCTCTGGCGGAAAGGGCGACTACCAGATAATCATCACGTCGATACCCTTCCGTGTAAACAAGGGCGATTTGCAAGAAAAGATCGCGGGTCTAGTGCACGAGAAAAAGATCGAGGGTATTCGTGACATGCGCGATGAAAGTACCAAGGACATTCGCGTCGTTATCGATCTGAAGAACAATGCGAATCCGCAGACGGTGCTCAATTATCTCTATAAGCACACCCAGCTCGAAGAGACTTTCCACTACAATGTCGTTGCGCTCGTCGATGGCGTACCGCAGACGCTCTCACTGAAGGCTATCCTTGAATACTTTGTCGCGTACCGCAAAGAGGTGGTCACCAAGCGCACCAAGTACGACCTATCGAAGGCGGAAGATAGGGAGCACATTTTGCTCGGGCTCAAAAAAGCACTCGACCATATCGATGAGATCATCAAGCTGATCCGTGCCTCTAAGGACGTCGACGCCGCTCGCCTCGGCCTTATGACCAAATTTGCATTCTCCGAACGCCAGGCGCAGGCGATTCTCGAAATGCGCTTGCAGCGCCTTGCGGCGCTCGAGCGTAAAAAGATAGAGGACGAGCTCGCCGAGGTGCAGAAGCTCATCGAGGAGCTCCGTGCTCTCCTCAAGAGCGATAAGAAGATGTGGGACCTCATCAAGAAGGAGCTGAGGGAGGTGATAGAAAAATTTGGCGACGACCGACGCACCAAGATAGTGAAGCGTGAAGCGAAGCTTCTTTCGGCCGAAGATCTCGTCGCGGACGAAACAGCCGTCCTGGTCCTCACGCAGGGTGGCTATATCAAGCGCACCAATCCGCAGGAGTATCGGAAGCAAAAACGCGGGGGCGTGGGCGTTGTCGACCTCGATACCAAGGAGGAGGATTTTGTCACGCAATTTCTCACGGCCAATACGCATGCCGACCTCCTCTTTTTCTCCGATAAAGGCAAGGTCTACCAGCTCAAAATGTATGAGTTGCCCGAGGGGAGACGCGCCACGAAAGGAAAATCGATCATGAATTTCCTTTCGCTCGAAGGCGATGAGCGAATTACATCGATACTTTCGATGCCAAAGGCAAAAAAAGAGCAGGAGGGTCTTTCGCTGGTGATGGCGACCCAGGGCGGCACGGTGAAGAAATCGTCGGCTGCGCAATTTCGCGAAGTGCGTCGCTCGGGCCTCATTGCGATAAACCTTGATAAGGGCGATTCACTCATCAGCGCGCAGTTCGTCTATAAGGGCGATGATGTCATCCTCACGACCGCCAAGGGTCAGTCCATTCGTTTCAAGGAAGGAGACGTACGCGAAATGGGAAGACAAGCCGCTGGCGTACGCGGCATCAAGCTCTCAAAGGGAGACTCGCTCGTCGGCGCTGGCATTGTGCGCAAGGGAATCAAGGATGTGGAACTTCTTGTGTTGTCTTCGACGGGATACGGTAAAAAAACATCACTTTCGGAATACAAGACGCAGGGCCGAGGCGGCAGCGGCATAAAGACGATGTCTATCACGACCAAGACGAAACAGCTGGTCGGAGCGGCGGTCATCGCCGATGGTGGAGAGCTTGTCGCCATGTCGCAAAAGAGCCAAGCCATCCGCACTGATCTCAAAGAGATACCAAGCCTCGGCCGCGCAACGCAGGGCGTGCGCGTCATGAAACTTCGAGACGGTGACCATCTCGCTTCTTTCGTTGTTTTTTTAACAGAGGAAGTTGCGCCTGCCCCGTAGAAGCTTCGCAGAAGCTTTCTTCGGGGTCATTCGTCGTGTTTGAAACAGAATGAAGAGGAGGCTTAAAGCGAGGGCGAAGCTATCTCGACCCCGTGGAGAAGAGCCTTGGCTCTTCTTTTTACGGGGTATACTTGGTGACATGTACGTGGAGAGTTTTGCGCACCCGGGACGCAATGTCGTGATGCTCGAGATACAGCCCGGCCATGTCGTCGCTGACTTTGGTGCGGGTAGTGGCGAGTATACGCTCGCACTCTCATCGGCAGTCGGCTCCGAGGGCCAGGTGTACGCCATCGACGTGCAGCCCGATCTCTTGATCCGGATAAAAAATGAGGCTCGTCGGAGAGGACTTAAGAATATCGATATCATTGTCGGTGACGTCGGAAGGGCACATGGCACGAAGCTTCGTAGCCACTCGGTAGATCTCGTACTGATGTCCAATGTTCTTTTTCAACTGGAATACAAAGAGGCTGCCTGGAATGAAGCGCATCGTACGCTGCTCTCTAAGGGTCGTCTCGCGGTTATCGATTGGTCGGAGCATGGTGGCCGTATCGGCCCATCCCGCGAACACTTGTACCGAAGACCTGAAGCGGTGCGCGATGCCGAACGCTCACACTTTCACTATACGGGCGAGTTCCCAGCCGGTGCGCACCATTATGGGCTTATGTTTGAGGCTGCCTGAGTATGATCCCGTTAGAAGCGTTGCGAGAGATGAATATGCCTTACACTACAGCTTATCAACTAACAAGTACAACTCCTGAGCGGGTTGGCTTCTAACGGGATGAAATCCACCGTCTTTCAGATCATATTGCTCGCGGTCTTTGGCGCCCTGGCCGTGGCTGGCGTGCTCATTTTCGCATTCGCGGTCGGTACCGACAAAAATGCAAATGTGATAGGTCCGGTCGTCATCTGGGGTACGCTCGATAAGCCGACGTTCGACGAAGTCCTTGAGAATATCGTCCTCACCAACCAAGCGCTCTCAGGCGTGTCGTACGTGCAAAAAGATGGTCCGACTTTTGATCAGGAGCTCGCAAGCGCAATTTCCGAAAAAAGAGGTCCAGATCTTTATATCATTGCGTCAGACGATGCGGTGCGCAACGAAAATCGGGTCACACCGCTCGAGTATGGCCAAGTAACGCGGCAACAGTTTCAAGACGCGTTCGCCGAGGCGACAAATCCGTTCCTTGGCGAGAAGGGCATCATTGCGGTGCCATTTCTCGTCGACCCGCTTCTCCTCTATTGGAATCGCGACCTCCTTGGGAGCTCTGGCTACGCCGAGCCGCCAACGACGTGGGATCAGGTCCCCGGAATGGCAGAGACCATAACGGTGAAAGACACGACCGGTTCCATCAAAAGGAGCGGCATCGCGCTCGGCACGTTCCCAAATATCGAGAACGCAAAAGCTATCATCACCATGCTCATGATCCAGGCGGCTAATGTGGGCAATTCTGTGCCGGAGCCTATCGTGGGACACAATCAGGAGGGCTTCTTGATCTCGACCATGGGAAGTTCTTTTGGAGCGTCCTCGCCACCGGCCCTTGATGCACTCCGCTTCTACACGGAATTTGCAAATCCTGCGCAGTCTGATTACTCATGGAACAATTCTTTGGGTAGTGCACGCAGCGCCTTTGCGCAAGGCCAAGTCGGGCTGTACCTCGGGTTTGCCAGCGAGCACGCGCTCATCCGAGCCATGAATCCAAATCTCAACTTCTCGTTCTCTTCGATACCACAGCTGCCCAGTAGCGTGCGACAAATAACCTATGGCCGGGCCTACGGTTTTGCGGTGCCGCTTCAAAGCAACAACACACAAGGGGCGTTTACGGTCGCCGACCTCTTCGCGACGGCGACCACATCGGCCGCCTTCGCAAGAGGCTTTGGTATGGCCTCTGCATCGCGCGCGGCGCTCAATACTCCTGAGGGCAGAGAGCAGACCATCATCAATAAAACGGCGCTTGTCGCGAAGAATTGGACCGACCCAGACCCGCAAAAGACCAACGCTATTTTCCGCGATATGATAGGGAATGTCATCAGCGGTGCGAGTTCGCTCACCGATGCGCTTTCGAATGCTGATCAGCAGCTTGGGCACCTTATGAAACAATGAAGCGATTACAACGACATGTGCTCCGTATCGTGGCAGCGATGGGTATGTACTTGCTGCCTGTGACCGCAAGCGCGGCGCAATGCCCCGGGACCACCAACTCATATGTCCTGAATCCACTGAAGTATTGTGGCATCATGCAATTCGTAGAGGCTGCTCTGCAACTTTTCGTGATTCTCGCGCTTCCCGTACTTGCCTTTTTCATCGTGCTTGCGGGCTTTCAATTCATCCTGGCAAGGGGCAACTCAACCCAGCTCGAGAAAGCAAAGATGAACTTTCTGTACGTTATTATCGGCACCTGTCTCGTCCTAGGGGCATGGCTCCTCGCCTCGCTCATCGGTGCGACCATCTCTCAGATAACTGGCTAACTATGGTTCGACGGCTCTCATTACTCGCTATTCTGCTCGCGCCGGGCACGGCTTTTGCAGAGGGTATTGCAGGCTCCGGCTGCGCCACTAGCTTCTCGAGTATTCCGTGCCTTGCGCAATCAGCGGGAAATCTCATAGGGCTTGCCACCGCCGCACTCATCGGTGTTGCCATCATCATCTATTTCTGGGGTATCGTACGGAATCTCTTTAAGGTATCGGGGGGAAACGCGACCAGTTTTGATGAAATTCGGACCAGTCTCATTTGGGGACTTCTCGCGCTTTTCCTCATTTTTTCGATCTGGGGAATTATCCGACTTCTTGGTACGTCACTCTTCGGCACGAGTAATTTCAATTCTCTATGGTAGTGCCGACAACAACGCAAGTGCTCGCATTTTTCAATCTCTTTGCGGGCGTGATGCTTACTCTCTCTCTCGTACTCTTTCTAGGGGGTTTCGTCATGTATTTGGTACGGCTCGGCACGTGGCCGACCTATCGCGATGAAGCGATAACTTTGATGAAGTACGGGGTCTCAACACTCTTCGTGCTTATTGTCATACTAGGAATCCAACAATTTCTCATGAGTCATCTCTTGGTCGCGGTCTCTATCGGCGCACTCATCCTCATCTACTTCGTCGCATGGGCCTTTATGACTGCGTCAGCAGCACCTCCCGCCGCTCCACCTGCCAACGCTCGCGACCGGCGCTAGCGCCCCCCTTATCCACAGATAGAGGCGCAATCTTCTTGTGATTTTCACCCAAACCGATACCATTTAACTACATTAAGGGCTAAATCATTTCTATGCGAAAAATTACATTAGTAGCTGGTAGCACGATTGCCACGTTTTTTCTCCCATTTATTGCGAGCGCTCAATCGATCACAAGCGTTACGACGCTCATTTCGGCCCTCATCAACTACTCTATAGGCATCCTTATCGGGGTCGCCATCATCGCTTTCTTCGTTGGGCTCATCAAGTATCTTTTTAAAAGCGGGGCGACAGAAGAAAAAAATAAGGGTGCGAAGCTCATGATTTACGGTATCGTTGCCATTGCAGTCATGCTTTCTATCTATGGACTGGTTCGTCTCTTGCAGAATACCTTTGGCGTGGGGAATGGCGCGGCGGTAGCTCCGCCGACCATCGGCCAGCTCCAAATAAACCAGCGGTAAGCTAGGCCGCAGACATGGATCCCGTTAGAAATCGCGGACGCGAGTAAAGCGTATCACTATGCAGTGGACGGTCGAATTTATCACCCATGAAAGAATAGACGATGAGCGCATTGCGTTCGCGTCCTATTTCTAACGGAATGGAAGCGGCACAGCAGTCGATAAATAAGATAGTTGAGCTTCTCGTCAACCCGGCCATTTATGTGCTGTTTAGTCTCGGGCTGCTGATTTTCGTGTTCGGGGTCGTACAATTTCTCAACAATCTCTCAAAGGGCGCGGATACCAAGGAGGGAAAAAGCCACATGCTGTGGGGGATAGTGGGCATGCTCATCATGGTCTCCGTTTTCGGCATCATCCACCTTCTCAACAGCACTTTCGGCTTCGGATTGAATAAGGGCGGCTCCTACAACCCAAACATGTCGAATTTTGATTCGATTAAATTGCAGTCGTTTTGACGTAATTCTTTCACCGCTTGCCATGCCTGTCCCGTCCAAAGTGCTGGGGAGAGGACTTGAACCTCCACGCCTTACGGCACAAGGTCCTAAACCTTGCGTGTCTGCCAATTTCACCACCCCAGCACTTTATTCGGGACGCCTGTACCAGTTCGGCTACTCGCCCAATGAGGCGAGTATACCATTCGTCCCTGCCCAGCCGCAGCTTCTAGGAACCGACGTAATTTTACTCCTTATTGATGAGGTAGGTGTCGAGTCGTTCTTGGGTTTCGGATAGCGTGGAGTCATCGATTGTGGTGATAAATTCTATACGTCGCGCGTGCCAGTCTATCGATCGTGCGTGGGCAACAAGGATCGCCCCAGAAATGCGATCGGTGGAGAACGGGATCTCATCGCTGTACCCCTTGATCTTGGACGAAATAGGGATAACGAATGCCACGTTGTGACGCGCATTGAATATCCTTCGGGTGATCACCAATGCGGGTCGATGCCCTGCTTGCTCATGTCCAAGCGTGGGGTCAAAGGTAAGCCAGACAATGTCGCCGCGTTCAGGGACATACGCCCTTCTTACCATATTTCCCTACCCACCGGTTTCATCTTTGTCCATGCCTGTATCTCAGGATCAGAGAGAGGACGAACGTTTTTTAAGAGTTGCCGAAGCGTTTTTTTTGCATTTTTCTGCGGAGTGAGAATGAGAGAGCCCTTCTCCAATCGAACTTCGAGCGTCGTATTGTTTTTTACATCTGCCGCGAGCAGCAGGCTTCGAGGCAAGCGCACGCCCAGCGAGTTGCCCCATGTGGATACTTTTGTCGTTGCGACCATATATACAGAAGTATATACAATACGAATGGTCAGTCAAGGTTGTTGCTTCCCCTTTGAAATCCGCCCAGTTGGATTCGAACCAACGACCGTTCGCTTAAGAGGCGACTGCTCTACCAGCTGAGCTATGGGCGGTCTTTTCTAACGATGGTCCACACAAATTCTCGTCCCTTCGCGCTTTTGAGCTGCTTTTCTCGGACCCGTGCCTCTTGGCGTGTTGGGAGTAATTCACTATAAACTAATTTCCATTCACCGGAAAGTTTTTTTGTATAGGAGGTCTTTTTTGAAACGAGCTGCTGATTATGTCTCTTGAGTCGTTCTTCAACGTTAGAAGTTTGGCCAATATATATTTTGTTCCGTTCCGAATTGTAAATTGCGCATACCTGAATCATGTTCGGATAAGAGTCCGCCAGCTGGCGGATCTACCAGCTGAGCCCTGCCCGACCGAATGCCATCGGTCGTTCGGGCGGGTATGGGCGGCTAGTACAATGCTCCGCGTCGTACGCCCGACCGTTTGTGAGCCAAACGGTTTAGGGATTTTGAGATTGTACACGAGTGAAGGCCTTTTTGAAGCCTCCCGAGGCAGATGTGGAGTCACATTCGCGCTGTGATTGATGTCCACAGCCTGCCCGTCATGATATTTGCAAGGGGAATGGATGCTATGCTAAAGGTGTCAGAATGCTAAAAAAAATCAGCTTCAGAGCTATCGAGACCTTCTTTTCAGTGTGCACCAGTTCATGGGGGAGGAGAAGGACAGTAGTAAGGGTGACGCCGCTTCATGGCAGTGTGCTGCTGAAAAAAACAGTATGATGATAAAAAATTTGTTTGAACGCACAAACACCACGAGTCGATTTTCAATTGTGGTCTTTCTCATGGGTGTTCTTTTCGCGCTCGCGTTCGTGAGCTCCGCATTCATTCATTCTGTGGCTTCTGCGGCATCGTGTGGCCAGCTTGCTTCCGGCGCTTCAATGAAACCCCTGCAGTCGATCTATTCTTGCAATGGAAGGTACGTCCTCATGTTTCAGGGTGACGCCAACGTCGTCCTCTACCCTTCAAATCACATAGATGCGGAGCATGCGCTCTGGGCGACGGGCACGTCGGGTCAACCCGCCGGAACCTTCGACATGCAAGGCGATGGCAACCTTATCCTCAGAGACACCAGCGGGGGTCTTCTGTGGGCATCCTTGCAGCACGGTGGCACCATCGGGAAATCCGGTTACCTCGTCGTTCAGGATGATGGCAACCTCGTCGTCTTTGCGACAGTGGGCGGTGCGGTCATGTGGCAATCAAAAACCAACTTTTCACACAAGCTCGCCATGGACGATCGAGGCTTCGGCCTCCCAGCGGGCGGCTATCCGCGTGCAACAGCAGGCGCGCGCTTTGATGATTATCTGCACATGGGAATAGGCGACTTGATTTTTGATTATGAATGGCGAATGTTCGAGGGCTCCGAAGGATCGTGGAACGATTACACGAATTTCAGGAGCTATATGCAAACGGCGGTGGATCGAGGCATGGGCTTCAAGATCCTACTGGCCACTATAAACTCTCCGCCCCAATGGTTTCTAAATAAGTATCCTGACGCGAGGATTGTTGATCAGCAAGGCAAATACAGCACCAATATGGTGAGCTACTGGTACGCGGGGATCCGACCCCTCATGGAGCAGAAGACCGATTACCTTTTCAATCAGCTGAAACAGTGGGGCTTCCTGGACAATGTTAATTACATCGGTATTCCTCTCGGTCCAGCTTCCGAACCAATCTATCCGGCGGCATGGACCACGTTGAGTAGCTACGAATCGTTCTGGTGGTACGCGCCGAATGCGCAGGCCGACTTCGTCGTGAAAATGCAAGCAAAATACGGCACAATCAGCGCGGCAAACGCCGTATGGAGTACCTCGTATGCAAGCTGGAGCAGTGTCTCCATTCCTGCCGTTGGTACCAAAACAGGACCCATGTGGAACGATGTCCTCCTGTGGTATCGCGACACCAAGAGGAATTTTATCGACTGGCAGATACAGAATTACAAGCGAGCGCTTGCCAAATATGCGGATCCCGCCCACAGACCTCAGTTGATTATCTTCGTTCCGTGTGATCCATCATACATTTCGGCTGCTGATTGGGACGCGGCCGTTGCGAGCGGTGGAGGTAATACTACTGTCAAGCTGATGTGTGATTCCGAATACCTGATAGAGGAAGCACTCAAATACGGATTGCATCTCGAATACACCGGCTTACCCGCTGATCATGTGATCGCAGGGCTGAAGTCGAGAATGCAAGCGAGAGGTATGGTCTCGCCGCTTCACGGAGAAAATGTGGGCGGATACTTCCATAGCAATGCAGATCTCGATGCTAACTATAATAGTATCGTGAGGGGCAATCTCTACGCATTTGACTTTGTTTCTGCCGGAAGTCTTTTATACGCTTCCGATGGCATTACGAAGACCTCACAATACTCAGGGGTTGCGAATCTCTTCCAGCGTTTGCGGACTTTCTACAACAGAAGCAATATTCCTAGACCTCCTACTCCAACTCCCGTCACTCCCACCGCTACCCTTACCGCTTCTCCTTCAAGTATCACCGCCGGCCAATCCTCAACCCTCACCTACTCATCAACCAACGCCACCTCGTGCACTGGCACGAGGTTCACCGCAACAGGAACGAGCGGCTCTGTAGTTGTCACCCCATCGCTCACCACCACTTACTCAATAAACTGCGGGGGAAAGGTCGTCTCAGCCACCGTCACGGTCTCCACCATCACCGCCCTCATCAAAGGCAAGCGAGTCCTTATGCCCGGCAACATACCCGACTCCGCCACCCAAACAGTATGGGTAACTGGTGGATCACCAAAGAGTGATGCCAACCCCTATTCTCTCACCGTCAACGCCGGAACCACCTACACTGTAAATGTCGCAACGAGAGCAGGCTACACCATCGGTTACACGCTCTGCATCGATAACATTGCCTGCCACGGCCAAACACCCACCCCAGGAACGAGCGCGACCGTCACCATACCTGCGGGAACCGGTCGATATGCTGATCTGTGGTGGCATTACACTCCTCTCGTCATCCCTCCTCCCCCCACCAACCTCACCTCTACTTGCAACACCGACGGCACCAGAGCAACACTCGCATGGACTCCCGCGCCTGGCGCAACATCCTACGCCCTCCGCCTCGACTACAGAGCCAACAACGCACCCTCATGCGTCGGTGGATGGCTCTGCGCACAGCCACCTGATTATGAAAACAACACCTTTACCTCAACCACCTACACCGCAACGACCGTCCCTGGGCAAACCTACGGCTGGTGGGTCCACTCGGCAGGGCCTGGCGG
>Ga0209541_10016350_pt1 | contig 10976 bp, 8 predicted proteins | sample RifCSPlowO2_01_FD_184027 | JGI IMG/M metagenome (GOLD analysis project Ga0209541, IMG submission 184027) | Groundwater microbial communities from Rifle, Colorado - Rifle CSP2_plank lowO2_0.1 (SPAdes) (version 2) | ecosystem: Environmental > Aquatic > Deep subsurface > Groundwater | place: Rifle... | reverse complement strand
CAAACTCGCCATTTACGCGCGCAACGGGAAAAAGACCGAATATCCCGGCGCTAACTCCGATAAGTAATAGTATGATTGCTGTTATAATAAATTTCTTTCCCATAATTCTTAATTCATGATTCCAGAAAACCACTGTTTTGCCCTTTCCCAAAACGAAGCATCAGTAGTATTGTTTTCAACAGAAGCAGAACTTGCATCTTTGATTATAACCACATCTTCTCCCGGTTTCCGGAAATTCAGTTTTTCCCGCGCTTCCCGTTCAATACCTTCCTCACTGCGTAAATCCTCCAACTCTGATGTAAGCGCGTTTTTCTTTGCTTCCAAATCACGTAAACGATCTTTCACCGCCGCGCGCTCTGTCTGAGCAGACCAGCCGGCTTCTAACGCCCGAAAACTTATAATCCCCATTCCCAAAAGTAATAACAATAATACCATAAGCACGGGACGGGAAGCAAAAAACGCGCGCGCGCGGCTTTGTTCTTGAAAATCACGCATAGAGAGAATACCATACTTGTATGCGGTCGCAAAAAACAAAAAAACGGCTTAACGTTATATGGATGATATTAAGCATTCTCGTGGTAATAAGCATGATAGTATTTTCCATAGGCCCCTATATATTATAGCAACAGGAGCTATTTCTTCATAATCTGCAGGTATGCTTCCGGGGGAATACGCACTTTACCTTCTGATTTCATGCGTTTTTTTCCTTCCTTTTGTTTTTTCCACAGCTTCATTTTACGAGTTCTATCGCCGCCATAGAGATATCCCGTAACATCCTTTTTCAACGCGGCGAGTGTTTCCGATGCCACAATGCGCCCATTGATAACCGCTTGAATTTTTATCTGAAAGAGCTGGCGTGGCAATACTTCTTTCAATTTCCCGACGAGAGAACGCGCGATAGTGGGAGCTTTCGCCCGCGACACCATGCGCGCGAGCGCCGGCACCGGATCTTGGGCAATGTGAACATCAATTCGCTCTACTTCGGCAAGGCGTTTTCCCGCCGGTTCATAGGTAAACGACGCGTAACCAGCGGTAACGCTTTTTAACGCGTCAAAAAAATCGGAAACGATTTCACGAAGCGGCAATTCCGCAAACAACTTCATGCGAACATGTGCCGATTCCGAAAAAGCGCCACCCCCACTCGTTAATGGTTCACTGGAAACAACTTTACCTTCATGGGCGTCCACAAGCGTAATGATGTTTCCCATATAACGCTCGGGTGTAATTATTTCTGCCGTTATCCATGGTTCTTGGATGGATTGAATTTCGGCAGGCGGCGGAAATTTTGCCGCTGAAGAAATTGTTTCTGTCGTGCCGTTTTTTCTCGTAACTTCATAGGCGATAGACGGGCTTGTGGTAACAACGGAAAGTGAAAACTCACGACGCAGGCGTTCTGTTACAATCTCGAGGTGCAACATACCCAAAAAACCACACGCGAAACTTCTCCCTAAGGCCGTAGAAGATTCCGGCTCGAATCGGAACGCGGCGTCATTCAGCTGTAACCGACCCAGCGCGTCGCGCAACGCGTCGAAGTCATGCTCCTGTTCCGGATAAAAATTCGCCCACACAACCGGTTGCACGCGTGCGTAGCCCGGAAGCGCTTGTAAAGAATTATCATCGGCGTGAGAGGCAAGAATAACCGTATCTCCAATGCTTACGGTAGAAGGATTTTTTACTCCGGTTACTATGTATCCAATTTCCCCCGCTCCAAGGCACTCGGAGGAAGTCAAAAATGGTTTAAACACCCCTACTTCTTTTACTTCAAAGAGGATTGAGGTTGCCATTAAGTACGCCTTTGTTCCTTTTTTTATTTCTCCACTAAACACGCGAACGTACGCAATAACCCCGCGATGACTTTCAAAAGTAGAATCAAAAATCAGCGCTTTACACATGGATTCCTGTTGAACGGTTGGAGGCGGCACTTCGCGTACCACACGCTCCAGCAATTCCAGAACACCTGCGCCTGTACGCCCCGACACGCGCGACACGTGATCCTCCGGGCACCCAAGCAACTCCGCAAGTTCGCGCGCTGTTTCGGGCACGCGCGCGTCCGCCGCGTCAATCTTATTTACCACCGGTATAACGGTAAGACCTTCCTTCTGGGCAATGTGCAAATTGGTAAGTGTTTGCGCCTGCACGCCTTGCGTAGCATCCACCAGCAACACCGCGCCCTCCACCGCCGCAAGCGCGCGCGAAACTTCGTACGAGAAATCTATGTGCCCCGGCGTATCTATTAAATTGAGAATATGGGATTTGTCGTTTACGACGTAGTTCATCCTAACTGGTTGCATTTTGATGGTAATGCCGCGTTCGCGTTCGATGTCCATCTGGTCCAGCAACTGCGGTTTCATGTTGCGCGCCTCCACCGTATGTGTCATCTCCAAAAACCGGTCAGCCAAAGTAGACTTTCCGTGATCAATATGCGCTATCACAACGAAATTTCTGATATGGTCCGTGTTATGCATAAGGTATAGTGTAGCATATTTTTGACGCAGATTTTCTTTGAGAAAAGGGAAAAAAAGCCACACATTACTATGTGGCTATGGAGCGGACGAGATTTGTATGAGAGCTATTTGGCTTCCTTGTTCAGTACAAGATGCACTCCCTGCTCGCCCGTAATAGGCGCCATGCCTATAGATTTCATATAGACGATGAGTGCGGCGAGGTCAGCGCTATTTATGTTGTACAACTGATTAGGTTGGTCAACAAAGTGGACCACAAAGTTGATCCAACCACCCGTATCATGTGCCCTCTTCGCTTCAGCTTTCCAGAAAGCCAAAGATATGTCTGTCTGAAAGGAATAGCTTGGTATCGCCAATGGATCCGTGCCTGCATACGCAATGCCCCAATCAGTAGTGCGAGCGCCACTATAAAACCGCGCTACTGCGGCGCGAACCACCGCGTTGTCATCGCCGTCTCCATATGGGTAAGCAAACGTGGCCACATTTACCCGGTTTCTCCAAAGAAGAGTTTCGATGGTGTCTTTGGACGACCATAGCTCGCTCCTTAATGTAAAAGCATTAATGGGTTGCAACAAGGACAGGTGTGATATGGTATGACCGCAAATATCAGATCCGGCTGCGGCAATCGTTAGAAGCTCACTGGAAGTGATATGCCCCGGCTGGTTCAAGAATCCCGTAGGTATGCAGAACGTACCTTTTATGCCCATAGTATTAAACACCACAAGCGACTTCATTGTCCCTCCCGTTAACCCATCATCCACCCAAATTGTAAAGAAACCTCGTGAGAGCGGGTCGGCATGAGCGACCCCAGCTATACACACGACTGCCGTCAGTAAGAATTTCGAGAACAACTTCCCTATCATGAGAACCTCCTATGCCCCCCACACTTAAGAGAGCTTGTAAATTTTGTTCGATGTATTCATAGCATTTAATCATAACCACATCAACAGTATGTACAGGCAATAAAAAGAAGCATACACATGAGGCGTATGCTTCTGTACTTCTTTCGGGCATGGAAGAAGAGAAACTTGTTAGTTGACAACCTGATAGTAAACAGCGCCGATGGGGCTGACGAAATTATTGACGGCAGGATCCAAATCGCCGTTCCCATGCAGTCCCGGATGATACTGCACCTTGTTCCCTTGCTTTGGCTCTGGGATACCAGAGTATCCCTGACCAGAGAACCCCCCGCAGGCAGCGGGCGCATTAAGGTGAACGCATTTTTCATCCTTATATTCCCCACCTGCGTCAAACGCATTAAAGCTTGCGCCATGCCATACTCCAGGAACCACGCTACCGGGAATCTTGAGTGATTGGATAGCGCCAAACCCGCTATTGGTTGGAGCTATCTTCACCAACATGGTCAAGAACAAATCGCCTGACGGAATCTGGAGATCCGCGATATATGCTTGACCATAAACGATCATATTGTTGCAAACAGTTGCTGCCCCTCTCTGGGCCAACAGGTTTGCAACTTCCCAACACTCACCCCCTTCTGCAAGCTTATCTAGGCTCACGGGAGCCCTTGCGCCGACACTAAAAACAGCAACTGATGGGCCTACGGCGACCATAGGATTTTGCATCCCCTGACCGCTTGTATAGTTTCTTAATTGAACTTGTAGACGCCGAGCCGCTACCTCATCGGGAAAAAAACTGAAGCTGACAATGGACACGATTAGAGCAAGAAGAATATTACCCATTACCATTCTCTCCTTTAACTTCTAACTTAGAAGTTTGTTGGGGGTGATTGTCAGAGAACTTCCATGCCTGAATTCTTCCCCACTTGTAGCATACCCGTAATTAATGTGTCAATAGGACGCATGCTCGGCTCCAATTATAAACTTATCGCGCGACCGCTCGTTAAGTTTATAATCTACAAATGCTCCGGCTCAAGACCCACCGCCGGCTTTTGCCAAAACTTGCGTCCCAACACCCTTCGCATCTCCTCAAGCTCTTTATTGCCCCGCAGGAAGAGAAAAAGCATTGCGATCCCTATGCCACACACACCCGCCAAAAACCCGTGTAAAAATATGCCCCAAAAAGTGTCTCCATTAAACAGAGGCGCTGATACCTGCAGAACACCATAGCTCACAACTCCCAACAGCAAACCCACACACACCATCTCGCCCAAAAAAGGACCGAACGCGCGCAAACGAAATGCATTGCCCCCCTCCATGCGCCTCAAATAAAACCCCAAAAGCGCCATATTTACCAAAGCGCCCACCGCAAACGCGAACGGCAAACCAAGAATCGCTGTCTGCGGCACGTCTTCCACCCGAAGTATTTGGAAAAACGGCAAATGAACGGTTGATATTTCCTGCAAAATACGCACAAAGAAAAAAGCGCATGTTACGGTGACCAAAAGCGCGAATGTGTTTACGGCCAGAGGCACGCGGACATTGCCAATCGCATAGAACGCTCGCACAAAAAGAGCAACCAGACTTTGCGCCACCATGCCAACCGCGAACAACGCGAGACTTGCCGCGACCAGCCGCGTATCCGCCCAGCCAAATTCCCCCGCGCCAAGCGCCACGCGCACGATATGAGCCCGCAGTACAATAAAAAGTATCGTTATGGGAAACGTCCAAAATATAATAGAACGGGAAGCGGAAACAAGATGTTCAAAAAAAACAGCGCGTTCGCGTTTTACAATGAGTTCCGCCATGGTTGGAAACGCCGCCACACTGTAAGAAAGACCAATTACCGCCAATGGGATAGATTGCAAATTAAAAGAAAGTTGAAATATTGCGATAGACCCCGCGCCCAATGTGGAAGCAATTGCGGTTACCGCCACAAATGTAACCTGCGTTATTGCAAGGCCCACCGTACGCGGAAACGACCGGTAAAACACATCCGCCATGTCAGAAAATGTTCGGACGCGAATCCGCGGAAAAAACCCGGTACGCAAAAGACTTGGTGTCTGAACAAGCACATGCAAGAAAGCGCCCAGCACAACTCCCCCCGCAAGACCGGAAAGTCCCCATCGCGGCACAAACACAAGAATGCCAATTATAATGCCTACGTTATAAAAGAGAAATGTCGCGGCGTAAACAAAAAATTTGCGGAACGACTGTAAAATGCCAGACATAAGACCCGAAAGCCCTAAAAAAAGAGGTGAAATAAGCAATATGCGCGCCATATGAATAACTTCCTGTTGTTTATCCATATCAAAACCGGGCACATACAACGGAACAATAAAAGGCATGACAGCATATGCCACGAGTGCCAGTAGAATTGTACTCGCAAGAAACGCAACTAAAACCGTATCTAAAAATTCACGCGCGCGCTCTTTATTTTCGGAAACCCGCTCCAAAAAAAGAGGGATGATGGCGGTAGAAGCAACAAAAAATAATGAAAACGCATACAACAAATCCGGCACACGAAACGCCGCATAATACATATCAAGCTCCACACCGGCGCCAAAGCGCGACGCAAGCAAACGATCACGCAACAGCGCCAATAGATTACTTGCCACAGTAGAAACCGCGAGTAAAAGAGCCGCCTCGCGCACATCACGAAACTCTCTATGAAAAAACTCGAAAATGCGCTGTACCACTGCTGTGTTTACTCTTCATCTTTTCCGACCACCTCTTGGTCAGACGCGCCATCTTCAGGAGCCCGACCCTCTTCCAATGCGCCTTCCTGTTCCAACTCCTCTCCTTCTTTCAAAACGGGTGGATCTGTGCGCGTGAGGGGAGGAGGAGTAATGCCGGCTAGTGGTTCCTTGCTCTCATGAAGGTTTGCCAAAATTGCTCGCACCTCCGCATTATCCGGATTTAGTTTTTGAATAAGTTCGAATTGTTCTATCGCGCGCGCGCGTTCGCCCTCTGCCGCGTATATAAGACCCAAGAAATAATGGGCATTTGAGTAGTTTTCATTCAATTGGACGGTGCGCTCTAAAATTTGGCGCGCTTCCTTATAACGATTCTGCTGATAATACAGCAAACCAAGTTGGAACAAAACGCCAATGTCATTGGGCGCGGACAACACTGCGCGTTCCGTGTTGCTAATGGCATCCTCCACATTACCTTTAAGAATCGCGATTTGCGCGAGACGAAAATGCGCCGCCGCGTAATCAGACTTCAGTCGAATTGCTTCTTCCAATGCCTCGCGCGCTTTTACATAATCCCCCAATACCATATACACCCGCGCGGCATCATCACGCAATAGCGGATCGGTGGGAGCAACGGCAATGGCCTCTGTGTAAGCTCCCGCCGCCGCGTCCGCCGCACCCCCCACATACGGGATTACCATTTCATATACCTGCCCCAAAAGACGCCAGCTCGCCACATTCCCCGGATTCACTTCTGTTGCTGTTTGCGCGCTTGCGATAGCGGAAGAAAGCGCTATCTGAAAAGAGTTCCGCACCTCTTCGGGTGATTGATTCGTCGTATTTTCAAGCACCCGTTGTAATTTTATGGAAGATGTTTGCGTTATAGCGTTATAATACACATCACGACTGTCATCTAATATGACGGCGCGCTGAAAGAAATTTTCCGCTTCATTCACTGAATTCCGCAAAACGAGCGCCTCCACCCCGCGGCCATACTCGATGGCGGCAACTTGCTTCCGACTTCGAATATAGAGCCCCACCACACAAACCACCATGAGAAAAACCGTGATAAGAGCTATTAAAAACCCTTTCGGGGAGTCTCCGCGAATCACAAAAGCGCGATAAGGCACAAGTCCCGCAGAACCCATTTCTGCCACAAAAAGACCTAGGACTAGAAAAACAAGCACCGCGGTAACAGCGGTCAACGGGTAAAAGAACCATGATGAAATCAAAAATAAAAGACCAAAAAATAAAGCGCTTATGTACTGATGTTCTTGATTATCCAGTTGTAACTTACCAAGCAATAACAAACCAGACCACACCAAAGACCCCACAAATAAAAAGAATGCGAGAATGCCCAAAAGACCTGTTGTGGTAAGTAATGTGGTTACAAAAGAAGATGCTGTGGCAAAACGCAACCGCCAATAGATCGTGGTATTGACCTCGGGATCTTTAAACCTATCCCAAGCGTATCCAAATTCATTTGGTCCCACGCCGAGTAGGGGACGTTCTTTAAAAACCTGTTCGGCAACCCGCCATGAAGAAGAAACAGATGGCGTAACATCAAGCGGCGGGTTTAAGGAAACATTAAAAACACTCACAATATCTTGGGAAAGAAAAAGCACGATGGAAACAAAAAGAAACAACAAGGGCCCCATGACATATTGCGTACGCGCTTGACCTCTTGCGTGGGAATAGGTATACGCGAGATATACAACAGAGACAATGGCAACGCCGAGCCACACCATGCGATAATTCACCGTCACCGCTCCCACGAAAACAACCAGCGACAAAATTATAAACAACAACCGCTTTGACCGTGATGTTTGAACGCCTTCCGCAAGAAAAGGAAATAAGCTTACGAGAATAAAACCCAAAAATATTCCAACTGTATTCCATGAACCAACCGGATTAAATGTGCGGATTTTTGCAAAATCCCAAGGAAACACATCAATCCCCATAAGAGTTTGAACAATCAAAAACAAAGAAACAACACCGGCTGACACAAGAATCAAATTATGAGCTTTTCGAATAGCATCTTTTGTGTTTAACGCAATGGAAACCAAACACGCAAGGATACCTCCTATAAGCACATGAAAAAAAGAGGCGGGAGATGATCCCCATAAACTTGTTTCCGGACTCACGGAAAAAAGAGCCGCCAATAAATACACCATTATCCAAACACCAAGCGCGTACAGGGGCACGAACCGAGGAATTTTGAGCGCGCCCATATGGACCGTAATCCCAAGCCATGCGACAAATCCGATCAGTGTTAACAGAGAAACAAAAAACATCTTGTTGCCGTCAACTGGATTGTCCGTAATCGGCAAAAACCAGAGCGGCGCTAACAACGCAATAAGATACACGCTCAAACGCGCCACAACGCCCCAGATCGGTTCCTCGGCGGGCATTGTGTAAGTCTCTTCCTCTCTCACCGGAATAACGCGTTCATCTTCTTCTCGAGAAAAAAATTTGGAAAATATATTCATGGTTCTTTCGTGATAATAAGTTGATATCTTTGAATTACGAAATGCTCTATTATTGTCATCCCCGACTTGATCGGGGATCCAGTACCACTAAAAAATCTGTATATTTCTTGATGGAAGTGGATCCCGTGTCAAGCACGGGATGACAGTAGGTGAGTTTCGTAATTCAAAGCTGATATGTTTTTATTATAAGGTTACCATTGCAAAACACAACTCTACCGTCTATGATATACTTATTAGTAACAGCATGGCAATAATGGAGCGAAAATATCTTTCAATCAAAGAAGCGGCAACATATTTGGGGGTAAGCGCTCTGACCCTCCGAAATTGGGACAAGCAAGGAAAGCTTGGAGCATATCGGAATCCAATAAATAATTATCGGGTGTATCGCCTTGACCAGCTTGAATTGTTTTTGCGATCTATTGAATCCCCGGGAAGCGCTCCGCGCGCGCAACAAGCGAATATAACAACCAAAATACATATTCGGACTGATGGGAATGATTAAAACCCCCTCCTGTGTAAGCAGGAAGGGGTTTTATCTCTACCTATAAGCCGGGTTCTGTATCCCGGTGTAACCGGGATGATGGTCATCTATCTAGTTCCGATATTACTACCGGAATCAAGCGTCCCGGTGTAACCGGGACTTGCACCAGGTAAGTGTTTTCCGCACAGCGCCGTTGCCGACGCTGTTTGTGGGCTCTTACTCCACTCTTTTCACCCTTACCTCTTTCATTCACCAAGCTTTAAACTTGGTTTCATGATGTTTGGCGGTTTTGTCTCTGTGGCACTATCTCGTTTCGGTTTTACCGAAAGGCGGCCGTTAGCCGTTACCATCTTCTGCTAATTTTGCCTACACGAAGTGTAGCAGTAAAATTGAGTACTCCGACTTTACATCGGGGTTGCCCCGACCTTGTGGTCGGGACGCTCAATTTTACAATCGCCTTTGGCGAACAAAATTGGCGGGTGCCCGGACTTTCCTCTCCGGTGTAACCGGAGCGACCATCTAGTAGAGATAAGCGCACTCTACTACGAAACTCTAAAAAAGTCAAATTATCTTTTTCTCCGAAAAAACGCGGGAACATCCCATTCATCGCTTTCTTTCGATTCAAGCTCCTCTTCCGTTCCCACGGGGACAGGGGATACTGCCACTGTAGAATGCGTAAGGGGCCGCGTACTTGCTCCACCCCCCGGCGCAACCGGGCGGTTAACTGTAATAACCTGATCGGGCTTTTTTGTGCTTTTATTGTCTGTGCCTCCGGAAAACACGTTAAACCTCATCATATCGGATGGAAAACCCGACGCAATCACCGTTACTTTAATTTCTCCTTTCTTCAAACGCGCGTCCTCCACGGCGCCGAAAATAACTTTTGCGTCTTTATCTATGGATTCCGTAATAACACGAGCCGCTTCCTGCACCTCCCACATGGACATATCAGGCCCTCCATGGATGGAAAAAAGCACCCCGCGCGCGCCATCAATCGCCACATCCAAAAGTGGTGAGTTTATGGCCTGCTTTGCCGCGTCTATTGCCCTCGTCTCGCCTGTTCCCTTTCCAATACCCATGAGAGCGGATCCAGCGTCTTGCATAATTGCTCTTACATCCGCGAAATCCACATTAACGATTCCCGGCATGGTGATTAAATCCGAAATACCCTGAACGGCTTGGCGCACCACCTCATCACATACCGCAAACGCGTCCTTAAACGTGGTTCCCTTTTCAATTACAGACAAAAGCCGATCGTTTGGAATAAGCACCATGGCATCCACCGAACCTTTCAACTGCATTAAACCCTCTTCCGCGATACGCGCGCGCTGTGCTCCCTCAAACGTAAAGGGGCGCGTTACCACCGACACCGTAAGCGCGCCTTGTGATCGCGCGACTTCCGCAATAACCGGCGCGCCTCCCGTACCCGTTCCGCCTCCAAACCCGCAGACAATAAACGCCATATCCGCCCCTTTAAGCGCGTCTTTTATTTCTTCAATTGTTTCTTCCGCGGCTTGGCGCCCCAAATCAGGATTCATACCGGCTCCCAAACCGCGCGTAAGATTTTTACCTATATGAATTTTTTTGGTAGCAAGATTATGGTGAAGATCCTGGGCATCGGTATTGATAGCAATAAAATCAACGCCTTGGACTTTTGCGCGAATCATATGATTTACCGTGTTTCCACCGGATCCTCCCACACCTACCACTTTTATCCGTGCAAACGCTTCAACTTCAGGTTTAATGTTTGGCATAGCCCAATCGTACTTCCCATATACCACAACGTCAATGTTGAAAAAAATAGAAAAATATGTCAAATAAAGAGCGTATTGTAACGATATGTGGAAAAACTGTGTATGAGCTGTGAATACAATAGTTCACTATAACGTATGAAAATAGCCATCATGAGGCTGCAAGCCACATATCAGAGATTATACGAATCTAGAAACAGTGCTTAGAGGAGAGAGTTTTTCTCCTACCTTACGGCAGGT
>Ga0209541_10016349_pt1 | contig 10976 bp, 11 predicted proteins | sample RifCSPlowO2_01_FD_184027 | JGI IMG/M metagenome (GOLD analysis project Ga0209541, IMG submission 184027) | Groundwater microbial communities from Rifle, Colorado - Rifle CSP2_plank lowO2_0.1 (SPAdes) (version 2) | ecosystem: Environmental > Aquatic > Deep subsurface > Groundwater | place... | reverse complement strand
ATGTGTATCTTATCCTCCACCATATGGTGCAGTTTAAGGATATACATGTACCCGATAGCGATTTCTTTGTCGTAAGATTCGCCGGTGCGGCCGTCGTAAAGTTTTACCTTTCCTGTTTCGGAAAAAATTGAATATTCTTCTACTTGTTTTACGTCTGCTCCGGGGTAGGCGCCGTGAATTTGTTTTTCGACAAGATCCACAAGTTTTTTTGGAACGGAAACATAGAAGCGAATATCTTCTTTTTTAGCAACTAGTTCAAATGTAATGTGCGGTTGAGGTTTGAGAAAAGACCAAAACCCACTTTTCATTATTCCATGAAGACTGGCAAATAACTGTTCTGCGGCGTCTATTTTAATTTCGTTATCGCGTGGTGTTGCTACCTGCAACAGCACAAAAGAAAGGCTTTGTGCTTCCCTATCTCTATATTTCCATAAAAGAAAAACTAAATACCCGAGAAGAAATAGTCCCCCTAAAAAAATTGCCATAATAGCGAGGGTTATGGTTAAAACCTGCAGTTGATACGTAATATCGAGTAAAAAATCCGGCATATATTATTTTTTAATAATTTTCTTTATCTGCTTAAGTTTTCGCATACACCACTCAGCCAACCACCGCCAAGAACTCGTGATGCTCTGGTGTAATCCTTTTGCAATTTGATCGTCGGAAAGCGGAAGCGTTACTGATGCGGGCTGTTGTACTGCTGTCGTCCCCACTTGTTTAACGCCAAGTTGTTGAACCGGTTGCGGAAGAGGAACGTTCGTTGGGTGCATCTGTACACCCGCACCAGTTACTTCAGGAGGAAGTTCTCCTTCCTTTCCAACTTCTTTAAGCGCCGGGGCTTCAAGACCGCCACTACTTATCTCCTGTTTTTCTTTCGCCAAACTCCCGGTCTTTTGATCATCAGGCAGGTCACCCATATATGTAATCATATCATGAATTCAGCCTATACTTTTGTATATCCAAAAACCAATACCCGTCGCGATATAGCGGCTTTGATTTCAAAATATTTATTTTTTGTTTAAACATCGGCCCATTGAGAACCAAAGAATGATATTCCCCATTTTCTCCGCATACATCAATGCCTTTTAATTTTTTGATGTCTACAAGAAAAGATTTATCTATTGTTTTTCCTACCCATTCCTTCCCAAAAAGATTGGCTTGCGCGCTCACAATAATCGCTTCAAAACCTAGGTTAATAAATTCTTCTAAAATAGTTTCTGGTTTTTTCTGCCATAACGGTTCTACAAGGTGTACACTCAAATCAGTACATACCTTCTGAGACCATTCAAAACATTCTTCTAAATGAATATCTCCAAAGACGACTCCCTCAATTGGCTTCCTAAACCCTTTTCGGAGGTTTGCTGTAAACTCTTTCCAATACCATTTTGCAGTCGTTTCTTGCTGTAACAGAGGAATACCTATAGCTTTAGCTTGTTTTTGAATAAGCGTGTCTTCTACGCCATGAAATCGTACCCGCTTATATTCTCGAGAAACAGTGTTGGCAAGATAGGATATCGTATATCCCGCTTTCATTGCTTTATATGCAGCAAGGCAACTATCTTTTCCTCCGCTCCATGTCGCAATAGCACTTTTATGTGGCATAGGCAAATATTATTCCACGTTGGGGTGAGAACGGTAGAATTGGTTTGGGTAATGCTTTTGTTTTCTTTTTCTGTTTTTTCTTCTGTGTCACGAACATCCGTTGTTCCCGTATCATCACTAAATACCAAATAACCGCCAAAAGAATCCAGTACGTAGACTCTTTTACCCTTACAATGTTCTCTTTTTGTTTCTTGCTTTCATCTATCGATAGATGAAAGTCCTTTTTTGATGTCTTTGGGCGTACTAATAACCACAGTGCCCATGCAAACGCAAAGCGTACAACATGTTCTTTCTGCATTCTTCGAATTTCTTTCCGATATCGAATTTTTTCTTTTTCTTCAATACGCTCTCTGAAATTTTTCTCCGTGTGAACCCTAGGTGAGGAAATATTTCGTAAAATACGCGCAAGTTTACGAATGGTGCGTACGAGATTCTTGCGCTCTTGAGTCTTAGAATGAATACGTCTCTCCCCTTTTTTCGCCCGTTTCTCTTTTTTATATTCTTTGAGTTTGATTCTGTTGTTTTCTTTTGCTTTTATCTTTCGTTTTGCCTCTATTCTTTGTTTTTTCCTTTCTCTTTTGTTCAGCCGTTGAGCCATCTCGTATTTAAAATGTTTTTTGTTTTTAAAAAGTTTTTCTTTTTTTAACATTTTTACTATCCAAAGTCCTGCCCCTGGATTTATTCCTGCTTCGGCAATAAAGAGAAGTGGAATAAGAAAGTTTTTTATTTTTTGGTGCTCCTTCGTTAATTTCTTTTTTGCACGACCCGCCTCGGGAAAAATCGTTGTTTCTTTTGTCTTTTTTATTTTTACTGCTTCCTTCTTCCTGAGTTGTTGCGACACGGATTCGTCACTAATCTTCTGCAGCTTCTTTTTGTGCTCAAAGCGCACAAAAATTTGTATCGCTGCCTGTTTCACGTCCGCGTGAATGCGCCTTGCGGCATACGAAAACGTCCGTACCGTATCTGTCGCTACTTTTTCTGAAATATCTGGACGAACGTATGCGGTTTCTTGAGGCAAAGGTTTGTCTGTTACTAAAAGAACTTTTTCAACCGGCTTTGTATGCACGTATTCGGGGAATAACCTTTGCATTAAGCCGTTCATTTCCTCAAAGGTGTGGTGTTTTCCCTCCTTTGCGGTATTTATCGTCTTTGTTTTGCCTTTACCGGTAGCCCTATCAATGTAATACACGTGTATATCACGATTGTCGTTTCCATCTCTTGCGTAAGTTGTTGCAACAAAAGCGGCACCTCCGGCAAGCGTTTTTGCTACAAAACGAGATGTTTGATGATCCACGGGTGAATACTGGTCAGGGTTATATAATCTTGTGTTTTCGTTGAGTTCTTCACTTGTTACCCCATATGCGGGATAGTAAATGTTCCCATCCAAAGTAACCTCAAAATCAAGCCCGTCGTACACTTCTAGTCCCGAACTTTCAAGCGTCGCAGCATTTTTGTCTTGTTTGTATCGAGGACGAAATTTTTGTGCCACCTGCACACGGAGCTCATGTGCTGAAAGCTCGGGGTTTACGAGCGCTGTTTTGCTTAACAAAACATCGTATGATTTTTTAAATATCTCCTTCTCACAGACACAACCTTTTGCCATACTTTTCTCCAATAAAAAAACTTCTCGAGTGAGAAGTTGCTTTTGCATCTCCTTTGACTCGAAGGATACGCGTAATATCAAAAGTCTGCGACCGGACTATCACCGTTGCGGTACAGTTCCCGATTTTCACGGGATTCGGAACTTTTGACTACTTATTGTACGTTTTACTTCTTTTTCCCAACGCGGTCAATACCCGACCATACTACTTCTTCGATATGTTCTTCGTGATTAATAAGTCGAGCAACCATAAAAAGGAAATCTGACAATCGGTTAAGATAGATAAGAATTTTACTGTCAACATCTTCCTTCTGTTTGAGCGCTACCGTTTGTCGTTCGACGCGGCGGCAAATAGATCGGGCAATATGTACAAATGACGCAAGCTGACTCCCCCCGGGCAAAATAAAATTACGGAGTTTACCTGCTTTATTTTCCATGGTATCAATTCTTTTTTCCATTTCAGCAACACGACCCGACAATTGCTTTATTTCCGTTTTCGCACCGGCGAGATTACTCCCAATGGTAAAGAGATCCTCTTGAATCGAAAAAAGAAATCTTTGGATATCTTTTGTTTTTATTTGCGAAGCTATCAGCCCCACCCAACTGTTAAGTTCATCAAGCGAGCCGTAGACATCAACAAGCTCCTCACACTTGAGGACCCGCTTTCCGCCAAAAAGACTCGTCATGCCGGTATCACCGGTTTTTGTATAGATTGGCATATTTTCGTTTGTCATCCCGGCCAGTGAGCAGGGATCCAGTTTTCGAAAGAGAGGATGGATTCCGGGTCAAGCCCGGAATGACATCAACATTCAGAATAACCGCAGGAATAGCACTTTTTGCAGGACTCTTCAAAGACCAATGTTCCCTCTCCGCAGCTGGGGCAAAGATCCACCGTCACCATACGTTTTTCAGTTAACAGCATTTGCTGAGGGGGAACTGTTTTTGGTTGTTCTGCCGGCTCCACCTCCGGTGCGCCGGTTGGTTTTGAAACAGAGTGACCGTTAGTTGTCACCCCATTGCCATTGGTTGGCGCGGAAACAAACTGGTGTTTTGTGAAAAATCCGAAGTGTCTATCAATGACTTTTGCGACAGCATCAGGGAGACTTCGCACTCGATTTTCACCAAAACCCAAAGACCGTGCGCCGCCGATACCGATAAGTTCAGCAGCAATTTTATGCGCACGTTCAAATGGCGAAATGGGTGAGGCGATACGAAGGGTGAGGGAAATCAACCGGCCCATCGCCTCTGCCATAGCCGTAACATCGCTTCCGGCTTTCCCAACGTTTATAAATACTTCAAGGGGTTTGTTGCCGCCGTTTGTATTAATCGTAATGTACGCTTGCCCCACCGGCGTCTCCACCTGATAGGTCGATCCCTGAACAACCATAGGCCTGGGTTTAACTTCCGGAACATACGCTGTGCCCACCGGTACTTCTACCTTCTTCGGCTCTTCTTTTCTCGATAAAACGCCCGGGCGGCTCCCTTCGCGCATGTAGGTAATCCCTTTACACCCTAGCTCATACGCAAGGGTATAAAGCTTTTTAACGTCTTCAACTGTATGAGTATTGGGAGCGTTAACTGTTTTACTAATTGATGCGTCAACGTACTTTTGAATCGCTGCCTGAACGCGCACGTGGTCTTCTGGGCTTAGGTCGTTTGCAGACACAAAGTATGCCGGTCGGTCGGTTCTTTCCGGATCTCTCCCGCGCGTTTTTTTGAATTCTTCAAACCATGCTTCAAACAGCGGATGCCGAAGTGTATGCTCACCTAATCGATCGCGGCGGATAAATTCAAATTCATAGACGGGCTCAATGCCGCTTGATACTCCGGAAAGGAGCGATGTAGATCCTGTCGGCGCTTGCTGCAAGACGACGGAATTTCTTACGCCGTACCGTTTCATTTTTCTTCGCGTCTCCTCAGGGAGCTGACGAATAAAATACCCGTCGAGATGTTTTGCGGTGTTAATTTTGGGGAACGCGCCTTTTTCTTTTGCAATCTCAACCGACGATTCGTAGGCGGCATCCCGTATGGTTTTGTAGATTTTATCGATGACAACCAGGCTTTCGTCGGATCCGTACCGGAGTTTCATTTTAATAAGGGCATCTCCTAACCCCATTGTCCCAAGTCCAATTCGTCGCTCACCCTGCTGCTGCACTTTTCTAATTTCATCAAAGACATATAAATCTGCGTCGATGATGTCATCTTGGAAGCGCACGCCTATCTTTGCTATTTCGGCAAGTTTCGTATAATCCATCTCTCCCTGCTCGTTAACGAGCGCTGCTAAATTAATTGAACACAGGTTACAGACTCCCCAATTCGGCAGCCCTTCTTCACCGCATGGATTAACGCAGTTAACAAATTCCCAGTAGGAGTTGTTAAACCACTTATTGTACCGCTCCATGAAAACGACTCCGGGTTCCGCACTCCTCCAGGCAGCCTCAGCGATACTGTCCCATATTTTTCTGGCCTTGACTGTTTTTTTGACTATTGGCTTTTTCCCTATCGCAATCCAGTTGGGGAGGTATCCATCCCACTTTGTGTCGTAGTCCGGATCGGTGTTATCCGGGAATACCAAATCCCAATCCGCGTCATTTTTTACTGCCTCCATGAAGGCATCGGAAACACAGACGGATAAATTTGCGCCGTTAATCCGAGAAAGATCCTGTTTGACGGTAATAAATTCCTCTATATCAGGATGCCAATCCCACAGCATCAACATGAGCGCTCCTCTGCGACTACCGCCCTGTTGAATAATATCTTTGGTGGCAACGGAGAAAAGTTCCGCCCAATTACAAGGGCCGGAGGAGAATCCGTTAACCTTCTGCACCCGGGCGCCGCGAGGACGAAGGCTTGATAGATTAATCCCTACTCCTCCGCCGCGTGACATAATCTCGACCATTTGGGTAAGCGTTTTTAAAATTCCGCCGCGGGAGTCATGAGGAGATGGGATGACGAAACAGTTATAGAACGTCACTTTGTATCCTGTGCCGGCACCAGAAAGAATTCGGCCGCCCGGAACGAAGGCAAAGTCTGCCATGGCGTTATAAAATTTATCTTCCCATTCCTGCCGCTTGTTTTTCGGTTCAATACTCGCGATAGCGTGGGCAATACGGCGCCACATCTCCTCTGGTTCTTTTTCAATGGGGACCCCTTGCTCATTTTTGAGGGCGTATCGATCTAAAAATACTGTTTTTCTAATCCCAGTAAGTTCCATAAAATTACAAAAGTTTTTTTACTTCTTTTTCAAAATCTTCTATATCAACGAATTGACGAAATACGCTTGCGAACCGAATGTAGGCGACCTTATCTAACTTCTTTAACCTTTTTGCAACGAGCTGTCCAATAGATTTACTTGGTATCTCCGTCGAATCGCCTGTAATAAGTTCTCTTTCTACTTCATCAACAATCCTATCTATATCTTCTGCCTTAATTGTCGTTTTTCCGCTTGCTCTCCATATTCCTCGCCTTAACTTTTCTCTGTCGAACGGTTCTCTTCGTTGATCTTTTTTAACAACAGTGAGCGGCACAGATTCGACTCGCTCATATGTTGTAAATCGCTTTTCGCATTTCGGACACGCTCGTCTTCGCCGTGTTACGCTGAGATCCTCGCTATCTCGTGTTTCAATTACCTCAGTATCGTTGTTGCTGCAATACGGACACTTCATTCGTGAAATAAAAAAACACTATATCTTGTGCCAATCCAAATCCTAAGACACTAGTCGTAGTCAGTCAACTAGCAATTTCTATATCAAAGATAGTCAATATTTTTTCCTAGCCTCGGAGATATTTTTCTGAGGAAAAAGTACGGGGTAAATATAAAACAATGAAGGGAAATTAAATGCAAAAAACAAAAAGTGTTCAGAACTGCAATAGAGGGTGTTTTACTGGAGATTCTTGATTTCGTCTATTAGTTTTTGAAGGAGAGAAAGTGAGTCTCTTACTCTCTCATGTGAACTCGCGAGTCCCAGAAGAACTTCTTCATGTTTTATCGAAGCATTCGTCAATCGTTCTATAAGATATTCTGGAATTTCTTTCCCCGTATTTTTTAATGTAGTCAGAACTGTAACAGCTTGGGAAAAATAATTCTCGCCTTGAGCAATAGTTTCTGTTGCTACATCATCTTTGTCTTTATCAAAAAGAACTAGACCCATCCCCAATCGTTTGTCTGCCTGCAGAATATAAAACTCTGCTTTACGCAAAGGGTCAACGATAAGAAAATCCAACATCCTATCACGGATTCGTTTGAAAATATATAGTGGGTGGTCCGGAAGAATACCGGGATACGGTAAGACATACTCTGTCTTTGTCATTATTGGTGCGGGTAATGTAATCGAAGGAAGAGGGGTCTGTGCAAAGGCGGAAAATCGTATGAGTGTAAAGATAACGAAAACTGTGCTGACCCGTTGAACAAATTTCATAGAGATCAGCCCTTAGTATAGACGGGAAATGAGATTTTTGCAATTGAAAACATTTCTTTCTCAAGCGCCTTTACTTTTGGGTAGGTTGAATCGAGGAGTACGACTGCCTCTTTCGGCAGATTTTCCGCACGCCAGAGAGCAAATCTTTGATCAACACCGACTATATCATACTTCACCATCTTGTCTGAGAGGTACAAAATCTTTTCTTCCATTGTTTTGGGAGAAATATTTGGATCTAAGATCGCATGGAGCGGATGGGTCCTCACTAATGCGGCAACCTCATCCATTCCTTCTTCAAGTAAAATCCTCACCGCGGTATCGGGATGTCTCTCGCCGGGCAGTTTCATCGCAGCTTTATCGATATCATGTAATAATGCCGCTGCAAGAAGAAGTTTCCTATTTACCGGTATTTTTTTTGCAAATTCCATGGCGACCTTGGCGACAAGTGCGACATGGATTCTCTTTTCTTTGGGCAATTTGTACTTGTCCCAAAGCTTCTTTGCTTCCTCTTCTGATGGAATCATAAAAGAATTATTAATCCTACTGCTGCGAGAGCTGACATGGCACTGCCGAAATAGAATGAAGTTGCGGGGACAAATGTCTGCCAGAGGTACCCGGCGATGATGGATGCAGGCAGTAACGTTATTCCGACTACCATATTATATATACCATAGGCTGTCCCCCGTCGCGATGAGGGAACAATATCAGCAACGAGCGCTTTGGCCGTCCCTTGCGTCATACCGTAATAAACCCCGTAGAGAAGTGCTGCCGAAAGAAACATCTGAAGATTATTTGTGTAACCAAAAAGAAAATAGACTGCCCCATAGAGGAGCCATCCGAAAACAAGAAGTTTTTTCCGCCCGACTGTATCAGACAAATTTGCTAAAGGATAACCAGTGAGGGAGGCGGTAAGGTTAAGTGCGGCGAGGAGTAAAAATATTTGCGACAGGCTAAAGCCGACCTGCTGGGCTTTGAGAATCAAAAACGCATCGGAGGAATTACCTAAAGCAAAAAAGAATGACAAAATAAGAAAAACGTAATACTTTGTGCCAAATTTGTCATGAAGAACAAGTTTTTCCTCTTTCCTGCCATCAGGAATATCCCGAAGGAATAAGAGAAGGAGGGCAAGAGAAATAACCAGTGGAATAACAGCAAGGAGTACAATACGTTGAAATGTCACGCGAGAAAGAACAATTGCGCTCCCTACCAAAACGCTTGCAATAATCATACCGACCACAGAGCCAGCATCATCCATAGCACGGTTTAATCCGAATGCTCGACCTTCGTGATTACTTGGAGTGGAAGCAGCAACGAGTGCATCCCGCGGCGCATTCCCAATCCCCTTGCCGCTCCTATCGAGAAAACGTAACAGTAACACCAGCGGCCAACTGCCTGCCCAAAAAAGAAGGAGCATGGTCGAACGAAGTATCTGTCCAAAAACAATAATGGGTTTTCGTTTACCAACGGTGTCGGAGAGGTAGCCAGATAGCGGCTGAAATACTTGGGGCGTCGATTCAGCAACCCCCTCAATAAGACCAATGATTGATGTTTTGACTCCAAGTATATTGGCAAGGTAGAGAGGAATTGCGCGTTTGATGGTTTCTCCACCGATATCATTGAGGAATGAAACGACGGAAAGTATGACGACGTTCTTTGAAAAAATATGCTTGCCCATACAACTGTCCCTATGATAGCATGATTTTTGTGATCCCTTCACTTCTTGTTACCTTCCGTGAGGTCATCGAAGCATCCCTCATCGTCGCGACAATTTTAGGAATCCTCGTAAAACTTAATCGTACCAAAGAAATCAAAACCGTTTGGATCGCAACGATGGCAGCAACACTTGCAAGTATTGCACTTTTAGGTCTGGGCAGTTTGTTCGGCATCAAAGTGCAGGAGGTTTACTCGGGAAGAACAGAGGAACTCATTGAGGGAATCCTCATGATTACCTCAGCTTTTTTTATTACATGGGCAGTCTTTTTTCTCCACAAATACTTTGCCCATTACAAAGTTGCGCTTTTACAAAAAGTTAAATCCGTTGTTGAAAAAAATGGTAAACAACGGGGGTTGTTTGGCTTAGTATTTACTGCCGTGTTTCGCGAAGGATTTGAAATCGTTCTTTTTTTGACAACAATTTATTTCTCCTCGCAACCAGGCCCAATCTTGGGCGGATTTGGATTGGGACTCATTGCGGGACTTCTCGTTTCATTCGTATTCTTCTCAGCAACGCTCAAACTTCCTGTATACTGGGCATTTCGCGTTTCAAGCGTGCTGTTAATACTTTTCGCGTCAAATTTACTTTGGCGAGGATCTCATGAATTTATTGAAATTGGATTTCTTCCAGATGTTGATCTTCTCCAACTTTCTGTATCGCTAACCTATATTTGGTTCATGCACTGGTGGGTGTTTGTGAGGGCTCTCGCTTCCATGCAAGATACTTAAGTGCAAAAAGCTAAGGCACGCAGAAGAAAATCCAATATTCTATTTAGGTACTACCAGGGGGAGAACACCAACGAACCTGATAGGCTGATCCGGAGATATGCCGAAGGTGACGCCAAAGCCCCTTGAGGGATTGGGATTGAAGCCTACACTCACAGAACCGTCTCCAACGCGAGTATCCTTAGGGAGAACATTAATATTATGCTTGTCCCAAACCTCTTGTGCCACTTCTACCGCTGTTGCAGCGTTGGGAGGAAAGATAATTTTCCATGAAGGATTTTCTCGCTGAAACTCCGCATTTTTTTCCTCGAGCATTTTGAGCTGGACCTGCCATGGTTTGTTGTAACTTTTTGAAAGTATGCCTTCCTTATACACGGCAACAATACCCGAAAGGCCTTCTTCAAACTTTATACCCACACCTTCACTTCCAGGTATATTAAGGGACTTGTAGTAAGCAATGTCGACTGCACCTCTCTTCATAATATCAAGGCTCTTCCCATGCAAAATTACATGGTATAATCCGGCAACACGCGGCATCTCTATGTCTATGTCTTTAAACATAATGAGCGTATTGTTGCATACCTATGCCTAATTGTCTAATTTTATCGTTGAATTCTGTGTTTTTGTTCATATGACTTATTCACCGCTGGGTGTTTGTCCGTTCGCGCTATAGTAGCCAAGAGCCTGGAGGACGAGGTCAAGGGTTTCTTTCGGGCCGTGAGAGTAGGTATTGATGACAAGATCGTAGTGCTTAGGATCCCAAAAATCACCAACCCCATACATCCTCTTCCATTTTGCAATATTCTCCTGCTCCCTTGTCTCTAAATGTTTCTTTGCATCTTCAACGGTCAAATTATCACGATTGACTACCCTATCAATCCGTAATGCATCATCACACATGAGAAGCACTTTAAGAA
>Ga0209541_10016346_pt1 | contig 10978 bp, 9 predicted proteins | sample RifCSPlowO2_01_FD_184027 | JGI IMG/M metagenome (GOLD analysis project Ga0209541, IMG submission 184027) | Groundwater microbial communities from Rifle, Colorado - Rifle CSP2_plank lowO2_0.1 (SPAdes) (version 2) | ecosystem: Environmental > Aquatic > Deep subsurface > Groundwater | place: Rifle... | reverse complement strand
GGCAATCGGGAACGAAACAAGAAAAAATAATCCGTCCGTCAAGGTCCAATACCTGACTTCGGAAAAATTCGCCAACGACTACGTCCTCGCCATCCAAAACAAAAACATTCACCTTTTCAAAGAAAAATACCGCCAATATAATCTTCTAATAGTGGATGATATCCAATTTTTTTCCGACAAGCTTAAAATTCAGGAAGAGTTTTTTCATGTTTTCAACGCCTTATACGAAGGAAATAATCAAATTATTTTTTCTTCTGACAAGCCGCCTCAATATATCGTCGGCTTGGAAGACCGGCTTAAATCCCGCTTTGAAGGGGGAATGATGGTTGATATTTCTCAACCATCAATGGAAGAAAGAATGGCTATTTTACAGGTTAAAATGCAACAAAAAGGGTATTTGATCCCTGATGAAATAACTGATTTTATCGCCAAAAACATCAAAGAAAACATCCGCGAACTTGAGGGAGCGCTTAATTCCGTTATTGGCCAGTCAAAAATAAGAGGAAGAATTTTAAGTTTAGCCGATGTGGAAGAGGTTTTAAAAAGAAAAATTAAGCCGGTAAAAATAATAACCGCCGACCAGATGATTAAAATAATCGCTAATTATTATAATCTTGAAGAAAAAAATATCAGCGAGAAAACAAGAAGGCAGGAAATTGTCAAACCAAGACAAATAGCGATGTATTTATTAAGAAATGATTTAAACACTCCTTACCCTTATATCGGCCGGAGGTTGGGCCAAAAAGACCACACCACAGCCATTCACGCTTATAAAAAAATAACTTGCGACATAAAAATGGACAAAAAACTGGAACAAGAAATAAACAATATAAGGGATATTATTTTAAAAAGTTAATTATATTTTTTATGGAGTGTAAAAAGTGTGAATTAAAAAACAATAACTATGGGTATAAAATTAAAATAAGTTGTGGGTAAAAATTTTATATTTTTTAGATTATTTTTTATTATTAAAACAAACACAATTAATATCAAAAATATCCACATTAAATATTTAAAATAATTATAATTAAAGGCCGTTAAATTAATTTATCCACTTATCCACAGGTATAATAATAAAAATAATGCATTTATATATAAAAAGAATTACTTAATATAATAATTAAAAAAATGAAATTAATTTGTTTAAAAAAAGATCTCAAAGAAGCTGTTTCTATTTGTGATAGGATTTCCGGTAAGAATTTAAACTTGCCGATTTTGAGCAATATCTTACTTGACGCTGAAGGAAAAGACTTAAAATTAACCTCCACTAATCTTGAATTAGGCGCGGAAATAATAATTCCGGCAAAAATAGAAAAAAATGGCAAAATTACCGTTCCAGCCGATATTTTTAACAGTTTTTTATCCAACATCTCTGGAAGTGAGCAGATTAATTTAGAGGTTCAAAATAATAATCTAATAATTTCCACCAATAATAACTCCACTCTTATTAAAAGCCAACCAGTTGATGATTTTCCAAATCTACCAAAATTAAAACAAGACAATAAATTTTCCCTGCCGGTGTTTGATTTTATCTCCGGACTTAAAACAGTTTTTTATTCCTGCGCCATATCGCCCATAAAACCGGAAATTTCCTCAATTTATATTTATTCCAATAAAGCTGATATGCTTACTTTTGCGGCGACAGACTCTTTTCGTTTGGCGGAGAAAAAAATAAATCACTTTTTTCCGGAATTTGGCCCAATTTTAATTCCTTTTAAGACTGCGGTGGAAATAATAAGGATTTTTGAAGGGAAGGAAGGTAAGTTGGATATTTTATTCAATAAAAATCAAATAAATATCATAAAAGACAATATTGTTTTTATTTCCAGATTAACGGACGGAATTTTTCCTAATTACAACCAAATTATACCAAAAAAATTCATCGTTGATGTGATTATCAATAAAGAATTTTTTATTGATTCTTTGAAAATTTCCGGATTATTTTCCGGAAAACTTAATGAACTAAACATGGTGGTAAATTCGGAAGACGGTTTTTTCACCATTAAAACTTCCAACAATGAATCCGGAGAAAATATAGCCAAATTACCGGCGAAAATTACCGGCGAAAGTGTGAAAATAACCTTCAATCATAAATATATTTACGACTGCCTGCCCAATATTAATTCCGAAGAAATAATTTTAAGATTTTCCGGCGAAGGTAAGCCATTGCTTATAACCGGCGCCCAAGACAACACTTTCCAGTATTTGGTAATGCCGATGAGTGTTTGATTGGTTTATAAAGTTGAAAATTAAAAGTCTGTAAAGTTAAATTTATGGCTTGGAATAATATAGCCAAATATCTGGAAAAATTTTTTGTCATCTCTCCGCCGGGAAAATTTTACCAAAAAGAAATTATAAAAACGCTCAATGAAATTTTAAACATCAACTTATCCGAAAATGATATAGAGTATAGATTTGGGGTAATATATATAAAAAACAATAATACATCGTTGAAAAACGAGATATTTTTAAATAAAAATAAAATAATCCAGCTTTTATATCAAAAAATAAAAAAAAGCGGAATTAAAGACATAAGATTTTAATAGTTAATTTTAATAAGCACTATTGTTTCGCTTTTATTTCTCACCTTATCATAGGCGATTATCTTTATCTCCAAATTTTCCCAAACCGACTTCGTAAACCGGTTTGGCTGAAAAGTGAAAAAATAAGGCTCTTGATTTAGCGAGCCGAGATAGTTGTTGTTGAAAAACAAGTCGGCCTGGCCGAGAGGAAATTTGCCGGTTTTGGAAGAAAACTTTATGGTTATGTCGCTTGTGGAAGCGTAAAATTGGTTTTCTTGGGGGGATTCAATTTTGAGAACGGGGGCGTATTCCGGTTTGTGGACATCGTCGCTCTCTTTGGGAAGGTCATTTTCCGTCTGGTCTTTAATGTTGGCGCTTTCCGCCCACCTTCGGACCGGAATTTCCCACATTCTAAACTGGGAATCGTTTTCCGGATTGGCCGGCTTGCCGCCGCTCGGATTATTTTTGTCCAGCCAGTACAAAATGGAATGAATTTGGGTCAAAACTTTCTCCTCCACCAGCTCCGGCGGGGTAAATTCCGTCGCCAACTTGCCGGAAATTTTATCCACCAGATAAGTCTGTCCACCCAACCACTGGCCGTTTAAAAACGGCTTGTTTTCTTTTGTTTTTTTCGGCTTTTCAAATTCTTCTTTGGGCATGTCCTTGAACGCTTCGTTTAAAAACTCGTTCCACATCGGGGCGACGATGAAACCGGCCACCATTTTCTCCATCGGGGTGTTGTCGTTGTTGCCGAACCAAGCGCCGACGGCGATGCTGGGCGTGTAGCCCAGCACCCAAGCGTCTTTGTAATCGTTGGTGGTGCCGGTTTTGGCCGCCACCGGTCGGCCGGGGAAATACAGCGGCGAATTCTCGCCAAAAGCCGGCGTCCGGGCCTTGTTGTCGGACAAAACATCGCTTATGGTCAAGGCGATATTTTTGTCCAAAGCTTGCCTTGATTCGTCGCGGTATTCTTCCAAAACATTCCCGCTTTTGTCTTCCACTTTCAGGATGCCGACGGGCGGATTCCTGACTCCGTTGTTGGCGAAAACGGCGTAAGCGCTTGTCATTTCCAAGAGGCTCACTTCGCCGCCGCCCAAAACCAGCGTCAGGCCATAGCGATCGGGATCGGTCAGGGAATCAATGCCCATATCTTTCATCAAACTCAAAGAATCGCGGATTCCGGCCAAGTAAAGCGTTTTCACGGACGGGACATTCAAGGATTGGGCCAGGGCGTCGCGCAGGGTTACTGGCCCGCGGTAATTGTGGTCGTAATTTTCCGGCATATAGCATTCATCCTCGTCGGCGGACGGGGAGGAGGAAGACGATGCGGTGGTTGTTGTTGAATAACTATCTAAGCAAGATGGGTTAAATTCGGTCTGGACATCAAAGACAGTTGTGTCAGGAGAGTAGCCTTTTTTAAAAGCGGCGGCATAGACGAACGGCTTAATGGCCGAGCCGGGTTGTCTGTGGGCCAAAGCCACATTGAAGTTGCCCTGGTCTTCCCGGTTGAAATAATCTTTGGAGCCGACCATCACCAGAATCTGGCCGGTTTTCGGGTCTATGGCCACGATGCTGTTGTTGGAGGCGTTGAATTTTTCTTTGTTTTCTTTGGCGTATTTGGCGGCTATCTGCTCGGCTTTTTCCTGCAAAGGATAATTTATCGTCGTAACGACTTTCAATCCGCCCTGCTCCACGACATCTTTGCCGTATTTTTCTTCCAGATACGACCGAATGTAGACGGAGAAGTGGGGCGCTTTGACGGAGTTTTGGCCTTTGTTCAGGAAAATAACTTTTTCTTTTTGGGCGACCTCGGCTTCTTCGGGGGTGATGAAACCAAGCCCGGCCATTTTGCTCAAAACCAAGTCTTTTCTTTTGGCCAGTTCTTCCTGATGATTGCCGTAAGGGGAATAATAAGTGGGGGCTTTGGTCAGGCTGGCCAAATAAGCGGCTTCGGCCAAGCTGATGTCGGAGGCGTTTTTGCCGAAAAAGTTCCGGCTGGCCGACTCAATGCCGTAATTGCTTCCGCCGTAAGGGACGGCGTTCAGATACAATTCCAAAATTTTGTCTTTGGAAAGTTTTTTCTCAATTTTCAGGGTCAAAATTATTTCTTTAATTTTTCGGGCGAAAGTTTTGTCGGTGGTCAAGAGAGTGTTTTTGACCAATTGCTGGCTGATGGTGGAGCCGCCCTGGCTTAATTTGCCCGATTTCAAGTTAACCAAAGTCGCCCTGAAAATGCCGGAAAAATCAAGACCTTTGTGCTGGTAGAAAGACGAGTCTTCAATGACGATAGTGGCGTTTTTGATATGGCGGGAAATTTCGGCCAGAGGCACTACTGTTCTTTGGATGTCGCTGTGGATGTCCCAGAGAATTATTTTGCCCGTCCGGTCGTAGATTTTCGTGGACTGGGCGACTTTCAGGTCGTTTAAAGAACCGGCGTCGGGAATTTTGAGCGTGGCTACCCAGAAGGCTATGATCGTTCCAGTGAAAATAAAAACGGCCAGCAAAAAAGATAATACCCCGACGAGTATCTTAAAAAGCTTTTTCCCTTTGCTCTTTTTGGTCATAATGATGGTATTGTATCAAAAATTTGGTAATAAAAAAACACCCCCAATGGTGACATTGGGGGTGTTTTTTTATCGTTTTAAATTAATTTTCTTCCCAGCCGCCCATATCCATATCGTCGCTGTCATCATCGTCTTCGCTCTTGAAAGTTTCCTCCCCTTCTTCGCTGGTGTCTCCGGGAAGCTCGCCCTCATTATCATCGTTTGTTACCGGAGCACCGACTCTTATTAAATCGTCCATATTTATTGAATTATTTATTAAATAAAATTTCGACGCTATATTTACGCTATATTTGTAGCAAGTATAAAAATTTTGTAAATAGACTGCAAGCGCCTACTGTGGATAATTTTTTGTCGGGCAAGCCAAGGCGATGGCAATGGCGTCAATTTCATCGTCCATTTTACCCGCCTCTCCGGCGGGCTTGTTGCCACCGTCAATTTTAAGCATAGCCAGAACCATTTTTCGGACTTGGTCTTTCTCGGCCCGGCCGTAGCCGGTCATAGCCATTTTCACTTCCAGCGGGGTGAATTCAAATACTTTAAAATTATTTTCGGCGGCCAAAAGGAGAGCGACGCCCCGCGCCTCCGCCACTTTCAAGGCTGTTTTTTGATTGGCGGTGAAAAAAAGTTTTTCTATGGCCATTGCGTCCGGCTTGAATTTTTTGATTATTTTTTTCAATCCTTCGGCCAAAACAAGGAGCCTTTTTTCGTGAGGGTCGTTTTTTGATGAAACAAGACAGGAAGAATAAATCAGCTTTTCGCCGCCGGGCGACTTTTCCAAAACCGCGCAGCCCATTCGCTCAAAACCGGGATCAATGCCGAGGATTAACATAAATTAAAGTCTAAATCTAAAAACAAAAAATGTAAAATAAAACAATAAATGTACACGAAAAAATGCGATCGCTACGGAGCGTGTACATTTATTCTGAACCGACATCGGATGTCGGTTCTGGGACATTATCTTTCTTTGTGGTATAATTCAATCAAATGTTAAAAGAACAATTGGGGAAAATAGGGTTGGCGGACAAAGAGGCGAAAGTTTTCTTGGCTTCTCTTGAGCTTGGTTCAAGCGCTGTGCAGGAAATCGCCAAAAGGGCGGACATAAACAGGGCGACGACTTATGTGATTATAGAAAAGATGATGAAAAAGGGTTTGATGAGCTCGGTGGAAAAAGGCAAAAAGACATATTTCCAAACAGAAGACCCGAAGCGATTATTGAAACTTCTGGAAGAACAGGAAGAAGGCTTGAAAAGAAAAGAAGAAGAATTCAAAAAATATCTGCCGGAGCTGGAAACGCTTTATAACATCGCCGAAGAAAAACCAAAGGTGAGGTTTTTTGAGGGGAAGGAGGGGTTGGAAACAATAAAAGATGAAATTTTAAAAACAACAGATAAAAAATTAGAGTTGTTTTTTTCCGTTGACGACTTGGAAAGTGTTTTTTCCCAAGAAGAAAGGAAAGAATACTTACAAAAAAGGTTAGCAAAAAAAATTAAAGTAGAAGGTATTTATACTCGCACAAACGGACAATTTGAAAATGTTATAACGGGAGATGAAATAAGAATTGTTCCCAAAGATAAATTTCCAATAAGTGTTGATTTAACAATTTTCAACAACAAAGTCGCCATATCGTCTTTAAAAGGTAAACTGATCGGGGTTATTATTGATAACAAAGAAATTACGAATACATTAAGGTCTGTTTTTCATTTAGCATGGGAAGCGGCAGAAAAGTATCAAAAGAAATAAAACAAGGGCTACTGTCTAAAATAACAACAGTAGCCCCAATAGAAGAGTAAATTAAAACAATCTCCCGTTTATACCTTTTTAATATCCTCCGCCCATATTACACTCCTTTCGGCCATTACGCCTATTCAGAAAATTCGGTCTCGCCCCACTGTATTTTTTCGGCAGGATCCCCGCTCTAATTCGCGCCGGCGTTTATACAAAATTCCGGCCTGTTTTATCATATGGCTAAAAACTGACAAGCACCACCTTCCTTTCTGTAAAAATTTTCCCTTGAAATTCCTAGCGCATCGCCAGGAGATAGTTTTTCTTAAAGAACTGATTAAACTAATGCCAGTATATACAAAGCAAAATAAATGTCAAGCGAGAATAACAATTTGAGTTAACGAATCATCTGAATTGGTTAAAAATCAATCATTGCAAACAAAAAGATGTTATCACAAAACGGCTTGATAAAGCCACTTTTTTAGTATTTAATGCAAAGAAATGTCAAAACCGCTTGACAAAATAATTCACTTGTGTATACTAATGGGCAGATTGAAAGTTGAATAAGTATGTAAGGGGTTCATAGTGTTGTTTCGCAAGTTTCCCCTGTTTCCTTGTGCTATGCGACACAAGGAAAAGACCATAAAAACCCGACGGGGTTTTCTAAAGAGTTTGGTACATCGATAGGTGTATCCTCAGAGTTGGCCAGCGATGACCAAGGGTCATCAAAAAACTGCGAAGATAACAATCTCCGCCAAATAACCGCGGAGACAAGATAAAGGCGAGCAAGAGAATTTCAAATTTTTTTCGCTCGCTTCCCTTTCAGAGATTATTTGAAAAAATGGTTTCTGAAAGGGAAAATGTTTTCCCTAAGGATAGGACATTTTAAAATTTTTCAGGAGATGTCAGTTATGGGCAACAACAACGGGAGGACAATAGTAAGAGGGGACGATGTTTTTTTTGGATGAACGGAGAAAGATTCTTTGCTTCTCTGAATGATTTATCGTTCAAGGATGAGGGGAAAAGGGGGAGGTGCAAGAGATGCAATAAGGTTAAATTATTGCCTTTCTTCCCGCTGACCGTTTCGTTAGAAACGGCCTACTTGGCCTCCACAGAGGAGGCCGTTGACGACTTGCTTTTGAGTCAGATCAACAAAAACACCCTCCTCTGCGAAAAGCTTGCCGGTGTGAATATCAGAGAGGAGGGGTTGGTGGAAGGCAGGTGTTGTTGCTTTAGCTGCGGTGAGAAAGCCGCAGAAGAATCAGAAAACCTTTATTCTTTCTTAGAGGAGGAAGAAAAAAAAGACGAAGACGAAGAAGAAGCCTCGGCTTCAATTCGAATTCGTTGAAACTTAATGAGGGGAATGGAATCCCTCTCAAACATTTTATTTCTTCAAACAAAGATTCCAAATTTTAAAAAGGAGGCAGATTATAAAATAGTCGCAATAAAAGGCTATTTTGTATCTGCCTTTTGTTGTATCTGTCCATAGTTTTGTTATCATATAAGAAATGAAGAAAGAACTGGCGGAAAAATTAAAATTGCTTAAGGAATACTTTGAAAAAAGGCCGGATGTGGAGATGGCTTTTCTTTTTGGTTCAAGAGCGAAAGGTCAAGAAACAAGCGAATCGGACGCCGATGTTGCCGTTTATTTTAAACCGAAAACAGGCCGGTTTGAATGGGAGGAAGCGGGGGAGTATGAAAACGAAAATAAAATATGGAATGAAGTTGAAAGTATTTTGGGCATCCCTACTGATTTTGTGGTGCTTAATCGCGCGCCGTCAACGTTGGCTGATTCTGTGATGAGAGAAAGCCGACCGATAATTATAAAAAACAAGAAGCTGTATCTTGATTTTTTCTTGGCTATTACTTCCACCGCCGTTGATTTTAGGGAATTTGTCAAAGATTTTTGGGAAATTAAACAACGGTCGCGCTCATTATCCGAGCAAGACAAAGAAAGATTGATAAGAACATGTGATTTTCTTGAGGCGGAATTAAAAGATTCCAATGATTTTAAGAATTTAGACCAGTGGAATTATGAAGAGAATCATAATTTAAGAAGAAGCGCGGAGAGGTGGGCGGAAAATATAGTTAATGCGTCGGTTGATATGGCAAAAATAATTTTGGCTTCACAAAAAAAGAGAATTCCTCAAACTTATAGTGATGTTTTGCGAGATCTGGCCTTAATTTCCGGTTTTGATAAAGAAATGGCGGCAATTATGGCCGACTTTACAAAGCTTAGAAATATTTTAGCCCACGAGTATTTGGATATCAGGTTTAAGCAAATCAAGAAATTTATAGACGATGCCCAGCCGGCCTACCAATATCTTTTAAATTTCGCCAAAAATCTTTTAAAAAATTCAGAGTAACTGCGCCAAAAACTGACATCCGATGTTGGTTTTTGGTTACAGCAAGTTTTTTTGGATTTGGGGCTGGCCGAGATGTTTGTAGGCGTTTTCGGTGGCGATGCGGCCGCGGGGAGTGCGTTCTATAAAGCCAAGCTGAAGCAGAAACGGCTCGTAGACGTCTTCTATGGTAGCTTCGTCTTCGGATGTGGCGGCGGCCAAAGTTTGCAAGCCAACCGGGCCGCCTTTGAATTTTTCTATCAGGATGTTTAAAATGCGGCGGTCGTGATTGTTGAGTCCCAGCTCATCTATTTCCATCAAATCCAGGGCTTTTTTGGCGAAATTCATGTCTATCCCGCTTCCCCCGTGCACTTGAGCGAAATCGCGACAACGTTTTAAGAAATGATTGGCGATTCGGGGGGTGTAGCGGCTTCTTTTGGCTATCTCTTCGGCCGAGTCGCCGGAAATTTCCATTCCCAATATGCCGGCCGAGCGGGTGATTATTTTTTTGACTTCTTCATTGGTGTAAAATTCCAACCGGAAGGTGCCGCCGGAAAACCGCGACCGGAGCGGGGAAGAGAGCATGGCCACTCTAGTGGTGGCGGCGATAAGAGTAAACGGCGGAAGTTCTAATTGGATGCTTCGCGCCGAAGGGCCTTTGCCGATGATGATATCCAGCGACCTGGACTCCATCGCCGGATACAGGACTTCTTCAATTGTTTTGTTCAGCCGATGGACTTCGTCTATAAAAAGGATGTCGCCAGGGGAAAGGTTGGTTAGAATTGAAGCCAAATCGCCCACCCGTTCTATGGCCGGGCCGGAAGTGGTCTTTATCTGCGCTCCCAGTTCTTTGGCTATCAAAAGAGCGAGGGTGGTTTTGCCCAATCCGGCCGGGCCGTAAAAAAGCAGATGCTCTATGCTCTCTTTTCGCTCGGAAGCGGCTTGAATAAGGATGCGGAGGTTCTTTTTTATCATCTCTTGGCCGATGTATTCGTCCCATTTTTGCGGTCGCAAGGTCTGATCCAGGGCTTTATCCAAAGAAGCGGCGGATTTTGGGTTGTTTAAATTGTTATTCTTAGGGCTTGACATTTGTGTTATTGTTTGCTAGTATAATAGAAATTAAAGAGTTTTTTTGGCCAATCCCGCTGTTAGCGGGATAAATCCGCCTTATAAAACTCTAAGCAACGGTCCGCCGACGAGGCGGATTTACGGAATATCGTCAAAGGACGCTTTGGTGTTCCGCTTCGGCGGAATTCCTGGGGCTATCCTTAGAAGTTATTCTAAGCTTTTAGTACGCATATTAAAAGAAGTTGCTTAGAGATTTATAGGGCGGATTTTTTAAAGTTCAATCACTCTTTCCAGTTCATCCAGTGAAGTCGTTCCATTCAGGACTTTTAAGATTCCGTCTTGCTTCATATTCAGGATGCCTTGTTTTTCCGATTTTTTCAGAATTTCCGTTTCGGTCGGGTTAAGAAGGATAAGAGGTTCCACTTCCTCGTCTATCAATATCGCTTCGTAAACGCCGATTCTTCCTTTATAGCCGAGATTGTTGCAAAATTTGCAGCCCTTCGCTTTCCAGACAAATATATTTTCCGTGTCCGGTTTTTTCCTGTTTTCGGGAAAAGTCGCAATCACTTTTTTGATGGCGGTCGCTTCCGCTTCCGAAGCTGGATATTTTTCTTTGCATTTGTCGCATAATTTTCTTACCAATCTTTGGGCCATAGAGATGTTCACGGCCGGAGCGATACTGGTCGGATTGACTCCGAGATCTATCAACCGGGGAATGGTGCCGGCGGCGTTGTTGGTGTGCAGGGTGGACAAAACGAGA
>Ga0209541_10016345_pt1 | contig 10979 bp, 8 predicted proteins | sample RifCSPlowO2_01_FD_184027 | JGI IMG/M metagenome (GOLD analysis project Ga0209541, IMG submission 184027) | Groundwater microbial communities from Rifle, Colorado - Rifle CSP2_plank lowO2_0.1 (SPAdes) (version 2) | ecosystem: Environmental > Aquatic > Deep subsurface > Groundwater | place: Rifle... | reverse complement strand
GGGAGCATAGGTAAGGATTTTAAAGCTTATGATGGCTTCATTTTAGGGGGGTAAAAAATGGCTCACTATATTAAAAAGTGCCCTGAATGTGGTGGCATAAATCTTGTTCTTAATAAAGAAAAAGGTGAGATGATTTGCAGGGATTGCGGGTTGGTTATTGAAGAGAAGATGGTTGATTTTGGGCAGGAATGGCGGGAATTTGACCATGACCAGGCTGATAAAAGGAGAAGAACCGGGGCTCCAATGACATTTTCTGTTGATTACAATGAACCAATCATGATAGAGATTGATGGGGGAATCAAGCTTGTAAAAATCGGGGAGTTTGTAGATGGTTTAATGGGCAAGAATAAAGATAAGGTTCATGTTCTCGGCAATCATTTAGAGGTTTTACAATTAAACCAGGAATTAAGAGCTGTTTCATTTGATGATGATTATGATATTGGCTTTAGGTTGATTTCAGAAGTTTCAAGACATCCTGTGGATGATATTTTTGAGATTACCACAGAGACAGGCAAGAAAGTAAGGGTTACAGGAAGCCATAGCGTATTTACAGTTAAAGATAATAAGGTTGTTCCAATAAAAGTCGATGGGTTAGAAGAGGGGGTGTTTTTAGTTGCCCCTAAAACTCTTCCTGTTATTGAATCAAAGGAAAAAGAACTGAACTTGTTTGAAAAGTTTTTAGAGATTTCAGATAGTTACAAAAATATTTATTTGAGGGGTTTTTCAGACAATAAGGTATTTGCGAGATTAAGATCTGTTTATGGTTCGGGAATTGTTAAGAACTGGATTAGGCATAAAACAGTTCCTTTACATGCCTTAAAATCTATAAACATCCGTTATGGCTGTTTGAAAAACCTAAAAGGCCTGGAAATAGGTGTTTATTCCAGCAATAATACTCTTCCATTAAGGATTAAAATAGACGAGAAATTTTGCAGGTTACTGGGATTCTATGCCAGCGAGGGGACAGCCAGGAAATCTTCTGTTATCTTTTCATTTGGAGCACATGAGCAAGATTATATTCTTGAAGTTAAGCAGGCAGTGAAGGGGTTATTTAATATAGGGGGGAGCAATGGAAAAAACAACAATTCTGAGGTGCAGTTGACCTTTCCAAGCAAATTATTATCCATTTTATTTACAGATGTTTTGAAGGCTGGCAGAAATGCTTACGGGAAAAGAGTGCCTGATTTAATTTACGGCTTGGGAGGTCACTTAAGGCTGGCTTTTTTAAAATCTTACATTCAGGGGGATGGAAGCAGAATGGTAAATCACCCCAAGAATATGAGCAGACCTCAAGTTTGCCTATCAAGCACTTCAGTAAATACTGATTTAACAAATGACATAATATATTTATACTCCCAATTTGATGTTCATGCAAATTATCAAGAGGCTTTAATTGGCGGGCATGTTATTAATAAAACCGGGCAATATATTAGCGAGAGCTTATCTACGAGAGCTAATGTTACCAATCCAGATTCTTTAGCAAGATTAGGATTTTTAAATGAGGAACTTTCAAGGAATAAAGGAAAACAGGCGATTGAATCTTTCATACCTGCACCAATTAAATATAAAAAGGAATGGAACTCGGGGAAAAGGAGGAGAATAAACAAAGAGCTGGCAATTGGTATTGCTAATAAATATCTTGATCATGAATTATTGAAACTGGCACGGGCTGATTTTATTTATCTAAGGGTAACCCGCATAAGAAGGGTTAAATCAACTTCTGGTTATGCGTATGACTTAACAGTTCCTTCTGCACAAAACTTTGTTGGGGGAAGAGGCGGATTATTTTTACATAATACCAAGTTTGACAAAGGGCTTGGGACTGATGTGGGGGGCATGGGAGATGTGTATCAATTACAAGGGAAAGAGAGAAACAAGTATTTTAGGTTAAGGAAATGGCAGCATAGGATTTCAACTGCCATCGAGAGAAATTTAAAATTGGCTTTAGCTGAATTGAAAAGGGTTTCTTCGTTTTTGAAATTGCCCGGGAGTGTTGAAGAAGAGGCTGCTAGAGTATATACCATGGCTGTTCAAAGAGGGTTGGTTCGTGGTAGGTCAATGGAGAGTGTTGTTGCTGGGGCTTTGTATGCTGCCTGCAGAAGGCATGAGATTCCCAGGACTTTGGATGAGTTAAGTGAAGCAAGCGGGATTGATAAAAAAGAGATTGGGAGGACTTATAGGTTTATTACAAGGGAATTAGGGATGAGGATTTTGCCAAGCAATCCAATTGACTATCTGCCTAGATTTGCTTCTGCTTTAAGATTGAATGCTGAAACTCAAAGCAAGGCTGTTGAAATTTTGGAAGAGGCTCAGGAATGCGAGTTAACATCCGGGAGAGGGCCTACTGGAATTGCTGCTGCTTCGTTGTATATTGCTGCTTTGATTAATAATGAGAAGAGAACCCAAAGAGAGGTTGCGGATGTTGCTGGAGTAACAGAGGTTACAATAAGGAACCGGTATAAAGAATTATTGCGGGAATTGGATTTAAAGGATGAGATTAAGAAAAAGGTTTCAGAATCAGGGGATTGAGCTCTTTGTTTTTATTTTAGAGGATGGGATTGTCGCACTTTCGGGACTTGACTTTTAGTGTCGCATGAAGGGGCTTGAAAGCCGTTAAGAAGGTAGAAGTGATTTGAGTTCGTCATTAAATTCACTAATCGGTTTTAGAGTGTTTTTTGGTTTGGTTAGTTTAAAACTTGAGTTTTGTCCTCTACCCATGCTTACAAGATTTCCAGCTTTTTCAGTCGCAATCTCTGCTTTGGAGTATATTTCAAATAGAATAGAATCTGGGGAAACACCAAGACATATTACCCAATCATACTTGTAATCATACCTTATATGATTAAACTGAAAATTGCCTGTCAAATCTTCCGTAGCCATTTTTATTTCAAACTTCTTTCCATTTATTATTTTATCATAATCCCCTAATCTCGTTTTTTTATCTTCTACTTTGAATCCAAGAGCCTTACAATAGACCATAACAAATTCTTCTGCTAAGTCTCCCTTGCTTGAATTTGCAAGAATTTTTATTAAATATAATGGTTTGTCAGTCCATTTTTTATCAACATGCTTCTCCTTAGCAATTCTGATTAATAATTTTAATGGGCTTATAGTTTGTATCATCTGAGGTTATTCTAATTTGTATTTCATTATCTATAAATCCAACATCTATTAAAGCTTTTCTTATATGCCCCATGCTGATATGCCTACAATTATGACTTGCGAGATTACTATAAACCCGCCAGTCTGTATTCTTTAAAGCTTTAAGCACATCATTCTTATTTTGTTTAATGACAAGCCCATAGCCACAGACATATTTTACCTGGTCAAAGCTTTTTACTAATTTAGGTGGCTCAGTATAAAATGTTCTTTGTAAAAAGAAATCTGCTTCATGTAGTCTATTATGCCCACATTTCCTCTCCTTTCGCATATCTACGGTAAATAAATCAAGGTAATTATCACAGGTTTTTTCTATTGGTTTTATGACGTTGCCCCTTTTCCATATCTGCCATAAAGCATTAACTTTTACAATTTTGCCATTAATATCAACAAAACTATCTGCTGGTAGGAGGGATGAATGGACAAGATGGAAACCATTTACTCTATCTTTTACATTACTTTTACCATCACTTTGGAAAGCCATAGGCACAATAAAAGCTATATAATCCGAAAATAGACCTGCGTGATTTACAAAAGCCAAAGCCAACCATGCCCTATAGCCAAATGGGGGATTGCCTACACAGATATATTTTTGTTTTTTGTTTTTAGGTTGCCATGATAAAAAGTCTTGTTGAATAAAATTGGAATTACTTTTAACAATATCAATGCCTATTCTTCTTCCTTTTGGTAATAAATTATAGAATGCACCAAGCCCTGCTGAAGGTTCTATAAACTGGTATTGTGATAAATCTACTTTCTCTTTCTTCAAATAATTATAAAGATTTTCCCAACATAATTTAGCAATATCTGGGCGTGTGCAAAAGTGGTCTATATCTACCCCATTTATATCAACCCAAGAAGGAATGTATCTATTATTCTCCCAAGATTTATTACGAAGCTTTATTGCAGAGGAATAATCAGCTTTTTCCATTTTTCTTTTCACCTTTTCTAAATCTTGTTTTTGGTTTTTTCCAATATGGAGATTTACATTTCGGACAGATTTCTGAAATTTCGCTAATATCACGAGGAACCCAAGCATGACCACAGCGATAACATCTATGACCAAGTATAAGAACATTTACACCATAGCCCTCTTTTTTCATTGTAATTACCTTTTTTCCATGTTTATATATTTAACCTCATTATTTGTAAGTAACACCATTATATAAACCTTTTGTAATATTCTTAATATTATATACTATTTTAGGTATTCTTAATCCACATAGTGCAATAAAAGTCCCGAAAGCGACAGAAGAGGTTAAAGTGGCTGAAAGTCCAGATATAGCAAAGGACGCAAATATTCGACCACAAATGCGCCTTTGCTTATTAGGGGATGACATGCAAACTGGTGAAAAAGTTATGTCATCTACTATAGTTAGACAGAACCTTAGAGGATTAATCTTAAATATCCTGAGCTTTTCTCAATTTTATGTATGCGAGATTGATGAAGAGAGGCTTTAGAGATGTTTTCTCCCATCCTAATATTTTTCTGCCTGATATATTTGGGCTGTTAATGACTTTTGCCATTGGATGGGTTGCTTTTTATTTTTCTGGATTGGATTTTTTACTGCAGGATATTAAGCTGGGCGGGGATGATGTTTTGAATGGGTTATCCTCTTATTTCTTTTCCGGGTCAGGGGATATTGCAAGGGTTTTATTCAGTTTAATCGGGTTTTTTATTACGACTTTTTTAATCGGTGCTGGGTTGCAGGTGGCTAAGTATGGGATGTTTAAGGATATGCTTAATAACAAGAAGCCTGGGTTTTTCAGAAGCTTGTTTAGGGACAATAAAAAATATTATTGGAAATTTATTGGGATGAAAATAGCTGTGTATTTGACATTTGCTTTGGGATTTATTGTTGCGCTGCTTTTTGGATTGCTTTTTATTGGGTTTTCTAAGATTTTTGCTGCGTGGGCTTTTGCCTTTGCCTTTGCCTTGTTATTTATTTATTTAATGCTCAACATGTTTTTTGTTTTTCCTATTTTGTTTTTGGATGAGAAAGGGATAAAAGAGAGCATGAGAATGAGCTTTGGATTTGTTAGGGATAATAGAAAAATTGCTTTTTATGTTTTCCTGATTAGCCTGCTGCTCTATGGGGGGTTTTTTCTTGCAACTACTTTATCGTTATTGCCTGTGAAGGATTTCAGCTCTTTTTATGTTGCTGTCGGGGCTGTTATTGGTTTGATTCCTATTGTTATTGTGGGGGATTTTCCTTTTCTTCCACCTTTATTTCAATGGCAGGCAGGGTATTTTGGGTTTTTGTCTTATAAACAATCTTTTTTTCTTAGAAAGAAAAAAATCTTGTATTCAAAAAAAGAACTTAGAATGCAAAGAAAAAATCTTGTATTCAAAAAAGAAACCAGAATGTCTTGTATCTAAAAAAGAAACAGAACGTATCTTAAATCTCTATGGTAAGGAAGTCTTTCGCTGCTACAACATCTGGGAAGATTTGTTTTGCCTGGGCTTCAAATCCTTCTAAGGATTTATATCTTTGCGAGAAGTGCGTTAATATTAGTTTTTTTGCTTTTGCTTTTTTCGCTATTAATGCAGCGTCTTTTGCTGAGAGATGGTTTCCTTTGGACTTTTTTTCTGCTTCAAGCCATGTTGATTCTGAGATTAATACATCTGATAATTTTGCAAGCTGGATTGCTTGAGAGCAATAGCGGGTGTCTAGGATAATAGCAATTTTCTTTCCTGGCTTTTTTATTGTTGCTTTTTTAACTGAAATTTTTTTCCCTTTCCAGACAATTGATTTTCCCTGCTGGAGCTGCTTTAATATTGGATGCTGCAATAAGCTAAATTGCTTTGTGTATTCTGTATTGATTTTTAATTTATCTTTTTCATGGAATGCGTAACCAATACAAGGAATGTTGCCATGTTGCAGCTTCCTGGATTCTAATGAAAAATCCTGGTTGCTATAGAAAATCCCATCTGATATTTCATTGATTTTCATATTTATTTTGCCCTGGAAGATTATCCCTGAGAGCATTTTTTTTATATTCGCTTTTGTTCCTTTTGGGCCGTAGATTTCTAAGCAACTGCTGTAATCATGGGCTGATAGGTTTTGGATTAACCCCGGAATCCCCAGGACATGGTCGCCGTGGAAGTGGGTTATTAGCAACTTGGAGATTTTTGATGGTTTTATATGAGCGATTCTTAATTGCTTTTGGGTTCCTTCTCCGCAGTCTATTAAGATTCCATGTTCTTTGTATTCAAGGAATATTGATGAATGATTCCTTTCAATTGTGGGCAGCATTGAGGATGTGCCCAGGAAGGTTATTTTCATATTATTGCGAGGGGAAAGTGTTTTATAAGCATTTTCTTTTGTAAGAGCTTTTTTAGAAAAAAAGTTCGCAAAAAAACGAAGAGAAAAAACCTTAAGGCAAAAAGAAAACATAAAGCAAAAAACCATGAAATCCTCGAAAAGAAAACATTTTAAATGGCTTCTATTTGGTTATTTATATGACAAATGAAGATTTAATTGTGAAGGAAGAGAGCAAGGAAGCTAAGAAAAAGGTTAGGAAGTTTAAAGCCCTGGTTTTTGGCAGCATGGTTGTTGCTGATGATAAGGCTAATGCGAGGACATTGTATGAGCAGAGTGTTTATGGAGAGCCTAAAGAATGTAAGATGCAGTATAGTTTTGTTGAGGCTATGTATTTATTGGAGAGGGGGAAATTAGATATTTATGCTGAGAAGAAGAAACTTAAAAAGGATGATTTTTTGAAATTTGCCTTAAGGCAGGATAAGGACTTCTGGGTGAAGTTTGTTGTTTACAGGGACATGAGGAATAGGGGGTATATAGTGAAAACTGCTTTGAAATTCGGGGCTGATTTTAGAGTGTATGACAGAGGGGTTAAGCCTGGAGAGGACCATGCCAAATGGATTTTGTATCCTGTGCATGAAAAATATAAGATGAGTATGTATGAGTTTGCTGCCAAGAATAGGGTTGCACATAGCACCAGGAAGAGGTTGCTGCTCGCGGTTGTGGATGATGAGAACGATGTTAGCTACTGGAATATTAACTGGACTAAGCCATAAATTTTTTTCTTTTGTAAAAGAAAAAACTTTAAGTAAAAAAGAAAACACTTAGAAAAGAAAAAACTTTAAGTAAAAAAGAAAACACTTAGAAAAGAAAAAACTTTAAGTAAAAAAGAAACATAATGGAAAAGGCTTAAGGAAAAAAAGAAGATATTTAAAGATTAAATTCTTTCAATGATTATGAGAAAAAGAGGGTTTCTTGTGCTATTGCTGTTAAGCATGATGTTGATAGCTGGGTGCAGCAGTTACTTTGGTGATAAAGTGAGGGGGGTTGATGTTGGTTCTGGAGTGGATAATGGGGATGAATATGTTCTGAAGTATGGGGTTAAACCCTTTTTGGATTGTGATTCCTTGACTGGAGAGGATAAAAGTTATTGCCTGGATTTGCAGGCGAATAATCCTGAAGCTTTGGATGCTGGCAAATGTGGGGAGATTCAGGATGAGGCTTTAAGGGGATATTGCAGGGAGAGGAATTGCTTATTTGCCGGGAATTGTGAGGAGAAAGCATTTCGTGTTTATTATGTGGATTTATCATCTCAGGCTTATAGAAGATCTTTTGAAGTAAGCAGGGATTTTGGGCTTAGCAGAAATTATAATTATGGGATTAAGGAATTGCTTAATGATGATAATGTGGACTTGAACGAGATGCTTCTGGCAGATTCTAATACTATTGAATTTTCTTCTGAGGAATATGATGCAATTATTGAAGCTGAAATTGGTACTGGAAAAGAACCAAAAGTTGTTGTCCCTTCAAATGCGGTTTTGGTTTTGTTTAAAGTTCCTGAAAATCTTAAACATGCTTATATTAAATTAGAAGGGTTTCTTGATGAAATTCCTGTTCAAGGACTCAATCCTAAATATTCGGACTATTCTAATTTTTATGTTCGGGTTTCAGGTGAGGGTAATAAAGTGAAATATGTTTCTTTGGCTGATAGATTAAACTCAGGCATTGTAATTCATCCTGTCATTAATGGCGAGGTTTCTTTTATTATTGATACTGGAGGGAATAAGATTATTGACAGGTTATTTAGTGAAGCTTATTTTGCAGAGCAAGAAAATTTTGTTTTTTATCCGCAGGCTGGTGGGAGAACTTACGCTATAAATGCTGACAGAGGGTTGGTTGAATATGAAGGATAAGATGAAGAGGATTTTTGTTCTGGTATTGATTATCTTATTATTTACAGAAGTTGTGAGTGCAGCGTCTCTTTATGGGGTTGTTAAAGATGAATCTGGTGCTGGGTTGCCTGGGGCTAATGTTTATGTTACTGAATCTGGAGAGACGAAATTTGGAGCTGTTACTGATGCTGATGGTAAATATGCTATAAGAAACCTTCCTGCAGGGATTTATACTATCGAGCCAAAATTTATAGGTTACGCTACTAATTCAAGGACAATAAAATTTAACCAGAATGATGATAAGGAAGCTGATTTTGTTATGAAGCAGACAGCAGTTCAATTGCCAGAACAGAAGGTGGAAGCAACAAGATTGCCTTCATCTGGTGGGTCTGCTGGAGGCGGAGGAGGGAGTAGCGGGCAGCAAGGGGGAATTGCTGGACCTTTACGCCCAGTTTATACTTATACCCCCCCACCCACAATTCCCTTTAAGGAATCTGTAGAAAAAAGCATTAATGGAAAGGTTGCATTGGGCAGGCGGGAGTTGAATGCTGTGCAAAGATCATGCAAGGATGCTTCTGAATGCGGAGAGGGAATGCTGTGCTTTGGTGGGAAATGCAAAAGCAAAGATGCAGGGGATTCCTGCCAGGAGAGTGATCCTGATGTTGTTCTGAATGGAGTGAATAAGCATAATGACCCTTATACCAGAGATGCGTTGATTGATATTAATAACAAGAAGATACTTGATAAATGTGCTTGTGAATATTCTGGGCAATATAGAGAGGATTGCAGGAGTTTGGGAAGGGAATTTACGCATGTTGCTGAATATTCATGCAGCGAGGAGAAGCCTGTTGAATATGTTAAATGTGAGAATGGATGCAGTTTGGGAAAATGCATTAGCTTTGATTTTGATAAAGGCGGGTTGAATGTGCTTGAGAGAAAGGTTTTTGATGATTATAGCAAATTAACAGGTTATCTTGGAAAAATTGGGAGAGTGCAGTTTCTCACTGATGATGGATTAAGAGAGCAGGTATATGGAATTGTTGATAATTTGTTTGAGGATGCTTACAATGCTGCTTATTTGCATACTAGCGATTATAATTTAATGATGATGGATAAGGTTGCTTATATTCAGAGAAGTTTGTATCAAGCTGAGCATCAGAATGCTTTGATTGAATTAAATACAAAATGCAGAGATTGCACTGAGCAAGGATTATTGGATTACAGGATTGAATTGGGGGTTGATGATAAAGAGAAAAAACATAATGAGGTTGTTGGAAAACAGGCAGAGTATTATCAAAACCTTCTTGATAGAGATTCTGTTACTGATCCTGTTTTTGTGAATCAGGTTAGAACTGCTTTGTTTGGATTGCTTATAAGCAACCCGCAGATTCTTGGGAATGTGGGGAAAGCGAGAAAATTAGTGCTTGATGCGAGGGATGCATTTGCTGAGAGGAATAAAGCGAGTGTCTTGGAGAATTATAGAAAGAGGAATATTGCTTTTAATGCTGAGGAGTATAATGCTTTGCAAAAAGGTTATGAGGAGATGGCTATAATCTATTTGAGGTTTGATACTTTGCCTCTTGTTGGAAATGCGGTTCAGCAGGTTGCTGAAGATGCTCAGGCTAAAAGAGCTGCTTTGACTACAACAGAGGATATTTTTGAAGAGGTGAATCTTGAGGAACTTAGAGAGAAAGCTGGAGGTGATGAAGATTTATTCGGATTTTATTTTAATTTAGAGACTGCAAGCAGGATTTATAATACTGCATCAATTTATGGAGAAGGTAAGAAGCTGGCGGTTTCTACTGGCACAAATAAGGGAGATTATGAATGCCAGCAGACTTTGGATTATGAAATTGATAAGGCAAAAGCGAAGATTGGTGCTATGCTTGCTTTAAGCAGTTTTGGGGTGGGATCTTTGGGAAGTGATATTTCTCAGGTGAAGATTGATGCTGATAAAATAAAAGCATATTCTTTAGCTGATGCTTTTTATGTTATTAAAGATGGAGGAGTTTCTATAAGAGATGCAGCAGCCCTTATCGGGGCTGATTTGAGCCATCAAAATGGTTATGATGATTTACCTGATTATTCTCCTTTGTACAGCATGAAGGCAAAAATAAAAAATCTTGAGATTAGGGATTTTCAGAAATTAAAAACGGTAAGTGATAAGGGAATAGCATGGTATTATGTTAAGGATTATCAAGATAAGGAAGCTATTTTTATTGGATGTGTGGCTTCTGGGAGTTCATGGAATTGGCCGGGTGATACGGGAGCTGTGATGATTAGCAAGGAGGATGCAATAACTTATTTTGAGACATTACCCTTAATAGCGTATGATATTGGATTAGAGAAGGATGTTTATTCTGCAAATAATTTGCAATTGCAAAAGGTTATGGATTCCAGGACATTACAATTGGCAAGGACATTCAGGCAGAATGCAGGAACATATCCATATAATATTGCTGCTCAAAAGCAGGCTGTTAATTTGTATTCTGGATTGATTGCTAAAGGATATAAGTATCAGCAAGGGGAGGATAATGGAAATAGGGATGTTGATGAAGAATTAGAGGATATGCTGGGGGGAACTTGGCATGATTTGAATTTGGCTGATGCAACCACTGGAATTGCTTTGGTTGAAGGAACTTTAAAAGAGATGACAAATGTTTTA
>Ga0209541_10016344_pt1 | contig 10979 bp, 16 predicted proteins | sample RifCSPlowO2_01_FD_184027 | JGI IMG/M metagenome (GOLD analysis project Ga0209541, IMG submission 184027) | Groundwater microbial communities from Rifle, Colorado - Rifle CSP2_plank lowO2_0.1 (SPAdes) (version 2) | ecosystem: Environmental > Aquatic > Deep subsurface > Groundwater | place... | reverse complement strand
AATCTTGTTTGCATTTGGAAAATCTCCAAGAATTCTAAACTCAAAAAATGAAGACAAATTTATGGGAAAAGGAATTGATTATAATATAAGGGATTATGAAAGGTATAAAAACAAGAAGGTTGCAATTATTGGTGCTGGAAATTCTGCATTTGCATCAGCTCAGGAATTAAAAGGAATTGCCGGAGAAATAACAATAATACATCGTTCAGAATTCAAGGCAGATGAAACTCTTGTGAATGAGGTCAATACTTTTTGCAATTTTGTTTCTGGAAATGTGGCAGAGTTCAGGGGTGATGATAAATTAAAACAAGTCATGCTTGAAAATGGCAAGGAAGTAAAGATTGATAATATAATAATAAACATTGGTTTTGAAAACAATATATCTTTCTTGAAAAATATTGTTGAGCTAAATGAAATGAATGAAATAATAATTAATGACAGATGTGAAACTTCTGAAAAAGGAATATTTGCAGCGGGAGATTGTACATCAGTTCCGTTCAAGCAGTCAATAATATCCTCTGGAGAAGGAACAAAGGCAGCATTGGCAATTTATCAGCATTTGACTGGTTCAAGGGTAAAGACAGATTGGATGCATTAATTAATTATATAAATCAAAAAATCATTCTTTCTTCATGAAATCTTTGTTATTTGGGACTGGTGGAATTCCTTTATCAACAAAAAAACCAGATGTTTATGAAGGAATAAAACAGATTCATAATTTAAATCTTGGTGCAATGGAGCTTGAGTTTGTTCATTCTGTCTTTATAAAAAAAGAAAATGCAGAAAGCGTTAAGGATATTTCTAAGAAAGAAGATGTTGCATTAACCGCACATGCTTCATATTACATTAACTTAAATTCAGATGACAAGCAAAAGGCAGGTGCCTCAAAATCAAGAATAATGCAAGCAGCAAAAATTGCTTATTTATCAGGAGGATATTCTGTATGTTTTCATCCAGGATATTACATGAAATCAACAAGCGAACAGGCTTATGAAAGATTTAGTAAAGAAATGAAATATATAATTGAAAAATTAAAAGAGGAAGAAATTAAAATATGGTTAAGACCGGAAACAACAGGAAGAATTTCCCAGATAGGATCCTTTGATGAATGCCTTAAAATTTCCCAAGAATCTGATCAAGTTCTTCCTTGCATAGACTTTGCCCATCTTCACGCAAAATCTAATGGAAAGAATAACACCTACGACGAATTTAGGGGGATATTAACTAAATATGAAAAAACTCTTGGAAAAAAAGCTTTGGACAACATGCATATTCACATGTCTGGAATAAATTATGGTGAAAAAGGAGAAAAAAATCATTTAATTCTTAAAGAGTCAGATATGAATTACAAGGATTTGATGAAAGTTCTTAAAGAGTTCAAATGCAAGGGAGTTGTTATCTGCGAATCTCCTAATCTTGAAGAAGATGCTTTGCTTATGAAAAAAACTTATGATTCTATGTAAAAAGCTTTTTAAAAGAATTTTATTTAGTCTTAATGCGCCAGGATCGCATAACTTGGTATTGCACAAATTTTAGATAAAACCTAAAAGTGTAGGCCTGGAAAGCTTGACCCTTACGGGTGTCTGGGTTCAAATCCCAGTCCTGGCGTTTAAGATAATTTTTTATATCTTTTCATATTTATTGGTTTAGAATGAAAATAAAAAGAACTTTGACAGCAATGGTTTTATCAACTGCTATGGTCATAGGTTGTTCTCCAGAAAGGACTACTAAAACTTTAGATGTAGAAGAAGGAAGATTGGATTTTGTTAAAGAAACAAAATTTGTTAACATGCTTCTGGGAAACAACAAGTGTACAATTTATATTGAGATTGAAAAACATAGTGGAGAAACTGAACATTATATTGGCAGGACTGAATATGAAAATACAACATTAAGAAATGTTAAAATAACAAATCCTAGCGGAGAATATGAGTATTCTGAAGAAGATATCCCTGGAGATTATAAAACAAATTTTCAAAGATATATTGAAGAAGTTAAAAGAGAATAAATCACAAGTTCCTGAACTTTGAAATTTGTTTCAAGACTGCCTGATTGATAAAATCCTCCTCATCCTTGAACATTTTTGTCTTTTCGACTATTATTTTGATGCTTTTTATCATTGCCTCTGGAATTTCAATTCTCATCTTTCACCTCCAAAGATGTTCATAGCCAAAATCATTATGGCCAAACTGAACCAATAAATCTATGTTTAATTCTTTTATTTCGATAGGCACATCACATGCTCCAAAGCAAGATCCTAACCATATCAAAACTCTTGCATTGGTTTTGCTTTCAAGATATTTTTGTATTTCTACAGCCCTTGGTTTTAATCCATCTGCCATTTGAATACAAACCAGTTTAGCTTTATCATCCTTTATTTTATTAACAATCTTATCAAGGTCAAAATTAAAATCCATAATGTAAACTTTAAAATAGTAATATTTAAATATATTGTTTGATTCTATATAATATTTTCATGTCTGGACAATAAGAAGATATGACAAGGTTAAGAAAATATGAACTTTGGAAAAACAGTATTTTATGGATTCTTGATATGGTTGATATTGTACTTTATAGGCTTTTTTCTTTTGACATTTGTTCCAGGCACAAAAGAGGTTATCATTTTAATTATCACCATATTGCTCGTGTACTCATTTTCAAGAATAGTTATTAATGAAAAAAATATGTTTAAAATTGGGGTAACATGGTTCGTGGTTAGTCAGGCCATGAATCTAATATTGATGTTGGTTGGAGTGACAAGTTATTATTCTGTATGGAGCACTTTAATGGTTTATTTTATACTGATAGCAGAACCTTCAGTAATAAAATATTTGTCAAGATAGTAAACTTTCCAAAAAATCTAGAATAATAATTCAAACAGTTCATTCAAATTTATCTCAAAACCAGAAACAGGCATTTCTAAATTAAAATTAGTTATAACTCTTGGATTTATCTCTCCAATGTATCCTAATTTTTTTTCATTGCAGACAATTTCTCCAGTTCTTCCTTCAATGAATGATCCATATTTAACATCATTTAAGTTATAACTCAAGTTCAAGGCATTAAATAAGTAATCTAGAATCTGCTTTACTTCTGTGAAATTTGCATTGGAATGGCAGCTTAGTAATCCAAGACTTTCAGATTCTTCCTTCTCAAATATTGTTCCAATTTCAAATATACTCTGAGGATACTCATAATGCTTGTTTTCGCTTAAAATTTTTATCAGGCTTGGAATCATCCAGTTTCTTAAGGTGTTGTAATCAACATTTGCAGGATTTGAAACTTTTGTCTTATCTTTATTGAAATTCATTTTTTTCAAAACATCTTCAGATATGAGGTTGTATGAATTGCATTCTAAATAATTGAAACCTACAAGTATATCTTTTATTTTTCTCTTGAAAATCTCAAATTTATCTTCTTCTGCGATTGTGCTGACATTAGGAATCTCTTCCTTGAAATTTTCATATCCGTATGCAATGGCTATATCCTCAACCAAGTCAATTTGGTGCATTACGTCTGTCCTGTAGGCAGGAACTAAGACGGTTTTATTTTTATAATCATAACCCATTCTTTCTAGGTAATTTTTAATTTCTTTTTCATTAAGACTTAATCCAAGGATTTTGTTTGTATAATTTATATCTATGCTCATTGATTCAGGTTTTAGATTAGGGCTTGTTATTTTCTTTCCATTATAATTCAGTTCTATTTCATAAATTTCTCCTTTTATGTCAGCAAATGCGCATGCAATTATGTTGAGGCATTTATTCAGTGTTTCATAATCAAAGCCAGAAACTTCTATGAAAACTTCTTTTGTTTCATTTGTAATTTTTCCAGTTTCATGGGAGTTTATTATTGGAGGCATACTAAGTATCTTGTTGTTTGCATCAACGAATATTGGAAATTTTTTTTTATCTTTTAACAAATAGCCATATTCTTTTCCCATTGGATGTTTTTCTATAATCTCATAGCCGTTCATTTCTCTGTTTGATTCAAGAGGCGTAAATTTTATTTTTTCAGGTTCTAAAGCTTTGTAATAAATTGGAAACTTTATTTTCTCCAGGGGATAAATTCCTATTGCGCATTTCTTCCTATTTCTTCCATAGCTTACATGTAATTTTTCCTGGATTTGTATCACTTGTTTTATTTTTTCATCATCAAATTTCAGATTTTTTATGACAGCACACGCAGTGTAAGGTCTTATATCCTTGACAGAGTTATCAACAATTAATTTGTAGTTTGATTTTTTTGTCTTGTATTCTCTTAATCCTTTTTTTACTCCAATAAAGCTTGAGAATGCCCTTGCAAATCCTTGTTCTGATAGCATATCTGGTCTGTTCGGGAAAACTTCAACAACTATTTCATTGCCTTCTATTCTTTCCAAATCAGTTCCTAGCATAGAAATTCGATCTTTTAATTTTTCTAAGGGAAGATTTTTCCCAGCTAATTTTTCAAATTCTCTCCTGTTCAAATTGACTGTTGGCATTAATTATTAAACCAATTAATTATTTAATAAGTCTTTCTATAAACCAATATCAAAAAAGAAAAATCAGTAGTGCTTCTTATACTCTTCCAAAGTCTCAAGAATTTCTACAGCTTCATCCATTATTCTCTGCATGATGTCCTTGTCAGGCATCTTCGGATTCTGGTCTTTGTATTTTATTGCTCTGTCTGCAGCTGCAATAGCGCTTATTTTTACATGTCCAAGTGCATCTACATCTTTCACTATGTGCTGTATAACTTCATTAGAATGAGCGTCTGGATTTCTTTTTTTGTAGTCTAATGCCTTCCCTGCAGCAACCATCATAAAAACTTTTGAGCTTTGTATTGAATCTGTCATGGTATTTTTAGGTTATGTTATTTTTAAAAAGATTGTTATTTTTTATAATATATAATATTTAATGAGATATCACTTAATGATAGAAAAAAATATTATCAAAAAACAAATGAATTAAAGAATAATCTTTTAGATATCAGAGAAATTATTTTATCCAAATCTTGCTCTCTCTTAACTGTTTTAAGTCGTTCTTGTAAAGTTCTCTTATATCCTTGATATTGTAAGCATCTGTTATCATTCTATCAATTCCAGGTCCCCATGCTAAAACAGGAATATCTATTCCCAGCAAAGGTTTCACAACTTCTGGCCTAAAAATTCCAGCCCCCCCTAATTCAATCCATTTTTTGTGAACTGGGTGATAAACATCAATCTCAACCGATAATTCAGTGTAAGGAAAGTATGCTGGTCTGAATCTTGCCTCTGGAAATCCCATTTTCTTGAAGAATTCTTTCAAGTATCCTAATAAATTTCTGAAGTTTGCATTCTCATCAACTACAATCCCTTCCGTCTGGTTGAACTCAAACAAGTGAGAATAATCAAGAGTTTCATTTCTGAAGCATTTTCCAACTGCAAAATATTTCACAGGAAGATCTTCTTTTTTGATGTTAGCTAGAATTTGTGCTGATAATGGAGTTGTATGTGTTCTTAGAACTAACTTTCTTGCTTCTTCTTCATTCCATTTATATTTCCATCCAGTACTTCCTGTATTTCCGCCACTTTCATGAGCCTCTTTAACTCTCTTGACAATTTCTTTGTTAGGAAGTTCAGACTTTCCATTTAAATAAAAAGTGTCCTGCATCTCTCTTACAGAATGATCTTGTGATGTGTACAAGGCATCAAAATTCCAGAATGAGCTCTGAATCATGCTTCCTTTCATCTCTTTAAATCCCATATCAAGCCATATCCTTTTTGCATATTCTAGTGCTTCATTAACAAAATGTTTTTTTCCAGGATATATTTTGGGAACGTTTGCATTTAAGTTATACCTTCTGAATTTTTTATTAGCCCATTCCTTGTTCTTCAAGATATTGATGTTCAGGTTTTCAATCAAGTCATCCCTTAAGTCTAATTTTTGCAATTCTTTTCCAATAGAGGTAAGGTTGCAGGTTTTATCCTTGATTAAATCATCTTTTATCATGAACTTTCTGTTTCTAAGATCATTGTAAACTTTGATGTCAGCTTCTTTTTTCTCAACAGGCAATCCAGAAAGGAATTTTTCAATTTCATTGCTGTCAAAATATTTTTTTCCTGAATCAGTTATTTTTATTTTATTTCCAAGTAATATGCATGAATTCCTTTTTAATATCCCCAAAGAAACATTGATCTCTTCATCTTTGAGATTTGCTTTTTCTTTTACCTCGCTTAAACTTAATTCCTTGTTTAAAATAGCCTTGAGAAATCTCTTTTCAGGCAATCCATTTTTAAGGGCATTTTTTCCATTGATGTCAATATTTATAATCTCTTTTGACTCTTTTGTTGCATTGATTAATTTTTTGCTCTCAAGCCATTGCAGTGCTCTTGCGACTTCAACTTCTTGAAGGCTACTTTTTTTGATTAGTTCTTTTAAAGAAATATTGTCTTTTATCAATGGAAGTATCTTCCTTTCTAAAGGGCTTAAGCTTTCTGCAATATTATTCATGAATTTGATTAGAATAAGATGTTTTTAAATTTTTGTAATATCTAAAAATGACCCGAAACATAAGTGTACAATTTAGGCCTGGATTTTTCAAAATATTTCCACCTATTCATAAATTCCGGATGAAGCTCCATAGGAATATATTTTTCATCTTCAATGACAATTTTTATCTTTTCTGAATAAATTAATTCTTCATTAAGATCAAGAATTCTTAGCATCCCATAGGTAAATGAATAAGCAGTATCCACAATTTTATTTTCCTTTCCAGGAACAATATCTGCTCTAAAAAAGAAAAAATGTCCACCATTAACAATTCTTTCCAAATGTGGGGTTAAAATTATTGTTTTAACCTCCTTTCCTCTTGTCCCATAGGAAACTTTCTGGACTGGAAACCCGCGCTGATGTCTTTTTGCAGGTGGATTGTCTATTGATAACATTTTAATTTTTTTAATACTTTTAAATTATTTTTCGTATCCTGGTGAAGTAACTATTAAATCTACGCTATGATTTGCCTCATAATCTACAATGTATTCTTTACTAACAACCTTCATTCCCATTTCATTCAAATCATATTGACTATCTTCCCTTTTTGTTTCCATTCTTTTATCATCATAAAACCATACTGTTCTTGTAATTAAATTGGTATCATTATCTAAATTAACTTCATAAAGTTCTCTCTTTATTTCTAAACAATTTCTAAACTCTGTTGTATAAAAATGAGATGTATCCCCTATAGTTATTTCAATTTTATCATAAAAAACAGTATCTGCTTTTGGAAATGTGTTTGGATCATACAAAGATTCTACTTTTTTGTCATTGCATCCGACTGCTCCTAATCCAATATCTCTCAGTTTCATTTTAAATTCCTCCAGTTCATCTCAAACAAAATTTCTAATGACTTAACAAAATAAGGGCTCTTTACCCATATTCCAGTATCATAAGCTTCATGAACTTTAGTATCTTCCTGAATCATGAACAGTAAATCTTTTCCATCAACTAAGCAAAATCTTGAATTTATGCTGTTGCTGAATCTTATTTCTACATTTTTAAGCTCTTTTGCATATTCTTTAACTTTTTCATCTTCTGGAACTATAATTTTAACATTAATATCTTTTAATTTCTTGCTTAATGATTTTATAATTTCAGCTTTTCTTAAAAATCCATCCTTGGTTGTGCTTATCATTATTTTTTCCTTTGCATTCCTAAACAATGTTTCTATCTGATCATTAATGTTCCTTCGTCCCTTTATTGCTCCTGATAATGATGTAGGATCTACATTTTCTATGCCTGTCTTGTGCAATAACTCCAATTCCTTGTAAGTATTTGAATCTTTGACTTTATTAAGAACTTCAATTTTTTCTTCTTCCTGCAACCTAACATTCTTCTTTACTCTTTCAAGAACTTCTTTTGGGTCTACAGTTATATACTTTATTGGTTTTCCCAATTTCATTATTACAAAGCCTTTCTTTTCTAGGCTTTCAAGAATATCATATGATCTTGATCTTGGAACATTGCTTATATCAGAAAGCTCTCCGGCGCTTGAAACACCCTTGCTCAATAAAGCAGTCCATATTTTTACCTCATATATATTTAAATCAAATGCATTTTTCAGTTTTTTTATGAAATCATCTTTTACTATCATTTTTTCTCTCCTTCCACCCCCTGAGTATACTATTTGATAAAATAAGTATTTATAAATCTTTCTATTTGTAATAACTACATAGTGGCACATAAACAAGAATTATTTAAAACCTAAAATTTCCAAGAAATCATTTATCAAGCTTTTTTTCTTTTCTTCCTCGTAAAATTCCCCAGCCAAATAATAGGCTAGTTTGTTGTATGCTTTTCCTGAATCAGAATTTGGATATAGATTGAATACGCTATCTTCTCTGACTAATGCCTTTTTTATACACTCATCTTCTGGAATAACGCCTATTATAGGATATCCAAGTAAAGATTCAATTGAGCTAATTTTCATTTCAAGTTTTCCTCTTTTTCTTGAAACAACAACTCCAATGATTTCTTTTTTTAATTCTTCAGATATCTTGATTAATTTTAAGGCATCAGCAACAGACGGCATTTCAGGATTCACCAAGACCAGAACCTCATCGCATGCATCAAGTGAAGCAAGAGCTTCTTTTCCCAGGCCTGCAGCACTATCCAATATTAAAAAATCAGCATCAAGATCATTTAGTTTCTGTTTTAAAAACTCAGGTCTTACCCGTTTTAAACTTTCAACAGATATACTACCTGGGATTATTTTTGTTCCAGTCTCATGAATATATATTGAGTTGTTTATGTTTCCTTTTTTGTTTAAAATGTCATGTATTGTATTTTCAACCTTTGCAATTCCGTAATACAATCCTATGTTTGGGGTTGTAAAATTGCAGTCAACAAGAATAACATCTTTTCCAAGCTTGTTTAATGCAGCACTTAAATTTATTGAAGCTGTGGTTTTTCCAACGCCACCTTTCGCAGAACAAACAAGTATTTTTCTCATAAGTTTAATAAATAATCTTTATATATAAATTTTGGTATTTATTACTCTGATAAGGTAAAATAATTTTTTGGTTCAGATTCTATCATATTGTCAGATATAATAAATTCAACAGCAAAAATATCATCCAATTTTTTGTCTGTTGTTGTAGTTAAATCTTTTTCTAAACGGGTTTTTAGCTCTTTATACATCTCTTTCGGGGATAAAATCTTTATTCTGAAAGGATATCCATTTGATTCTAATGAAATGCCTAGAATTTCTATGTTAAAGAACGAATAATGCTCATTGGATTTAATAATTATAGGCATTATTATTTCTCCATCATAGACTTCACTGTTGACAGTCCATCCTTTCCAGCCGTATTGCTTAGATTTTTTAAATTCTTCTCTTATTCCTTCCATATATTCATTAAGAAATTTTTTATCAAATTTGGTCATGATACAGACAAGAACCAAAGATATTTAAACATTATTTATAATTATCTTCAACATATTTTATAAACTCTTTTGTTTTTTCAAAGAATTCATACAATTTTTCAATATTTATTTCAAAAGTTTCATCATTTTCATCAACAATTACCAATCTCACATTTTTCTTGAATTCTTCCCTTTTTGTGAACTCTGCCCGGTCTACTTTTTTCAGCATGAGATAAAAATCAATGAATTCAACAAGTTCAGGTTTTTTCAGGTATTTTTTCACTTCTTCAGCTCTTGTTATTGGCATTAAGGGAATATCCTTAATTTTCTTCTTTTCCTTTAGATATTCCATGACATCCAAGATGCCATAATCACATGCATTAACAAGTCTTCTTATTGCATTCTTGAGAACATCTATGTTTTTTGTATATTTTAACGTAACATAAAGAAGATGATCAGCCCTCTTTAGCTCTTCCCTTGAATCAGAATCATGTTCCAGCATTTGATAGTATACCTTCAATGCTGATTATGAAGTTCTTACTTATATTTAAATTTTGCTTTAATTTTTCTATTCCAAGGCTTCTTAACTCTTGTTTTTGGTTAAAAAGAACATATTTATCGTTTTTTGCGAACTCTACTCTGCTATTTTTTCTTTCATCCAGAAATATTTTTAAGTCCTGCATTATAGGTATTATCTCCCCGCTTAAATTATATCTTGCTGAGATTTTTCTTAAGATTTCTAGTTTAACACTAAATTTATCAGGGTATAACAATATTCTTTTATACATTCTTTCATACATCAGGAGAGCATCCATGGAGTAGAGCATTGCATTGTAAATGTTCTCTGCTATTGAAATTATTAGCTTGTTCTCCTTAAGAATAGGGTATGTCATATAGAGCATGTGATCTCCTATCTTTATTTGTTCTTTAGCCATATTTAGCAAGAATAAAATATTTTTCACTAAAATATAAAACAAAGAAAACTTAAATAGATTATTGTTTCAAGCTTAATATTGCCTCTGCCAGATCGCCATTGTTTTCATTCAATGCTTTGACAGCTTTTTCTCTCAAGCATTTTGTCTGCTCCATGACAGTTTTTATATCATCCTCGTTAAACTCTTCACTAACATCCCCGGAAATCTGAAAGCTTTCACTGCCATGCATGTTAACCCTGACAACACTTGGTCTTTTTATGACAATGCTCTTGCCGGAAGTTTTTATTATAACTTCATCAGCATCTATATTTTCCTGCTTGATGCCCATTCGCTTCATTACGCCTTCAACTTGTTTTTGGTTTATTCCGGGAAACATTTTATATCAAATTATGAAGAACATATTCTAAAACAATTACTGCAACAATAATTCCTACAACAACATTTGGGCTTAGTTCTACCTTTGTCTTGAAATCATCAAAATAATTTACTAATCCTCCGCTTCCTGAAGGTAATCTTATCTGTTCTGCCATATTAATGATTTAAACTAAGTATATAAAAATGTTACGCTCCCGATGGGATTTGAACCCACAACCCTTTCCTTAGGACGGAACTGAGCAGATTTTAATCTTATGCTCTATCCAAGTTGAGCTACGGGAGCACA
>Ga0209541_10016343_pt1 | contig 10980 bp, 9 predicted proteins | sample RifCSPlowO2_01_FD_184027 | JGI IMG/M metagenome (GOLD analysis project Ga0209541, IMG submission 184027) | Groundwater microbial communities from Rifle, Colorado - Rifle CSP2_plank lowO2_0.1 (SPAdes) (version 2) | ecosystem: Environmental > Aquatic > Deep subsurface > Groundwater | place: Rifle... | reverse complement strand
GGCCCAATCCTTTGGTTCAAGCTCGATAATGGCTTGAGCTGAATTGTTGACTTTCACCACTTTCCAAAGCAATTTGCTTCCAGACTTAAGCTTAAGAGCACGACGCACGATAGCCGGAATAACGACTTGGTTTTTGCTGCTAATGGTGCTTTGTATTTGATCCATATGCTTTACATATTATTATTTGTAAAGCACGTTGTCAAGGCCGGTTATCGAGACTATGCCAGAGGGCAAGGGAGCCATAAGTTTTGTATGGCGACCATTTATCTACTATGGCAATTATTTCATTAGGAGCTTCAACTTTGTAGAGATTTTTTATGGCTTTGCGCAACCCTAAGTCACCATGGGAGAAGACGTTTTCTCTGCCCAAGGTAAAAATCAGAAACATTTCCGCCGTCCACTGGCCTATGCCTTTGACTTGAGTTAATATATTTATGACTTCTTGGTCACTTGCATACTGTATAGTACGTAAGTTTAAGGTTCCTGAAAGGACTTTTTCACTTAAATTTTTGATGTACTTTACTTTGGCCCATGACATACCTACGTCACGTAATTCTTGGTCAGAAAATTTCAGAATAGCTTCGGGGGTGATGTGTTTTTTGGGAAAAATGTTTATAAACTTTTTTTCGATTGCGTCTGCGGCTTTGCCGGAAAGCTGCTGGGAGATAATTTCGCTACAGAGACTGGTGAAATATTGAGAGGGTTGGCGAGGTTGGATTTTATCGGAAAAATTTATAGTTTTGATGATGGGATAGATGATGGGATCGACTGATTTGAAGTGAGTTCTAACTTTACCGATATTCATAGGTAAATTTTCCTTAACATACTTACAATGCACGTACATGATAAGTATGTTTTGAAAGATTGTTTATTGGATATCGATTCATCAGAATTCGCAGTGAGTTTAGGGAGGATTTAGCTAACTGGGGGTTTTTCTTTTTGACTGCTGTTTCTAAATCACGCAGAGGTGAACTTAATTCATAAAGACGTCGGCGGTGGTCGAAAAATGAATCTTGGGGGAGTTTATATGATGCGTATGTTGCTTTCAAAAAACCTGATCCAAGTGTTGTTTCGACTTGAAAATCATAAGCAGGATCACCTATGGAGATATCGCCGAAATCAATGATGCCGGCTAGTTGGTGATTTTGGGGGTCAATAATTAAGTGCTCTGGGATAATGTCTGTATGAGTGACAGTGAGATTAATATTTGATGATTCAAGTATTTTGAGAAGTTGATCGAATACTTTGGAGGCCCATTTTCTCCCGGAAAGGTTTAGCTGGGGAAAGGCGCGTTGATGAAATGCCCATTTGATTTTTTACTAAATCCCAAGTTTTCCCAAGTTTCTGTGCAGGGGTCGTTTTCCAGTAATTTCCAGTAAATTTAGAAACTATGCAGTACTCCCAAAATCAGATATTTTCCGACAATGTACTAGGTTTCGTTGGGTTTTTGTAGTTTCAATAACCTTAAAACATAAGTTATCGTAAGTAGGCCAGGTTCAAAAATCCACCATTTTCCACAAATTTCTTAGCTGTTAGTTTCTGACGCATTGTAGCCATAAGGCCTCATCTTACAACTAAGTTGTCCCCCATAGTAACCCTCCTCCTCGCTTAAAACTTTATCAATATAAGCTCCAATCGCAAGTTTTCGCAGGTTTTCTCTACCTATCGCATTAGCCGTTCTTTCGGCAACCATCCGCTTCCTCATTTCTTTATTGGTTAAGAGCTTCTGAGTAATTTCACATAGGCTTGGGCTTGGTTATCGCATTTTTGTAATTGAGAAAATGCGCAAAGGTAGTTTATATGGTTTTCTATGTCAGGTAAAATATAATAAGAATGAAGATGAACGCACAACAATACTCAAAAAACTTTGGACACTGGCATATTAAGATGGATTTTCTAATAAGGGAAATAGAAAAGCTAAAGAAGCAAGGTGGAGTAACAGTTCAAATATCAGCCTTTTTACTTGAGGGTGAGCTTAGTTTTGTCCATAGCTGTAAAAAAAGCGACTTGCAAATAAATTTTTGGCAAATCGCTCGGTTTTTCCGTAGACAATTGTTTTAATATAACATACGAGTAGGTCTGAAAATCCTAAGCAAGAATTACATTTTTATATTAAACTTCTTTTTAAGTACTTTTTCGTTTAATTCAAATACTTCATATGGTGTAGGTAAAGGTAGGGAGCTTTTGCTAAACACTACCTTTTTGTTTGTACCCAACGTAAGTTTGAGGGAGTCTGGTTTTGGGTAGTTATTCCCCTCTGCCAGAATATCGATTTCTATGGGTTTGTCTAATTCTGGCCAGATTCTAACAAGTCTGTAGTGCTTATTTTTTTGAGGAATTGGCCCCAGGAGATAAACAACTGGTCTGGGGTTTATCCTTTTTAACTGATTTTGTAGATCAAAATTTGAAACCAAAACATTATTTTTAGTAATGTGGCAAATGATGATCGTTTTTTCGTCATAGGCTCTTCTCGAGAGAGAGGGAGATAGTTTCTCCGTTATCAAGAAAGTTGCTATATCTGTAGTGGTTTTTTCAGAATATTCGACAACTTCTACATCTTGCAATTCCATTTGCACAGGTTTATCTGGGTACTCACGCAAGTTCATGGTAACTATATCTGGGGACTCATTGACTTCAATAGGAATTTGCATCATAAAATGGTTGCCATTATTTTTATGTACACCTAGAATGGCGATGGCAACGGCTTTTGCTTCAAGAACTTTTTTGAATGCGCCAGAAGTAAAAATGCTTTTTCCAAAAAGTCTAATGAGTTGGTCGTAATAAACAAGCACTAAGCGCGGTGATACCCAACATTTTTCCTGTGCGTTGTAATAATCTAGTGCCATTTTCCTTAACTAAGATTATTTAGATACTTATGCAACCCATCGCTACTTCTCATAAACTCATCGAAACCATTACCAGAATAGATTTCTACATGTCCTTGTAGTTTTCCCATTAGTTCACCATGACTCATAAGTCTTGCTCTGATCTCGGATGCGCTTTTTTCAGATTCAGAGACAATTAGCACTTTCCCAAAGCCATTATTTTTCTCGTCAAGTAGGACAAGCAGATCTTTATCAAAAGCGCTATATCCAATTAATAAGTAATTATGACAGTTATCTAAGTGTTGCTTTAATTTTTGTATATGCTCTGGAGGACAATTAAGTTTTGACTCGCCGACGGGAACAGAAATTGCTGGGAAAATCAGCCTCCTGTTAGAATCAACCTTTAGAAATGAATCATCTAAAGTCCATTTTCCGAGAGCTTTATCTAGATGATCACCTATCTGGTCAATGTTAGAGAGTAGGGTGTCCAGCGCATCCCCTTTGTTAGAAATAAAGTGTTGATCAATTTCTCTACCCCAGTTTACCGAGCCATGAATCTTGAAGTATTTCCACTTGGGACTTGACGTATATAAATCAAAAGAATTGGAGACAAATCTAGTAGCGTGATGTTGTTGCAGTGCTTGGTCAAATAACAAATCATAATTTAGTGTTACAAAAGCTACTGAAGAAAATTGTTGAGTGAGTGTTTTATTGATTAATGAGAAATAGTTTGAGGGGTAACGGCAATATTCTCTGCTTATCCAACCAAATAAATATTGAAGGAATACGGGGAATTGCCTGAACTGTTTCCTTTCGTACTCTTCAGAAGAGCTCTTTAATCTGGCTAGAAAATTTTCCACAGTAACAGCTCCCCGTGATACCTGTACAGCATTTCGTAGATCTCTCAGCGTAGATACTACACCTGGAAAAAGATTATAGTTATCTTCCCACCCATCTATGTGATTAAATAGAGAAGCAACGGTGGGTGGTCTATATCTGCGGTCTTTGACTTCTTCCAAATTCCCACCTGGGTCAGTGATGTGAACAACATCTCTTGCTGCCCCAGCGCCTAGGATAACAGTTAAGTTTGCCGACATGAGTAAATTATATCAATATATAGAATTATTATTGGGCTAAATATGCGATCAATTACGAGAATATTTCTGGCAAATAAGATTCCTGATTTACAAGGAGCTAGATGTGTTTCTCAAAGTCGTTTTTATCTCTATAGAAAAAACGGGGTTGTCATTCGTGTTCAAACTAAGGGTGATACGTTTGAGCTAGAACGCAAAGTGAATAAATCGGCTTACATAAGAGAAGGCGAAAAAATATCAATAACAAGAGACGAGTTTGATGTATTCAGCAAATCAGCATCAGATCATGTGATTAGAGATAATTATTTAATTTCAAAAACACCTCTTGTCGTGTTACGGATTTATCACGGGAGATTTGAGGGTTTAGCAAGGGTTGAAATAAAATTCAAATCAGTTGATGAGGCAAAGAGCTTTGTGCCACTTAATTGGCTTGGGAAAGAGATTACACTTACACCACTTGCTAAAGACGAAACCTTGTTGGGGTTGACGGAAAGAGAATTTCAAAAGCTACTATCAGAGACTTAACCTGAAGAAAAATGAGATGAAAATCGAAAATAATGCAATTCTTACTTGCCCCAAATGCGGTGAAAAACAGGCTGTAGTGATGCCAACGGATGCTTGCCAGCATTTTTACAAATGCCAAAAATGCGGGGAAATGTTGTCACCCAAAAAGGGAGATTGTTGTGTATTTTGCTCTTATGCCGATACTAAATGCCCGCCAAAATTAAACTGAATTGGTTGGTAGTTTCCCTTTGCACTTTGTTGGTACAATGATTAGTTATGAGGCGAACTATAGTAGGGATGCTACTTATAGTGGCGATCATCAGCCTCGTCGCTATTTCTTTCACCATCGATCAGGCCAATAGAGAACAAGAACGTTTGAGCACTGATCTCCAATACCGCTCTAGTTTACTTGCAGAAACCCTGCGAGAAACTATAGAACCCAGTTATCTTAATCAGTCTACTGAATATCTTCAGTTCGTGGTGGAAAAATTTGCCAACAGGCAACGCTTAGTGGGGTTGTCTGTGTATGACCATGCTGGGAATATTGTGGCTATTTCTTCTACTCTCTCCCCTGATATTTCTACCTCGCATATCGTAGTCACTGAGGCCATGGATGCTAACGCGCCGTCGGGCGACTTTGTAACTATCAACGATCTGAAAATGCATGTGACGGCAATACCATTGCATGATGAAAATCAAGCAGTAGTAGGGGCACTGGCATTGGTGCAAAATACTGAATATATAGATACCCGCATCGGCGAAGTATGGCGCAATAATTTAATCAGGGTGTTTACGCAAGTTTCATTATTATCCCTGGCTTTAATCTTGTTGATTCGGTGGGTGTTTTATGAGCCTATGCGTAGTCTGGTGACTGCCTTGCGGGATGCTCGCTCGGGGAAAAGTACAACCACTATTTCTACTCCTTCTTTTTTCACTCCTCTAGTTGGCGAGATTTCTAACTTGAACCGTAGTTTGATAGAGGCTCGTCTGGCAGCCAGTGAAGAAGCAAGAGTAAATCTGGATCAGCTTGATTCTCCCTGGACTGCACAACGCTTGCAAGAGTTTGTAAAAGATGGTTTGAAAGATCGAAAGATTGTGGTGGTATCCAACCGCGAGCCGTATGTGCACACCAGGGTGGGAAGTAATGTAACCTATCATTTTCCTGCCAGTGGTATGGTTACTGCTATAGAACCAATTATGCAAGCATGCGGTGACACCTGGATTGCCCATGGAAGTGGAGATGCCGATAAATTAGTGGTCAACGCACAGAATAAAATTAGGGTTCCCCCTGACGAACCTAAGTATGATCTGCGACGTGTGTGGCTGACGGAAAAGGAAGAGCTGGGATATTATTATGGCTTTGCCAACGAAGGGATGTGGCCACTATTGCACGCTGCCTATAACCGACCCATTTTCCGCAAGGAGGATTGGGAACAGTATCAAAAGGTGAATACCAAATTTGCGGATGCGGTGTTGTCGGAAATACGCCATTTGCGCAAACCGATTATTTTGATTCAAGATTTTCACTTTGCCTTGCTGCCTCGTTTGATCAAAAACAGTCGTGGGGATGCTACCATCGGGTTGTTTTGGCATATTCCCTGGGTAAGCGCAGAAACATTTAGTATATGCCCATGGAAAAAGGCTATCTTGGATGGAATGCTAGGAGCGGATTTATTGGGTTTTCACACCCAACAACATTGCAATAACTTTATTGAAACGACGAGTCGCGAGCTGGAGTCACTAATCGATTTTGAGCGCTTTACTGTCACCCGAGACAACCATACTTCTCTTGTCAAAGCTTTGCCAATCAGTATTCCGTTTTCAAATGGAAAAGACAAGACTGCTTTTACCGAGGAAGAAAACATAGCGCAAAAACAAATGTTGGAAAAGTTAGGGGTACGTACTCGATATATAGGAGTAGGTATTGATCGCCTCGATTATACCAAAGGAATTTTGGAGCGGCTGAAAGCGATTGAAATTTTTCTACATAGCTATCCTTTGTACCAGGGAGACTTTACCTTTATACAGGTGGCCGCCCCGTCTCGAACCAAAATACGCAAGTATCAGCAGTTTGCCCAAGAGGTGGAAAAGGAAGTAAATCGCATCAATGCTCAATTCAAATCTAAAAACAGTGGCCCTATCGTATTGATTAGGGAGCAATACAACCACCAACAAGTAAATACTCTGTATCGGTTGGCTCATTTTTGCTTGGTCACCTCACTGCATGACGGGATGAATTTGGTGGCCAAGGAGTATATTGCTGCCCGCCATGACCAAAAAGGCGTGCTGATACTTAGTGAGTTTACCGGCGCTTCTCGTGAGCTGAAAGAGGCGTTAATTGTTAATCCATATAATGGCGAACAGACAGCGGAGGCGATTCATATCGCGCTGGGGATGAAGCAATCAGAGCAAATACGGCGGATGAAAAAGTTGCGTGAAGTAGTGAGGAATCATAATGTGTATCGATGGTCGGCTGAGTTATTGCAGATTTTATCAGACGTTAGCTAGGGAGATATGAATCTATGAATATTGCTTTGGTCACTTCTAATTTGTTTAATTTAGGCCCAGATACTAAAAAAGGCACTGAAATTTTTGTCTACGATTTTATCTGTCAATTAGCTTCGCGTCGTCAAGAAAACAGGCTGGATATTACCGCGTTTACCTCAGGAGAGTCTAAACTCCCTGTGCCAATCCAGAGCATTGATGCGCATCCCTCTATATCAGACTCGGAGCTAATGCGTGATGACAAACACATTATTTTTGAATTGGCCTTGCTCTCAAAAGCGTTTTCGCAACATGATGTGTTTGATCTTTACCATATCAATATAGGTAACGGGGATATTGCATTGCCCTTTGTCCCATTTGTCAAAAAACCTGTTGTGATTACCAGCCATTACACCTTTACCAGTAACTATAATCAGCGATATTTTGCTCTCTTTAACCATCTTCCCCAGGTGCATTTTGTTTCCATTAGTAACGCTCAGCGAAAATCTCTACCTCATTTGAACTACGCTGAAACTATATATCATGGGATTGATGAGAATGTTTTTGCCTTTAATGATGTTGGCGGAGATGTCATGATGTGGGCAGGCAGAGGTGTGCCAGAAAAAGGTGGAGATATAGCCATTCAAGTTGCTACAAAAACACGCAAACCCCTGGTGCTTTTTGCGATTAAAAAACCCACACATACGGTCTGGCTAAAGCGAAACATGCTGGATACATTACCTGATGCTAATAAACATGCCACAGTTACTATGTATTACGACCACGATCGATCACAACTTATCAACCATTACCAAAGCAGTAAGTTGTTTCTTTCCCCTGTTGGATGGGAGGAGCCGTTTGGACTAGTTTTGATCGAAGCTATGGCTTGTGGCACTCCGGTGGTGGCTTTTGCACGCGGGTCGATACCGGAGATAGTGAGCGATGGCGAAACTGGTTTTTTGGTTAGTCCATCAAGCTCTGACATTCGTGGTGATTGGATCATAAAAAAAGACGGGTGCGGAAGGGTTATGCGAAGCTATAGAGAAGATTTATTCGTTGTCCCAGGTTGAGTACCAGCGCATGCGCCAAAGATGTCGCAAGCGGGTAGAGTCTCATTTTACTTTTGGTCATATGGTGCAGCAGTACGAACAACTTTATCAACGTATAGGGAAATAGCTACGCCAATCAGCTGTGTCTTTTGGTAGTAGATAGTAGGCATGGAGGGTTTTGTAAATAGTAACCAGGTTCTTAGCCACGTGTTCTACTTTTACTTGGGTAAGCCCACAGTATTATTCTCATATTTATTGAACAAGCAAAATGGAAACGAGTAAATGGAAAAGAGAAACAAGTAATTGAGAATAGAATTAAAGGTGACTATAAATTAGCAGATATAATTTATCTAAGATAGCATGAATAATAATCATAAGTGGAAATATAAAAACCTTACAGTAGTCTTTGTTGGAATTGCATTAGCGATTGTTCTCTCCCAAATAGATGCTTTTCACTCGTTCTTGCTACATCTGGGTGGTTTTGGATACATAGGAGCTTTTATAGCGGGGATGTTCTTTGTTTCCACTTTTACTGTAGCCACGAGTGCTTTGATTTTGTTGATTCTGGCCGAAACATTATCTCCTATAGAAATAGGCTTGATTGCAGGATTTGGTGCAGTGGTTGGCGACATGACTATATTTCATTTCGTAAAAGATAATTTATCTGGTGAAATTGAAGATATTTACAATCACATGGACAAGAAAAGGCATATAAAAAAGTTGTTTCGTTCTAAGTACTTCAACTGGATGTTACCAATTATTGGGGCAATTATTATTGCCTCGCCATTCCCTGATGAATTAGGAGTCAGCTTGATAGGTTTGTCTAAATTGAGTACGGGTAAATTTATTCTGTTATCTTACGTATTAAATTCCATTGGCATTTTCTTAGTTGTATCAGTGTCCGTATTTATAAAACCCTAGAGTGATTGTTATGTTTCCAAATGAACAAGGACTACCAAGGGCAGAGGTCGAGACTAGACGACAGCAGTATGGCCCTAATGTTTTGCCTGAGAAGCCTCCGCCAAGCCAGCTTGCCATACTTTTTCAGCAGTTGAAGAGTCCCCTGGTATATGTTCTTCTTTTAGCTGCTTTAGTTACGTTAGTTATTGGCCATTACACTGATGCCATTATTATTTCTCTTGCTGTTTTCATAAATACTATTCTGGGCTTTATACAAGAGAGTAGAGCGTCTAATTCATTACATGCTCTTAAACAATACCTTACAAATAAAGCTACTGTTATTCGGGAGAGAAAAAGAGTATCTATTGATGCTTCACAAATTGTCCCTGGGGATTTAGTCATCTTAAATCAAGGAGTAAAAGTTCCTGCCGATGGGAAAATCACGTTTTCTAATCGTTTCTATCTTGATGAGGCAGTACTTACTGGGGAAAGTGTCCCTGTTCATAAAGCAAAAGATGAAAGTGTCTTTATGGGCACGACGGTTGCCTCAGGACAAGCGATTATGGTAGTGGAAGCAATTGGGGCCACTACGAGTATGGGGGCAATTGCGGGGAAAATACAGGAAGTAGAGGAAGATACGCCACTCCAGCGTCAGCTTAAAGCCTTTAGCAAGCAGCTCGTAGTTGTCATAAGTTCCCTAACAATAATTGTGTTCATTCTTGGTGTTTTGTACCGATTCAGCCTCACGGAGATATTCGTCACTTCTGTCGCTTTGGCGGTGTCTAGCATCCCAGAAGGGCTTCTTGTTTCCCTAACAGTAGTACTGGCTCTAGGGATGCAGAAGATATTAAAACATCGGGGTTTAGTAAGAAAACTGTCAGCAGCAGAAACACTTGGTGGAGTAACGGTTATCTGTGTTGATAAAACTGGCACGTTAACTCAAGGAAAAATGAAAGTAGTTGAGTGCCTTGGAGACGAAAATCAACTGGCAAAACAAGTGCTTTTAGCCAACGATTTGGATGACCCGATTGTGATTGCCGCCTTTGAATGGGGGCGAACAATTATCAAGGATTTTGTTTCTAAACACCCACGTCTTGATAGCATACCTTTTTCTTCTAAAGAGCGATTCTTTGTTAGTCTTCATCCATGGACTAACGATAGCAATATGTTATTTGTAAATGGAGCACCTGAATTATTATTGCAATGGGCGGTTTTACCTGAGAAGGAAAAGAATGAAATTCTTTCAACTATTGATCATCTGACCAAACAAGGAAAAAGACTGATTGGATTTGCTCGAAAAGAAGTAGCTTTGGATAAAAATAGTTTAGAGGCTGCTGATGCTAAAGGTGGCCTTGAATGGGTTGGCGTGCTTGCATTCTCAGACCCTGTCCGACTTGGGGTTAAAGAAGCTATCGGACAGGCCATATCAGCAGGTATAAAAATTAAAGTAATTACTGGGGATTATCCTAAGACCTCGGAGTTTGTCTTGTCTGAACTAGGGATACCGATTGATAAAAAGGAAATAATGGTAGGTGATGAGGTTGAACAACTGACTGTTGATGAATTAGCACAGAGAGTAAAATCAACCCGACTCTTTGCCAGAACCACTCCCGACCAGAAGTTGTCGATAGTTGAGGCATTGAAAAGAAATGGCGAAATCGTGGCCATGATGGGAGATGGGGTTAATGACGCACCAGCCCTGCATAAGGCTGATATAGGTATTGTCGTAGGCGAGGCAACTGATGTTGCCAAAGAATCAGCTGACCTGGTGCTTCTCGACTCTAATTTTTCAACCATTATAAAGGCAATTGAAGAAGGAAGGGTGATGTTTGAAAACATCAGGAAGATAATTTTGTATCTGATGAGCGATGCCTTCGCTGAAATAATTGTGGTCGCAGGAAGCATAGCGGTTGGTTTGCCATTGCCGATAACTGCTGTGCAAATTTTATGGATAAACTTAGTTTCTGACGGATTTCCTGACTTATCTTTAACAATCGACCCTAAACGAGTCGATATTATGCAGGAGAAACCCCGCCCAATAGGTGAGCGTTTAGTCAACGCCTGGATGATTAGTTTAATAGGCACTGTGAGTATTGTGGCTGGTTTGATAGCACTGTCTTCCTT
>Ga0209541_10016341_pt1 | contig 10981 bp, 12 predicted proteins | sample RifCSPlowO2_01_FD_184027 | JGI IMG/M metagenome (GOLD analysis project Ga0209541, IMG submission 184027) | Groundwater microbial communities from Rifle, Colorado - Rifle CSP2_plank lowO2_0.1 (SPAdes) (version 2) | ecosystem: Environmental > Aquatic > Deep subsurface > Groundwater | place... | reverse complement strand
AGCAATTCCTATGCCTGGAGCTCAAACATCGGCTGGATCAAGTTTGATTCCAGTTTGATCGGCCCCGTCAGTCCGACTGATGGAGTTCGCTTGGAGATCGACGGGCGAGTGACCGGTTGGGCGCGGGCGTGTGCGGTGTTTATGAGTGGGTGTGCCGGTGGTCTTAAGGGTCCCTCTTACCTTGGTGGTTGGGATGGTTGGATAAGAATGGATGCTACTGGTAATGCGACTAACGATGTACATATTATCGGTAATGAATTTCGTGGTTATGCATGGGGATCGGATGTTATTGGTTGGATTGATTTTTGCCCCACAACAGGCACTAGTGCCTGCGTAACTGTTGATTCCATCCCCGCGAGCTGTTCAGGAACTCCGAATCCGGTTGAAAAATCTCAACCGGTGGTTTGGAGTGGGAGTGCTAATTTGGCGGGGAACTACAATTATAATTGGTCTTGGAGTGGTGGCGTGACTGGTTTTATTGAAACTGATACTGGGGCTTTTCCTTTGGCAAAAACTTATAATACTCCCCAAACAATCACTGGCACTCTTACTGTAACTGACCAAAACGATCCGACAAAGAAGGGAACAACTGTGTGTACTGTGGAAGTTCAAGATTCCAGTCAAAAAACCCTGAATGTTTACTTGGTCGGAGATGGGGTATCTTTTGGCGCGGGTGTTGTTGATGGTTCTGGTCTTTTAACAGGTTGCGCTGGTGGTGGGACTTTTTGCACCCATAATTATGGGGTGGGGTCAACGGTTACACTGACAAGGTCTCCTGATCCAATACCAAATGCAAACATTGCCTCGTTTAGTTGGTCGACGAACCCACCCGGCTTGTGTTCGGGAAGTGATTTAACGTGTGTTTTAACGATGAATCAGAATGTTGATGTTTATGCTTCTTTCGTTGAAGTTGGTGGTTCACCGAGTGTCGATCTTTCTGCGGATGCGTCGGCTGTTAAAATTAGTTTTCAGAATGCTGGTGTGCCGTCCGACTCAACGGTGGCGACAATAAGTTTTACAAACAATAATGATTACACTGTCCGCGTTTGTCTTGTCAGCGTTAAGTCAAAGATAAACAGTCAGTCTCTAGATGATGTTATTAATACTTACTCCGGTCCCGCTGGTGCCAGCTCTGAAGGGCCGAAATGTCATTTGGAGGATACTGGCAACACTCAATGCAACTCTGGTCAGAATTGTGCCAATGTTAATTCTGGTGAGTCGGCTTCTATTCCGTTTTTCATTACTATCGCTGATAAGTTTTACGAAATTCTCAAATATTCTCCATATGATGTTACAATTGAAGCAAGAAATGGTAATGACATTATCGGTCTCCCTCTCCATCTGGAATTTCGTTACCAGGTCCCCGATCTTCATCCTCGCTGATTTTCGTCGTCTTTTAGGGACGAAAAATTATAGTATTACAACAGGATAATGAAAAAATACTCAGCATGTGGCTTTACCCTTATTGAGATGCTCGTTGTCATCAGCATTTTCACTATCATGACTGGTGTTGTTCTTGCCAACTTACCCCAGTTTCGTGAACGAACGGCGCTTCAGTTGGTGGCCCAAAAAATGGCTGTCACGATTCGAGAAGCCCAAGTGTATGGCGTTGGCGTTAAATCATTTGGGGTGGATTTCCCATCGCATGGTATTTACCTTTATCCTACGACAGGAGGCTCAAGTAATCTAAAGTCTTACATTTTATTTGCTGATAATCCGACTAGTAATAATAAATATGATCCTTCCACTGAATTTGTGACGCGGTACGATCTTACGGGAATGGTTGAGATTCAAAAGATTGAAACGTATAATCAAGTTGATGCCCCACCATTGACGCCACGTCCCGATGGTTTTCACATCGTTTTTCAGCGTCCTAAAACCGAAGCAGATTTTGCTGATTCCCTTGGTAATACTATTTCGGCGAGCTATGCGAAAATCACACTCGTATCAACTCGGAGTTTAGAAACCAGAACTGTTTGGGTCTGGAACACCGGCCAAATTTCAGTCAAAACCCCATGAGCATGAAGCTAAAAACTAAGGGGCTAATGAAGCTACAAGCTAACGAAGCTAGTCGTGGTTTCACCCTCATCGAAATCATGGTGGCCGTTTCCATCTTCGCTATTGTGGCGGTTATTGCGACGGGCGCCCTCGTGACGGCGAGCAATGTTAATCGTAAAGCGCAGGCGATCAAGACGGCAATCGATAATCTTAATTTTGCTATTGATAGTATGGTTCTCAATCTTGGAGATGGCAGTAAATACCATTGTATTACAAGCGGGAACGTTAACCCCAATTGGTTACCAACTTACAATGATACCAATACCTGTGTCGATGGTGGAGAAGCTATTGCTTTTAACTTTGGTACATGTTCAGGACCAGGTACCAGTTGTGATAAAGTAATATACAATTACAATAACATTGATGGCAGTATCCAAGCTTGGCGTCAAAGTAGCGGGGGAAGTTTTGTCGAGGTTACGGCACCAGAGGTTAAAATCGATAATTTTAAAGTTTATGTTTACGGAATTGGGACAGAAGCATCTCGAGCACTTTTGGTGATCGGTGGCCATGTCAACGATAATACCAACACCGCCTTTAACCTAGAGACAACAATTTATGCTCGGCTCTAAAGCCAAAGGTTTTACACTCATCGAAGCTCTAGTGGCGATCACTATTCTTCTTTTGGGTGTCTTGGGGCCTCTGTCGGTAGCTACCCGTGGCATTACTGATGGTCTGATCGCGAAAGATAAGATTACAGCGCTTCAACTTGCTCAAGAGGGGATCGAGCTCGTTAGGACTAAGGTAGCTTCTAATTTCAGGGCGGGACAAAATTCTCCGACCTCGTGGTTGAATGACTCTGATTTGAACTCCTGTGTTCCCGGCCCATGCAGCGTAGAGCCCAAGAATAATGTTTATTCTGTCTGTGCCCCGCTGCCTTCAACGTCTTGCTCCATTCGGTATAGAAGTAGCGATGGAATCTATGTTAAATATGATTCTGCCGATTCAGCACAATCGGGTGTTATCTTTAATCGAACAATCCAAATTACGAAACCGGCCATTGTCTTTCCGATGATCACAGACCCTGCTCTCGGTGATCCAGAGGTTAAGGTTACGGTTGTTGTGGGTTGGCAAGATAAAACCCAATTTCGGTCTGTCACTTTGAATAACTATATCTACAATCCGTATGACAAATTATGATAAATAAAGCTGATAAACAAATCGGTTTCGCAATTCTCTACGCCGTATTAATGGTTAGTATTGTGCTTACGATTAGTTTGACTCTTTTAGATATTTCCTACAAACAATTGATTCTATCTTCGATCAATGAAGAATCAAAGATCGCCTATTACGCGGCGACCAGCGCGATAAACTGTGCTCTGTTTTGGGATGGCCCGGCGCGGAGTCCTGATGCCGACACGAGTTATAAACCCTTCGGGTATTTTACTTATGATACAATCCCACCCGTATTTACTCCTGCTACCCCTCCCAATAAAAGTATTAGTTGTGCCGGGAATAGTGTTCTCGTCTCGCAAGATTCAGGCAATGATCGAATAAGTACTTTTCCGGTTAATTTTGATGATGGTTCCGCTGCTTTTGTGAAGGTCATTAAGGGAGACGGCACAAATGATGCTGATGAGGGCCGCACCCTTTTCCGAGTAGATGGTTATAATACCACCGTGGCTGGCCCTCGGCAGGTTCAGCGAAGTATTGATACGACACTCTAATAATCTTAGTTTAGCCACTGGCGAGGATTATAGCCACTGGCGAGGATTATCCTCGCCAGTTGAAACCAGTAGGTGTTCCGCCAGTTGGCGGGGTCATCACCGCAAGTGTCTCGTATAAAACTGTTGTGAAATAAGGGTTTTAGAGCCTATCCCACAAATTGCTTGTTTGGTGGCTATTTGTTATACTCTTGATATGAAGATTTTTAATCGTGTTTTTAATCGTGATATTGAACCGCACATTAGGTCGGTTCTATTCAAGGATAAAATGGTAGTTATTTTGGGTCCCCGTCAATCTGGGAAGACAACTTTATCTAAAAAATTGTTTCGACGTATGGACCGCGGGGGGAATATTATGATTGTCAGTTAGCCGATATCCGCGCGCATTTCGTGCTCGGCAAACCCGATGCGTTACTCTCTCTTGTCCAGAATAAAAAAATTGCTGTTTTTGACGAGGCCCAAACTGTCCAAGATATCGGGAGTATTCTGAAAGCATTCCACGATACCTACCCGGAGGTCCAAATTATCGCCACTGGATCATCATCATTTGATTTGTTTAGCCACTGGCGAGGATAGTAGCCACTGGCGAGGATAGTCCTCGCCAATTGAAATCAGTCAGTTGCAAAAGTTTGGCCGTCTGGTAGAATAGGGGGCGTATGACCAAAAACGAAATTGCTAGCATCCTTAAACCTTACAATGATGATATTAAACGTCACATGGGCGCACTCAGTGAGGATTTTCAAGATAAGGTAAAAGTTGTGGCCGAGTTGGCTTTAGATATTAAAAAAACTGTTGATTCCCATACCAAAATTCTCGATTCTCATACTGAAATGATTGGTAACGTCATGATTCGGTTGGAAGAAATTAAAGGTGAGCTCAAACAGAAAGTGGATTACCAAGATTTTGTTAAACTCGAACGGCGTGTAGTCCGCCTCGAAGCTCGAAGCGGAGTTGGGGTTTAGCCTTGTTTGGTAAGGCAGTGATGCTAAACCAACAAAAAATTCAAGCTATCAAGCGCATCAAGAAACTTCGGCCAGTGATCAATCATCACCATAAAACCGTTGCAAAATAAGGGTTTTGGCATCCAACTTGCAAATTGCTCTTTCAAGAGCAATTTGTTATAGTTACCTTATGGTTACATTTCAATGGATAATTGAAACTCGGATTATAGGTTCATTGTTCAAAAATAGGATGGTGTCAATCCTTGATCCCCGTCAGTCGGGTAAAACAACCTTGAACTGATGAAAAAGGGCGTGATTGAAATCTTCCCGCCAGAAATCATGTTTTGGCGGACGCGAACAGGAGTCAAGATTGATGTGATTGAAAAAATGGCCCAGCGATTTTTGCCTATGAATGTAAATGGCAATGTGAAATTGCCGTCCCGATTTCATTCCAAGCGATCTATCTCCAGGCCCATTTCAAATGTCTGACCACGGAAAATATTGTCCCCCATTTTGTTAAAAGATAAAAAACAAATTAAAGATCGTCTGGTCAAACTGCGGCAGGTGATTAATCATCATCGCTATCTTTATCATGTCCTCGACCGCGAGGAGATCTCGGCCGAGGCGCTTGATTCGCTAAAGCGCGAGCTATCTGATTTAGAAAAGCAGTTTCCGGAACTCATCACACCGGACTCACCGACCCAACGCGTCGCTGGCGCGCCGCTGCCCGGTTTCAAGAAAGTGACGCATCGGGTGGCGCAGTGGTCTTTCAACGATGTGTTTACGCCGGCGGAACTTCGGGAGTTTGACGCGCGGGTGAAAAAGGCTCTGGCGCCACCAAGGGCGACCCTTAAGGATGCCCCAAGGGTCGCCCTTGGTTTTGGGGCGCCCTTAAGGACAGTCCTTGCTGGGGAACCCGCTTATCTCGCCGAGCTGAAAATCGATGGTTTCAAAATTGTGCTGACGTATGAGAAAGGTATTTTGGTTACGGCCGCCACGCGCGGCAACGGTCGCGTGGGCGAGGATGTGACCGCCAATGTGAAGACCGTGGAATCAATTCCTCTGACACTTACCGCGCCGGTGAATATCATTGTCGAAGGGGAAATCTGGATGAGCAAGTCGGGGCTCGCGGCGCTGAATGACAAACGTCGCGCGGCGGGGGAGACCCTCTTCGCCAATCCGAGAAACGCCGCCGCCGGCGCGATTCGCCAACTCGATCCGCGCCTTGTTGCCGAGCGTCATCTTAACAGTTTCATCTACGATATTGCCTGGCTTTCCCAAGGTGAGACCTTGGCGGGTTCTAAGGTCTCACCTTTGGTTTTACCCGCGACTCAAGCGGAAGAACTCAAACGGCTGAAAGCCCTTGGTTTTAAAGTTAATCCTCATTGGGAATATTGTCCGGATATTGAAGCGGTGATTCGCTATTGGGAGAAGTGGCAGGCGAAAGCCGTCCGCGAAAATTATGGCATTGACGGTATCGCGGTGAAGGTCAATAAACGCGAGTTCCAGACAAAACTCGGCTATACCGGCAAAGCGCCGCGTTTCGCGGTCGCTTTCAAATTCAAGGCCGAGGAAGCGACGACGATGATTGAAGATATTATTTTTCAAGTCGGCCGGACGGGGGTGGTCACGCCGGTGGCTATCCTCCGGCCGGTCCTGCTTGCTGGCTCGACTGTCTCGCGCGCCACTCTCCACAACGAAGACGAGATCAAGCGCCTTGACGCGCGAATCGGCGATACGGTCATCGTGCGCAAGGCCGGCGACATCATTCCCGATATTGTGATGGTTTTGCCAAACCTTCGCACCGGAAACGAGCCGCCATTTGTCTTTCCGACTTATCTCGAGGCGGTTGGGGCCATCGAGCGAATCCCCGGGCAAGCGGCACACCGGTGTGTCAATCCGAATTCTGGCGCTCAACTGCGGCGCCAGTTCTGTCACTTCGTCTCAAAAACCGCTTTCGACATTCGTGGTTTGGGACGCCAGGGAGTTGATCTGCTTTTAGACCAGAAGTTAATCGCTTCTTTCCCCGACATTTTTACTCTCAAATTTGGCGATCTGGTGGGCTTGCCGCGCTTTGCCGAAGTGTCGACCGAGAAACTAATCACGGCGATTGACCGTAGCCGCCAGATTACCTTCCAGCGATTCTTAGTGGCTCTCTCGATTGCGCATGTTGGTGAAGAGATCGCCGATCTCTTCGCTCAATATTTCAGGACTCTTGATCGATTGATGAACGCCCCCCGCGAGAAGTTGGAGATGATTGACGGCATCGGGCCGATTGTCGCTCAAGCGGTTGGCGATTGGTTCCATAACGCTGAACATCGCCGAATGATTAACAAACTTCTCAAACAGGTTGCGATCAGGCGCGTGGGAAAAGAGATTACTTCTCATCCGACCGCCGTCACTGGCAAAACTTTCGTTTTGACCGGCGTTCTTTCTTCGCTCTCTCGCGCGGCGGCTAAGAATAGAATTAAACTGGCGGGCGGGCGCGTGGTGAACGCCGTTTCCTCACACGTTGATTTTCTGGTCGCCGGCGCCGCGCCGGGCGCGAAATATGATCAGGCTAAGGGGCGCGGCGTGAAAATTATTTCCGAAGATCAGTTTTTGGAATTGCTCAAATAATGTTAGAATAAAACAATGGTTAGCCGAGCCGAAGTGAAGAATCTCGCCGTCCTCGCTCGTTTGGAGCTTCCCGAAGCGGAAGCGGAAAAACTGCGTCAAGACCTCGAGTCAATTCTCGGTTATGTCGCTCGGCTTAAGATCGAAACAATCGCTCTCTCGAGGGCGCCACAGGTCCGGGCCTTGTCCGATAATACTCTCCGCGCCGACACGGCGCCTCATCAAGCGGGGATTCACACCGAGCGTCTGCTTGCGGCGAGCCCGGCGACGCGCGACGGTTACTTGGCGGTGAAGCCGATTTTTACCGACCATGGCCATTGATCTCCGTTCCCTGACGATTGCCTCGTGGCAAGAACAATTAGCCGCTCGGACAGCGCGGGCGGTTGATTTGATCGAGGCCTATCAAACAGAGATCGCTCGGCGGAATGGCGACCTCAATGCTTATCTTGAAGTTTTCGACGACGCGCGAGCCGCGGCCGCGGCGAGCGATAAATTTATTGCGGAAGGGAATTCGCCGCGGCCGCTCGAAGCCGTGCCTTTGGCTATTAAGGATAATATTTTGATTGAGGGGAAGATCGCCTCGGCGGCGTCCAAAATGCTGGCTTCGTATCGGGCGGCCTACAGCGCCACGGTGATCGATCGACTGCGCCGCGCCGGCGCGATCATGCTGGGCCGAACGAATATGGACGAGTTCGCGATGGGGAGCTCAACGGAGAATTCCGCCTTCGGTCCGACCCGCCACCCGGCCGATTCCACTCGCGTGCCGGGCGGGTCGTCGGGCGGGACGGCGGCAGCCGTCGCCGCCCAACTGGCGCTCGCCGGTTTGGGTTCGGACACGGCCGGATCGGTGCGCCAGCCGGCGAGCTTCTGCGGTTTGGTCGGTCTCAAGCCGACCTACGGCGCCGTCTCGCGCGCGGGGTTGATTGCCATGGCTTCATCGCTTGATCAAATCGGTCCGATTGCTAAAACCGTGGCTGATGCCGAAGCGGTTTTCTCGGTGATTCGCGGACGCGATCCGCTTGATGCCACCACGGTCGAATATCCAGAGGCCGAAGCGATCTTACCTAAAACCGAAGCCCTCCGGCTCGGTGTGCCGGAAGACTTGCTTGGCGCGGGGGTGAGCCAAGCGGTGGCGCAGAGTTTCGCTGCCGCCCTCGATCGTTGGCGGGACGCCGGAGCAAAAGTTATTCCGATCAAACTCTCGCGGCTCGCGGACGCGCTCGCCGCTTATTACATTATTTCGCCGGCCGAAGTTTCGAGCAATTTAGCGCGCTTCGACGGGATGCGTTATGCCGATCGAATCGCGGGCGCCACTCTGCGCGAGGAGTATGAGAAAACTCGCGGGCAGGGTTTCGGTCGGGAAGCGCGCCGGCGGATTATTCTCGGGACTTACGTTTTATCGTCCGGCTATTACGACGCTTACTATCGCCGGGCGGTGGCGACCCGGGCGCGGCTTACGGCTGATTTTAATTCCGCCTTCGAACAAGTTGATGCGGTGGTGATGCCGACCACGCCAACCACCGCTTTTGCCTTGGGCGAGAAGTCGGCCGATCCTCTGCCAATGTATCTGGCCGATGTCTACACCGTCCCGGCCAACATCGCTGGTTTGCCGGCGCTCACCGTGCCCGAGGGAGTGGATGAAGCCGGGTTGCCTAGCGGTTTCCAATTCATCGCGCCCCCCTTCCGCGAGGATCTGCTTTTCCATCTCGGCAAACAACATGCCAATCTTCCAGCCTAATTATCTTAATGTTGAATACCTGTTTAACTTGGTTTATCGGGCCCTGACTGGCGCGCGCCTCTTCGATATTCCGCCGGAATTTGTTTTTTGGGCGAAGGTGGCGCTTTTTATCGTCACGGCGGTTTTTGGCATTATCGTCGTGACTCTCGTCGTCCGGATCATCAATTTGAGGCGGGCCGAAATTCGCGATTTCCTCAATCTTCTGCGGACCGACACGAGCGCTCAAGCGATTCGCAACCAACGTTGGGAGAAAGTGACGGCCTATCTCGAATCCGAGAATCAATCGGATTGGAAGCAAGCGATCATCGAAGCCGACAATCTTCTTGATGAGCTGGTCGGGGCAATGCGTTATCCGGGCGAGAATCTCGGCGAGCGGCTCAAGAATGTCGAGCCGAGCGACTTTCTGACTCTCGAGGACGCTTGGGAGGCGCACAAGATCAGGAATCAGATTGCGCACCAGAGCGATTTCTCTCTGACCCGCCGCGAGGCGCGGCGGGTGCTGGAACTTTACGAACGCGTTTTCCGCGAGTTTAATTTTATCTAGGGTCTAATCTTTTGCGCTAGCGTCTTAAAATTGGGGTGAAGGTCAGTCGGGTTACCGACCAGCGCTGACCGTCCTTGAGGAAACGCGCGACGCCAAGCCAGGCCCAAGTAGTGTTGGCTCCTTCGCGAACGACCAAGATAAATTCAGCCGTGGCATCGCGATTTCGCCGTTCCGATTCAATGCTTGGATTATCAACTGATACTTGATAGTTGGCAGAGTTTTTGGCCGCTAACACTTGTTGAATGATGTTTTCTCGACCAGTCCATCGACCGGCCGGAATAATTTCATCACCCGGCCATCCAATAAAGGCGTTAGGGAGAAAGTAGCCGCCCAACTTTTTAGCTTTCAGGGCTTTAGCAATTGGCGACTCGCCGACCGGCGATGAGCCGAGTTCCGCCATGAGGGCCAAAGTTTTCTTAATTTGCCGCTCGGGGTTGGTTTGCCAATACCAGATTGTTGCCAAGCCAATGATAACCAAAAGTGACAAAACAATTACAGTTAAAGTTTTTTTGTTCATTTGCTTAATTCTGTTATTTTACCACAGCGCCCGGCCGATTATTTGCTGTTTATAAACTCGACCGAAAAAATGTTGCTCCATCGGTTGCCGTCGATTATCGCCGATGACGAAGTATTCTTCGGCGGTTAAGACTCGAGCGGCCAAATTCCAAGGCCAGGGGGAAATAAGATACGGTTCAACAAGTGGGGTATCATCAATTGATACCTGACCGTCACGAATTGTGACGGTTTCGCCGGGCAAACCAATAATCCTTTTTAGAAACATCAGGCGCCGACCGGCTAATTTGATCGCCACGATCTCGCCGCGCACTGGTGGCTTGAAAGCGTAATTTAACCGATTGATTAGAGTAAAAGCGCTATCTCGGTAGGTTGGCTCCATACTTTTCCCATCGATGGAGACTGGAGATAAAATGGCGCTAAAGATTATAATTGTGATTAGGGCGACCAGGCCTAAATGAATAAATTTTTTTGATAATTTACTCGGAGATTTCACTGACTGGATTATACAATATTTTCTATTATTGCGTCACGATCTGACAAATGTTAGAATAAGTTTTCGTTAGTAGACAGGCGTGAGGGGGGTGGAGAAGTAGTATCTCGGGAGGCTCATAACCTCCAGACATAGGTGCAAGTCCTGTCCCCCCTACATTTTTGTTTTGTGCTAATGTTTTACATAAGCCGGTGTAGTTCAATGGTAGAACGGGGGACTCATAAGCCTCAAACGGTGGTTCGATTCCACCCATCGGCACTTCCTCTTCCGTCACATTTTTGCTAGATTAGTCTAGTCGTTTGCGGCCGTGGTGTAGCGGTTAACACAATCCCCTGTCACGGGATAGACCGTGGGTTCGAATCCCATCGGCCGCGTCAATTATTTTTTCGTTAAAATAATTTAGACGCAAAGACGGGC
>Ga0209541_10016339_pt1 | contig 10982 bp, 16 predicted proteins | sample RifCSPlowO2_01_FD_184027 | JGI IMG/M metagenome (GOLD analysis project Ga0209541, IMG submission 184027) | Groundwater microbial communities from Rifle, Colorado - Rifle CSP2_plank lowO2_0.1 (SPAdes) (version 2) | ecosystem: Environmental > Aquatic > Deep subsurface > Groundwater | place... | reverse complement strand
TGATATTTTCCAATCCTTAATTGTGTTTATTCTCATCGATTCAAGCGCTTCTTCTGCCTTTTTCAGATATGCTTCAGCAAGGTTTGCGCTCAGCTCAATGAGTTATAGTCCGCCTTTCTGTTTTATGCACCACTTAAGCTTATCCGTTTTTCAGCACCAACTTTACAAATTCTTCTGCGTTTAAAAATGCTATGTGGTTGTCAAGGATTTCTCTTACGAGTATGTCGTCGTTTAGGATTTTCACAAAGATATTTCTGGGGTAGCACTTAATGCTTATTTCAATTCCGTAAGTTTCCGATATTTTTTTTATTTCGTTTTTGTTGTATGTGCCCACTATGAAAACATCAAGGTCAGAGCCTTTCTTTTGGCTGCCCTTTGCATAGCTGCCGAACACGATGGCGATTCCGCTTATGTGCGGCGTGATTTTTGCAATTATTTCTCTGGCTAGCGGGTTGCTTTTCAGGAAGGCGAGCTTTCTGTACTGTTCTGTTAGCACGAGGTAGTCAAACGCTGCGCCATTTTTTTTTATTTTGTATGGTTTTATCTTTCCACGCGTCGCTGATTCCAGTATGGTTTTTTTCTCTAAGTCATCAAGTATGAGCTGTGCAGTCCTCGGGCTTATGCCGAGCAGCCGTTCTACTTCGCGAATGTAGTACTCCCTGCGGTAGCCTTTTGTGAATAAGGCTAGCACCCGCAGATGGTTTTCCGTGATGTTTACTTTTTCATACATATGTATTTTTAATAATACGCTGGTTTATAAGGGTTTCGGCTTGGTTTAATAATGTGAGGCGTTAAGAGGCATGACCGGACTTTGAGAATTTGTATACTGTGCTCTCACCTATCAGTGCTTGCTAACATATTTAATATATCTCCGCGAAACTATGCAATTAATTAAAGGAGGTAACCCCATGAAAAACCACGGAAGTTGCAGCTGTCAACACCACGCATACATGCACGCCACATTCGGCCTGCTCGTGTTAGTGTTTGGCATCTCAGGCCTGCTCAAAGCGATGGGCACAATAAGCGCAGGGACATTCGACTGGGTTTGGCCAATACTAATAATTGTCGCAGGGCTTGGCAAGCTGTCCACAGGAATGTGCAAGTGTTGCTAAGCGTCGCAGTAAGTTTTATTAATCTATTTTATTTTTCTTTTGTATGGAAATTATTTTCATAACAGGAAACGCGAAGAAGCTGGCAACAGCTACAAGAATCCTGAATAAATATAACATCAAAATAAACAACATAAAAATCGAGACGCCTGAGATTCAGGCGGATGATTCTGAAGAAGTTGCGAAATATTCCGCGAAATGGGCTGCCGAAAAATTGCAAAAGCCAGTGGTAGTTTCAGATGTTGGCTGGCAAATCCCAGCGTTAAACGGATTCCCTGGCGTTTACATGAAATATGCAGCAACAATTCTCGGCAACACCGGATTTCTGAAACTCATGGAAGGAAAAAAAGATCGGACAATAATTTTCAAGGAAGTGCTGGCATACTGCGAACCAAGCAAAGAGCCGATTATTGTAAGTGGCACAGTCAAAGGCGAAATCCAACACTCTGCAGAAAAAGAAGAGTTCAGCAACTGGTCTGTTGACTCAATAATAAAACTCGAAGGCTGCAAGAATATACTTTCAAAAATGGTGCAGGAAGAAAGGGACAAGGTTTTTGCGAAAGTAAATACGTGGGATACGCTGGCAAAGAAACTCAAGGCAAATAATTTATAAGTTTCCATTTCATATTTATTCCGTGGCGCTGTCAATAAAAAACGGAAACTTGTTTCTATGCTACTGCTTTGACATAGCTTACGAAATCAAACTTGACGAAGTAAAAAAAATATTTGGCAGGAAACCGGAGTCGGCACAGCTTGTTTATGAACGGCTGACGCCGGAATACGTCAGGTACAAAGTCCCGCCCTTGCTGGCTCGCCTTGGCAAGAGAGAAATAAAAACAAGTAGTTTCAGTTTAAATGCAAGTGCAAAAGTAAAATTATATGGCTTCGGCGTTGCTACAATAATCTACCAAATCCCAATTAAGGGCGATTTAAAAGAGCTGGCAAGGCTTACCAGCGAGCTGGCAGAGAACAAGCTTGTTGCGGACATAGCGAAAAAAGAGATAATGAAACTAGTTTCAGAATTGAAAGGCGTTATTGATGCGCTGCAGGAAGAGCTTGATTATTGGGAAGATTATCTTATAGTTTCAGTAAAAGAATTCAACGAAAAAGTTTCTGCACAGGATTTGCTGCGCGGAGTACAGGCACAGCAGAGCTTAGCAAAATTTTTCTAAAAATATGTGCAGTTGCCAATGCAACTATTTTGGTTAAGGTAGCCGCAGCCGAAATGTTTTTAAGTGTTTCTTGCACGCAGAGGTTATGATTCAAAGCCCATTACAGTTCATCGAAATTTCTGCGCCGGGCATAAGTTTAGACGATATTGTGATAGAGCAAGGACTCGCAAAGGCAGTCCACCCAACAGAATTAAGTGCGCCATACTATCAGTGGCTTGAAACAGGCGCGCGCGATTACCCAACAGCCATGCGCGAACGGATTACGCTACCCATACAGCATGGCATGCTTGTCGGGAAATTTGATGACAGGAAATACAGGTTGGATAGTGTGAGAAAAGATGCGGACAGCAACAAATACATTGTTAGCATCGGCCCAACTCATTTTGGCGAAATGGAAGCAACTGCGTTTTCTCTTGCCAATGATGCTGAGCGCTTTGCTGAGCTTATTCGCGCTGGAGTCGAAACTTTTGAGGATCCGTTTGCATATTTTGCCAGAGGAATAGCTGTTAATGCAGTTCCAGTTACATCTGAAGGTTACGCACATGTCTTTAAACGTGGGCCAAAAGTCAAGCGTCCCGGATGGTGGCATGATTTGGGTGGCATGCTTGACTGCGATCTTTCTATTTTTGATAAAGCTGATCCGTCCGCAGAGTTCAGGGAACGCTTGAAGCGTGTAATGTTGGGCGAGTTTAAAGAAGAGATGGGCGCAAGCAACGCGAACCTAGTCTTTACCGGGCTGGCATACGATGCTTTAGCCACAGCAGATTTCACATTTGTAGCATATCTTCCGGTTACAAGTGATGAGTTTATTGCTGGAAGGGGGCTTGCTGCGGGCGCCGACGAAAACGCCAATGTCTTGCCGCTCAAGAGCAAACAAGAAGTGCGGGATTTCCTTAAGTCGTCAAGGCAGATTTCATACACTGGGCGCGCGGCCATAGAGCTTTATTTACGGCGCGAATGAGCACTCTGACATAATATGTCCAATTGTCCAAAATTTATATACAGAAGTATGAATTTATTCATACTCAGTGAAAAACTAAGTATATATTGGACAATTGGCTAAGAAAGGTATGGCGAGGGTTGTTTTTGAGACAAACATAAAAGAAGATGCATTGAATATTGTAGACAGTGTGCTTTGCGGTAAGTGGGGAGGGTATGATTTTTCCAAAAATGTATCCCCAGCACTAGTAGGAATAATAAAAAGCAATTCAAAAAAGAAAGCAGTTCAAATAATATCAAAAGACAGGCAGAGATTTTACGAAAAAAATGCAAGATATGTGGGACTGGCGCTCAGACAATTTGGCGAGGCATGGGATTTAGTTGGTGCAGATTTTTTTAAGCGACTTGAAAATATTACAATGCGCCAAGTTTGTTCAAATAAGTTTACTGCCCACATAACTACAACACCGCGTTGTCCATACGATTACAAAACTTTTTTGTTCATGGTTTATTTATTCAAGTCCCCACTAATGGTAAATAGTACTATTGCCCACGAAATTTTTCACATGCAGATTATTCATAGTTATAAAAAACTTCTCCCTGCGAAAATTCATGAAGTGCCTTGGGCGTGGGATTTAATCGAATCGCTGACATTTTTGCTTAACGAGGAATTTTCAGATTTGCTCGTCGTTCCTGACAATGGCTATCCCGCCCACCAGAAACTTCGTGCACGGCTATTGAAAGAGTGGCGCAAAGATAAAAATTTTGAAAGGTTTTTGCCAAAGGCGGCTGAAATAACAAAAAAGATGATGAAATGAAACCAAAAAAAATTTGGTTCAAAAACAGCAAAGGGCAAAGGCTTGCCGGCAAGCTTTGGACTCCTAAAAAATATAAACACACTTTGGTTTTTGTTAATAGTTTCGGCGGAACAAAGGAGGAGTGGATAAGCCCGCCCCCTTCTTGGCCAGATGTTTTGGCGCGCCTCGGATACAGGGTTTTTACTTTTGACTTTCGCGGCAGGGGAGAATCTGATGGCAATTACTTAGAAACGACGTTGCAAACCAATGTTGATGATCTAATGTCTGCTATCGAATACTTAAAATCCAAGGTAACTCTGATTGGCGGCAGTTTCGGCGGGACAACTTCAATATCGGTGGCAGCCAAAGATAAAAGAGTAGAATGTTTAGTAACGATGGCAGCGCCACACAGCTTTTGGGCAGTCCAAAGGCTTTTTTTCGACGATAAAAAGAAGATTGCAACCGGGAAAAAACAATGGGAAAAATTCTCTTATGCATTTCTGAAAAGTTACACAAAAGACAAAATGCTGCGGCAGGCAAGCAAAGTAAAAGTTCCTTGGCTGATTGTCCATGGCAATAAAGATGATACTGTTCCGGTAAAGCAGGCCAGAGATTTTTACGGCGAAGCACGCTGCATAAAAGAATTACAAATAATAAAAGATGCAGGCCATAACTTTAATACTGACGAAGCAGATGAAATTTTGTTTTTGTTGCTGCGCGGCTGGCTGGAGAAGTATTTGAAATGAGCCGCAAGCCAGGCCCTTCCAAGCACAAGCTGGAATTAATCCTGTATGCCTTGCGGGGCAGTCCCCATGGCACTTGGGTACGCGACATAGCAAAGAAGACTGGCCTAACGAAGTCCACAGTATCGAATTATTTAAATACGCACCTAAAAGATAAAGTAGAGGTTGTGCATGATTCAAAGCACATTAAGCTCATGAAAATAAAAAAAGGCCAGGACGAAACTGAAGACGACAGTCCAGAAACGGAACCGCAGGACTTGGATGATGCGCCGGATTATATTGGCTAGCGATTAAGTTAGTGCGGCGCGAGCCAAAAAGTCAAAGTATGCACTAATTCATACTCTCTCTTTTGCCAGTGTTTTTATAATAGCAAAAAACCTTTGTGCAAAAGAAATCACTGATAGGGTCAGCAGAATTATGGCCGTAATATAAAGCGCCTGTTCAAACCAGACTTGTGCAAGAGCGCCCACTGCGATTAAAACCAGCCGGTCCCCCCTGCCAAGCCAGCCCGCGTACAGCCGTTTCCCTGTGATGGCCTGCGCTTCAGTCCCCAAGTAAGACACCAGAAGCATCGCGATAGCGGCAAGGTATCCAAGATAGTCCGGAACAAAAGGATTCAAGGCCAGCCCGATAACAATCGCAACATCAGCAAGCCTGTCAAAGCTGTGGTCTAAAAAATCCCCAAGCTTTGTTTCGCGTTTGTATGTTTTTGCAATCTCGCCGTCAAGCATGTCGAGAAATCCGTTCAGCAAAACAAAAACTGCGGCAGGCAACAAAAGGTTCTGCCAGAGGAAGTAGCCTGCTGCAAATGCAACTAACAAGGCAGCAACCGAAATAATATTCGGGTTTATGTTTGTAACAAATGGCGCGATTATTCTTTTCCGCAATTCTGGGAATTTTGAGCTGAGTTCGGGGAGCATGCAAAAGGTTTAAATTGCTGTTTATTAAATCTAACTCGCTATGCCAACAGTCCCAAACGTATGGTGGTTGAAGATTAGGATGTTCCTGCTAGTTGCAGTCCTCTTTGGAATTATCTACGCGCTTGTTGCCGTGGTTAGCACATACCTCGGTTTCGGGAATTTTATCTTCTTTGGAATTCTGGCAGTTGGAATGACGCTTTTACAATATCTAATCGGCCCGTCCATCGTCGGCTGGTCCATGGGTGTGAAATATGTTTCCGAGAAAGATGAACCGGAACTGCACGCCATGGTTGAACGCTTAGCAAAAAAATCTGGCATACCAAAGCCGAAAATCGGAATCTCAAAGCTACAGATACCAAACGCTTTCGCTTTTGGCAGGTGGAAATCTGACGGAAGAATCTGTTTCACTCAGGGAATTCTAAATTTACTGAACAAAAAAGAATTGGAAGCAGTCGCAGGGCACGAGTTGTCGCACTTGAAACACCGCGATGTTGCAGTTATTACTTTAATCTCAGTCATTCCGATGATTGCATGGTACATCGCGTGGAACCTGATGTGGTCGCGCGGCGACAACAGAAACAATGCAGTTATTATTGGCGTATTTGCGTTTATACTTTATTTCATAACAAACCTTTTGGTGCTGTATGCCTCACGTATTCGCGAGTACTACGCAGATGCCGGCTCTGTATCGTTGGGCAATGAGCCGCATTCGCTTGCATCTGCCCTTTACAAATTGGTTTATGGCTCTGCGAAATGTTCGCGGCATGAATTAAAAAAAGTTGAGGGGATGAAAGCCTTCTTCGCGAATGATATTTCGCGAGCGCACCACGACATTCAAGAGCTGGCCGCGCTGGATTTGGACAAGAGCGGGCACATTGACGCAGAAGAATTAGCGCATTTAGGCGAGAGGCACATCAAATTAAGCGGAATTGATAAGATGATGGAAGTGATGAGCACACATCCGAACATGCTCAAGCGAATAAAAGTGCTGAGCGGAATGAAATAAGTTTAAGCTGCCTCTAGGCTTATTTTTATAACTTCGCTGGCTGGCGGTGGCGATAATAACCGAGACAGTCGTGGAGAAGGAGAACGTGGGCTAACAAGTACTGATTTTTGGTTTGGCTCGGATTGGTAAAGTTCTACTTTCAATTCGTTTGGCAGGTGTTTTAACAGTTCAAAAATATTATGCGGCATGGGAGGTTCATACCGTATTTTTAATTCTCTGCTAGTGGGATATATGATAATTTCCGCAAGGTCTTCGCCACGCGATTTTATTGATAGCAATTCTAAACTTACTCTGCCATATTGTTTATCTTGTAATTGCAGCGCATATAGTTCTAATAATGCACCGCGCTTCGCATTAGCATCAAACTCGACATCAACTGGTATAATAGAATTTAATGTTGGAAAGCGTGCAGAGAGATCTGACGAGTCTGTTGCGCCGCATAATTTAAATCTGGCATTTAGTTGTTCTGGCAGATAGCCCAATAAATTACTTAATTCATCAGGGTTTAGAGGACTTATGAGCGGTATCATGCTCGTACTAAAATAGTAACTGTTTTAAGTCTTTCGACAGTTGCATATTCTAATGTGGCTAATAGGATTAAGATACTTTCTGGAATGTAATAGAAAGCTTTAAATATTACTAGTAATACGAGTAATACGAGTGTGACTAAATGCTGAAATTCACGGGGCATGTCCGCGAGCAAATGATTGAACGCGGCATTTCCGTGAACGAAGTTGATGAAGCAATACGAATGGGCGTGAAAATCCTACAGGAAAATGGAAAAATACTTGCAGCCCATAAATACTATAAAGTTGCTTACAAAAAAGAAGGTGAAGACTACATAATAATAACGGTGATGTTGCGATGAAATGTCCGGTTTGCGAAAAAGGAATAATGCGGAAAGGAAAAATCAAAGAAGAAATGTATGGCGTGGAGTTAGGAGAATTTCCGGCTGAGATTTGCAGTTCGTGTAGGGAATCTTTGGTAGATGCAGATACAATGAGAAAAATAGAATCTGCTGCAAAGGAGAGAGGCGTCTGGGGCCTCGGCAATAAAATCAAAATAGTTAGAAGCGGCAACTCATTGGCAATTAATATTCCGAAACAAATTGTGGATTTTCTGAAGCTAAAAGAAGGGACAGAGGCTTTTATCTACCCGAAAGAACGCAAATTGATTGTTGAGGCTTGAGTGCGGAGTGGTATGAAATAATTGTCATAAATCTTATAAGCATATCTAAATTCTGTTTTGCATGACAATAGAATCAGAATCATTGGCACTGCACGAAAAATTGAAGGGCAAGCTCGAAATCAAAAGCAAGATGCCTGTTGATTCGATGAAACTTCTCAGTTTATTTTACACGCCGGGCGTTGCGGAAGTTTCCCGCGAGATTTTCAAAAACAAAAATAGGGTTTATGATTTGACAAATAAATGGAATTCTGTTGCAATCATCACAGATGGCACACGAGTTTTAGGTTTGGGGAAAGTTGGCCCGGAAGCTGCCCTGCCAGTCATGGAAGGCAAGGCCATACTGTTTAAGCAATTCGGCAATGTGGATGCAGTCCCTCTCTGCATAAAAGCAAAAACAGCCGCCGAAATTGTTAACTTTGCAGAAATGGTGTCGCCGACTTTCGGCGGAATTAACATAGAAGATATAGAAACGCCGAAATGCTTTGAGATTTACGAAAGGCTTTTAGAAAAATTAGATATTTTTGTTTTCCATGATGACAGGCAGGGCACGGCTATCGTAACGCTGGCTGGCCTGATAAACGCGCTGAAGGTTGTCGGCAAGAAGCATGAGTCTGCTAAGGTTGTAATTGGCGGGGCTGGCGCAGCAGGCATCGGCATCGCAGAGCTGCTAGTGGAATACGGTTTCAAAAACATAATTCTAGTTGATTCTTCTGGAATAATTTATGAAGGGCGCAAGGAAAACATGAACAAGTACAAGGAAAAAATCTCACGCCTGACAAACAAAAGCAAGGTAAAAGGCAAGATGGAAGATGCACTGGTCGGCGCAGACGTACTCATAGGAACAATTGGAATAGAAAATTCAATTTCAGAAGAAATGGTGAGAAAAATGAATAAAAATCAAATTGTTTTCGCGCTTACGAACCCAAATCCTGAAATTTATCCGGATGCGGCAAAAAAAGCCGGCGCAAAAGTCATTGGCACTGGCAGGTCAGATTTTCCAAATCAAATCAATAACAGCTTGGCATTCCCAGGCGTTTTCCGCGGCGCGTTGGATGTCCGCGCAAGGAAGATAAACACGAAAATGCAGATTGCCGCTGCGCTGGCACTGGCAGGCATGGTGCAAAATCCTATTGCTGAGAAAATCCTGCCAAACACAATTGACAACGGCGTAATGCAAGCAGTTGCGAAGGCTGTTGCATCTGCAGCAAGAGAGAGCGGCGTTGCGCGATTGATTTAGCTGATGAAATAGGTTTAAAAGATAAATTATTGTTTGTTTCTTATGAAAGTCCACATAAAAACATGGGGCTGTGCAGCTAGCCAGAGCGATGGCGAAATTATGGCAGGATTGTTAAAACAGGCAGGCCACGAATTAGTAGCGGATGAAGATTCTGCGGATGTAGTGATTGCAAACACATGCACAGTAAAAAATCGTGTCGAGGTTGACGAATTAAAAGAACTCAACAAATTAAAATCCAAAGGCAAAAAAGTAATTGCAACCGGCTGTCTTGTCCAAGATAAACAACACTTGAACAAATTGAATGGGCTTTCTTATGTTGGGCTAAACAGCGAGGGCGAAATCGCAAGGTACGTTGATGAAGTTGCGCGCGGAGAAGTTGTTCGGGTTTTCTCAGATAAAAAATTAGACCGCGCGGGCCTGCCGCGGCTGAGAAAAAATCCCGTGGTCGAAACAGTCCAAATATTACAAGGGTGCATGTCAAACTGCACATTCTGTGCCACGAAATTAGCAAAGGGAAACACATACTCATTTTCTGAAGCGCGAATTCTCGCGCAGGCTGAGTCAGCAATTAAAGACGGGTGTAAAGAAATCTGGCTGACCTCACAGGACAACGGCACTTATGGCATCGACAGGGAAACAAACATAGCCAATCTTTTACAAAAAGTTTGTGCAATACCTGGCGATTATTTCGTAAGAAATGGAATGGCCAACCCGCAGTGGATAAAAAAATTCCGGAAAGAATTAATCACCGCGTATAAAAATGAAAAAGTTTTCAAATTCCTGCACATTCCAGTGCAGTCCGGAAGTGATTCAGTTTTGAAAGCAATGGCGCGGGGACACACAGCCAAAGATTTCAAAATAATTGCAGAAAAATTCAGAAAGATTTTTCCAGAAATAACAATCGCAACAGATGTAATATGCGGCTTTCCATCAGAAACAGAAAAAGATTTTGAAAAAACTCTGGAATTAATTAGGGAAGTTAAACCCGACGCGATAAATATTTCGCAGTTCTGGCCGCGCCCCGGCACAAAAGCGGCTGAGATGAAACAATTGCGGGGCGATGTAAAAAAAGAAAGAAGCAGGCAACTGACAAGGCTCTGCGATGAAATTACTCTGGAGAAAAATAAAAAATGGATTGGCAAGATTTGCAAGGCAGTTGTGGATGAACAGAACGAAGATGGAACTTTTGTTGCCCGCAATGCGAGTTACAAACCGGTTTTACTGAAGGCAGAGGGTTTGAAATTGGGCGATTTTGTCACAGTTAAGGTTAAAAACGCAGAAACAAAGTATTTGGTTGGAGAATTGGTAAATTAAAATGGGACGAGCTGAAAACAATCGAAGGAAAAAATCACAAATGCGCCGAAAAAGGCGATATAGATAAATCTAATTGTATTTTACCTTTTGTTTTTCAGATGCACCAGAGAGGATTTTTTCACAACTGGCCTCCAGATTTGTGACGGAAGCCACGCTGGCCTGTTCGTTGGCGCGGGGACTTTTTTCCTTGAGCCTTTGAAACTGTGAAGCCTGTCTGTTCCGCGTTCTCGCAGTTTTATGTCTGTAAGCCCGCGGGTAGCAGCTTTCAGTGCTGCCCTTCTCGGCGAGCTGCCTGTAAAAACGTGTTCAGTTTCTCTGTTCCCCTGCATCAAAACAAAATACCTTGCCATTTCATATACTCCAAAGTATATTAATTTTTGCATGGGATGTTTATAAGCTTTCTGTTGCTGAAAAATTAAATAGAATTTCTACCTTCCGGCCTGCCTTGATTTCCGCGCGGGCGGTAATCGTTGTAAAAGCCATTGCCTGCGTGCAGTGTCATGATTTCTTCCGGGCGAATATATTTTGTGCCAGAATCGTTGTGGAGTTCAATACGG
>Ga0209541_10016338_pt1 | contig 10984 bp, 10 predicted proteins | sample RifCSPlowO2_01_FD_184027 | JGI IMG/M metagenome (GOLD analysis project Ga0209541, IMG submission 184027) | Groundwater microbial communities from Rifle, Colorado - Rifle CSP2_plank lowO2_0.1 (SPAdes) (version 2) | ecosystem: Environmental > Aquatic > Deep subsurface > Groundwater | place... | reverse complement strand
TTCGGGCACACTAAAATGCTCAGTTCTGAAATTCCTGCAATTTATGCCCCGCTGGGCTACGAGTTCAATGAAAATGAGCTGGCGGGAAAAATTGCTGAAAAATTGAATGAAGTTTCCTTCAAAAAAATTGCATTGTGCGCAACCGCGCAGTATGCTGAAAAATTGGGAGAAATAAAGAAAGTTCTGGGAAAGAAGGGAATAAAGGCTGAAATTGGAACTGGGGGAAAAAGGGTTGCGCTTGCAGGGCAGGTGCTGGGATGCAATTATTCTGTTTTGGGCAGGGCAGCGGAGCAGGCAGATGCGGTTGTATTTGTCGGGGATGGGCTGTTCCATCCGCTTGGAATCTCCTTCAGCATCAGCAAGCCTGTGCTTATTGCGAATCCGCTTGCGGAAAAGGTCGAAGAGATGCAGAACCAGAGGAACATGTTCCTGAGAAAGAGATATGCGGCAATCGCGCTTGCAAAAAACGCAAAAGTCTTCGGGATTATTGCAAGCACAAAGAGGGGGCAGATGAACATGCGCAAGGCGCTTGAAATAAAGAAGGAAATTGAAAAAGAAGGAAAAAAGGCATATTTGATTGCGGGCGATTTGGTAAAAATGGAATACCTGCTCGGAATGCAGCTTGATGCGCTTGTATGCACGGCATGCCCGAGAATTGCGCTTGATGATTCAATTTTGTTCAAAATCCCCATAATAACCCCGAATGAGCTGGAAATCGTTTTCGGAAAAAGAGTCTTAGAAAATTATAAATTTGAGGAATTGGATTAGTATAATCGCAATGTGCAATTTGGGAATTGGAAGTGGAAATTGAAAGGTGTAAATGCTTTTTATGGCACTCCGAAAAGGTTTTAATACCATATTAATATCATATTAATATAGAGTTAATGAGGTGGTGGTATGCCAATTGCAATTGTAAAGCTGGATGAAGAATCCAACAAGGTAATTAATATAATTAAAGTCAAGTACGGCTTGAAAGACAAAAGTGAAGCCATTAACAAGATGGCTGAGGAATATGAATATGAGGTACTAGAGCCTGAACTCAGGCCAGAATATGTAGAAAAACTTGGAAAAATTGAAAAAGAGAGACTGGTTGGGGTTAAAGATATTGACGAATACTTTGAAAAATTGCGCAAGAGATGATTTTCTTGTCCTACAAACTGGAAATCAGAAAGCATATGGAAGAAATATTTGAAAAGGTGGCGAAGAAAGACCATGTGCAAGAAAGGGCGATAAAAAACAAGATAAAGCAGATTCTTGAAGATCCTTATAGATTCAAGCCATTAAAAAGGCCAATGCAAGGCAAAAGAAGGGTTCACACTTTTGGACCTTTTGTATTAGTTTATTCCATACAGGAAAATGAAAAGTGTGTTGTAATAGAAGATTATGACCATCATGACAGGATATACAAGTAAATGCAATAATCCTGTTAAGAATTCCTATAATAAACCCTAATGAACTGGAAATCGTTTTCGGGAAAAGAATCCTGGAAAATTACAAGTTTGAGGAAGTGGATTAGAGTTCCTCTGGCACATCATTCTCTGCATCTGCACTTTCCACTATTGTTCCCTTGAATTCCTGCCCTCTTATTGCTGCCTCAAGGTTTGCTGTGTCTTCTGCATTTAAAACAAAAGTGCGGATTTTGCTGCGCTTGAGAAGGAGCGCGCAGGGAATGTCAAGGACAACATTCTGCCCAGGCTCTGCGCTTTCCCCTGCGGAGCGCATAATCACTGCCAGCAATTTTTCGTGTGACATTTTTGGAATCAGTTTTGCACTTCTGCTTATTCTCGGGTCCAGATTGTAAATTCCGTCAACATTTGTGATATTTATGAATGTCGCATTCAAGTGCTCCGCTAAAACTGCCGCAACCGCATCTGTTGTGTAGCCGGGAATAATTCCCCCATATACCGGGATTTTCCCCGCATCAATTATCTCTCGCGCGCGGAGCAAATCGCTTAAAACAACTGGAAATGCCCTGTCAAGCGCATTAATTACAAGCATTGCGTTTGCGCGGGTTATTTCAATCCCAATCAAGTCCTGCAGAAAGCGGTTTGAGCCAAGCGCCTTTACCGCGCTTGCATAATCCCTGCAGGTTTTTCCCCCGCCCACAGACAAAGCGAATTTATAACCTTCGCTATAAAGGTTATTTATGGAATTGCATATTTTTCCAATTAGCGCGGTATTGATCTTGTCAGGCACAATTGAAGAGCCGCTTACTGAAAGCACGAAGGTCTGATTTGAGGGGCCTGCGCCCTGATGTTGCTGCGCCGGCTCATTGTAATTCTGGAACATCTCAAACATCTTTGCAGCCCTTTTGTTTTGCTGATAATTAATGGGAAAGGTAATATAAAAACATAACCTAAACCCAAAATATAAAAATCAAGAAGCAGTAATGATGAATATGAAGGAACTTGAGAAGATTGACGAGGCCGAGGCGGCAGTATTCAAGAAAAAACTAAAGATGCTCAAGGCATTCAAGGGAAAGGGGACTGAATTGATTTCCCTTTACCTGCCTCCGGATGTGGACAGAAGCCTGGTCATGAGCCAATTGACTGAGGAAACTTCCCAGAGCTCCAACATAAAGAGCCCTACAACGCGCAAAAATGTGCAAGGGGCTCTCAGAAAAATATCAAATTTCCTCAAAAGGATAAATTTCCAATTGCCCGAGAGGGGGTTGGTGGTATTCTGCGGAAATATTTCAGAGCAGGAGGGAAGGAGCGACATAACCCTCTTTACTGTAAGGCCGCTGAGGAGACTGAAAGTAAAATTGTACTGGTGCGATTCGCAATTTCACTTGGATCCCCTTGAGGAAATGGCAGCGCCCTCGGAAATTTATGGATTGGCAACACTTGACAAGCGCGAAGCGACATTTGCTGCGCTTGTGGGCAAGAAATATGAGGTTCTTGGGAGAATAACCTCCGCAGTTCCTGGGAAAGTGAAGGCCGGGGGATTTTCAGCGCATAGGTATGAGAGGCTGAGGGAGGAAGCAACGCATGACTTCTTCAAGCGCATTGCTGAAAAAATGGGCGCAATCTATCTTGTGTATGGGAATAAGATGAAGGGCATAATTATCGGGGGCCCTGGGGCAACAAAAAATTATTTTCTGGACCAGGACCTTCTTGATTACAGGCTTAAGGGGATGGTCCTCGGAACACTTGACACTTCCTACACTGATGAGTCAGGAATAAGGGAATTGTTCCAGAAAAGCGAGGAAATACTGAAAAGCACTGAGGTAATGAAGGAAAGGCTTGCTGTGAATAATTTCCTTCAGGAAGTTGTGAAGGGCGCGCTTGCAACCTATGGGCAGAAGGAGGTGGAGCAGGCGCTTGCAGAGGGAAAGGTAAAAACCCTTCTGGTTTCTGAGGCAATAGATTGGGTTGTTTACAGGCTGCTTTGCGGGCACTGCAATAACTCTGAGGAAATCCTTGTAAAAAACCGCTTCGGGCTGGGCACAACCCCAAAATGCACAAAATGCAATGCCGAGGCCGAAATAATGGAGGAAGTGGATTATGCAGACTGGCTGCTGGAAAAGGTGCATAAGATTGATGCGGAAATGAAATTGATTTCAACTGAAACAGCGGAAGGGGAACAGTTCTACAAAACCTTCGGCGGCTTGGGCGCAATACTGAGATATAAATAATTGTGGACTTGAAAAATATGGCAAAACGGAACTTTTGCAGCAGGGCGTGCCAAAAGGAATTATAAATAATTATGGATTGGCAAGAACACAAATAATGTCCGGCAAAAGGGTTTTTCTTGGCATTGATAAATCAAGGAGAAAATATTTTGGAGAAATGGTTTTAAATGCAGAAACCGGAAAATATGTGCCTGCAATAATTATAGCAGAAAAGAAGTGATATTTTGAGCGCAATAACCCATTATTCGACTTCCACTTCTGGAATTGGCGGAGTTCTGAGGAAGCGCATTGCTGATTTCATTGTGGAGGAGATTGCGTCCGAGGATGAAATTTGTGAAGTTGGGGTTTTTACTGATTCTGAGAAAAAAACGCTTGATAAAAAATGGCCTGCACCGCTTGTTGATGAAAGGGTTAGGGAAAACCAGTTGATCCTTAAGATGGAGAAATTCAATGTTGATACCGCAAACGCGCTCAGGAGAATTGCAAGGGCGCTGCACACAAGCAGGAAAAGGATTGGGTTTGCGGGGATGAAGGACAAGCGCGCAATTACCTGCCAGCGCATTTCGGTATGGAAGGCTGATGTTGAGCTGCTGAAGGCCTTTGATTCGCGCTATATTGATTTGAGGGAGGCGCAATGGGCTGATAAGAGGATTGAAATCGGGGATTTGATCGGAAATAAATTCACAATAATAGTGCGAAATATTCAATTGGGGAAGGAGGAACTGGAAAAGCGCATCAATGCGTCTTTTGGGGAAATGAAAAACGGGATTGCGAATTATTTCGGGGAGCAGCGCTTCGGGGGCATCAGGGGAATTACGCATCTTGTTGGAAAGGAGTTCATTTTGGGGAATGTTGAGAATGCGGTAATGCTCTACTTGACAGCAATTGATGAAAGGGAAGAGGAGGACATTAAAATCGCAAGGAAGAATCTTGCGGATACCAAGGACTTTTCCCGCGCGATAAATGAGTTCCCCCCTAAATACAGGTATGAGAGGATAATTATCCACCATTTGTGCAAATACCCCAAGGATTTTGTCGGGGCTTTTTCACGCCTGCCAAAGTCCCTTACTTACATGTTCACGCACGCGTATCAGAGCCATCTGTTCAATCAGATAATAAACAAAAGGATTGAAACCGGATTGGGCCTGAATGCGAACGGGGGGGATGTGCTTGAGAACGGGGTTGCAACAGCGCAGCTTTTCGGGTTTGAATCAAAATTCTCGGAAGGGAAAATCGGGGAAATTGAGAGGGAAGTGCTTGCAAAGGAGGGGATAAAGCCGGAAGACTTCTACATAAAGGAATTTCCGCAAATAAGCTCCAAGGGCGCAAGGAAAGCAATACTGCTGTTCTCGGAGGACTTGAAGCTGGAGGAAATTTCAAATGATGAGTATTTTGAGGGCGCGCTGAAGGCAAAAATCTCATTCAGGCTTGATAAAGGGAATTACGCAACAACAGTACTGCGCGAGCTGATGAAACCCGAGCAATTAAAAGATGTTCAGGAAAATAGATAAGTATGGGCGCATTTGAAATTGCAATCCTTGCAATTGCTGTTTTTTTAATTACTGTAATTTGCGAGGCGCTCTGGATTAAATTTGCTAAAGCGCGCGGGCTTGTGGGCTTGGACTGGGCAAAGAAGGGAAGGGTGTTGCTTTCCGAAGGGGGCGGGATTGCAATGCTGCCAGGAATATGGTTTGCAATCGCCTTCCTGTTTTTCGGCTCCGGGAATTTCAATTATATTGCATGGGGATTGCTGCTGAGTATTTTTGCATTTATCGGAATAATTGATGACACGAAGCACAAGTTCCTCAAGAAGGCGCTTTCATGGAAGAAAAGGGCAATTGCAATTGCCGCTGTCTGCCTTGCGTTTGCGGGAATTTATTTCTGGAATCTGGGGATTTTGTGGATTGCGCTTGTGGCGCTTTACATCGCGGGAATCGCTTCCTTCCAGAACACTTTTGCGGGATTGAACGGCTGGCAGGGGGGGAGCGCTGCAATAATTGCAGTGGCATCCGCGCTGATTGTTGCAAAGGAAAGCCTTGGGGCTGTTTGGCTTAATGCAATTCTGATTGCAGCAATCCTTGGTTTTCTCATGTGGAACAAATTCCCTGCGAGGGTATTTGAGGGGAATTCGGGAACCCTTCTTATCGGAAGCGCAATTGCTGGAATTTTCATTTTGAATGGGAAAATTGGGCTGATGGCCTTTTCATTGCTTTTCTTCCTGCCGCACATGTTTGAATTCCTTGTCCTGAAATTAATGCTCTCAAAGGCGCGCGATCCCGGGCAGATGAGGCAATTGCCCTACAGGGTCCTGGAAAACGGAAAAATCGCGATTCCTGAATATGCGAAGGGAAGGGTCCAGTATGATTTTGCGAAGATGCTGATAAGGATTTTCGGGCCGTTGCGCGAATGGGAAATAGTTGCAATAATATGGGCAGTTGTTGCGGTTAATTCCGCTTTCTGGCTTTTGCTATTTGGCTTTGTGTAATTTTCCGTTCCTGTGCATCGCATAGAGTATGAAGCTCATCGCAATCCCCGCAATTGTGGGGACAACAAGCCTTGCGACATCATAAACAATAAGCACAGCGCCAATCTGCGGAGCGGTGAGCGTAATATAAGGGCTTACAAGGCTGTGGACTGACAGATATGCATAGCCGAATATTTCCACAATCCCTATTCCCCTTGGAAGGAAGGGCGTTCTCTCCAGAATTGAAACAAGAATCATCAGCACAATAACGGCCTGCAGCTGAAGGTAAATTCCCAAAGACATGAAGGAAAACTGCAGGGCGAGGAATTCAAAAAACAGGGAAAGGAAGGAAAGCGCAAACACGACCGCAAATGATTTGGGCTTGATTTTTTGAAGGTAATTGGAATAATCAGCGAAGAACTTCCCCAATGCTGCGAACTGCCTGAAGGTTTTTGAAATTAATGCAAAGAAATTTGAGATGCGCATCCCTATGCCTTTCTGCAGCGGCATCAGGAACAGGCAGGCGGCAATTACGATAATTACAAAACCCGAAAACAATCCTGCTGTAAGCAGCAGCCCGAGCTTTGTGTTAAGTAGATAGAGGAAAAACACAACTACAAAAACAATTGCAAGGATTGAGAACTTTATGCCCTTTGCAATCATGCTTGCGGAAACCGAATCCGAATATGAAACCGCAAAATAGTCCTTGAGCCTTATGCTCCTCAGCGCTTCCGCCCCCAACTGAACCGGGGTTAGGGCGCCGTAAAGGGCAGCTATCCCGACGCCAAGCAGCTTTGGGTAGGGTATTTTTGAGCGCTTTTTAATGAGGAATGCCCACGAAATAAGCCATATTGCAATGGAAACTATGTAGAAAATACAAGCCAATATGAAGAATTTAAGGTCAATAACATTCAAAACAGCCCCTGCGTTGGTTAGAACTACCACTAAGCCAAATACTGCAGCAAGGGCAATAAGGCTCAGGAGCGATTGTTTGAGATACGAGGCCATTGCTAAGCCCCCCCAAGGCGCTCATTTATCTGCCTTATTATGTCCTCGGAATTCGCATACATTGCCTTCAATACAAGAAGGGAAAGCCTTTGCATGCTGCTCAGCTCCTTTGGCTCTATTGTAATTTTATCCCCGTCCAGAATTACCCTCGGTTTTGAAAGCCAGGGGTTTATGCCCTCTATGAGGATTTTTACGCTGCGCTTTCCTGAAAGCATTTCATTGCATTCTGCTGAGGTTATGTTCCTTGCGATGTTCCTGTTCCCATCGTTTGTTGAGCAGTAGCGCAGTTCCCCTGCGGAATCCACTATCCTGAGCAGCGTAATTGCCTCCTTTTTATTTGCAACAAGAATTCCTGTAAATGTTGTCAGCGCGGAAGTCATGAAGGGGAGCGCGCTCCCCTTCTCCTCAAATTCCGGGGAAATTATGAAGGAGTTTTTTGAGCCCAGGGTTTTCAGCACCTGCGCCGGCTCCGCGGAATTTGAGAAAAATTCAATGCCTTCCTGCTCAAGGCTGTATTTGTATGGGTTGGAATAAAAAAGGAGGAACACGGCAATTGAAAACAGCGCAATCAGGATTAGAACAAGCACTGTAATGGAAAAGGCATTATTTTTTGGCTTTGGATTTTCTGATTGTTCCATATCTCTCATTCAGATTACAATCAAAACCAATAAAAATACCAATCCTTTCTTTTTGAAAAAAAGAAAGTCTAGGTTTTACCCAAATAAAAACAGTTTTCAGGGAAAAATAAAAAGAACTGATTTTAAGAAAAGCCTTGCGGCTGCATTGTATTAAAATAAAAGAAAAAGAAAAAAAGAACGGGTTTTGAAGCCCGTTTTTTGTGCTACTTACGCAAGACCTGCGTCCAGTGCGGCAATCAATTCCTTTGCTGCGTTGCCTGTGTCTGAAGCCGTGTATCCTGCCACAACAACATCGCCATCGGCTGTTACATCAACAACCTTGTCGCCTGCTGCTGTCAGCTCTGCCTCCAAGTCCAGGTCCTTTGCCAGCTTGTTGACTTTCCATCCGCCAACAATGATGTGCCTGCCTGTTCCTGCGCTTGAGTCTGTTACAACCAAGTTGCCGTAGCCTGATGCTACAGAACTGCTTGTAACAGCGCTGCATGTGATGTCGCCTGTTGCGGCGCCGCATGAGCCTGATGTGTAGGTCAGGTCAGTTACATCGATCTTTGTTCCGCCTGTAGTTGTCTTGGATTCGCCCTTTGCAATTTCAAGGGTTTCTCCGGTTACTGCTGATGTTACATCCGTGCTCTTCACAACAACATAGGTCTTCATCATTGCGTTTGGCACTATCACAGTGAGTTCGCGGCTTGCGAGCTTCAGGAATACGCCGTTTGAGTCGTATGCCTGTGTGTATGCTGCGCTTGAGCCTGTGTACTCGCTGAGATTGTTGATGTTGTAGTCCCTTGTTATTGTCTGCTCGAGGTTTGCATCGGTTGCGGTCAGCCTTCCTGTGTAGTTTGTCTTGCTGATGTTTGCTGTGTCCACAATCTTGTGGTCTGATGGATCAATGAATATCGGGTACATGTAGCTGTTGTAGTCGTTGTTGCCGCTGTTGAATGCGGCTTTATTTGCTATTGGGTAGACCCTGAATACTGTTGTCTTGAAGATGCCTGATGTGCTTCCCGGATTTGCACCAAACTCAACTGTGTCTGGCGCGTAGTATGGCAGCATAGACCCAACAACACCTGCTATTGCTGATGATTCGATTGTGTCTGCGAATTCAGCATTCGTTCCTAGCAGGTATTGGTTTGTGTCTATTCCTCTTGTTGCAACGCCGTTTGCATCATCGAGGTCTGTTCCCATGAGATATACTGACCCGGAATTCCACTGCAGGTCATCAATCTTGCCTGTGTAGTAGGTTCCCTGGTTTGAGTCATATCTTCCTGCCAGAACAAGCCACAGTCCTGATGCTGTTGCTTTCAAGGCATAGTTGTATGTCTTGCTGTTTCTTCCTGTCAGCACTATTATCGGGCTATACCCTCCAGTAGCTACTGACTTCTGGTTGTTTGCATCTTCGCCCATAGCGATTGCTACGTTTGCGTCAATGTCACCAGGATTTCCCCACTGGTTGTTCCCTGTGTTGCCGTCCACTGTGTATTTTGTGGTTCCGCCGGTTACTGCAGTTCCAGATCCAATAGTTGAACCTGTCTTTACCCAGACGTTTCCATCCCCTGTGGAGATGGATGCTTCTGCGGTTCCTGCAATAGGCGTATTGCCTGCCCTGAAGTTGTAGGTCTGGCCTTCGAAAATGAATGTTCCGCTTCCGTAGCCGACGCTTGACAGCTTCATTGCGTATGGTATCTGGTGGTGCACGGATGATGCATCGTAGTAGTCCAGGTTACCGTATGGGGTAGCCTGCCCTGTTACGTCTGCTCCGCTTGCCATGAACTTGACGGTTGTTTTCTGAACTCCTGAATCATAGAATCCCTTGAATTCTATTGTTCCGAGGGAGTCCAAACCGCTTCCATCCAGGATTCCTGCTTCCGTAATCCCGCCTGTCTTCAAGGAGTATGTGCTTGAGTACAGTGGATTTGTGGCATCCCAGACTTTTGCCTGGTTCTTTACAACCAGCTTTGCAACCATTGTGTTTCCGTTGCCCAGGGTGATTGTTCCTGTCCAGGGGTATGTTCCTGATGTGTTGTTAGGGTCGTATGGGAATCTCTGCCCGTTCTTGACAGTTATCCTGTCGCTCCCTACCAACAGAGTGAAGCTCCAGACATCGCTGCTTGCAACAGACTGCTTTGCGATTGACTTCAGTGTTACCCTTGTTTCGATGAGGTTTGCGCCTGCACCGTCATAGAATGTAACATCCGAGGTTGTGCTTGCAGTGAATTGCTGGCTCTGCAATTTATTGCCGTTTGCATCCTGCAATTCAATCTGTGCCTGGTATGTGCCGTCGCTCTTTGTTGAACCGCCCATTAACTTGAACTTGTATGCAGTTCCTGCGGTTCTGCCAACTACATCGACTGTGTCTCCGACAGCCATTATTGTCTCAGCAGTGTTTGTTACCAACTCCACTTGTGTGCAGTCGGAATTTACTGAGTCAATGACGTATGGCTTGCCGAGGAAGTTTATTGGCACATAGTCTGCTGATCCTGTGTCAGTGTATGCGCATGGCACTACGCCTGTTCCGAAGTCTGCGACATAGTTAAGGTCACCGTTGTTTATTACTGCTACAAGGTCCTTAACATCTGTGTGCACGGTGTCAAATCCCGCATCGACCTTTATGCCAATAGTCTCTGTTTCTGTTATTGAGTTTGTGTCTGTGCCCTTTTTGGCAGTCAGGCTTCCGTTCTTGAAGCTTGTGAAATAGGCATTTCCTACGCTTTCGAAGTACTCTGCTGTATTCACTTTATTGTTCATTACTGCTGTTATCAGCTCTCTTGCTCCGCCTGTTATTGTGGTTGTGCCGCCAACAACGAGCTTTGCCTTGAGGTCTGATGGAGCTTCCCATGTGCCTGAGCATGTCCCGGCACTAGGAGTTCCTGTTGTGTCGGTAGTTGTTACCGCGTTTCTAGCTACTGCTGCTGCGATGTTTCCTGCCCATACTACGTCGCTTACAGCTGCGCTTGCACCAACAACCACATTGACTGCTGGTGTGCCGTCTGAATAGATGTCTGTCTTCGTCAAATCAGAGGCAGCTGCAGTTACGATAGGCAGTAAAGCGCTTCCCACTAATGCAGCGCCTGCTGCAACAGCGGCCAGCTTCTTTACGTTTAGTCCTTTCATTAATTCACCTCACAAATCTAGCCAAAAATAGATAACTGCCAATAACAATGCAATAGAAAAAATAATTGAAGACAGTTATCTACTACGGCTTTTATATAAAATCTGGGACTGGTTTAAATAGGTTTCGGT
>Ga0209541_10016337_pt1 | contig 10985 bp, 11 predicted proteins | sample RifCSPlowO2_01_FD_184027 | JGI IMG/M metagenome (GOLD analysis project Ga0209541, IMG submission 184027) | Groundwater microbial communities from Rifle, Colorado - Rifle CSP2_plank lowO2_0.1 (SPAdes) (version 2) | ecosystem: Environmental > Aquatic > Deep subsurface > Groundwater | place... | reverse complement strand
CCATCATTAGTTGTTTTTGTTAAAATCTTAAAAAGGTTTGTTTTTATTAATAATGATCCATCATGTCAAAATTGTACTTTTCTGGACCCTCTTTTGGATTCTCAGAAAATAATAATGTATACCCCCAAAGTGGTCTTGCATACATTATTTCTATTGGGTCTTTTCCTAGATTCACCCAAAAATTTCCTTTTCTTATTATATACTCTATCTTTCCGTAGAGAGGAAATACCATAATGGAAGGCTCACTTTTGCGGGGATTAGGTCTCCATTTATGTTTGTAGTAATGGTGTTTGCGTTTCCATCTACTGTCCAAATCTGTAAAAGCAACCCCTAATATAACCTCACCTTCACTATCACTATCTATCACTTCTTCAACATAATTGTCAAGATGCCGATAAATCTCTTTTAATTTTGGAAGGTTTGCTAATGTTTTTCTATGAAAAAGTTCTATGTGATCTATATCATACGATCTTTTTAATCTCACTAGATTTTTCATAATATCTTATACGGTTAATCTGCACTTTTTCCTATGAAAATTTAAAATAGTTAAATTATTAAATAGTTCTATGCCATTTTAAAACGTTTTTATTGGTTTAGCTTCTAAACCAAAATGGATTTATTACTGTTTGTGTTATGCTTTCTTCTGGTCCAGGGTATAATCTATTCCCTGTTAATCTACTTATCTCGTTTTTAATTGGCCTTAATTGTCTTTTAATTTTTTCAGGAAGCCAATAACCGGGTCTTATTATCAATTTTTTTAAAAGTGATTCTCTAACATAATCTGAAGCGTCAAATCCGTTTTTTTCAAACACTATTTCCACTTGTTTTCTTACTGTTCTTTCTCTAACCAATTCTGTAATATTATCCTTACTTCTAACCCATATGTATAATATTCCGTCTATAAAATCTAGTCGAAAGTTATGTTTTTCAATTATTTTCCTTGAATACATAGTTACATCTAGATCTTCTACACAATCCAGTTCTGTGTCGAATAAGCTATTTGCTCTGCCATTCATCATTAGTTTCATCATTTTTCTTGACCACATTGAAGTATGGTGCGGAAAGTCCATTCTCATAACCTCGGTTGAATGATCTTCCTTTGGTTTTTTAAAATCCTTTAATACTAATCCTCTGCATTCGTATATCGCTAATTTACCATACACCATTTCTGCTCCTTCTTTTAGTGCGTTGACTCTTTTTTCTAGAGAATATGGAGTAATTATATCATCTGAGTGCACATAAGCAAAATATGAACATCTTTTGTTCATTAAATAATTTAATCCTGCATTAGCTCCTACTGATGAAGTTAACCTGCTTCTGTTAGTCCGTTCTAGCCTTATATAACTTACTCTACTGTCTCGGATACCTTGTATATAATCTGGAGTCTCGTCTGTACTACCATCATCAACTATTACCCATAGAAAATCGAGATCTTGCGCTAGAATACTGCCTGCAGTGTCTCTAAAATAGGTTAATCTACTATTTCTTTCTGTGCTGTATACTGGTGTTACTATCCCTAGTTCTTGTTTCATAATTCTTCTTTATCAAAATTTCCCGCTATATTTGTTTTCATGAAAACTTAAGAACAATTAAATTATTAAATAGTTCTATTCCATTTTAAAACGTTTTTTATTAGTTGCACATGAAAAAAATGTTCTGTGAATTATATTTCTTAGTTAAATAATATTTATATATTAGTTCTATGCTTGAATACTATATGTTGTTGTTAAACAATTGCTGACACACAATATCTTGTGTTAGAGGTTAAAAATCAAATGCCCTTATTGTAACCATAGTGAAACGAAAGTTGTGGATAAAAGAGAAACTGATAACATAGGTGTTACTAGGAGAAGAAGGGAATGTTTGAAATGTGCTAGGAGATTTACAACTTATGAGAGGGTTGAAGGGATTAACCTAATTATAGTCAAGAAAGATGGCAGAAGAGAAAATTTTGATAAAGAAAAATTAAAAAGGGGGTTGTTAAGAGCCTGCAATAAAAGGCCTGTTTCAATTGAGCAGATTGATGATATTATTGACAGGGTTGAAGCGCAGCTAAGAAATTTAGATACCAAGGAGATAAAAAGTTCGATTGTGGGTGATAAGATAACCAAAGAGTTAAAAAAATTAGATCAAGTGGCTTATATCCGCTTTGCTTCGGTTTACAGAAGCTTTGCTGATGTGACAGACTTTCAAAGAGAATTGAAAACTCTGATGAAAGATAAAAAAATGTGGAAAAATGGAGCTAATAATTAAAGCAAAAAATGAGCTTGAATCTGCATATGACTGTCTTAAGGAATTAGAGAAATTAGAGTAACAAAATAAAAAATAATTCCATAGCGGGAGCTTGTATATTTTTTAGTTCATGATTAAACAAATAAAAAGTGAGGAGGTTGATAATGGTAAGTGTTATTTCCTATGATGAAGGAAGATTACGTAGAGCATTAGTTAATTCTGGTGTTGAAGAGCAGGGACTAGAACGCTATATCCAAAGGGCTTCTGATTCTAAATTATATTATTCTTGGGGTGATGATCAAGGAGGGCAAGATGATCTAGCCGTTGATGTGCTAGGTAAAAAATATTTGGCTCCTGGTGAAACTGGGCCTTTGCAAATGTGGGATAGAATTGCTAGAGCAATAGCTAGTGTTGAAACACCTGAAAATCAAGAAAGAATCTATCTTGATTTTTTTAATGTTTTGAAAGATTTTAAACTTGTACCTGGAGGGAGAATTATGCATGGTGCAGGCAGAACTGAGGCTAGGAGAGAACCTACCCTTTCTAATTGTTATGTCATCCCAATAACTTGGGGATATTCACAGGATGTTATTGAAAGTTTGGAAGAAGTTTTAGAATTAGGTCCTGAAAAAGTGGATGATGTCAGAAAAATTGTTATGGATGCTCGTAGAAGTGGAATGAAGTATAATGATGTTGTAAATTGCCTTCTTGGAGAAGAATTAACTAAGCTTCAACTATCTAAACTGTTATATCCTGCTGATAGCCTAGATGCAATATACCAAAACATGAAAGAAGCGGCTTTGGTTTATAGAAGCGGTGGGGGTGTTGGAACTGATCTTTCTGCTCTAAGACCAAAAGGAACCTCTGTCAATTCGACTATGGACACAGCTCCAGGGGCAGTTGAATTCATGAATATATTAAGTGAGAGTACAGAAACAGTTGCACAACATGGTAGAAGAGGGGCATTAATGCTCACATTGAGAGTAGATCATCCTGATATTGAACATTTTATAACTATTAAGGATGACCCTGAAAGAACTCGAGTACAGCATGCTAATATTAGTGTTTTATTAACAAATGAGTTTATGGAAGCAGTAGAATGTGAGAGGGAATTTAGGCTTCATTGGGAGAATGAGGATCCTTTAAATCTCAGGTATGGCAAAGTAGAAGAAAGGAGTGTTAATGCTAAAGAATTATTTGACAAGATAGTAAGGCATGCACATTCTTCTGCTGAACCTGGATTAATTTTTTGGGATGCCATGAGAGAGTATCATAATGGGGAATATATGGCTCCTTTAGAGTCCACTAATCCGTGCGGTGAACAGCCTTTAGCTCCTTATACCTCCTGTAATCTTTCTAATCTGAACTTAACTGCATTTGTAACTGAAAATGGAAAATTTGATTTTGATTCTTTTATCACAGCAGTTAGAGTGTCTACAAGGTTTTTAGATGATGTTGTGGAATATAATACCAATAATCATGCTTTGCACAGAATAAGAACTGCAGTTGCTAATGATAGGAGAATTGGCTTAGGTGTTACTGGATTAGGAGATGCCTTAGTTATGATGGGGGTAAAGTATGATAATGAAATGGGTTTGGAAACTGTTGAGAATATAATGAGAACTATGAGAGATGAAGCATATAGAACTTCTATTGAATTGGCAAGAGAAAAAGGAGCTTTCCCTGCTTTTGTGTGGGAAGGATATTCAAGAAGTAAGTTTGTACAGTCTTTACCAGAGGAGATAAGGAGGGCAATTGAAAGAGAGGGTATAAGGAACGTGACTGTTCTGACCATGCCTCCTGTTGGAACTGGATCTATAGTCACACAGACTTCTTCTGGAATTGAACCGATATTTGCTACAGGGTATGATAGAACAGTTAAACAAGGAGATAGAGGGGATACGAAGAAATACAGGGTTTATCATCCATTAGTAAGAAGATTATTTGGAACTGATGAAAATTTACCTCCTTATGTTGTCACTGCACATAAAATTGATCCTTTCTTTAGAGTTAGGATGCAGAGAATCATACAGAAATATGTAGATACTTCGATAAGTTCTACTATTAACTTACCTGAGGATACTTCTGTTGAAACTGTTGCACAGATTTACATGGATTCTTGGAAACAAGGGTTAAAAGGAGTTACTGTTTATAGGGAGGGTAGTAGGAGGGGTGTTTTGGAAACGAGTGAGCATGCTGGTAAATCGTTGGAGCAAAAAGTTAATGGATATGTTCATCCAAGAACAAGACCTCCAGTTACTACAGGGGTTACAGAGAGAATAAGGACAGGTGAAGGCAATCTTTATGTTACTATCAATGAAGATGATAGGGGGATTTGTGAGGTTTTTTCCGCTATAGGCAAAGCTGGAGGAAATGCAGCAGCTCAATCTGAGGCTATAAGTAGATTAATATCTTTGGCTTTGAGGTCCGGGATTGATCCTGGAGAAGTTGTTGAGCAACTTATAGGGATAAGTGGACCTGTTTCTGTTTGGGAAGATGGAGAATTAATTTTATCGACTCCAGATGCACTAGGGAAGGCGTTGAGAAGACATCTCCAGAGAAAAGGATTCAACAGTTCTGCCAAAAATTCGGGTGTTCAACTACTACAACAAGGTGGAGATGGAAAAGGAATTGCTCTTAATGGTACTTGTCCTGAGTGTGGTAGTTCTGTGCAAATGGAGACCGGGTGCGTTACTTGTCTTCATTGTGGTTGGACTAAATGCTAAACCTAAATTAATTTAAACTTCTAATTCTTCTTCTTTTTTATGCTTAGAACTTCTACTTTAAAAGAACGTGAACTATTTTATAAAAAAGAGTTTTCTGTTTCTAAAGTTAAGATCTGGTTTATTGAAAAACCTCAGCTATTTGCTTTGAATGCTGGAACTGAAACTGGAATTGCTAAATTTTTAAAAGATAAAGGCTATATTATTAACCTTAAGCTTGATTTTAAGGATTTAAGGAAAAAACTTATTTATTATTTACCAGAGGACGTTTATTATGATAGAAATTTTTATTCTGATCTTGATTATTCCCTTGATAAACTAAAATTTGATACTTTTTTGAGACAAGAGCTGGCTTTTGATTTAGACTCTGATGATTTGGAATGCGAGAAATGTGAAAATAAAGATTTTGCTTATACTTGTGAAAATTGTTTGGAGAAAAGCAGAGTTTATGCTTATAAGTTTTATAATAAACTTAAAGAGGATTTTAACAAAATAAAGATTGTTTATTCTGGAAGAGGATTTCATTTTCATGTTTTAGATAAAAAGGCTTATAGTTTAACTATAAAAGAAAGGGAAAGAATAAATAAAAATTGGAAAAATTCCCTATTGACGCCTGGGTTTCTAAGGGGCATATTAGATTGATTAGAATGCCTTATACATTGAATGCTTTGTGCTCTAGAATTGTTATTCCCGTTAATATAAGAGAGTTAAAGAATTTTGACTTTAATTCAAAGGAAGTTTTACCTAAATTTTTTAAGTAATTATTTCCCTTTTTTTTGTTTTTTGCTGTAATATGACTTTTTCTTTACTGATTTTTTTGTTGGCATGATTTTTTATATTACTTTTTTATTAAAAAGCTTTTCTGATTACTATGAAGTAAATCATTTTCTATAGCATGAAAAATGCATTTAATACAATGTTTACTATTTCAATCATCCAATGGGCTTTAATGTTGCAAATCCTCAGAAATTTCTTTATTTTTGGCATCATCAGAAATCAAGCGGAGACTTAATTTTTGAGATATTCTTGTTTGAAACTTTTGTGTAGATCAAGGTTGTGCTAATATCAGAGTGCCCTAATAAATCCCGAATATACCTTATATCTGTCCCATTCTCTAAAAGATGAGTTGCAAAAGAATGTCTTAAAGTGTGGGGTGTAATGCTTTTTCTTATGCCTACCTTTGTAGCTGCATTTTCTATGATTTTCTGTATTGTCCTTTGTGTATATTTACCACCCCTGTTTGTCAAGAAGACATATCCCTCTTTATCAGGAGTCAAATTCATTAAACCATCTTTAACTTTCAAAGAGAGCATAACAATCCGGTCTTTCTTACCTTTTGCTCTTTTCAGATGAATAAGATTTCTGTCAAAATCAATATCCTGCCATTTAAGGTTTATTATCTCGCTGATTCGTAAGCCAGCTGAATAACCTATTTGTATTATTAGTCGATGATTAATGTTTTTTGTAGCTGAAATAAGGGATTCAATTTCTTCTTTAGAAAGTATTACCGGAAGCTTCTTTTCCCTTTTGATACTAGGTAGACTGTCCAGAATATTTTGGATTTCTGAGTTGTCCTTTTTAATTGTATTAAGATAGAATTTAATTGCAAAACTTGCAGATCTTACTGTCTCATCAGAATCACCTTTTTCAATAAGTGTGAGTAGAAAGTCTCTGGGCGATTTTTTAGATAATGCAAATCTTTTGTTATGATATAGATAATTGTCTATTGTTTTCTGCGAATATCCCCTGAGTTTGCATTCTTGAACAATAATTGCTTCTATTTCTACTGCATTAGATTTGATTGCATTCATTATATTATTGAAAAATACCTAAATATATAAAATTTCGTATTTTATGGTATATTCCTGTATTAAGTGTAATAAAATTACGCATAATACATGTTATACGACATATTACTCGACCGCCCAAAAATAGAAATTAATTTAAACCCTGCCTAATTTAATAAAATATAACTATGAAAATCACTCGTTTTGCTCAATCATGTTTGCTCGTCGAAGCAAATGGAAAAAGAATCTTGGTAGACCCTGGATATATTCAGTACAAAGAAACATATCCTGAAAACGAATGGTCTGATATTGACGCCATTTTGGTTACTCACAAGCATACCGACCATTGTCATGTTGACGCCATCAAAGAAATTGTAAAAAATCCAAAAACGAAATTTTATACTTCTCAAGAAGTTGCCGATGCTTTTCCAGAGCTTTCTCCTGAAATTGTAAAAGACGGCGATGTTTTAACTTTTGATGATGTAAAAGTAGAAGTCGTCAAAGCTGTGCATGGCTGGGTTCCGCCATTTAGAGGTGGAAAAGAGATTAATGAAAACATCGCCTTTATTATTGATGATGGCGTCAACAGAATATATCAGACCAGTGATACCATTTGCTTCGACAATGATTACAAGTGCGACGCTATTTTCTTGCCCGTTGTAAATCATGGAATAGTTATGGGTCCATGGGACGCCGCACTTTTCGCAAAAGATACAGGAGCAAAACTCGTGATACCAATTCATTATGATAATCCTTCACATCCTGCTGATTTTGAATTGGTTAAAAAAGAATTTGAGGCGCAGGGTTTAAATTACAAGTTCTTAGAAATTGAAGAAAGTGTAGAGTTGTAATTTTTGGGCGGTCTGCGTCATACGCCTTCGCTCCTTTCAGTCGCTCGGGGGACGCTGCGCTTTCGCTCCACTGCGTTATGCTCACCCTCGTATAACAAGGGATATACGGTTCGGGGCTCGGCTCGCCCCTCACCCAAATTTTTCTTCCGCTACGCTACAGAAAAACTTCGTATATCCCTGACGTTAGTTTCAATAAGCTGGCGGGCTAAAATATAGTCAAATTTCTATGAAATTTGAAATTAATAAGAAAAAGGTGGGCGTCTCTTAAAGCCACATTTTTGGCAGATTTCGTGGAATCAAAACTTGCTGTCCTTCAACTTCTTTTCTTACAAGATATGGTCCTTGTGTTCCATCTTGATATCTTAAAGAAGTGTCAAGATATAATCTGCTTGCAAGTTGAGGTGACCTTTCCATTTGTGCTCTTAATTCATCTTCACGAAAACCAATAAAGTTTCCAGTGACATTTTTTGCTACTTGAACAAAATATCTTAATGTTGATTCAACTTCTGTTTTTCCTAAAGAACACATGCCTGCACATTTAAGCAAAAAATGTTCTCTTGGGTCTCCTTCTGGAACTGGTTTTCCATTCATTTCAAACTTTTCATCGAGAGCACGAGTATCATTATTCTGATAAAGATGAGTATAAGCACTTGTTGAGTCTTCAAATGGACCATGAATTTCTACTCTATCTCCATCTGCCAAAGTTACTATTCTTGATTCTAATTTTTGTTCGCTCATAACATAAAGAATAAACTCCATATTTATAAAGCTTTCGTTTATTAGCTACTTGATAATTACTACACTATCGACGCCCACCTTTACGAAAAAAACGCTCGCCCATTTACTTTAAATTTTTGCCTTCGGCATCGTTGCACTAAATTTTAGTCCCTGCAAGTATTCGGGAGAAACTAACAGGCATTAACAGACTACGAAGCCTTGCAGACTTCTTCGTCCAAATCGGCTTCGCCGACTTCTGTTAATGCCGATGTTAGTTTCAATTGAGTTCGAGTTTTAAAGAAGGGCACGTGCGCAGTCCTTTCAGGACAGATAGTCTCACTTCGTGAGAGATTTTATTTTCCTGCAATTTTCCACATTGTCTCAAAGAATGTTTTGAATGATTGTGCAATTTCGGGATTTTTAATAGACAAACAAGATGCTTCTTCTCCATAAGTAAAAATCAAAACTCTTTTACCTATAATATCGATAGCTGACGGCGTAATTCCTTTTAGAACTTTTACTTCTGTAAATTTCATTTTCGTGAAAGCTCTGTAATAGTCTGTATTTTTATCATAAAAAATTGCTTTACAGATTATTTTATTGTTTATTCTTTCTTTATGCCATCTTTGCCATAATAAGTTATACTGCTCTTTTTTATGTGATATTATTCCCATAGCAAGAACTTCATCTTTTTCAGTCAAATCTTCTAATGCTTCAAAAATTGCTGTTTGTATTCCTTTGAAACCCTTAAATAAATTTGTTTCATAATCTTTTTTCCCTGCTTTTTCAATAGACAATAAAGCAGGTAGTTCTTTAATGAGTTCTTGCTCTTTTTCTTTGATGCTTTTCTCCTTTTCATGCAAATAATCTAAAATGCGATTTGGAGAAGTAGCACTAAAATACTTAGTCTTTCCTTTAATCGAATAACTTGCTAATCCTTTCTTTATGAGCTTCTCCAAGATCTCATAAATCTTCCCGCTTGAAATTTGAGCTTCTTCAATTATTTTCCCTGTTGTAGTTTCGCCTAACTTTAATAGAGTTAGATATACCTTAATTTCTCCTTTTGTAAGCCCAATTTCTTCTAATAACTGCTCATTCATAGATAAGAATAACCCAAAAAACTATATAAAGCTTTCTAATTACACCTCACTAAGTGGGAGAGAAGTAATATAAACTATATTGTTACTACTACATTATGAAAAACAGAATTAAACTCATGGAGGTAAAACAAAATGACACAAGGAAAATATTGTGACTATTTACGTCAAAGAGATAGTGGAGAAACAGAAGACAGAGATCCATCTAGAGGCGGACCGAATTTAAGAACGATTAGGGAATTGCCACAAGCAGATGAACTCAATAGTCTTTATTTATGTGCATTAACAGGATTAGAATGTGTTGCTAAACACACATACAAATCATTTGTTGATGGCTTCAAAGAAACAACTGTTCAAGAAAGATATCAACAAAAATGTCCGGGATATGACCTGCCGCAAGATATTGCTGATAGCATTAAAAAAGTATCTCTTGAAAAAAGAAAATCAGAGCTTGAGAAAAAACTGGAGTGAAATAAGGGGTTGCGACCCCTTATAATCCCCTTTCGTCTCGCTCCTCGCCAAGCCCTCCTGCTGTCGGGCTTGTCGCATCTCGCAAGGCGATAAATACGTTTAATTTCTGTTGCCTATCATCGATTACTACAATTTCATGATGTAGTTCCTGGTTGCGAACGTAAGCACTTGCTTCTTCAAAATTCTTCCTACCAGCAGATTCATGGTGTTCATAGCCACTCCAAAAACTTCCGTGGGGATAACGTTTATGGAAGCCAGGATATTTCTTAAAAATCCTTAGTGAACTACGGGACTTTAGCATGATTTTAGCATCCATAATAGAGTATCGTTTGGGAACATTTACCATAAAATGTACATGATTTCCTCCAAAACCTAACTCCCCAAATTCAAAGCCAATTAATTCAAATTCATAAAATGTTGCCCTACAAGTATCAATATGCGATTGTTTCAGAAAACAATTGTATCGATACTTGGTCGCGAACATCATCGTGACCCAGTTGTTTCGTGTGTCGTGCTTTGCACAATCGGAAGATTTAATATCTTCGAAGTTCTCACTAATTTGTTTCATTACATTTAAAGGATACCTTGTGCTTTAGCGCAAGGTAAGCCAAACCTCCTTAAATTCTTAAAAGAATATAAAAAGTGCGCACCGGAATCGGCGCACGCACCAACCTTCAAGTTAGCGTGAGCTGTATTCTTAAACTTTGCGCAGGAGCTAAAAAATGGAAATCAGCAATTTTAGGCATGGAGTCGGACAAAATGCATTTCACTTTGTGTGGAAATGCAAATACGCTAAGGATCCTTTCAAATTTGAAAAGCTTAGAATCCTTTGTGAAGAGATATTGAGAGAGATAGCTTATCAATATAGATTTGAGATTTATGAACTTAATGTACAACCAGACCATATTCATCTGTTTGTTGAGATTCCTTACACGAGGGGTATAAGTAAAGCCTTGCAATTGTTTAAGGGGATAAGCGCTTACAGAATATTGCATGCTTTCCCTTCTCTTCGGAAAACATATCTCCGAAGAGGGCATTTCTGGAGTGCTGGAAAGTTTTACAGGTCAGTAGGTAATGTTACTACTGATACAATCCAGCATTACATCC
>Ga0209541_10016336_pt1 | contig 10985 bp, 12 predicted proteins | sample RifCSPlowO2_01_FD_184027 | JGI IMG/M metagenome (GOLD analysis project Ga0209541, IMG submission 184027) | Groundwater microbial communities from Rifle, Colorado - Rifle CSP2_plank lowO2_0.1 (SPAdes) (version 2) | ecosystem: Environmental > Aquatic > Deep subsurface > Groundwater | place... | reverse complement strand
ATTCCACTACCGGTAAACAGTGTGGTTGGGTCATCTTGAGGCACCAACGATGCTCGTGGAAGCACCGCGTGCCCTTTTTCTTGGAAAAATTCCAGGTATATTTTTCGTATTTCCTGCGCCGTCATCCCATTAAAGCCAGAAAACGCTTGACTCTGTTTTTTAGGTAGCGCTTACCTGGTCCTGTCTTTAGAAATTTTTCTCTAGCCCTTGCGTCAGTGGAATTTAAGCAAGCTTCATAATAGATAAGCTCGTAGGGGCCGCGTTTATTCGTAGCCATTGATTGATTAGACAAATGATCGGTCAAGCGTTTTTTTAAGTCAAACGCAAAACCTGTATATAATCTCCCACTCCGAGTAGAGCGTAGCACATAGACGTAACACATGCTGGCTTTAACGGGATAGACCCCGTTAGAAGTCTGATTTGTGCGCAAATCAGAGCTAGCTTTAAGCGTGCTACTTCTAATCGGGGTCATTACCCATATTTTAACAGATTGAACTGTTTGACTGTGTTGGCTTTAGATTTTATAATTAGGAATGTTGTGGATTTTTGCGAAAACTGTGAGATAGGTCGACATTGGCAAGAGAGCTGGGAGAATTTTTCTAATGATCCTGAAGTATTAGGCATCCATGAACGCTTTAAGGACAAGGTTGATGAACTAAAAACATCTTTAAACGGTTTGGCTCAGGTTCTCCAAAGTGACCACTTAACTCCCGAGGAAGCGATTGTAACCGCAGATGGTATTGTTGAGCAAGCAAACTCAATAAACCTAACAGCTCGAGATTATCGAGCGATAGAGAAGCACAGAATGTTTCTTCTAAAGAATAGGAGTAATTTACTGGCTTTCTGCCTTAAAAGATGCATCATTCTACAAGCTGACGATTCCGCCGCCTAAGCATTCATCGCCAGAGTAAAAGACAGCCGATTGGCCGGGGGTTAACGCCCTGACATCCTCGTTGAGCTGAGCCTCTCCGGATAGATTGCTCAACAAGTCAAGCTTTTTCACCTTTATTAGTTTCCCAAGGTGCCTTGTTCGCACATACAAGGAGCCTCCTTGTAAAGGTTTGGCATTTATCCAGTGAGTAGAGGCGAATTTGATTTTGTCACTCCAAAGTTTCTCGTCCTGCAAGTCGGTTGTTACATAAACTTCGTTTTTACTCATATCTTTACCAATAACATAGTAGGGCAGTCCGCCCCCTACATTTAATCCGTGGCGCTGGCCGATAGTATAGAAGATTGCCCCTTCGTGTTCACCAACGACCCTACCCTTTTGGTCTATGATTTTACCCGGCTTAGTTTTTACATACTGGCTCAGAAAATCTTTGATACCTACTTTACCCACAAAACAGATGCCCATGCTTTCTTTTTTGTCGGCTGTTACCAACCCGTGCTTTTGGGCCAGTTCCCTTACCTGTGGCTTGGTCAGGTCGCCGAGCGGAAAAATCGTTTTTTGCAAGGCCTTGTTGGTAACCCGGTACAGAAAATACGTCTGATCTTTATTTTGATCTTTGGCTTTAAGTAACATGCCATCTTTGATACGGGCGTAGTGGCCGGTTGCGATAAAATCCGCTCCGTCCTCCAGTGCTGTCTCTAAAAACAAACCAAACTTAATCTCTTGGTTGCAGGTGATGTCGGGGTTGGGTGTCAGGCCAAGCTTGTACTGCTGGATCATCTGGTCAACTACCTTTTGGTGATACTGCTTTTGGAAATCAAAAACCTTGAAATCAATGCCCAGCCGAACAGCCACCCTTTTAGCGTCGGTAAAATCATCTTGCCACGGGCAAGGAACGCCGGGCAAGTCTTTGGTCCAATTTTTCATATAGACGCCCACCACGCGGTAGCCCTGCTGCATCAAAAGCAAAGCTGCCACCGAAGAGTCTACTCCACCGCTCATACCTACACAGACTGTTGTTTGGGTTGGTTTCATCTTAAGTAATATAGTACCCGTTGCTCAGCAGAACTCCGAGCCAGAACGGCTACCCGTCTTTGGTCCTCACCCCATTTTATGTCCGATCGGACATAAAATGGGGTGATACAACTACGGGCAGCAGGTTAAAGTGGTGTCCTCACTCAAGGGGGCGCTCGCCGCGGTGAAGTCTATCGCGTATCTCTTGCAACTGATGCTTCTTTCCAAGCCAAAACGATACAATCAAAACCGGTACCGCCAGGCCAACGATAATCCAAAATACTAGCGGCAGCGACTTATCAACGCTGACTGTCGCGGTCGGCTCCTCTTTCGATTGTTTAATCGGGCCGTTACCCACTCCGACTACCTGAAGGTAGGCCGACACACCGTTCGCGTCACTGGCCTTTATGGTTACTTTATATACGCCGGCTTGTTTATAGATATGGGAGATGGAAAAATCACCGGCGGTCGGTTGGCTTATCAAATCTGGTGTGCTTTTATCTCCCCAATCCACCGAAACCGCGTAGGGTGCCTGCCCGCCCGATAAAGTGAGCGGCCATGTTAGGCTACTGCCGGGAAGCGCGCCCCGCTTGGCGTAGGCGCTAAACAGCGAAATTCTCGGGCCGCCAAATTTTTGTCCGTCGCTAAAAGTAACACTAACAACATTGGAGTCCGGACCGGCTTGGTCCAGGGCATCGTAGTGACGGGCGATCAGATCATTTTTGCCAACGAATAGGTCAATTTGGACGGAATAACTGCCACCCACGCAGTCTACCGCACCCGAAAAAACATTGTTTTTAAAAACCTCTACCAAAAGCCCGCTTTGGCACAAACCAGAGACACTGATTGGTACGCTGCTAAATGTTTGGCCGGTTTTTGGGACGGTGATGGTTGGGGCGGTTGTCGGCGGATTACCGGGAACGGTACCTTCAATACCGACAGAACCCGATTCCTCCTGGGGTTGGGCGCTAAGCTCACCCCCAAAACCAACAAAAGTCACGGCCAAAACACCTGCCAAAAACAGTAGCCCGATTCTTAGTGTCTGTTTTTTAACTTGCCCAGTCATTTAACAGTTATTAACGGCCTAGGCCTTCTTTATTTTCGGTGATAGCCGTGCTTAGAGGATCGTCGGTAAGATCTAAATGCCCAGAGCAGTCCAGCGATCAGGGCAATCACAATGGCCACAATAACAGCAATTAACCAAAGTGGTAGATACCAAAAAGTTTTCTCCATGACCAATATTTCTGAGCCATTGCCATAGGTTACACTGGCGCTCATGGTATAGCGGCCAAACTTGTTGATGTTTCTTATCTCATCTTTAAATATTCTCGAGCTTCCGGGTAGAATATTAGCTCGGGGGTTATTGTTATTAAGTTGATAGCTATAGGCCACCTCGCCAAACATGTTACGAATCTCGACGGTGCCATAGGGCTTAACAAAGCCATTGCCCAAGTTTTTTATCTCCACACCCGCTTCATTGGGCTGCTTGGTAAACAGTAGTGCTTCTTTATCTCCTTGATAAATATGAAGGCCGGTCAGCTCTACCTGCTCGGTGATTGTCCCGGGTACAGTAACTAGAACTATCGTTCCAACACTGGCCGAGAGAGAAACCTCTCCTTCCTTAGGACCCTGATCGTTAGCCGGAACGGCTTTATAGCGAATAACTCCGAAGTAGGCACCGGGAGTAGTACTAGCCGGTACTTGTATCAGTACGTTTATTTTCTTTTGTTCACCTTTAGCCAAAGGTACGTCATCCAAGTCAACTACGAAGTTCTTGATACTGTTTGGAGACTGCTTATTGGGGTCGACAATTATTTTAGGGCTGCCCGTCTCGTTGTCGGCAGCAAAGTCATTTAGATATGCTTGGGCGATAATATCGCCGACAGTAATGTTCTTTAGGGTAATATCAACCGTGTCGGCTTCACCGGGTTTTAGGGTAAATTCTGAAAGCGTTGGAGATATGCTCAACCCACTACCTGTTTGGCTTTGCTGAGCGCTCGTGGTAACTACAGCCACCGCAAAAACCAAAACCACCAGGGCGGTTAGTTGTTTAATAATACGCATTAAGTACATCCTTTGATTGATATTTCCCTGCTTGGCCTTAGTATAACAAAGCTACTCCTGAGAAAAAGCATACCCGTTGTTAAAATTGTGCCACTCCAAGATAGGTGATAGTTGTACTGTACACGCCTACTGGCTGGCTGGCGTTGATATTGGCCATATATGAAATCGTCATCCGATTATAATCAGAGGGTAAGTTACTGCTGGCGATCAAATCACCGGAAATGAAGGTGAATAAGTTAGCCAAGTTATAGTCCGGTGTTGGGATTGCGGTTCCTGAACCATCCGGCTCACCACCGACATTAGGGCTAGAATTATCGCGCAGATTGATTCCAAACTGGCTGTTCCCGGGAAAGTTGGCAGTTGGGAAGCTAAGTGGCGTAATGGTGTTGTTGCCGGATGTCATTGTGGTACCCAGTGTGTAAACCACGTGACCGGTAACACTGTTGGAAGCGATAGCAAACTGGCTGGTTGCGCTGCGGGGACTACTGGCGCTGAAGTTACCAAAATCAATACTGCTACCACTGGCACTGGAACAATCTATAGCTACAGAAATTGCGGCACACATACTCAGGAAAGGCGGTACCGAAGCGCCAACGTTTAAGGTGGGGATTGTAGCAAAAGCTACCGTTCCGTTGTCGGTGTATGGACCACTACCGTCAATCGTCGGATAGGTAGTAATTCGCACAAACTCGGTGCTACCAGCGGTCGATGGGTTGATAATTCCGCTAAAGTTGTAGGTGCTAGCAATAATTGCCCCAGCAGCCGGCGTACGGGTTAAAACAATTTTGTTGGCTGTGCTATTTGCCACATCAATCGAGAAGCCAGTGTTACCAGTTTGAGCGGAAAGAGCGGCAGATAACACATCCAGGCCCGGCGGGGGTGTACACGGATGTTGAAGTAGAGCCGAGTTTTCGCAGTAATAAAATACAATCGAACCCAAAGTAGTGGTCGAAGGTAGAGTGAATTGAAAATTGTGGTTGGCGGTCGCCGAGGGCGTGGCCGAGGAGATCTCGATAAACCGAGAGGTTAGTTGGAGAGCAGACACCGGCAGACTAGATAAAGCCCAGTAGATCAACAAAAAAACACTGCAAAGCCCAAATGTTTTTTTAGTAATCACTTTTTTAGAAATAACGCCAACTTCGGCGTTCTCCTAGTAAGTGGCTACGGCGATAAAGCTAGCTTGGGCGGTGTAGGCACCAAAAGGTGTGGTGATTGCCGGATAGGCGGCGAATTTTAAGATCAAAGCCTCGTCATCAACAACCGTGGAGGAAGAGGCAATCCGGTCGGTGGCACCAGTATCGTCCCAAGTATAGCCACCGTCTGTTGCACCGCTGACCGTAGCGGTATCTGTTACATAAGTGGCCCCGCCGTTCCCATCGTAGGCCGCATCGCGGGTTAGCTTGTTAGAGCTAGACGTGAAAATGCATTCATATGCAGAGACGCTGCCACAGTTTACGCCGGCGATGGTCATCCCGAATCTTTCGGTGGTACCATCGGCATTAAAAGTCGCCTGCGTTGTCCCCTGGGCTCTAATACACTGATCGGTATAGTCCGTATCGGTGGCGTTACAAGTCGCACCGCTGATTCTTAGCGTACCTAGATGTTCGGTGCCTGATTGCTGGATGGCTACGACATCAATTGTAGCGCCGCTGGTAGCATTAGTTCTAAGCATAGCCACCCCGTTATTGCCGTCCCCTCCGTTGGAGCTATTCGGTGAAACATTAGTTACAGAAGTATCGAGAGTGCCGATATTTAAGCCCGTACCTGATACATTGGCGCAAGTAGCCCCCACGCTGGTAGTTGCATCGTTAACTGTTGTTGCTCCTGTGCAGAAGTTGAGTACCTCGGCCACGGCCGCGCTAACAGTCAGGGTCTGTACAATAGCAGCAGCCACGGTACCCGTGTCTTGAATGTTGCCTGCCGTATATGCATTATCGCTATAAGTAGTAATCCTTATAAAGAAAGCTGTATTAACGGTTGATGGGTTGGTTATGGTTCCAAAAGTAATATCGCGGGCAGTTGCGGTTTGGTTGGTGGCATCAGTACGGTTGGCACAAAGTACGGTAGCACTACCCGTACAGTCGTTACTCCCAGCCCCTTTGACGAAATTGGTTGCGCCCTGCCAGTTGTTTTGGGAAACCCAGGCCGCAGAACTAAAACTTATCCCGGTCACTGTACCGCAAGTACCGACAGCCACGGTGCAGGCCTGGAACTTCAGACTCTGAACTGTACTGGTAGCAGCAACCGTAAAAGTGAATTTATATTGAGCAGTAGCGCTGGGCACGGCAGTATTGAGGGTAAGTGAACGCGTTAAAAGTTGACCGGCGGCGCTGGCGTCACGGTAAACGAACAAAGGAAATAGACCGCCAATTAGAAGCACCACGGCGAGCAGGTACACAAACCGGCGGGAAGATTGACGCAAGTGAGTTATTCTTTTTTTTATCACGGCTAACTGCGAGCTAATGCCTTGTCAATTTTTTATCTATTAAACTGCCTGCAACCTGTATAACATAAGCTTCTTCGGATGACAAGCGTATCATTTCAGATTAGTTTTCCACAGTTCGACAAGCTCACCGTAAATTAGTCCGACAAGCACGCGATTATCTAGCCCACAAAATCTGCTGCTTCAATCCTAGTATATGGCAACTACCACCAGATCGTGAACCATAACATATTCACCTGCCTCGGTGATGGAACTAATGTTGGCAATGTAGGCCATAGTAAAGATAGTGGCTCCCCAGCCGCTATTACCGGTGCTGGCGATAGTGTCGCCAACCACGTACTTGTATAAGTTAGTCGTGTCATAGCCGCTGGCTGCTTGGCCGGTAGCGAAGGAACTGTCTGGCTGAGGAGATGGGTTAGCACCAAAACTAGCCGGTGAAGTATTAGCTACCAAATTCATACCAAATTGCTCGGTGCCAATAACCGAAGCGCTGGCACTGCTCAAAGGTTCAAGAGTCTCCGAAGTGGCTGGAATTTGAGGCGGCTGACTAATGGTTTGTACGGTATATCCGCTGTCTGTATAGGCCCGTACGTGAAAGGTAGCGGTGCCGGTCTTGGTGGTGGTTGTCTCTAGGTTACCAAGGCTTACCGATGAACTATCAATTGCCAGTTCCAAAAAAGGTTCGTTGGGGGTCAAGAAACCACCAAATGATCGATAGTTGGTACTTGAAACATCACCAACCCCCAGCAAGCCAAGCGCCGATTGGAGTTGATAATTTGTCGATGAGGCATCAAGATCACCACCCAGTCCGAAAAATACTTCGTTTGTTTGGTAATTTGTTGACGAATACTGGGCGAAGGCCACGGCTGGTGTTATGGTCAGACTAACCAGTAATATTAGTCCTGCGCTTAAGCTTTTCATCTTGAAAAAGTATATCACTCAAGTGTTCAGAAGTAATTTGGCTACAAGGCCGTAAAGCTACCGGCTACCCCGCGAATTGAAGTATTGTCGGGATCAAGCCGGTAGTCGCGGTAAGTAATAACGAATTGCACGGGCTCACCACTGGGACGCTCCATATCAAGCCGCCAGTCACCACTAATCTCAGCAAGCGCTACGCTGTATTGTGGGGTGTCGGGATCACAGAGCATATCTGCCCCCTCAACAGATACGACTTTGACCTTATGGAGTTCACTAACACCATATTTGCCAACACACGGACCTGATACATTGGCGGCGTCCAGGCTGTTGCCGTTAACAATTCGGACTGGCAGGGCCCGCGAGGCAGCAAGATGATCGGGAATTGGCACCTTGTTCACATATACCGTCAACCGATGCTCGATATCAAGCCCGCGGTATTTATAGTAGACGTACTCGTTTTCTTTGCTGTCCACCTTGCTGTAGACCCACTTGCCGGTATCGCTAAATCGAAAATACGGTGACTTAAAATCTGTGATGGTATTTTCTATCTCCGACTGAACGGCCGACGAAATGGTTGAGTTGTCCTTTTGAGTCTTGGAAAGATCTAAAGTTAACAGCACGATAGCTAACCCAATAGCCAGCAAAAACATAAACAAGACAACAATACGGCGCCTAACGACTCTACGGGGATGAAGTCTATGAAGTTTTTGGTACCTATATTGGGCTGGCATTTTTCTTTTTACTGGTAATGCTTATTATCTCAGTTTGGCGTATCGGGCACAACCCAGCACTAGGTGCTGGGCTTACACTTTTGCTCTTATGGTTATAGAATATTGATGATGGACGAAAAGCCAAAACAAAAGGTGACCGAACTGGAGGGCGAGGATCTAGATGCAGCTAACACTCCGGTAACGGATAAAGTTGCTCCAGGGAGTACAGCCGGCAGTCCACCGGTCAAATCGAATCCCCCTTCACCCAAAGGTCCGTCCTTATGGCACCGTATTCGCAGCTCCAAGAACCTGTATTTGTTTGTTTTTGTTGGCATACTTTTGTTTATTGCGGCGGTGGTAGCGGCCGCATTAATTTGGGGTAAAGGAAGCGACAGCGACAGCACTCCCCAAAAATTAACAGCCGAGCAACTGGCTGAGCTAGCCGGCAGCCAAACGGTTGTTGGTGATTCCAAACAAACTCTGACAATTCAAAGCAACACTGTTTTTGAAGGACAAGTTCTAGCCCGCAGTGACTTTAGTGTTGCTGGTGCCTTGAGTGTTGGTGGAGCCCTGTCTTTGCCGTCGCTAGATGTTGGCAGTGGCAGTTTTGACCAACTGCAAGTGGATAACGATCTCGCCGTTGGCGGGGGTTTGGTCGTAAATGGTACCCTGTCGGTAAGCGGAGCAACCAGTTTTAAAAACCTTTCGGCCTCACAACTAAACGTTACTAGTTTAACCTTGAGCGGTGATCTGGCTATCAGCCGCCATATCACCACCAGCGGCGGAGGGCCGAGTAAAAGTAATGGAGCCGCTCTGGGCAGCGGGGGCACAGCATCGGTTAGTGGCAGTGACACGGCCGGTACCGTTGCTATAAACACCGGCAGTAGCCCACCGGCTGGCTGTTTTATAACGATAAACTTTGTAAACAAGTTTGCTGATACACCGCACGTAGTGATAAGTCCGAGCAACTCCAGCGCTGGTTCGCTGAGTTACTACACTAATCGATCAACCGCTGGATTTAGCATATGTACCGCCAGCACCCCCTCAGCCGCCACCAACTACATCTTTGATTACGTAATACTTGACTAGTCAAGTATTTCTAGACGTCCAAAAAAACGGTGATTTTGTCGGCCTTGACATGCATGACACCGCGCTTGATGGGAAGTTTGATTTCTCTGTGATCGGGCGTTGTAACGGCCAACTCCCCGGGTTTTAGTAGCGACATAAAATTCTTATGCCCAGCCAAAATATCAAACGGGCCAGTATCGTTAACCCCGCTGAGAGACTTAGCCGGACCCTCGTAATAAACTTTAAAAGGCGCAAATACCTTAACCTGCATGGTCTGATCGGGGCTCATGATTTGACGATCTCCTCTACCCCAGCTAGCGTCGCTTCGCGCGTAATGTACTCCCCCGGATGGTTATTTAGTTTCTCAGTGACAAACAGATACTGGCTGAAGAAGGTTATTAGTTTTTTTGCCTTATTAAAATCGGTTCTATCAGCCGCGCTGAGCTCATTTTCACCAATGATAGCGATAATGTTTTTTAATGATTCATGCTTTTGCAGTAATGATTGGACCTTAACTGACAGATCGTAGTGGCGCTTGCCAACAACGTCAGGGCTCAGTAGCGACGAACTGGTACGGATTAGGTCAACAGCTGGCCTAATTCCCTGCTCGGCGACTTTTCGGCTTAAGACGATAGTGCCCGACAGTTCGTGCTGGATCATTTGCACCGCTGGGTCGGATAGGTCGTCGGCTGGCACGTAAACCGTTTGGACCACTGTAATCGAGCCGTTTTCGTTACTGCTCAGGCGATCCTGCATCAATTTAATGTCTGTGAATATCGTTGGCTCATAGCCGCCCTCGGATGGAACTTGCTCCAAAATTGTGGACAGCTCGTTTCGGGCTTGGATATAGCGGTACATGTTATCAACAAAGAAAAGAACGTCCTTCTTTTCGTGGTCACGAAAATGCTCGGCTCCAGCCACCGCCGACATACCAACTAGCACTCGTTGGATGGGGTTCTGATCCATTTGGCCAAAGAACATCGAGGTATTTTTTAGTAGATCGCGCTCTTTGAGGGTCTCGTATAGTTCGTGGCCCTCACGAATACGCTCGCCGATGCCGGCAAATAAACTCACGCCTTGTCCACTTTGGGCAATATTATTAACCAGCTCCATTGTTAGAACAGTCTTACCCACTCCAGCACCACCGATAATGCCAATCTTTCGGCCCTTGATAAAAGGCGTTAGAAAATCAATCACCTTGATGCCGGTTTCTAAAATCTCCGGTTTGGTCGCCGTAAAAGATGAGCTGCGTGGCGGGACCGAGATGATATTTCGATACGTTAAATGGGCTGGGTCGGGCAGTGGCTGGTTGTCCAGCGGGCGGCCTAAAGCATCAAATATCCTCCCCAAAGTAGCCGGACCAACCGGTACTTCAATGCCTTTTCCAGTTCGTTCGGCAAGCATATTTTTAACAATCGTCTTATCTCCTAAAATGTTCAAGCACGCGGCAATATTATTTTCTTTAAGACTTTCCACCAGCAGTGGCCCGCGCCCCGGGCTTTGGGTGATTAAAATCTCGCCGATATCCGGACCGGGCCCATCAAACTGTACAGCTATCATCAGGTCACGGACTGAACGAATGGCTCCTGAGCCTAAACTGGCCATCTACGCCTCGCCCTTTTTTAGACTATTCACGATCTCTTTGGTCCGTTCGTCTTTGATATTGCGCACTGTGCGGTTATAAGCCGACCTAAGGTCTGCAAGGGCGTCGTCGGCTTTATGACGAGCAATGTTCATGGCCTTAAAACGACTAGCGTACTGTGCTAATTTGGACTCCAAAATTACTTCACTTAGAGCCACCTGCATCATGGTTCGCTCTAGGTGATCGACCACAGAAAAGGTGCTGGGTTCAAAAATATAGTTGGCCTCCGAAATAACA